>WNFC01004320.1_pt1 | contig 19846 bp, 12 predicted proteins | sample 5400541 | NCBI WGS metagenome assembly WNFC01 (sample SAMN13153342, study PRJNA577476) | soil metagenome | isolation source: 120 cm saprolite under Douglas fir tree site 2 hole 2 replicate 1 | place: USA:California | collected 2015-04-18 | reverse complement strand
TGTGACGGTGCTCGCCCTGAGGCGGGTCTAGATGCAGGGGCGCGTTTGGCGCCAGGAGCTGGTTTCGATGGGGGCGGTGAAAGGCGCGGTTTGCGCCAAACGCTCCTTTCGCGCGAATTTGATAGGTACATTTTGTGCAAAACGCACCAGCCCCTCCGGCGGCTCCGCCGCCACCTCCCCATGAATGGGGAGGACATCAACGGTGCTGGCGCTTCGGCGGGTTTAGCTGCAGGGGCGCGCTTGGCGCCAAGAGCTGGTTTCGATGGGCGGTGAAAGGCGCGGTTTGCGCCAATAGCTCCTTTCGCGCGAATTTGACAGGTACGTTTTGTGCAAAACGCACCAGCCCCTCCGGCGGCTGCGCCGCCACCTCCCCATGAATGGGGAGGACCTGGTCTCACCAGCCCCTCCGGCGGCTCCGCCGCCACCTCCCCATGAATGGGGAGGACCTGGTCTCACCAGCCCCTCCGGCGGCTCCGCCGCCACCTCCCCATGAATGGGGAGGACCTGGTCTTACCAGCCCCTCCGGCGGCTCCGCCGCCACCTCTCCATGAATGGGGAGGACCTGGTCTCACCAGCCCCTCCGGCGGCTGCGCCGCCACCTCCCCATGAATGGGGAGGACCTGGTCTCACCAGCCCCTCCGGCGGCTGCGCCGCCACCTCCCCATGAAATGGGGAGGACATATGTCAGACGGCTTCTTGGGTGGCGAGCCAGCGTTCGAGCACCGCGGCCACGACATGGAGCTTCACCGGTTTGGACACATAGTCGTCCATGCCCGCCGCGAGGCATCGCTCCCGCTCGCCAGAGACCGCGTCCGCGGTCATCGCGATGATCGGCACACGCCGCCCGCCTCGCTCGTTGTGCCGGATCTGACGGCTCGCCTCGTAGCCATCCATCTCCGGCATGTGGCAGTCCATGAGCACCGCGTCGTACCGGCCGTGGCCCAGCATGCTGACCGCCTCCGCGCCGGTGGCGGCGACGTCGCCGCGGTAACCGAGTCGCTCGACCATGCGCAGCGCGACCTTCTGGTTCGCGGTGTTGTCGTCCACGACAAGGACTCGCGCACCGCGGCCGCTCGGCGTGATCGTGTGATGCGCCGTCTCGGTCTCCTCATGTGCACGCCCGGCGAGAAGCGTGTGCAGGACGTCGAAGAGCTGCGACGGGCGGACCGGTTTGACCATCTCCGCGTCGACGCCAGGCATCTCGGTTGCCGACCGCCCCGCGGAGGTCAGGAGGACCACCGCGATGTCGCGCAGCGCCTCATCTTCGTGCAGCGCCGCGGCGACCGCGGCCCCGTCCATGCCGGGCATCATCAGGTCGACGATCGCCACCTCGAACGGGTCGTCGCCTCCCGACGCGCGCCGTATCTCGGGCAGCGCCTCGTGTCCGGAATCGAAGCTTCGGCCGCGCATGCCCCAGGAGCTGATGTAGCGCTCGAGGATCGTGCGGTTGGTCCGGTTGTCGTCGATGATCGCGACCGCGATCCCGGTGAGCTGCATGCTGGCTCGAGGTCCGCGCGTCCTGGCGGCCGCGGCCTCGCGAAAGAGCGCCGTGAACCAGAAGCGGCTTCCTTTTCCTTTCTCGCTCTCGACGCCGATATCGCCTCCCATCAGCTGGACGAGCATGCGGGCGACCGCGAGCCCGAGGCCCGCTCCGCCGTGGCGCCGCGTCGTTGAGCTGTCGACCTGCGAGTAGACGCCGAAGACACGCGCCGTCTCGTCCTCGGTCAGCCCGATGCCCGTGTCCTGGACGTCGAACTGGACGGAGACGCCCGGGCCTTTCGCCTCGTGCCGCTTCGCGCGGACGACCACCTCGCCCGCCTCGGTGAACTTCACCGCGTTGCCGATCACGTTGATGAGCGCCTGGCGGAGCCGCCCGGGATCGCCGACCACGAGCTCCGGCACATCCGGCTCGACGTCGAGCACCATCTCGATGCCCTTGTTGGCGGCCGGCTCGGCGAACAGCTCGACGGCTTCTTCGACGACGTAGCGCGGGCTGAACTCGAGGCTCTCGAGCCGCACGCGTCCGGCCTCGATGCGCGAGAAGTCGAGGATGTCGTTGATGATCTCGAGCAGCGCGTCACCCGAGCTCCGGATCGTCTCGACGTACTCGCGCTGCTCCGACGTAAGCGTCGTGTCGAGGAGGAGCCCGGTCATTCCGATCACACCGCTGAGCGGGGTGCGTATCTCGTGGCTCATCGTCGCCAGGAACTCCGACTTCAGTCGTGTCAGCTCCTGCAGGTCCTGGTTGCGCTGCGCCAGGTCGGCCAGGAGGACCGTCTTCTCATGCTCGGCTTTGACTGCGGCCTGCCGGTTTTGCTCCCATTGCTTGACGACGCGGTGGACCAGGATGCCGAAGGCGACGAGAAGCAGCGCCTCGAGAAGCGCGGCGGCGGGGTCGCCCGACGCCGGGTTGATGCCGGTGACCAGCATCAGGTCGGCAGCGGCGAGCCCGGCTCCGATGGCGAACTCGATCGTCGTGTAGTAGAGAGCCAGGAAGATCAGGGGCAGCAGGACAAACGGGAACGAGCGGACGACGCTCAGCCCGAACTGGATCTCCAGGGCGAACGTGACCGCCAGCGCGCCGATGGGCGAGATCGCGTGGAGGTACCGAGGGATGCGCTCCCAGGGCAGGACCACAAGGGCGCTTCCCAGCGCGGTGATGACCACTGACGCGACGACTCCGAAAACCGTGCCGTCCGCCCACAGCGGGTAGAGCGCCAGGACGAACCCCCCGACGACCGGGATGGCGGTGACGATTCCGCTCCGCGCGGGCGTGTCGATCTCGGCCAGCGGGATGAGGACGAGCGCGACCCCGACCGCCATGGCGCCGCTCAGGGCGAGCGAGGTGGTGACCGCGGCGATGCCATGGAGGCTGACCAGGCCGACGATCGCCAGCCCGATGAACGGGTAGACGCGGCGGCTGAGACCTTCGCCCTGAAGGGGGGTGCTGGGATGACTCAATCTGGGCAGCCGGAGGAAGCTTAAGGCAACTTTCCGTCGCCTGCTGTAACGCGGCTGAAGCTGGAAGGTTGGCCGATAAACTTTGTGCCCTGCGTACCTTCCATCCCGCCAGGGGGGGCGAGGCGTCAGGGGTAGCACCAGGGGCCGGCGTGCAGTCCTTCTCTCGGACTCGGCTCTTGGTACGTCGTGCCACGCCATTTGCCGCGGTCGCGGCCATCTTCGCGATCCAGGCGCTGGCCGGCGGCCAGCCGGTCGTCGCCTTTCCGCTGTACCTGATCGTCGTCTTGCTCGTCTCCCTGCAGCAGAACCGGGTCGAGTCGATCGCGGTCGCAGTCGTCGCGGCGATGGCGGTGCTCGTCATTTCGCTGGCGAGCGCGGGTCGGGCCTCCGACGTCGCGCCGGCGGTGCTGCTCGCGGCGGTGCTCCTGGGAGTCGCGATCGCGATGAGCGAGCTCGCCCGACACGCGCGCGAGGCCGCCGGCGTGACCCAGCACCGACTGGACGAGGTGACGGCCAGCGAGCGCATGCTCCGGGCGACCATCGAGTCGACCGGAGTTGGGCTCGGCCTGACTGACCTCGAAGGGAGATGGCTGCAGGCCAACGAGCCGCTTGCGACGATTCTTGGCCGGAGCCGTGACGCCATCGCGGGTACGAGTCTCGTCGGGGAGCTCTCGGAGCGGGACCGCGCCGCCCTGAGCGAGGCGCTCAGCCTCCTGCGCAACGGCGATGTCACCCGGTGGGACGCCGACGTGAACCAGCTCCGAGCGGATCGGACGGAGGTCCCGGTCGCGCTCTTCATCGCGAAGCTCCCTAACACCGCCACCGGCGAACCGATGCTCCTGGTCCAGGCGAGGGACACCTCGGTGAGCCGGCGCGTCGACGCGCTGCGCGACTGCGCGGCCGCCGTCCGCGAGGTCATGGTCACCTCGGCCGGCCCCGACCAGGGGGTGCCGCAAGTGCTGAGCGCGCTTTGTGCACACCTCGCCTGGGACGCGGCCGAGTTCTGGGGCGTCGACCCCGAGGGCCCGGCGATGCGCGTCCACCATTCGTGGAACGCATCCGGTGCCGTGGTCGATGGATTCCTGCACGTGGGCCGCAGTCTTGCCGTGGCGAGTGGGTCGGGGCTCGTGGGGCGCGTGTGGAAGTCGGGCGTCCTCGCCGCGGACGCGGACCTGGAGCATTCGCCGGACTTCGACCGGGTCGAATCGGCGCGAAGCGCGGGCCTGCGGTCCGCGGTCGCGTTCCCGGTCGTGGACGGCGGCGATGTGGTCGGAGTCGTCGAGCTCGTCTCAGAACACGGTCGTGTCCCGGAGGACGACGAGGTGATGATGCTGGCCACCGCGGGTGTCGAGATGGGTCAATTCATGCGCCGCTCCGACACCGCCCAGGCCCTGCGCCGAAGCGAGGCCGACCACCGCGCGATCTTCGAGCGCTCACCCATCGGGATCGCCCGCATCGGCGCCGGCGGCGACCTTCTCGAGGCCAACCCCGCGTTGCTCCTGATGCTCGATCACGATCAGGAGACCATGCGCGCGATCGCGTGGCCCGACCTGCTGCACGCCTACGACCAGGCCGCCTCGCGTCAGCACAAAGCCCCGTTCCTGGCGGGGATCACCGACGGGAGCAGCGTCCAGGTCCGCGCCGTGACCGGGGCGGGGAACTGGCTGTGGCTTCAGCTGACCGCGACCTCGATTCCGGACTCGAGCGGCCGGCCGGAGCATGTGCTCCTGATGATCGAGGATGTGACGGCGGTGCGCGAAACGTCGGACAGGCTCGCCGAGTCACTCGACGCTCAGCGCGAGGCGAACGCCAACCTGGAGAAGCTCGACCGCACCAAGAGCGAGTTCTTGAGCATCGTGAGCCACGAGTTCCGCACCGCGCTCACCGGCATCCAGGGCTTCAGCGAGCTGATCCGCGACGGCGGCCTCGAGACGGACGAGGTGCGCGCCTACGGCGGCTACATATTCAATGACGCGGACCGGGTGAACCGGCTGATCGGCGACATGCTCGACCTCGACCGGATGGAGTCGGGGCGCATGACGATGCGGAGCGCCGAGGTGGACATCAACGACGTCCTGACCGAGGCGGTGTCCAGGGCCGCGCCCTCGGCGACCAACGTCGAGTTCAAGCCCGACCTCGATCCGCGGCTCCCCATCGTCGCGGGCGACCGCGACCGGCTGATCCAGGTCGTCAGCAACCTGGTCAATAACGCGGTCAAGTACTCGCCCGAGGGAGGGACGGTCACGATAACGAGCCGCGCGGAGGGTCGATTTGCGCTGGTGAGCGTGACCGACACCGGGATCGGCATCCCGGCCGAGGAGATCGGCCACGTGTTCGAGCGTTTCCGACGCGTGCGCAGCGGCGCGGCGCAATCAATTCCCGGGACTGGCCTCGGCCTCACGATCGTTAAGCAGATCGTGGAGATGCACGGAGGCAAGATCTGGGTGGAAAGCGCCGTCGGCCACGGCTCGTCATTCCACTTCACGATCCCGCTCGCGCCCGAGGGCGCCGAGTCGCTGCAGCTCCGGCATGCCTGAGGCAAACGCAGGTGGGACTGCGGTCGGCCAGGGAAGCACCGCCGGCATCTTCACCGTGCTGGTGGCCGACGACAACGAGGTGGCCCAGCGCCTGTGCAAACGCGTGCTGGAGAAGGCGGGGTACGGCGTGCTGATCGCCGCCGACGGCCTGCAGGCGGTGGACATCGCGCTTGGCCGGCGGCCGGCGATGATCCTCATGGACGTCGCGATGCCAGGCATCGATGGGCTCGAGGCGATGCGCCGGATCAAAGAGCAGGTTCCGACGATGCCCATCGTGATCGCGAGCGCGCACTCCATGGCAAGCGACCGCGAGCGGTTCCTCGCGGCCGGCGCCGACAACGTGCTGAGCAAGCCGTTCCGGCTGGCGGACCTGATCGCGATCGTCGCCAAGCTGGCCAGCGCGACATGAAAGACCTCACCGGCACACGGCTCAGCCAGTACGAGATCGTCGAGCGCCTGGGTGGCGGCGGCATGGCGGTGGTGTATCGCGCGGTGCAGCAGCCGCTGGGCCGCGAGGTTGCGCTCAAAGCGCTGTCCTCTGAGCTGTTCCAGGACGACGGCTTCGTCAAGCGCTTCGAGACCGAGGCGAAGACGCTCGCCCGGCTCGACCACCCGAACATCCTGCCGATCTACGACTTCGAAGTCATCGACGGCAACGCGTTCCTCACGATGCCGCTGATCCGGGGCGGCACCCTGCGCGACATCCTGAACCGCGGACCGCTCGATGCGCTCACCGCGTGGCGCTACCTGCGCGAGATCGGCGACGGCCTGCAGCACGCGCACGACGCTGGGATCGTCCACCGCGACCTGAAGCCCACCAACGTGCTGATCCACGCCGACGGGCGCGCCATGCTCGCGGACTTCGGTCTCGCGCGCGGCGCGGGCCAGCCCACGCACCTGACCACGATCGGACTTGCCATCGGCACGCCGGGCTATATGGCGCCCGAGCAGGTGATGGGCCACGACGTGGACAAGCGGGCGGACATCTACGCGATGGGGGTGCTGACCTTCGAGATGCTGACGGGCCGGCTGCCCTACATCGGGTCCAACCGGATGGAGGTCGCGTACGCGACGGTCAACTCGCCGATCCCCTCCGCCGTGAAGATCAACGCGAACCTGCCCGACGAGCTGGACCAGCTGCTGCAGAAAATCCTCGCCAAGGACCCGGCCCAGCGGCCGCAGACGGTGCGCGAGCTGCTCGCGCTGATGGCGCGCCTGCCCCAGCGCCGCACGTCGCCGCCAGGAGTCGCGGCTGCATTGCCGGTCCTGTCGGCGACGCCGGCGGGTGGCGTCGTGGTGCTTCCGCGACCCGCGGCCGCGGCCAGCGGCCCCGATACGACGTCGATGCGCGCGATGCCGTCATCGCCGCCCGCGCCGCCACCGCCGATGCTCCACGGATCGCCGCTGCCCACGCCCACCGCGGCGGGAGCGTCGACGATCCGCACGCTCGAGCTGATGGGCGTGCGGCCCGCTCGGGCGCGGGGCCGGTTCATCCTCAACTCGCACTTCAGCAACTACGTACACGTCGCACGCACCGTCAGCGGCGACCGATGGCCTGAGGTCGCGTACGCGGCGGGCCTCGTGCAGTACATCGAGCAGGACGCGCCGCACGACGACCAGCTCTCGTCGCCGGTCGAGTCGCTGAGCCGGTTGAACGAGGCGTTCGAGACGATCTACGGCCCCGAGGCGGAGGACATGATCCGCGCGTGGGGCCGCCGGGCGACGGAGCGATGGCTGGCGGAGGGACGGCACGGCCTGGGAGGCCCGCGGCGGTTCGTGCCAGGACGCCAGCGCAAGCTCGCTTCCGTGGTGAAGAACTTCAGCGAGGCGATGGACAACGTCCGCGGCGAGCATACCCACGCGTGGTTGCAGGTCGACGAGCACCAGTTCTGGCTCGTCCACTTCTCGAACATGTTCGCGCTGGGACGGATCAAGACGGTCAAGTCGTGCTACGTGTGGACTTCGGCGATCGAGACGATCCTGCGGTGGGCGGGGCTGGCCAACGACTGGTACGTCGAAGAGGTGGAGTGCGGGTCGGTGACGGGCACGTTTGACTGCGCGTTCGCGATCCGGGCAAGCGAAACGAGCTAAAGCACCGTTGGCGCCAACGAGGCGCAATTTTGTCCGCGCAAAGGCACCGCTGTATCCAACGAGGTGAAATCCCGAATACCAGCGCCTCCCTGGCGGCCGGACTTGCTCCGGCCGCAACCCGCGTGCCTTACCCCGCCAGAGGTTGCTGGTGAAAGGCCCTTAGACAAGGCCCAACCCTATACCGGAAAGAGAGCAGCCCCGGTCGCGAAGCGACCCGGGCGATGAGAGGGAACCATCCGGGTTCCCTCTCATACCAAAGGGGAAGGCCCTCCGCCGGGGGGCAGAGGACCTTCAGAAAGGAGGGAGGGTCAGTTCAGAACGCCAAAATTAGCGTCTAAATCCATGTTAGCGCCAGGCCGTCCCGCGCGCACGGCGAACTTCCGCTCTCTTACATTCTCCGTATGGGCCGGTTTGCCATCGACGTGACAGCCTGCTGGCGGCCGCAGCGGGTCGGGATGCTGACGGTGGCGGTGGAGCTGTCCCGGGCCCTGGTCGCCAAGGGCAAGGGCGACGATTTCGTCCTCCTCTGCAGCCGGGAGCGGCCGGAATCGCTGAGGGACCTGGACGCGGAGGCCTTTCTGGCCCCCTTCCGGCACGAGGTCGCCCTCAAAACGCGATGGATCCCCGCGATCGAGCCGAAGCTGGAGAGCGACGCCATCCTGTACCCGTACTGGCCCAGCCCGCCCCTGCGCCGCGCCGGCGCCCCGCCGGCGGCGATCTTCGTCCACGACCTTGCGTTCCGCGTCCGACCGGCCGAGGTGCCGTGGCAGCAGCGGCTGTACTTCCGCACCATCCTTCCGCCGGCCCTCCGCACCGCGGCCGCGGTGCTGGTGCCCTCGGAGTCGACGCGCCGCGACCTGCTGAACCTGTACCCGATCTCGGGCCTGGAGCAGAAGGTCGAGGTCATCCCGGAAGGGCTGCCGCGGGCGGTGACCCCAGGGCAGCTCCCGGAGGGCGTCGAGCCCGGATTCATCCTCGCGGTCGGCACCGTCGAACCGCGGAAGAACTACCCTCGGCTGCTGGCCGCCTACCGCCAGCTGCGCGGACGCCACGGCGCCCTGCCTTTCATCATCAACGGACGCCCCGGCGTGCCGCAGCTCGTGATCGCGGGCCGCCCGGGCTGGGCGTACGCCGACACGCTGCAGCGGATCGCCGCCGAGCCGGGCGTCCGGTATCTCGGCCACGTCGACGAGCCGACGCTCGCGGCGCTGTACCAGTCGGCGTCCGTGCTCGCCTTCCCCAGCCTCTACGAGGGGTTCGGGCTGCCTCTCCTCGAGGCGATGGCCAACGGAGTCCCCGCCGTCGTCGGTGCCGCGGGCGCGCTGCCCGAGCTGGCGCTCGGCGCGGCACTCTCGGTCGCCGCGGAGGATACGAACGCGATCGCCGGGGCTCTCGAGCGGCTGCTTGCCGACGAGTCTCTGCGCAACAAGCTCGGCGAGGAAGGAAAGCGCCGCGCGAAGGGTTACACGTGGGCGAACGCAGCGGAGCGCACGCTCGACGTGCTGCGGCGGATCGGCCGGAAACCGGACCAAAAGGCGGCTTAGTTGAGCGACCGAATCTCAGTCCTCGCCCTGACCGACGGCAGGTTGCCGCTCGACCCGCGTCGTTTCGAGGTGGCGATCGGGAGCGACGTCGCGCGTGCGCGGCAGGTCGTGGTTGCCGCGACCGATCGGCCGATCAACGAGGAGCAGGCAAACCTGGTTCGCGACTTCGTCGGGCGAGGGGGCGGGCTCGTCATGGTCGGCCCCACGCTTGCCGCGTGGTCGTCGTCGGAGGCGATCCGCGAGCTTGCCGGCTGGGTGCCTTCGGGTCCGGCACCGCGGACCGAGCTCATCGTCCGGCCCGATCCCAACCACCCAGTCACACAGCGCCTCGACCCCGAATGGAAGATCCGGGACAAGCTCTATCTGGCCGAAGGACCACCCCTCGACGCGTCGATCCTCCTGCGCACCAGCTGGCGGTACACGGAGCAGGTGGTCGGGTACGAGCGGCGATTCGGCGAGGGCCGCGTCGTGTACCTGGGGCTCCAGAACGATGGCAGCCCGACCTTCGAGAAGCTGATCGGCCGTCTCGTGCTGTTCGCCGCCGGGCGCGCCGCCGCTCCGCCGGTCGGAGTCGGGCTCGTCGGTTACGGCGCGATCGGCCGCGACCACGCCGCATCCATCACGGCGACCAGCGGCCTGCGCCTCGCGGGCGTCTGCGACATCTCACCCCAGCGCCGCGAAGCGGCGGCGCGCGACTGGTCGGTCCGGGTGCACGCCCACCAGGACGAGATGCTCAACGACCCCGACGTCGGCCTGGTCGTCGTCGGCACGCCGCCCAGCGCGCACGCCGACCCCGTGCTCGCCGCGCTGGACGCGGGCAAGCACGTCGTCTGCGAGAAGCCCTTCGGCCTTCATGTCGAAGAGGTCGACAGGATGATGGACGCGGCGGCGTCGCATGGGCTTGTGCTGACCGTCTTTCAGAGCCGGCGCTGGGACCCCGACTACATCGCCTTGCGCGAGGTCGCGGCGTCAGGCGGCATTGGCGAGCCTTTCTACATGGAGTCGTTCATCGGCGGCCACGGCCACCCCTGCGACTTCTGGCACAGCCACGAGCCGATCTCCGGCGGGACGATCTACGACTGGGGCTCGCACTACTTCGACTGGATTCTTCAGCTGTTTCCCGACACCGTGCAGACCGTCGCGGCCGACGCGCACAAGCGCGTGTGGCATGACGTGACGAACGCGGATCAGGTGCGAGTCGACCTCACGTTTGCGGGCGGCGCGCAGGCGATGTTCCTCCAGTCCGAGATCGCGGCCGCGCGCAAGCCGAAGTGGTACCTGCTCGGGACGACAGGCGCGCTCGTGGCGGAGTGGCGCGACGAGCCGGTGCCTGCGGACCACCCGGCGCGGATCAAGGTCTTCCGCGCCGCCGGCGAGGGCGCGCACGAAGAGGTGCTGAGCCTTCCCCGGCGCGACGAGCACGGCTTCTACCGCAACCTTGCGGACCACCTGGCCTGGGGCGAGCCGCTCGCGGTGACGCCCGAGGAGGCGCGCCGCACGGTGGCCGTGATGGAAGCGGCCACCAGGTCAATCGCACGGGGCGGCGCTCAGCTCAAGGTCGAGATATAGCCGCGCGCCGGGTCGGCTGGGGCGTCCTCGGCGCGGCCGACATCGCGCGCAAGGCGCTACTGCCGGCGATCGGGGCCTCGAGCAACGGCAGGGTGGTCGCCATGGCAAGCCGCGCTCCAGACAGAGCTCGTGAGATGCTCGCTCCGTACTCGGGCGCACTGGTCTCCGATTCGTATGAGGCGCTGCTCGAGAAGAACGACGTCGACGCGGTGTACATCCCGCTCGTCAACAGCCTGCACAGGGAGTGGTCGATGCGCGCGCTGGCGGCCGGCAAGCACGTGCTGTGCGAGAAGCCGCTGGCGATGAACGCGAGCGAGGCCGAGGAGATGGCCGCGGCGGCGTCCGCCTCCGGCAAGCACTTGATGGAAGCGTTCATGTACCGCTTCAACCCCGACATCCGAGCGTTCGTCGAAGCCTTGAACGATCCGATCCACGTCCAGGCGAGCTTTGGCTTTCGCCTGAACGACGACGCGAACTACCGCATGCACGCGGCACTCGGAGGCGGCGCGCTGCTGGACGTCGGCTGCTACGCGGTCGACATCGCGCGATGGATCCTGGGCGAGCCGGTCGATGTGCTGGCCAGCGGGCGCCTGGAGCACGGAGTCGACATGACCACGAGCGCGCTGCTGAGATTTGCGTCCGGAGCCACGGCGTCCATCTGGGCGAGCTTCGAGTCGCCAGAAGAGCAGGACCTCACGGTGGTCACGCGCGACGCGGTGCACCGGCGCGAGCGGCCCTTCAGCTCGGCAAACGCCGGCGACCCCTACAAGTTGATGGTCGAGTCGTTCGGCGAGAGCCTCCTGGGCGACCGGCCGGTCGCCCTCCCGCTGGGCGACTCGATCGCGAACATGCGCGTCCTGGATGCGATCCGCGCCGCGTTCAGCCTTTGACGAGCTCCTGAAAGCGCGGATCGTCGTGCAGCGGCTCGAGGTCTGAGTCTTTTGCGGCCCCTTCCTTCATCTCCGGCCGCAGCCGCAACGCCTCCTCGAGCGCCTCGATGGCCTCGTCGAGCCGGTCCTGGTCCGCGCGCACACAGGCGAGGTTGTAGGCCACCGTCGCCAGAATGAGAGGAGGAGCCGCAGCCACCCTCATCTCCTGGTATGCGTCCTCGAAGATCTCGTTAGCGCGGCTCTTGTCCCCGTTCTCGATGAGGTAATCGTGCAGGTGCAGCCTCGGATGCGTGTAGCTGTTGCGCAGCACGGCTGCCGTCGTCGTCCTGGCAAGACTCCACTCGAATGGCTTGTCGCCCAGGTTTGAGTAGAGGTCGATGATCTCCGTCAGCAGGTGATCCGATCTGGCCGCGGCGTCGGTCAACGGCGTTCCGATTCCGTCCGCCAGCTCCGCGTCGTTGAGCTCGTCGATGTTGACGGGCGGAGGGGTGAAGGACCGTCCCTCGGCAAGGTCGGCCAGGCCGTTGCGCAGCCGTTCGCGCCACATGCCGAGGTGAAACATGATCAGCGCCGCCGGCCATCCTTTCGGGGCTGATTCGGTCTGGCGCGCCCGCTCGACGAACTCCTGCTCGACGGTGCGCTGTGCCTCGAGCGCGCGACGGACGGCGTCGACGTCAGGCAGGGGTCATGTCCATGGTCTGCGTGCCCTTGAAGGTGATCGGGCCCGTCAGCCCCGGGGTCGTGCTGCCGGCGGCCATGTTCAGGGTCATCGTGGCGTCGACGTCCCCGGTCGAGTGGCTCTTGACGACACGGTGGGCGGCGGCGTCGAACCAGGTCGTCACGTCGGATGTCGTGGTCCCTTTCATGGTGAGGCCCTGCATGCCGCCCGCTCCGCCCGACGGAAAGAGGGGAGTTCCACCGCCCGCCGACGACGAGGTGTCGATCGTGAGGTCGATCGTGGCCTTGATCTTGCTTTCGACGACTGCCGTGTTGACGTTCCCTACCTTCTCGTCGCGAAGGTACTTGTTTTCGGTCGTGACGTGGCTCGAGCCCGTGCCGAGCGGATTGGGCTGGTCGTAGTTCTTGGTCCACGTGTCGCCCGGCTTCACCGAGCCATCCGGAAGGATCGCGGTCAGGAGGCCTTGCGGCCCAGACGTGCCGGGGAGCGTGCTGCTACCAAAGCTGTTGCCGCTGATGCTCACGATCCGACCGTCCGACGCGACCTTCATATCGATGTTCGTCGACGTGGTCGTGGTGGTCGTGTTGGTGACTCCGTTGGCGGTGGTCTTGACCGTCGCGTCGGTCACCGCCACTGTCACGGTTGCGGTTCCGCTCGAATCGACCGACTTCACAGTCATGGTCTCCTTGGCGCTCATGTCGAGGTCAAGCGGGATGGAAAAGCCCGAGGCGCCGACCGTGTACTTGAACACTGCGTGGAAGCCGTATCTGTAGGTGTCGCCAGGCTTGTAGGCGAGCTTCAGCGTCTGCGCCTGGACGCCGATCGAACCGCATGCGGCGACCAGGAACAGCACGAGAACAGCTAGCCGGCGCACGGCCCTAGGCTACGCTACGCCGCCGTTTTCGGAGCCTTTTCCGGCGCGTCTTCCAGCACGGTTTCGGCCTGCGGTTGGGGCGCGGCCACGGGGACGATCTGGCGGAAGCGGCCCACCGCCATGTCCCAGTCGGCGAGCATCTCGGCGGCTCTCCGGCTGCCCGTGCGCGCCAGGTGTTCCTCGACGAGTGCTTTCAACTCCTCCGAGTCTTCGGGGGGGACCTCGCGGGCGATCACGCTGTCGGTGTTGAGCTGGCTCCATTCGACCAGGTAGGCGGTGCCTCCGGTCATCCCAGCGCCCGCGTTCCAGCCCACCGGACCGAGGGCGACCGCGACCCCGCCGGTCATGTACTCGCAGAAGTGGTCTCCGGCGCCTTCCACCACGGCGACCGCCCCCGAGTTGCGGACGCAGAACCGCTCGCCGGCGCGGCCGGCGATGAACAGCTTGCCCCCGGTTGCGCCGTAGCAGATGGTGTTGCCGGCGAGCACCGGGTCTTCCGCGCAGTCCTCGGCAAACGGGCGGATGGCGATCACCCCGCCGCCCATGCCCTTGCCGACATAGTCCTGGGCCTGGCCCTCGAGGCGGACCTCGACGTCATGGTCGAGAAATGCGCCGAAGCTCTGCCCCGCGCTGCCGCGGTAGTCACGCCGCTCGCCGGGCGCCAGCGATGCGCCCGCGGTCCGCTGCGAGTTATCGATGGCGCCCGAATTCGGCACGGGAGGAGGCACGTCGCCGTTGCGATGCCACGCGCGACGCCTCGGCAGCGAGCCGTCCGTGGCCGCGAGGATGAACGACAGGTCGAGCCTGATGTCGGGGACCTGCTCCAGGAGCTCGACGCGGCCGACGATCTCGTCGAGCGCGCGTACGCCCAGCCGGGCCAGGTGCTCGCGGACCTCTTCGGCGATCAGGGAGAGGTAGTTGACGACGTGCTCCGGTCTGCCCTCGAACTTGGCGCGCAGGTCTTCGCGCTGCGTCGCGATGCCGGTCGGGCATGTGTTGAGGTGACACTGCCGCGCCATGTCGCAGCCGAGGGCGACGAGCAGGCCGGTGCCGAAGCCGAACTCCTCTGCGCCGAGCATCGCGGCGATGACGATGTCGCGCCCGCTGCGCAGGCCGCCGTCCGTGCGCAGGCTGACGCGCTCGCGCAGGCGGTTCGACACCAGCACCTGCTGCGCCTCGGCGAGCCCGAGCTCCCACGGCGAGCCGGCGTTCTTGATCGAAGAGAGAGGCGAGGCGCCAGTCCCACCGTCGTGGCCGGAGATGAGGATGTAGTCGGCGTGCGCCTTCGCGACGCCCGCCGCGATGGTGCCGACGCCGGCCTCGGAGACGAGCTTCACGCCCACACGCGCGGTCGGGTTGACCGTCTTCAGGTCGTGGATGAGCTGCGCGAGGTCTTCGATCGAGTAGATGTCGTGGTGCGGCGGCGGGGAGATGAGCTGCATGCCAGGTTGGGCGTGGCGGAGGCGCGCGATGAGGCTCGTCACCTTGAGGCCGGGAAGCTGTCCGCCCTCGCCGGGCTTGGAGCCCTGCGCGATCTTGATCTCGAGCTCCTCCGCGCGCTTCAGGTAGCCGGGGGTGACGCCGAAGCGGGCGGACGCGACCTGCTTGACCTTGTTGTCTCGTCGTACGCCCTCGTCATCGAGGTAGGTGTCGGGGTCCTCGCCGCCCTCTCCGGAGTTGGAGCGCGCCCCGACCTGGTTCATCGCGATGGCGAGCGCGGAATGAGCCTCGGGTGACAGCGCGCCCAGCGACATCGCGGTGCTGACGAAACGCCTGACGATGTCCGACGCCGGTTCCACCTCGGCGAGCGGAACCGGCTCTGTACATTCCTTGATCCGCATGAGCTCGCGCAGCGACTGCGGCTCGCCCATGCTCGAGAGGCGCCGCCACTCGCGATATGCCTCGGGGTCTGCGGTCTGCGCGGCCTTCTGCGCGGCGCGAACCGCGAGAGGGTTGTAGGCGTGATGCTCGCCGGCCTTGCGGAATCGCACGCGGCCGTGGTCGGGCACGGCCGTCGACCTCGCTCGCGCGGCGCGCTCGATGTCGTCGAGGTCGGCGCCGCCGACGCGCGAAGGGACGGCTGGAACGCACGAGATGCCCATCTTCGCCATCACCTTGAGCAGCCCGGCCTCGAGCGCTTTGCGATATTTGGCAATCGCCTCTTCCCCGCTCTGCGGGGAAGTACCCGGCGAAGCCGGGGGATGGGGCTGGCCCACGGTGGCGAACGCGAGGTAGGGATGGACCGCGGTCGCGCCGATCGTGATGAGGCATGCGACGTCGTGGACGTCGACCGCGTCCCCCGCTATGGCGACGATGTCGGTCGACATGCGCCGGCCGGTGGAGAGGAGGTGCGAGTGCACCGCGCCGACCGCCAGCGCCATCGGAACCGGCACTCGGTTCATCCCGGACCGCCGGTCGCTGAGCGCGATCACGCCCTTCGCCTCGGTTGCTTCGCGGCACAGCCGGAGCAGCGCGTCGCGCAGCGTCTCGTCGGGCGCGTATGTCGCATCGAGCACGACCGCGTCTTCGAGCACGCGCGCGAGCTCGGCCGCTCCGAGCACCGGTGACTCGAGCTCGAGCAACTTTCCATCCGATGGCACGGCGGGGTGGTGGCGGCGCAGCAGCTCACGGTCCGCCCCACCCTCAGGCTCGAGCGTCCGCTCCCGCGGGCCGAGGAGGACGCGCAGCGACATCACCGCCTTCTCCCGGAGAGGGTCGATCGCCGGATTGGTGACCTGCGCGAAGCGCTGGCGCAGGTAGCCGTACACGCGTCGCGGAGTGCGTCCAAGAGGAGCGATCGGGATGTCGTCGCCCATCGAGTAGACGGGTTCGGCGGCCGACTCGGCCATGACGTCGACCACGAACTTGATGTCCTCGAAACCCCAGCCGTGCAGCGCGTGATGCGCCGGCAGGTCTTCGAGCGGCTCGAGGTCGACGTGGTGCCGCTCGACAGGAACGAGGATGCGATCGGCGAGCAGGCCGTAGTCGTGACGCGCGGCCGCGCGCTCCTTGGCGTCGGCGTCGCGCAGCAGCGATCCGTCGCGGGTGTCGACGAGGAGCATCTGGCCGGGGCCGAGCCGCCCGCGCTCGACGACGTCCTCCGGTGCCATGGTCACGACGCCCGCCTCGGACGCGGCCGCCACAACTCCTTGCCTGGTGCGCTGCCACCGCAGAGGCCGCAGGCCGTTGCGGTCGAGGGCAGCGCCGACCACGATCCCATCGCTGAACGCGAGCGCCGCGGGCCCGTCCCACGGCTCGAAGCGAGTCGACTGGTAGCGATAGAAGTCGCGCACGCGAGACGCGAGGTCGCCGCGCCCTTCCCAAGCATCGGGAACCAGGCTCATAAGCGCCTCGCTGACCTCCCAGCCGCGCTTGACCAGGAGCTCGAGCGCGTTGTCCAGCGACGCCGAGTCCGAACCGTCGGGCCAGATCGCGCCGCGCAGCTCGGGCTCGAGCTCGGCTTCCCGGGCGCGCATCCATGCGCGGTTGCCCGTGACGGTGTTGATCTCTCCGTTGTGGGCGAGCATGCGGAACGGCTGGGCCAGCCGCCAGTCGGGCATCGTGTTGGTGGAGTAGCGCTGGTGAAACACGGCGAGACGGCTCTCGCAAGCGGCGTCGCCGAGGTCGAGATAGAAGTCGGCGAGGCGCGTCCCCGCCATCAGTCCCTTGTAGACGACTGTGCGGCTGGACCAGGACGGGATGTACATCCGCACGCCGCGCGTGACGGCGTCGTGCTCGGCACGGCGGCGCGCGAGGTAGAGGCGGCGCTCCCATTCGTCGGGATCCAGGCCCGGGTTTTCGACCAGGCCATGCCAGATCGCCGGCATGGTCTCGCGGGCCCGCGCACCCAGGCTGTCCGGTTCGAGCGGCACGGCGCGCCAGGCGGCAACCTGCATGCCCACGCTGCCGGCCGCCGCTTCGACGACACCGCGCGCGCGGCCGTCCCAGTCGAACAGCGCGGCGACCGCGAACTGCCCGCCGAGCAGACGGTGGGGGACCTGGATCAGGAGCCCGGCTCCGTCGCCGCTATTGCCGTCCGCGTCGAGCCCTCCTCGATGGGCGAGGCGCGCCAGCGCCCGGACGCCGAGGGCGACCGCCTCGTGGCTGAGCTCGGGGGTGGCGACAAAACCCATGCCGCAGGCGGCGCGGGCCTCGGGGAGGTCCCCCTTCCAGGCAAGACGCGAAGGAGACAGGGCTGGGGGCACTGGTCGGGAACGCTACCGGTCGTAGCCTGGCGGGACTAGTGTGCCGGTGACAAAAAAGTCGGCGAGTTTGTTATGTGACCCCTACATTCCCAGAAGCGACTGCACGCGCAGGGCGACGGACAGGTTCAGCCGCGTCTCGGGGTCTTCGAGGTCGAGGCCGGTGATCTCGCGAATCCGGTCGAGGCGATAGCGGAGCGTGTTGGGGTGGACGCGCAGGCGGCGCGCGGCCTGCTGCTGCTCGCCGGTTTCGAGGTAGGCGCGGAGGGTGGCGACCAGCGCGCCCTTGCGCGAAGCATCGTGCTCGACCAGCGGGCCGAGGTGGCGTCGGCTGTAGTCCACGAGGCGCTCGTCGCTGACCGCCGCCAGCAAGCCGGTCAGGCCGAGCTCCGGCACCGCGACCACCTGGCCCCAGCGCTTGAACCGGGCCAGCGACTCCATGACCGAGGTCACCTCGCGCAAGGCCCCGGCCACCGCCGCGGGAGCCTCGGCGGGAGCGCTGAAGCCGACCGAGACGGTGAAGCCCGGCTTCCAGTCGGCCATGGCCTGGCGGATCTGCAGCCCAAGGGCGTGGCTGCGCGCCTGGTGGTCGCCGAGCTCGGTACCAAGCGGCAAAAGCGCGACCACCTGGTCCGACCGGCCCTGGACGAGGGCACGCGGATAGGATGCCCGGACGACGCCGGTCACCCGGCGTAGGAACTCGCGCTTGAGGGCCTGGATCGCGTCCTCGGAGACCTGGCGGGCGCGGTTGAAGCCGCGGAAGTCGTCGATGTCGACCAGCATCACGATGTGGCTGCCGTGCAGCGGGTAGCCGAGGTGGCGGGCGCGCCGCTGGGCCGCGGCCTCGTCGCCGTAGGTGCCGTGCAGAAGGTCCTCGAGGTACTCGCCGCGGACCCTGCCCTCGACCTCGGACAGCTCGCGCTCCTTGGCGATCGACAGCGCGAGCACGAGGGCCGCCTGCTCGATGGCCATGAAGGCCAGCTCCTCGTTCTGCGGCGGGTGGTCGAGCACGGAGATGTAGCCCAGGACCTGGTTGGAGGACAGGATCGGGGCGATGAGGCGCTCCCGCGACATGCCGAGGTGCGGGAACGCGGGCACCTTGAGCGGGCCGCGCCTGGCCTCGACCTCGCGCAGCATGCGCTGGATCTGCGGGTCGAAGAGGACGCGCTGCGGCGTGCCCTGGCGGAGGATGGTCTCCTTGCGATGCGGGTCGGCGTTGCCGCCGGCGTGGGCGAGGAGGTGAAAGCTCGCGTCCTCCACCACGACCGCGCTCTCCAGGAGGTCGGCGAGCGTGCGGCAGATCTCGTTCACGCCTTTGCCGTCGAGGACGAGCTCGGTGAAGCGGCGGTGGATCTCGATCGATCGCTTCAGGCGCCAATGCTCAGCGTTGATGATGCGCTCGAGCAGCGGGGTCATCAGGTCGACGAACTGGACGTCGGACGGGATGGTGAAGAGAGGGACCTTCAGGCGGTCGGCTTCGGAGACCATCTCCGGCGGCAGCTTGCGCAGGTAGGGAAGGGGCCGCACGACCAGTCCGACACCGCCTCCCTCGGCGATCCGTCCCACGAGGCGGATCTGCGCCGCGAGATCGTCTTTGATCGGGAAGCCCGTGGTGAACATGAGGTCACCGGCGCGGGGTTGAACCTCGGGGGTCTCCATGATGCGGACCCACTCGACCGGCCGGTCGAGGCCATCCTCGCCGGCGACGAGCTTGGCCGAGGCCAGCACTGAGCGCATCGCCTCGCGGACGGTCGGCCGCGGCTCTCTGACGTGCTCCTCGACCCTCTTGGTGGCCATCGAGACCAAGCTTAGGATGTGGACGGGCGACAAGCAACCTCGGCTGGGGGTTGTGCGGCGGGCACTAGCGGGATTTCGACGCAGCGCGTTAAATTTCCCGCATGACCATCGAGGAGGCTCCCGCCTGCGACCGGCACGACGCCGAGGTTCGGCTCGAGCTTCGCACCATGCACTCGGACGTGTCGCGGCCCGGCATCCTGGTCGGCCTGTTCGAGTGTCCAGAGTGCGGCCACGAGCGCTGGCTGCCGATCAAGACCAGCTACGAGGAAAGCGAAGCCTCGATCCCGGCCGCTTAGCTAACCTCCGCCGCGTCGGGTTTGAATCCCGCGCGTGCCGGCATTTGCGGGTTTCGCGTGACTCCCAATGCCGCCATTGCCGGCAGTTGCGGGTTTGGCCCGCCTCAGTTTCGGGAGTTCAGCTCAGCCCCTCAGTCGCCTTCGGCGACAGCTCCCCATGAATGGGGAGCAGCCCGGAGGGGAATTCGGCGCGTTTTGCGCAAAACACTCCTTTGAACCGCACTCCAGACGTGCGTTTTGTACATAACGCGCGGAATCCGGAATCGTTTTGGCTAGGTCCGGGCGATCAGTTCGCGGAGGACCAGCGGCAGGATGCCGCCGTGGTGGAGGTAGGTGACCTCGGTTTCGTTGTCGACCCGCGCGTGGGCGGCGAAGCGCTTCACCTCGCCGTCGTCTGATGTCGTCT
>WNFC01002481.1_pt1 | contig 19849 bp, 17 predicted proteins | sample 5400541 | NCBI WGS metagenome assembly WNFC01 (sample SAMN13153342, study PRJNA577476) | soil metagenome | isolation source: 120 cm saprolite under Douglas fir tree site 2 hole 2 replicate 1 | place: USA:California | collected 2015-04-18 | reverse complement strand
CCCAACGCGCGGCGAACAGCAGGATCTCGTCGGCGGTCGCCCGTTTTGAATGGATCAGCACCGCATCGGCGCCGGCCGCGTGATAGGCCTCGGCACGGCGCAGCGCCTCGTCGAGCCCATGGCCGGAGATCAGCGCCTCGATGCGGGCGACGAGCGAGAAATCGTCCTCGCTCTGGCTGTCCTTGCCGGCCTTGATGCGGCCGCAGAACTCGTCGATGGCGGCCAGCGGCTGCGCCTCGCCGATGAAGGAGTTGGTCTTGGGAAACAGCTTGTCCTCGATGCACACCCCGGCGATGCCGCGCTGGCAGAGCTTGCGGACCAGCCGGCGGACGTTGTTGAAATTGCCGTAGCCGGTGTCGCCGTCGACCAGGATGGGCAGGGTCGTCGCATCGGCCATGAACTCCAGGACGTCGAGCACCTGCGTCCACGATGCCTCGTTGTTGTCGCGCACGCCGAGCGCCGCCGAAATCGCAAGTCCCGAGGCCCAGATGGCGGGGAACCCCGCCTCTTCGACCAGCTTGGCCGAGAGGCCGTCATGCGCCTCCATCAGGAAGGAGAGAGCCGGGGAGGTGAGCTCGTGGCGCAGCGCGGTGCAGCGGCGCCCCGCCGATGAGATGGCACGTGCGGGCCGGTCGAGCTCCGGGCGCGGCGATTCGGAATCGTCGATGACATTGGGTGTGAACAGCATGAGGGGTCCGTCTGAGGGGGGCGATTGGCCGCCACCGTCGTTTAACCGCTCGCGCTTGTCAATTGTCGCCCGGCGCTTGGCGCTTTAGCATGGCAACGGGCTGCGTCTGCGCGCAGACTGTGGAATTCGCAGCGGCGGCATTGCAACGTCGATCGACATAGGGGGCGGGACATGGTGGCACGAGGCGCGGCACTCTTACTGGCAAGCATGGCGTGGCTGTCGGCGGCGGCAACGGCGCAGACGCAACAGGGTTTCAGCCCTGCCATCGTCTACGATATGGGCGGCAAGTTCGACAAATCCTTCAATGAGGCCGCCTATAACGGCGCTGAGCGCTTCAAGAAGGAGAGCGGCATCGCCTATCGCGAATTCGAGATCACCAATGAGAGCCAGCGCGAGCAGGCCTTCGCCAACATGGCGCGGCGCGGCGCCGCGGTCATCGTCGCCATCGGCTTTACCCAGCGCTCGGCCGTCGAGACGGTGGCCAAGCAGTATCCTGACGTGAAATTCACCGTCATCGACGCGGTCGTCGACCTGCCGAATGTGCAATCGATCGTCTACCGCGAGCACGAGGGCTCCTTCCTCGTCGGCATGCTGGCGGCGATGAAATCGAAGAGCGGCAAGATCGGCTTCGTCGGCGGCATGGACATCCCGCTGATCCGCAAATTCGCCCTCGGCTACGAGGAAGGCGCGCACTTTGCCAACCCCAAGATCGAGGTGCTGCAGAACATGACCGGCACGACGCCGGCCGCCTGGGCCGATCCGACGCGCGGCGCCGAGCTCGCGCGCAGCCAGTTCGATCGCGGCGCCGACGTCGTCTTCGCGGCCGCCGGGACCACCGGTCTCGGCGTGCTGCAGGCGGCGAAGGATGCCGGCAAATTCTCGATCGGCGTCGATTCGAACCAGAACTACCTGCATCCCGGCTCGGTGTTGACCTCGATGGTCAAGCGCGTCGACAACGCGGTCTACACCGCGTTCAAGACAGCACAGGCCGGGGTGTGGAAACCCGGCCTGCAGGTCATCGGCCTCGCCGAGGACGGCATCGGCTATGCGGTCGACGCCAACAACGCTGCTCTGCTGACGCCGGAGATGACGGCCAAGCTCGAGGCGGCAAAGGCCGACATCATCGCCGGCAAGATCAAGGTCACCGACTACATGGCGAAATAGCGCGGCAGCGGGGCGGCAGTCATGAGCGGCGCCGGGGTCCCGGCCGTCGAGCTGCGCGGCATCGCCAAGCGGTTCGGCGCGACGGTGGCGAACCGCAACGTCGACCTGACCGTGGCGCGTGGTACCATCCACGGGCTGGTCGGCGAGAACGGCGCCGGCAAGACGACGCTGATGAACGTTCTCTATGGCGCCTATCATCCGGATGAGGGCGAGGTCCGGCTGGCCGGCGTCGCGATTGCCCTGCGCGGCCCGGCCGATGCGATCAGCCGCGGCATCGGCATGGTGCACCAGCATTTCATGTTGGTCGATCGCTTCACCGTGCTGGAGAACCTGCTGCTCGGCGCCGAGGACGATCGGTGGCTCGGCGGCGCGGCGCGGGCACGGGCGGCACTTGCCCGCTTCGCCGCGGACTACCGGCTGGAGGTCGATCCCGATGCGGTGGTCGAGGATCTGCCGGTCGGGCTGCAGCAGCGCGTCGAGATCATCAAGGCGCTGCATCGCGGTGCCGAGATCCTCATTCTCGACGAGCCGACGGCGGTGCTGACGCCGCAAGAGGCCGACCATCTCTTCCGCATCCTGCGCAGCCTTGCCGCCGAGGGCAAGACGGTCATCCTGGTCACCCACAAGCTGCGCGAGGTCATGGCGGTGACCGACCGCGTCACGGTCATGCGCCAGGGCAGCGTCGTCGCCGATCTGGCGACGCGCGACACCGACGAGGCGCGGCTTGCCGAGCTGATGGTCGGCCGCCAGATCGCCCGCCTCCAGGCGCGCGCGGAGCGGCGGCGCGGCGCCCCGGTGCTGCGCGCCGCCGGGCTCCGCGTCGTCGATGCCGCCGGACTGCCGTTGCTGCGCGACGTCGACCTGACGGTGCATGAAGGCGAGATCGTGGGCATCGCCGGCGTCGCCGGCAACGGCCAGTCCGAGCTGCTCGCGGTGCTCGCCGGCCTGATCGCGCCGAGCGCCGGCCGGGTCATCCTCAAGGAGGCGGACATCACCGGGCTCGACGCGCGCGAGCGCCGCCGCCTCGGCATCGGCCACATCCCCGAGGATCGTCTGCGCATGGGTCTCGTCCCGCCGCTCGCTGCCGACGAGTCCGCCATCCTCGGCGATCAGCGCGAGCCCGACTGCCGCGGCGCTCTTCTCCAGCGCCATGGCGCGATCCGTGCCGCCACCCTGGCGCGCATGCACGACTACGACGTGCGGCCGCCCGACCCCGGCCTGCTGACTGCGCTGTTTTCCGGCGGCAACCAGCAAAAGCTGGTCTGCGCCCGCGAGATGACCCGGCATCCGACCGTTCTGCTCGTCGGCCAGCCGACGCGCGGCGTCGATATCGGCGCCATCGAATTCATCCATCGTCGCCTGCTCGCCTTGCGCGATGCCGGCAGCGCCATCCTCCTCGTCTCGGTCGATCTCGACGAGATCCGCGCCCTCGCCGACCGCATCCTGGTGATGGCCGACGGTGCCATCGTCGGCGAGCTGCCGGCGGACGCCGACGAGCGCGCGCTCGGCCTGCTGATGGCCGGCATCGGACAGGCGGCGGCGTGAGAGTCCCCTCTCCCCTTGCGGGAGAGGGAGGGGCCCATTGCAATAGCAATGGGAGGGTGAGGGGTATGCCTGACCAACGGCGAAACCATGACGGTGGTCGTGCCTACTGCGAAAGCCCCCTCACCCTCCCGCTGCTGCGCAGCGGGTCCCTCCCTCCTGAGCGTTTGTCGAAGGGCCCGCGAGGGGAGAGGGGTTCTAGGCTGCCGTTATGAACAGCGATCTCCCACCGTGGGCCGACTTTGCCCTGCTCCCCCTCATCAACCTGATCGCCGCCCTGGCGCTCTCCGGTCTCGTCATTCTGGCCGTCGGACAGGATCCGCTCGCCGCGCTCGGCGTTCTCGTCGACGGCGCGATCGGCAGCGGCGAGGCGATCGGCTTCACCCTCTATTACGCCACTACCTTCATGTTCACCGGACTTGCCGTAGCCATCCCGTTTCATGCCGGGCTCTTCAACATCGGCGGCGAGGGTCAAGCGATGCTCGGCGGCATCGGCGTCACCTTCGTCTGCCTGGCGCTCGGCGGCTGGCCGCTGTGGCTCGTCCTGCCGCTGGCGCTGCTCGCGGCGGTCGCCTGCGGCGCGGCCTGGGCCTTCATCCCCGCCTGGGCGCGGGCGCGGCGCGGCAGTCACGTCGTCATCACCACCATCATGTTCAATTTCATCGCCGCTTCGCTGCTTACCTGGCTGCTCGTCGACGTGCTCATCGCACCCGGCCAAAGCGCGCCCGAATCATCGGGCTTCGCACGCTCGGTCTGGCTTCCGGCGATGCACGAGATGCTCGGCGCTCTCGGCATCGCGGTCAGCGCGACCCCGCTCAATTTCGCTTTCTTCCTCGCGCTCGCCGCCGGGGTCCTCGTCTGGCTCTTCATCTGGCATACGCCGTGGGGCTACGAAGTTCGCGTCGTTGGACACGGTGAGGCGGCGGCGCGCTATGGCGGCATCGACGTCGAGCGCGTCATCATTCTTTCGCTCTGCCTCGGCGGCGCCTGCGCCGGCCTCGCGGCGATCAACGACGTGATGGGCGCGCAGCATCGCCTGCTGCTCAATTTCACCGCCGAATCGGGCTTCATCGGCATCGCGGTTGCGCTGATGGGCCGCAATCATCCGCTCGGCATTGCGCTTGCCGCCATACTGTTCGGCGCGCTCTACCAGGGCGGCAGCGAGCTCTCCTTCGAGATCCCGACGCTGCAGCGCGAGATCATCATCGTCATCGAGGGGCTCGTCATCCTGTTCTGCGGCGCGCTCGAGAATGTCTTCCGCTTCCGGCTGGCGCGGCTTCTGCCGGCGGCCATTCCGGCGCTGCGATGAGCGAGGCCATGAACGACGCCTTCGTTCTCGTCGTCTCGCTGCTCGCCGCGACGATCCGCCTGGCGACGCCGCTCATCCTGACGGCGCTCGGCGGCATGTTCTGCGAGCGCTCGGGCATCGTCGATATCGGTCTCGAAGGCAAGCTGCTGGGAGCCGCCTTCGCCGCCGGCGCGGCGGCGGCGGTGACGGGCTCACCCTATCTCGGCCTCGCCGCCGCGATCATCGTTTCCATCGCCCTGGCGCTGGTGCACGGCTATGCCTCGATCACCCATCACGGCAATCAAGTGGTCTCGGGCATGGCGCTCAATATTCTCGTCGCCGGGCTCGTCACCACCCTGGCGATTGCCTGGTTCAACCAGGGCGGCAACACGCCGCAACTCGCCGCCGGCGAGCGCTTCACCGCCGTCGAGCTGCCGTTTGTCGCCACCCTCGCCGCAATCCCCGTCATCGGGACCATCGCAAGGCAGCTGATCAGCGGGCAAACGCTGCCGGTCTATCTCGCCGCGCTGGCGGTGCCGCTCGCCGCCGTCATCCTGGCGCGCACGCGTTTTGGCCTGCGCCTGCGCGCCGTCGGCGAGAACCCTCGGGCGGTCGACGCTGCCGGCATCGCCGTCGGCCGGCTACGCTATCAGGCGCTGATCTGCACCGGGATTTTGTGCGGCATCGCCGGCGCCGATCTCGCCCTCGCGCAGAGCGCCGGTTTCTTCCGCGGCATGTCGGCCGGACGTGGCTATCTTGCACTTGCCGCGCTGATCTTCGGCAAATGGCGACCGGCGCCGACCCTCCTCGCCTGCCTGTTCTTCGCCTTTGCCGACGTCATGCAGACGCGGCTGCAAGGGGTCGTGCTGCCGGGTATCGGCGCCATCCCGGTTCAATTCATCCAGACCTTGCCCTATATTCTCACTGTCCTGCTGCTCGCCGGGTTCGTCGGTAAGGCGAGACCGCCCAAGGCCATCGGCATGCCTTATGTGACACGACGATGAGCGAGATCGCCAAGCTGATCGAAGCCGCTGCGGCGGCGCGCGCCAACGCCTACGCGCCCTATTCGCACTTTGCGGTCGGAGCGGCGATCCGCGCCGAGGACGGCAGCGTCCACGCCGGCGCCAATGTCGAGAATGCCGCCTTTCCGCAGGGACAATGCGCCGAGGCTTCGGCGATCGGCGCGATGATTGCTGCCGGTCGACGGCGCATCGAGGAGATGGTGGTGCTCGCCGAGGGCGAGGCCCTGTGCGCGCCGTGCGGCGGCTGCCGCCAACGCATTCGCGAATTCGCCGACGCCCAGACGAAGATTCATCTCTGCGGCCCGCAAGGTGTCAGGCACACCGTGGCGCTCGGCGAGTTGCTGCCGCTCGCCTTCGGTCCCGACAATCTGCCGACCGGGAACGCGCCGGGGACCGCCCGATGAGAGCGACCTCCGTCCTGCTCGCCCTGGCGCTGCTCGGCCTGCCGCCGCAAACAGTGGCGCAGACGGCGGCGCCGGAAACCGCCGCGGGCGTCCAGACCGCGCCCGCCATCCTCGACGAGGTCTGGCGGCTGGTGGAGGAGCGCTTCTACGATCCTTCCTTCGGCGGGCATGATTGGGCCGCCATCGGCGCGACCTATCGCGAGCTCGCCCGCGACACCGGTCCGGCCGCGTTGCCTTCCCTCGTCAACCGCATGCTGGGCGAACTCGGCGCCTCGCACACCGCCTATCTCACCCGCGCCGATGTCGCCTATTACGACATCGCCGACATCTTCTCCGGCGATTTGCGCCGCCAGCTGCCGCGGGTCTTCCCCGACGGCGAGGTGAGCTATGTCGGGATCGGCGCACTGACACGCGAGATTGGCGGCAAGATCTTCGTCTACGGGCTTCCCGCCGGGCTTCCGGCCGAGCGGACTGGCCTCCGCACGGGCGATGAAATCGTCGCTGCCGACGGCGCCGCGTTCGATGCGATCAAATCCTTTGCCGACAAGGCGGGACAGACCGTCACTCTGACGATCCGGCGCGCGGCGACGGCACCGACCGAAGACGTCACCGTGACCGCCGAGCGGATCAAACCCAACGAGGCCTATCTGAGCGCAATCGCGAGAAGCGCCAGGCTGATCGGGTCCGGCGGACGCAAGATCGGCTATATCCGCATGTGGTCCTATGCCGGGCGCGAATATCAGCACGCGCTTGAAGAGGCGATCAGCCGCGGCGCACTGAAGAACGCCGATGCGCTGATCTGGGACCTGCGCGGCGGCTGGGGTGGCGCGCAGCCCTCCTATCTCGACGTCTTCGACCCGCGCGGACCGGTGATGACGGTCATCCGCCGCTCCGGCAAGTCCGACATCGTCAATGCGCGCTGGCGGCGGCCAGTCGTGCTGCTGATCGACGGCGGGACGCGGAGCGGCAAGGAAATCCTCGCCTACGGGTTCAAGAAATACGACTTCGGCCCGCTCGTCGGCGTCCGCACGAAGGGCGATGTGCTGGCGGCGCGCGCCTTCATGCTGAGCGACGGCAGCCTGCTCGAGCTCGCCGTCGACGATGTGCGTGTCGATGGCGAGCGCCTCGAAGGCGTCGGCGTCGCGCCGACCGTCGAGGTCCCGTTCGAACTCGAATATTCCGCCGGCGCCGACCCGCAACTCGACCGCGCCGTCGCGATTGCCGCGCAGGCGGTGCATGGCTGAGGCAAGATGAGCGAGAAAGAGATCGTCGCGAGCGCCGCCGCGCTGATCTGCCGGCATGCCGGCTCGCCTTCGCCTCGTCTTGCGATCATCCTCGGCTCGGGCCTTGGCGCTGTCGCCGACGCGATCGCCGAGCCGGTCGTTCTGCCCTATAGGGATCTGCCGGGCTTTCCGACGAGCACCGTCGCCGGGCACGACAGCCGCCTCGTCCTCGGCAAGCTCGCCGAGCTTCGTGTCGCCTGCCTGCAAGGCCGCGCGCATGTCTATGAAGGCGCGGGATTTGCCGCCATGGCGGTGCCGATCCGGGCTCTGCGTGCCGCCGGAATCGAGACGCTGCTGATTACCAGCGCCGCCGGCTCGCTGCGCCCGGCGATCCCGCCTGGCCGGTTGATGCTGATCGCCGATCACATCAATTTCCAGCCCGGCAACCCGCTTACAGGAGCCAACGACCCCGCCTTCGGCCCACGCTTCCCCTCGCTGCGCGATGCCTATGATCCGGAATTGCGCAGCCGCATGAAGGCGGCGGCGAAGCGCCTCGCCATCGCCCTCCCGGAGGGTGTCTACCTGGCCTATGGCGGGCCGAGCTTCGAGACGCCGGCCGAGATCCGCGCCTTCCAGATTCTCGGTGCCGACGCGGTCGGCATGTCGACGGTACCGGAGGTCATCCTAGGCCGCCATTGCGGGCTGCGTGTCTGCGCCGTTTCCGTCATCACCAACCTCGGCGAGGGTCTGGCGCCGGACTCGCCATCGCACGAGCAGACCCTCGCCGTCGCCGAGACGGCCGCCGGCGATCTCGGCCGCCTCATCGCCGCCTTCTGCGGCGCGCTGGCGACATGAGGAACTTCACCACAGAGACACAGAGGACACGGAGCAGAGAACGTGGCTCTTTTGCATAATAGCGCTTTAAGCGAGCGCACCATCAAGCTGGCGATTGACGTTCATCGGCAACTTGGGCCGGGACTTCTCGAATCGGCCTATGAAGAATGCTTGTGCTTCGAGCTCGGGCAGTGTGGGGTTACCTACGCTCGCCAAGTGCCACTGGCTGTCGTCTATAAGGAGGTGCGACTGGATTGCGGTTATCGGATGGACATCGTTGTAGAGCGAGAGCTGATCATCGAAATCAAAGCCGTCGAGCGGATCTTACCTATTCACGAGGCCCAGATGCTGACCTATCTTCGGTTGAGCGGAAATCGGGTCGGCCTCCTCATGAATTTCAACTGCGTCGTGCTCAAGGATGGGCTTCGCCGCTTTGTGCTGTGACCGGCAACTTCTTCTCCGCGCCCTCCGTGCCTCCGTGGTGAGCAGCTAGCTCGATGTTCATTCCGCAGGAGATCATCCGTCGCAAGCGCGACGGGATCGAGCTCGGCGAGGCCGAGATCACCGCCTTCCTGCGCGGCTTCCGCGACGGCTCGATCGCCGACAGTCAGATCGCCGCCTTCGCCATGGCGGTGTTCTTCCGCGGCATGTCGCGTGCCGAGACGACGGCGCTGACGCGGGCGATGAAGCGCTCGGGCGAAGTGCTCGAATGGTCCGATCTCGACCTTCCCGGCCCGCTGCTCGACAAGCACTCGACCGGCGGCGTCGGTGACAAGACCAGCCTGCTGGTGGCCCCGATCGTCGCCGCTTGCGGCGGCTTCGTGCCGATGATCGCCGGCCGCGCCCTCGGCCATACCGGCGGCACGGTCGACAAGCTCGACAGCGTCCCGAACTACCGGACCGCCCCGGCGATCGACGCATTCCGCCACGTCGTCCGCGATGTCGGCTGCGCGATCATCGGCCAGACGGCGAACCTCGCCCCGGCCGATCGGCGCCTCTACGCTATCCGTGACATCACCGCGACGGTCGAGTCGATCCCGCTGATCACCGCCTCGATCCTGTCGAAGAAAGAGGCTGCCGGGCTCGACGGGTTGGTGATGGACGTCAAGACCGGCTCGGGTGCCTTCATGCGGGATGAAGCCGAGGCGCTTGAGCTCGCGCGCAGCATCGTCGCGGTCGCCGCGCGGGGTGGGCTCAAGGCGGTCGCCCGCTTGACCGATATGAGCGAGGTCCTCGGCGAGGCCGCCGGCAACGCGCTGGAGATCGGCGAGGCGATCGACTACCTCACCGGCGGACGGCGCGAGCCGCGACTGCACGCGGTGACGGCGGCGCTGGCGGGCGAGATGCTGCTGCTCGGCGGTCTGGCGCGCGACGCCGAAGAGGCGCACCGGCGCGTCGAGTCGGCGCTGGCGAGCGGCGCCGCGGCGGAACGCTTCGCGCGAATGATTGCCGTGCTCGGCGGTCCCGCCGATCTCCTGGAAAGACCGCGGCGTCATCTCCCGGCCGCGCCGGTGATCGTCGCCGTGGCGCCGAGCCGACCAGGCGTCGTGGCCTCTATCGATGTCCGGCGCGTCGGCCTCGTCATCGTCGCGCTCGGCGGCGGTCGGCGACGGGCCGGCGACCACATCGATCACGCCGTCGGTCTCAGCACGATAGCCGGTATCGGCTCCGAAGTCGGCGGCGGGCGCCCGCTCGCCTTTCTCCACGCGCGCTCGGCGGAAGCAGCGGCGGAGGTCTCGGCCAGCCTCGCCGAGGCATTCGAGATCGCCGACGCGCCGCCGCCAGAGCGCCCCGTCCTCGGACCGCGCATCGCACCTTGAGCCGTCGGGTCCCGGTGCCCGCCCGAGCCTTCAGCCAGCCCTGGTAAGCTTTCGTTCATCACCGGGCTGCCATACTGGCGCTGCCGCAAGTCCGTGCAGAGCTCGTGATGTCGCCTCTCCCGCAGTCGCGTTCTGGCCCTCGGCGTTCTGGCCCTCGGCGTTCTGGCCCTCGGCGTTCTGGCCCTCGGCGTTCTGGCCCTCGCCCGCTCCGGCTGCTCTACGCCTGCACGACGCTGGTCATTCTCATGTTGCTGGCAACCAACGCCGCCATCATCCTGCATTTGCGCGAGAGCACGCTGCTCGGCGAGGAGAACCAACTCAAGAATCTCAGCCTGACGCTGGCGGAGGAGGCCGATCGCTCGTTTCAGTCCCTCGATCTCGTGCTGTCCAATCTCGCCGAACGGATGACGGCCGAGGGCATTGCCGATGCCGCCAGCTTCGAGCGCTACATGGGCGAGCGCGACGTCAGTCTTCGACTGCGCGACAAGATCGTCGGCATGCCGCAGATCGCCGCGGTGAATCTCATCGATTCCAGGGGCAAGCTGATCAATACGTCGCGTTTCTGGCCGCCCGCGAGCGTCGATGTTTCCGACCGCGATTTCTTTCGCGCCCTGACCAGCGGGCGGAGCCTCAAGACCTATATCAGCCAGCCTTATCAGAATCGCTCTACGGGGACGTGGACGATCTATCTCGCCCGTCGCTTTGAAGGTCCCGGCGGCGAGTTGATCGGTCTCATCCTGGGCGCAATGGAGATGCGCTATCTTGAGGATTTCTATCGCGCCATCGCGCTTGGCGAGGGCAGCACCATCGTCGTCCTGCGACAGGACGGCGTGATGCTCGCCCGCTATCCGCCGGCCCCGGCCGACACCATTGGCAAGATCTTCTCCGCCTCGCGGAACGTCCTGCGCGGTGAGGTCGCGGGGACCCTGCGCGAGATCAGCGAGGTCGACGGGCAGATGAAGATCAAGGCGGCCCGCCTCCTCGCCAACTACCCCGTCTTGATCCTTGCCACCAAGACCGAAGAGGCAGCGCTGAGCGATTGGCGAGACATCGCCCGGCTGATGTCGCTCGGTGCGCTCGGTTGCGCCGTCTCGATCGCGCTCGCGGGTCTCGCGCTGGGACGGCAATGGAAGCAGCAGACGATACTTGCTGCGGCGCAAGCGGAATTGCGCCGGCAGGAGGACCGCATTGCCTCTTTCGAGACGATGGCCGCCGCCAAGGAAGCGGCGGAAATGGCCGATCGCACCAAGACCGAATTCCTCGCCACCATGAGTCACGAGTTGCGCACGCCGCTCAATGCGATCATCGGGTTCTCGGACATGATGGTCAGCGAGGCAATCGGACCGCTCGGCAATGACCGCTATCGCGGCTATGCCCGCGATATTCACGCCAGCGGACATCATCTCCTCGCCATCATCAATGACGTGCTCGACGTCTCGAAGGCGGCCGCCGGAAAGCTCGAGCTGGCCGAGAGCTGGATCGATGCGCGCGACGCCGTCGAGACGGTTTGCCGCTTCGTCCGCCCGCGCATCGCCGAGGCCCAGTTGCATCTCGCGGTCAACCTGCCGCCCGGCGAGCTGATCCTCTACGCCGACGAGCGCAAGCTGAAACAGATGCTGCTCAACCTCCTGTCGAACGCCTATAAGTTCACGCCGCGCGGCGGTCTCGTCGCGTGCTCGGTGATCGTCGATGCAGCGGGCATCAAATTTGCGGTCAGCGATACCGGAATCGGCATTCCGGCCGAGCAGCTCGATCGCGTGCTGCAGCCCTTCGTCCAGGTCTCGAGCACGCTCAGCCGGCAGCATGACGGCACCGGGCTCGGCCTTACGCTCGTCAAGGCGATGGCCGAGCTGCACGGCGGAACCCTGCGCCTCGAGAGCGAAATCGGCGTCGGCACCACCGCCGCAGTGACCTTGCCGCGCGCACGGCTCAAGACGGCGGGCGTATCGGAAGGTGACGAGCCGAGCCCGCGCGAACAGCCGCGGCGGATCGCCGTTGCATCGCGTAAAAGCCTGTTCTAAGGTCGCAATTCCGCGCAACAACCGAAAGGAGGTGATCCTGTGTCTAGCCCTATAGGACTGCTGGCGACGTTGGTCGCGACCGGGATCGCTGTCGCGTGCGGGAGCGTACGCGCCTGAGCGAGCCGTTTCGCGGCCCGAATGGCCGCGGTACCGACGGGGAAGGGCCGCCGCGAGGCGGCCCTTCTGCGTTGGGGGAAGAGCGCTTCGCGCCTATGGCCCGGCGGTAAGCCAGACCAGCGCGTCGACGACTTCGTTGCGGCGGAAGGCGCCGTCGTGATCGGCGCCCTCGAGCTCCATGAGCTCGCCGGCAATGTGGCGCGCGTCGAGGAGGGCGGCATAGTGCCGAGCAAGAACCGGCGGCGTGTTGTCATCCCTGGCGCCGACGAGGACGGCGACACGGGTCGCCGGCGAGATGCGCGCAACATAGGCATCCGGCGATTCGCTGCGCCACCACGGCCGGCCGCGCTTCAGACGGCGCCACTCTGAGATATTGCATGGGGAGGAAACGAGCACTGCGCCGTCGGCCAGCGAGGGGTGGCGGCCGAGCATGACCGCCGCCGTCGCGGCGCCGCCCGAATGGCCGACGAGATAGGCGTGCGGCTCCGAATAATGCGCCTTGAGGCGCGCGATCGCCGCTGCCTCGGCGTCGATGATCCCAGCGGTGTACTGGTCCGTGCGCTCGTAGTTGTAGCCGGTCGAGGCATCCCCCGCGCCGTCGCCGTATCCGACGCGAACGAGGGCGACGACGACGGTGCCGGCGAGGCGTGGATCGGCCGCCAGGCGCCCGGCAGTGGCGAAATGATAGTTTGCCGGCCCGCCGGACGAGACGCCGCCTTGGAGAACGACGACGAGACGCGCCACCGGTGCGCCACTGGATGCCGGGTCGAACGTCCGGATGACGAAGCATTCGCCGCCGCCGTCGACATGGGTGGTGAAATCGACATTGCAGGTGCTCGCCCCGGCGGCCGCTGTCGAGACGGCGAGCAGTGCCGCGATCAGCCATGCCGCCGCCCGGGAGAGCAGCGGCTCACCCGCCCGCACGATCTGCGCCTGTGCGATCGCGCCGCTCAGAGCGGCACGATCAGCGAGTTCGGCACGACGATCGAATCGAAGATGCAGAGCCGCTCGCGGAAACGCAGCTTGCCGTCCTCGCGCACGATGACGTCGCGATAGCGACCGGCGTTGAAGAGGGTGGTCGGCTGCTCCCGCAAGGTCTGCAGCACGAGGTAGTTGGCGAGCCCGCCGATGCCGCCATCCGGCGCGGCGTCGACGCGAATGCCGCTGACGATATGGCGCAGGTAGCGCGGCGCGTAATATGCGGTTTCGCGGATTGCGACGACGCGGTCCTGCAGCATGAGGCGGCTCTCGCAATGCATGACGGCGAGCGGCAGCCCGCGATCGTGATTGTCGCGCGGCACGATGCGGTAGAGACACGCCTCGGTGAAGAGCGCGGCCCAATCCTCGTAGCGCTCCTCGTCGAGCGCCGCGCAATATTCGCTGTAGAGATCCTCGACCTCGAGCCGCAGGGCAATGGACACCGCCATCAGAGTCCCATGACGCTGCGGTAGTAGTTGTAGAAGCCGCGAATCGCGCCCTCCGTCACCATGTGGTCCTCGTTGCGCGCATCCCGCCCACCCATCTCGAAGAGCCCGTTCGCCTCCGGATAGGGCGCGATACCGACTTGCGAGGCCATCATGATCTCGCTGTCGTCGATCGACACATAGCCCGCGGGACCCATCAGATTGGCCTGGCGCAGGCGGCGCTGGCGCATCTCGGGCGGATCGTCCGCATAGCCGAAGAACGTCCAGACGAGGTCGAATTCCGTCGGCCCGCGCGTCACCAGCTGACGCATCGCCAGGGTATTCGATTGCTGCTGGACGATGAGGTTCGGCCACAGCGTCTGCATGACGACGGTGGCATCGCCCGCGAACTCGCGCACGGGGTCGAGCAAGCGCGCATCGTTGAGCTTGAAATCGGCCTTGAAGGAGCGCATCTGCCGCGTCGCCTCGTTGCTCGCCTGCTCGCCCTTGCGGCTGACCAGGACGGCGTGACGCCCGCTCTCGTCCATCTCGACCGCCGAGGCCTGGTCGAGCCGGAAGAGACCGAAAGTGACGAGAAAGACGTGCAGCAGGCTGGCGTGGTAGGGGTCCTTGATGTTCTCGAACATCAGCTTCCAGTTACTCGGGATGCGCTGCCGCATATAGCCGAGCAGGGCGAGCGGGCGGCCGGTGAAGACGCGGTCGAAATAGCCGAGCATCACGGGGCCGAGATAATCCTCGAGCCGCTCCGCCGCCGGATCGAAGGAGGCGAAGACGACGCCGTGCCGCCGCGTCACGCTGAGGCGCTGCAGCCCGTGCGCCGCCGGTGTGAAATCCGCCGGCATGCCGCCTTTGCCCTGGTAGCCGCGGCGGAACGGCACGCCGAGCAGCTTGCCGCCGAGATCGTAGGTCCATTGATGGTAGGGGCAGACGAACTCCTTGGCATTGCCGAATTCGCGCTGGCAGAAGGCGACGCCGCGATGGGCGCAGCGGTTGACCACGACGTTGATCGCGCCTGCCGCGTCGCGCACGACGACGACCGGCTTGTCGCCGATCGTGCTGCGCTTGAAATCGCCGGGGTTGGGCAGCTCGGCCTCGAGCGCGACGTAGGACCAGGCGGGACCGGCGAAGATGCGCTCCTGCTCGAGCCGGTAGATCTCGGGATCGGTATAGAGCCAGAACGGCACGCGCGCGGTCGCGTCTGCCGGCCAATGGCGGCTTGTCGCCGGCGCATCGTTCGGCAGGAACACCATGGGTCCGTCTCCCTTCGTGGCCGGCTTCGTGGCCGGGCACGCCCCCGGCGGGTTCAGAATACGCGCGGCGGCGGAGGTCGCAAGGGCGCTGCGTCCACGGTAGTGTCTCAGTGGAGACACTACCGTGTTCACAACCCACTTGCGGATGACGCGCGCTGGGAGTATCTCAATTCCTCGTCGGGATTCGCAGGCTCCCGGCCTGTCCAAGACGGCGCGCCGTCCAAGCTCTGCTCAACGCTCGCAAGCGCGAGGGCTGGGTCATGAATGGACAGAGATCACCTTCAATTTCCCCCGAATCGCTTTATTCGCTCATCGGCAGCGCTACCGCACCGCTCGTCATCGACGTCCGTCGCGCGCCGGTGTTCGACGCCGATGACAGGCTGATCGTCGGCGCCATTCGGCGCTCGCCCGACGAGGTCGCCACCTGGCGGCCGCAGCTTGCGGCGGGTCGCGCCGTGGTCGTTTATTGCGTCAACGGCCACGACGTGAGCCAAGACGCCGCAGCTTCGCTACGCGAAGCCGGTGTCGACGCTTGTTTCCTCGCCGGCGGCATCAGCCGGTGGGTCGAGCTCGGATTGCCGACGCGGCGGAAGCGCGGCGTCTCGACCGGCAAGTGGGTCACGCGCGAGCGGCCGAAGGTCGACCGCATCGCCTGCCCCTGGCTGGTCAGCCGCTTCGTCGACCCCACGGCCGAGTTCCTCTACGTGCCGGCGAGCGAGGTGCGCGCCGCCGCGGAGCGGTCGGGTGCGACGCCGTATGACATCCCCGATGTCGAGTTCGGCCATCACGGCGCGCAGTGCAGCTTCGATGCCTTCATCCGGATCTTCGACATTGCCGACGCTGCGCTCGACCGCCTTGCCCTGATCGTCCGCGGCGCCGACACCGGCGTTCCCGATCTCACGCCCCAATCGGCCGGGCTAATCGCCCTCTCGCAGGGGCTGTCGGCCACCATTGCCGACGATCACCAGATGCTTGCCCACGGCATGGTCGTCTACGACGCCTTCTACGCCTGGTGCCGCCAGCAAGAGCGGCACCACCGGCAATGACGCGTTCGGCGCGGGCCCTGCTGACGGCGCGCGGTCTGCGCGCCTTCGCCGACGGGTTCGTCGCATTGCTGCTCCCGGTATATTTGACCGCGCTCGGCTGCAATGCGCTGCAGATCGGCATCCTGACGACGGCGACGCTGCTCGGCTCGGCCGCGCTCACCCTCGCGGTGGGGCTCACCGCCCATCGCCTCGATGCGCGCCGGCTGCTCCTCGCCGCCTCGGTCCTGATGCTGGCGACCGGGATCTCTTTCGCCGAGCTGCGCCAGTTCTGGCCGCTCGTCGTCGTCGGCTTCGTCGGCACGCTCAATCCGTCCGCCGGCGATGTCAGCCTCTTTCTGCCGCTCGAGCATTCGCTCCTCGCCCATGACGGGCCGGACGAGAAGCGCACCGCTCTTTTCGCGCGCTACAGCCTGGTCGGCGCGCTGGTCGGCGCCGTCGGGGCCCTGGCCGCCGGGCTGCCGGCTCTCCTCGCCAGCGGCCTCGAAATCGATATCGCGACGGCAGTGCGGGCGATGTTCCTGCTCTACGGCCTCTTCGGTCTCGTCAACTTCATGCTCTACCGCAGCCTGCCGGCTGGCGAGGCGGACGCCGGCGGCGGCATCAAGCAGCCGCTCGGCGCCTCGCGCCGGATCGTCTTCATCCTCGCCGCTCTCTTCAGCATCGATTCCTTCGGCGGCGGCTTCTTCGTCCAGTCGCTGCTGGCGCTGTGGCTCTTCGATCGCTTCGGGATGTCGCTCGAAGCCGCCGCCGGCTTCTTCTTCTGGTCGGGCGTTCTCAGCGCCTTTTCCTTTCCGGTGGCGGTCCGCATCGCCAAGCGCATCGGCCTCGTCAACACCATGGTGTTCACGCACATACCGTCGAGCCTCTGCGTCGTCCTCGTCCCCTTCGCGGGCGATCTCGGCACCGTCATCGCGCTGCTGCTTATCCGCGCGGCGCTCTCCCAGATGGATGTGCCGACGCGGACCTCCTACGTCATGGCGATCGTCACGCCGGCCGAGCGTGCCGCCGCCGCGAGCATCACCGCCGTGCCGCGCAGCCTCGCCTCGGCCGCAAGCCCCGTCATCGCCGGCTGGCTGATGACCATCAGCGCCTTCGCCTGGCCGCTCCTCATCGGCGGCTCGCTCAAGATCGCCTACGACCTCTTGCTGCTCGTCATGTTCCGCAAGATCAGGCCGCCCGAGGAAATGCGTCCGACCGGCGATCGGCCAGCGGCAGTCGCCTGAGCACAGCAATGACCCGAGCAGAGGGGAAAGCGAATTGGCAGAGATAGCAGTCACGCAATCGACCGGCCGGGTGGCGTCGGGGCACGGCGTCTCCTTCCGCGAAGCCTTCTGGGTGTGGGCGCGTATCGCCGCCCTGAGCTTCGGCGGGCCGGCCGGTCAGATCGCCGTCATGCACCGGATCATCGTCGACGAGAAGAAATGGATCGGCGAGGCGCGGTTTCTCCATGCTCTCAACTACTGCATGCTGCTGCCGGGCCCAGAGGCGCAGCAGCTCGCCGTCTATGTCGGCTGGCTGATGCATCGCACGATCGGCGGCCTCGTCGCCGGCACGCTCTTCGTGCTGCCCGGCCTCGTCGCCATCATGCTGCTGAGCTGGCTCTATGCCGGGTTCGGCTCGATCGGCACCGTGCAGGCGCTCTTCTTCGGCCTCAAGGCGGCGGTGCTGGCGATCGTGCTCGAAGCCGTCATCCGCATCGGCAAGCGGGCGCTGAGGAACGCCGCCATGGTCACCCTCGCCGCCGCGGCGTTTATTGCGATCTTCGTCATCGGCGTGCCGTTTCCCTGGATCATCGCGTCGGCCGCCCTCATCGGCTTCGTCGGGCATCGCATCGGCATCGCCGCCTTCCAGCCCGGCGGCGGCCACGGCCCGAGCGGCGGCAAGGCGGCGCTCGCCGACGCCGATTCCCGCCTCGGCGAGGGCATTCCCGCGCATGCCAAAGCCTCGACACGCTGGGCGATCAAGGTGCTGGCGATCTCGCTGGTGCTGTGGCTCGGACCGATCCTGGCGATCTTCATCGCGCATGGCGGCAATACCGTCTTCGCCGACATCGCGGTCTTCTTCTCGAAGATGGCGGTGGTGACCTTCGGCGGCGCCTATGCGGTGCTTGCCTATGTCGCGCAGGAAGCCGTCGAGAATTATGGCTGGCTGCGGCCGGGCGAGATGCTGGATGGGCTCGGCATGGCCGAGACGACGCCGGGACCGCTGATCATGGTGCTGCAATTCGTCGGCTTCATGGCTGCCTTTCGCGCCCCCGGAGGGTTGCCGCCGATGCTCGCCGCGACGCTGGGCGGCCTGCTCACCACCTGGGTCACCTTCGTTCCGTGCTTCCTGTGGATCTTCATGGGGGCGCCCTATATCGAAGCCCTGCGCGGCAACAAGGCGCTGGGCGCGGCGCTCTCCTCGATCACCGCCGCCGTCGTCGGCGTCGTCTTGAACCTCGCGGTCTGGTTCGCCCTCCACACGCTCTTCCGCGGCGTCGAGAAACTGCCGGGCCTGGCGCTCGAGCTGCCGGTACTCGCCAGCCTCGATCCCTGGGCGCTCCTCTTGTCGGTCGGGGCGATGCTCGCGCTCTTCCGTTTCAAGACCGGGATGATCGCGACGCTGGCCGGCTGCTCGGCGTTCGGCATGGTGATCTATTTTCTCGGCCTCATCCGATGAGTCCTACTTCTTCTGAATCCGCTGAGCCCTAAGGAGCGCCTGGTTCTCGGCCAGCGCTTCCTTGAGGAGCGCCAGCCGTTGCGGATTCTTCAGCACCGCCGGCTTCTGCAGCTCGCTGCGCAGCCAATCGACCTTGCGGCGTTGCTCGCTCATCGTCGGAATGCGTTTCTGCGCCATGCCGGTCTCCCCGGCGGCGATTATCTCCCCGCATCGCGATGCTCTCAAGCGCGCCGCGGCTTCTCATGGGCCCTCGCCGAGGAGCGACCGGAACGGGCGCAGCTCGCGACCGGCGAGACGGCGATGGGTCCGTTTCGAATGGACCGACATGCATTGGATTGACGACATGCGTCCTTCGACAGGCTCAGGATGAGGAGGGTTGGTACGTGCCACCAACCATGCCCCTCACAATGCCACCAACCATGCTCCTCATCCTGAGCCTGTCGAAGGACGCATGATCGTCATGCAAGCGATTTTCGAAACGGGCTCTATACCGACGCTATCTCTCTTGAGGGGACAAATTCGCATATTTCTTGAAGCCATCCGAGACAGGCGCGCGCCCCATCGCTTAAACTGATCATCGCCATGACAGCGCAGCGGATTGCCGGATACGGCGCGTGGGGCTCGCCGATCACATCGGACTTCGTGGTCGCCGAGACGATCGGCCTCGCCGATCTCCGCGTCGTCGGCGGCGCCACCTACTGGATCGAGGCGCGGCCGACGGAGAACGGCCGCAACGTGCTCGTTCGCCGGCGCGCCGACGGCACAATCGAAGACCTGACGCCGCCGCCCTGGAACGTGCGTACGCGCGTCCACGAATACGGCGGCGCGGCCTATGTCGTCGCCGAGGATACGGTCTTCTTCAGCAGCTTTGCCGACCAGCGCCTCCATCGTCTCGATCCCGGCGGCACAGCGCGACCGTTCTCGACGCGAGCCGGCGCGCGCTATGCCGACGGGCGGTTCGACGCGGCGCGCAACCGGTTGATCCTCGTTCGCGAGGACCATGGCGGCGCCGGCGCCGAGCCGGTCAACACGATCGTGTCCCTGCCGCTCGACGAGCCGGCGCGCGAGACCGTGCTCGTCGCGGGGGCTGATTTCTACGCGGCGCCGCGACCGAGCCCTGATGGCAGGCACCTGGCATGGATCGCCTGGAACCACCCCGACATGCCCTGGACGGGCACTACGCTCCATCTCGCGACGATGGCCGGCGACGGCACGCTGGCCGACACAAGGATCGTCGCCGGCGGGGCCGGTATCTCCATCATGCAGCCGGAATGGTCGCCGGATGGCGTTCTCCACTATGTCTCCGACGAGACCGGGTGGTGGAATCTTTACCGGCTCGGCGATG
>WNFC01004657.1_pt1 | contig 19861 bp, 16 predicted proteins | sample 5400541 | NCBI WGS metagenome assembly WNFC01 (sample SAMN13153342, study PRJNA577476) | soil metagenome | isolation source: 120 cm saprolite under Douglas fir tree site 2 hole 2 replicate 1 | place: USA:California | collected 2015-04-18 | reverse complement strand
GCGTCTACGATGCGGTGCGCCACTCCCTCCGCCGTCCGGACAAGGTGCAATCCCGCGGTACCCTGCAGCTCTCCGACAAAGGAAATCCTCGGGACCTACCGCGTCTTGCGCCTCCAACGTGTGCATCTGGGACCACCACCGCCGTGCTGGCATGGGACCCGACGCCGTGCGATATGCGGCTGAAGCCAGCCGGAGAGCCGGATGCCGGAAATCAGCACGTCCGGTTCGATGAGCGGGGATGGGAAACGGAGCGACTGCCATACCTGAAGCCGCCACGTCCATCCCGACGCCATGCTGCGCAACCCGGCTACGCTTGTTGTAGGGCGCTCCGCTGGTCGCGCCCGTTGCTATCGATCGGAAGTTATGTAATCACGCCTACATATCGCCCGCATCGAAGATCAGACCATGCTACGAACCGGTGATGAGTATCTCGCTTCCCTGCGCGACGGCCGTCGCGTCTACTACGGCGGCGAACGGGTGGCCGACGTCACCGTCCACCCGGCGTTCCGAAATACCGCACGATCATTCGCCCGTATTTATGATCGCAAGCGCGAAGCCCAGAACCTCGCCGCGATGTCGTTCGTCGAAGGTGGAGAGCGATTCACCTCGTGGTTCCTGTTGCCCAAATCCCGCAAGGAACTCGAACAACGCGCGGAGTGCCACCGGCGCGTCGCCGAATGGTCTTATGGACTGCTCGGGCGCTCCCCCGACCATGTGCCGGCGTTCATCGGCGGCATGGCGATGGCGCCCGAATTATTCGACGCCAACAGAACGGGGTTGGGCCGGAACGTTATCGACTACTTCAATGACTTGAAGTTGCGCGACTTGTTCGCCTGCTATCTGGTCCTGACACCTCAAGGATCCCGCGATCCCAAGATGTACAAGGACACCGGCACCATCAACCCGGCGCTGGCGGTCGTCAGCGAGGACAACGAAGGCATCGTGGTCAGCGGCTTGAAGCTGTTAGGGACGTCGGCTGTCTTTTCCGATGAGGCGTGGATCGGCAGCATGATCCCGCTCGGGCCGGATCAGATCAATGAAGCGGTCACCTTCGCAATCCCTATCAACCATCCGGGCGTCGAGATCTGGGTGCGGGAGTCCTTCGAACTCCGCGCCCCCAATAAGATCGATCACTTCTTCTCGTCGCAATTCGACGAGAGCGACGGCGTCATGGTGTTCGACAACGTGCGCGTACCGTGGAGCCGGGTGTTCTGCCATCGCGACATCTCGCTGATGCGGGACATGTATTTCAAGACGCCCGCCCATGTGATGGGCAACCATCAATCCAACTGGCGGTTCGCCGAGAAGCTCAAGCTGATGGTCGGGATCGCCCACAGGGCCTGCGACATGGCGGGCGTCATCAATATCCCGGCTATCCAGCAGACGCTTGGAAGACTGGCTGCGGCGGAGGCGTCGTTGCTCGGCCTCATGGCGGCGCAGATTGATCAGCTCCAGTCAATTGCGAATGGGCATGTTCATGTCAATCGCAGGTTTCTGTACGCGGCGCTGCAATGGTGCGCGAACAACTATGCGCAAGTCGCCGAAGAAGTGCGCTCGCTGATGGGGGCCGGGCCGTTCCTGCTGCCGGCCGATACATCGGTGTTCGACAATCCGCAAACGCGGCAGACCTTCGAGAAATACTGGAGCCTGCCGACCGCTTCCGCGGATGAACGCTACAAGTTCGTCAAGATGGCCTGGGACTTGCTGGGGTCGGATTTTGCCGGCCGGCACACCCAGTACGAGAAATTTTACGGCGGCCCGCCCCATGTCATGGATCTCTACAGCTTCTTTAACTGCCCCTGGAACGAGCGCCGCGCCGCCGTCGACCAAATCATCAAGGACATGGGCGCCGCGGACGATGTGATCGCGCCGCGAAAGTCGGCTGCCGAGTAGACGCCCTTATTCTGAAAGCGTAGCCCGATTCGCTCCACGAAATGCGGCCCCCCCTATCGCGGCAAAAGCCGCGCCGGGCGCCGCCAGAGGCTAGAGCCAGCGAGGCTTCTCCTTACGCAAGCAGGGCAAGAGAGGCCGCCCTAGCCCGGCGGGCAGCGCGGACCAGAGGGTAATTTAGCATTCGTCCCCGAGCTGCGGCTAAAGCCTCCCGCGACCTCGCGGAACAGCGACTCGATGCCGTCGCGTGGATCGTTGGCGATGTGGGTAAGGCCGTGGGCGCTCATGAGCGCCTGCTCGTCGAGGCCGCCCGAGGCGCAGGTCGCCACCAGCATTTCGGCGCGAAAATCGTCATAGGAGAACGGCTTGCCGGCAAGCCGGCATACCACCTTGAAGTCGCACGCGACCGGCCCGGCGATTTTCGCAATACGTGCCGCCTCCTCCCGCACCACTTGCGCATTGGCGAAGTATTGCGCGCGGTAATCGGGGTCGAACAGCACCAGCGCCGGCTCGATCCGCAAGGTGGCGAGGAGTCTGACCGCCACCACCAGCACGACGACCGCCCGCGCCGCGGTGTCGCCATATCGCAGTCCGAACGCTGTCTTGCCGACGCGGTCGAAGGCGAGGCCGAGGCCGACCGCGGTTGCGACCACGAGATCGAATTGGGCGTTGTCGAGGACCGCTTCCCCGCTCCACTGGACCACGAACGCCACGAACGCGACCGCCACAAACAACGCGGTGAAACGCGCGGCGCGGCTCTTGCGTTCTGCCGCGACCCATATCCCCCACAGCACCAGCGCCGGCAGAATCCATTGCAACCGGCCGAGCCCGTTGATCGCCCGCATCACCCTGTAGGCGCGGGCGGTGAAGAGATTGGCGAGAAACACGTCCCCGTAGATCGCGACGCAGATCATAAGCCCCAGCGCCGCGGCGCCGGCCCCGATGGCGATCGGCACGACGGCGCGACGCCAATCCTTGATGGCAAGCCAAATGAGGGCGGTCAGCGGAACTGCCACGATGTTGTGCTTGTAGAAACCCGCCGCCGCCATGGCGAGGATCGGCGGCACCACCGATTTGCCGCGCGCCTCGCGCGCCATGAACCAGACAAGCGCGCCCATCATCAATGCATGACCGACCAGCTGGGGGTCGTCCATGCCGACGAAACGGGCGAACGAGCGCGCCATGACGGCCACGAACCACAGGCCACCCACCGCGGCCCCGGCGCTGCCGGCGCCGAATTGCCGGATCATCGCTGCGATCAGCCCACCGAGGGCGACCACCGCAATGAGCGACAGTGCCCGCCCGACGTAAAGGGCATCGCCGAAAACCTGCGCTAGCCCGCCGACCACATAGAAGGAGAGCGGCGGGTAGTTGTTGACGATGAGCGTGTCGGTCGGCGGGTAGAGAGGGGCCGCGCCCATGGCGGCGTCGGCGTAATAGGCGTTCCAACCCTCATTCTGCGCGATCTCGATAGGAAAGCCGACGCGCCAAAGCGGCCACACCATGAAATAGACGGCGAGCACCGCAAGAAGCGCGATCTGCGCACGGGTGTCGATGCCCGCCAATACGCGCTTCATCATCATGCGCGCCGGACAACGCGGTCGAGCGCCTGCAACACCTCGGCCGGATCGGGTGACGCGCGTTTGCCGCCCACCACCGCTATCGGGCCGCCTCCCATGGGGCCGGTCAAGCCCGGCTCGCTATCGATGAAAATCGCGACCAGCGGCACGCCGAGCGCCGCCGCGACGTGGACGAGACCGGTATCGACGCCGATCACGAACGAGGAGCCAGCGATCAGCGCTGCGACCGCATCGAGCGGCCGGCGATCCGGCACCTGGCCATGTCCTTGGCCATGTCCTTGGCCATGTCCCTGGTCAAGGCCGGCGGCGACCGCGATGGCCTCGCTGCGAACGCGCTCCGCGGCGGCGCCCCAAGGCAGCACGACATCAAAGCCACGATCGCGCACACCCCGCGCCACCGCCACCCAATATGCATCCGCCCACAGCTTACCGGGCTTGGCGGTGGCGTGAATCAGCGCCGCATAGGGCCTCCCGGTAGCCGTGCCGGCGATCGCGGCACGATCGAGCCCGTAGTCGAGCGGATGCTTCGCCTCGTAGCCGAGCGCAAGGCCGCACAGGGTGCGATTGCGCGGGATCGCATGCGCGTGCCATTCGACGCGGTGGCGAATGTCGTAGAACTGGCAGGCGAGCGGCTCGCGGATGCTGGCGCGGTCATAGCCATGTCGGATTCCGCGTACGGCGCCAGCGATCAAGGCGGTGCGCAGCAGGCCCTGGGTGTCTATGGCCGCCGCGAAGGATCGTGCCCGCAGGGTGGCGCGAAAGCGCCCGATCTCGCGCCATGTGGCGGGCGTGAACAGACTCTTGCGCCAGCGCCGCGTGGCGACCGGGATGACCTCATCGACGCCGGGATGCAGGCGGGCCAGCGGGGCATAATCCTCCTCCACCACCCAGGCCAACCGGGCATCGGGCAAATGCCGGCGCGCATCGGTGATGGCCGGCATGTGGTGGACGACATCACCGAGCGAGGAGGTCTTGATGAACAGAATCTCGGCCATCGATGGGGCGGCTTTTCCAGACCTCACCCTCCCCGCTTGCGGGAGAGGGTGGGGGCGTCGGGTCGCTCTTACACACCGGGCGGGGGTTTGTCACGTGACACCATTCCGCTGACGCAAGCGATTACGCAGTTGAATCCGGCAACAGAATCGTTACCACTTGCGTAACGATTCGACCGTGATTACCTTTCGGGTAACAATCTCTCATGGACTTTTCGTTCGCGACCCGGAGACTTGAACGAGAGTTCGCCGACGAACGTGCCATGAAGAGGGCGTATGGCGAGCGATCCCGAACGCTTCAGAACCGCCTTTCCGTGTTAGCCGTTGCTCAAAAACTAAGCGAGGTACCGAGAGGACCGCCAGATTGGTTGGAGCAGCTTACGGGTGATCGAGACGAGCAGTTCTCGGTGGTTCTGACCAAGAATTGGCGACTCATTTTTGAGATCGATCACAACCCGATTCCGCGGCGCGATGATGGCGGGATCGATCTCGACCGGGTGACCGCCATCAGGTTCGTCGAAGTGGTTGACTATCATTGAAACCGATTCGCGCACGAGGGCAATTCATGACTGATCTGGCAGCGCACCGGCAGGAATGGACGCCGAACTGGGCAGTCCACCCAGGCGTCTTACTCCAAGAGCATCTTGAGACTCGCGGCCTCTCACAGGCGGAGTTTGCCCGGCTTACAGGGCTGACTCCGAAGTTGGTTAGCACCATCATCAAGGGAACTAATCCGATCTCAGCAGAGACCGCGATCCGGCTCGAACGGGTGCTTGGGCTCAAAGCATACATCTGGGCCGGCATCCAGGCCAAGTGGGACCTGTTCCAGGCGCGCGGCAGCGCTAAGTTCATTTCCAACCCAAAAGAGTGGCTGTCCCAATTTCCTCTCAAGGAGTTGCGCAACAGAGGATACCTTCCCAACACGAAGGATACGGATGCACAGATCGAGTCTTTGCTTAGCTTATTCGAGATCGGCTTGCCGCAAGCTTATGCAGCCAAAGTGGGGGCGTTGGCCGTTCACCATCGTCAAAGCAAGGCCCACGAGAGTTCCCAGTATCACGTGTTCACCTGGCTGATGCTGGGCGAGTGGCGGGCGCGGGCAATGAACCTGCCGCCTTTCGACGCGAGAAAATTCCAGGAAGCAATTCGGCAGACAAGAATGTTGACGACTGAGGCTCCGGCCGTCTTTGAGCCAATAATGAAGGACCTTTGCCGCTGTGCTGGCGTCGCACTCGTCCTCGAACCGCCGATAAGCAAGACCTGTCTGTTTGGATCGGCACGCTGGTTCGATGTTGATCGGGCCATCATTCAAATGTCGCTTCGCATGAAGACCAATGATCATTTTTGGTGGACCTTTTTTCATGAGGCCGCACACATCACTCTTCATCGGGGCAAGAATTTTGCTGATGACAAGAACGGCGAGGGCGATGGCGCCGAAGAAGAGGCAGATCTGTGGGCGGAAGAGGCTCTTGTCGGCCGGGAGCGATTTGCTCACTTCAAGGCGAAGCATCCACGATCTGAACTTAAGGTCAAGGAGTTTGCTACTGCCGTGAACTTACATCCTGGGATTGTTGTCGGGATGCTGCAGCATGCCAGGATTATCCCCTTCAGCAACTTGAACAAGCTGAAGGCAAAGCTTCAATGGACGTAGAACCCATACGAGCAAGCCTCATGTCCATTCTGGTCACCGGCGGCGCCGGTTATATCGGCAGCCACATGGTCCACGCCCTCGTCGAAAGCGGCGAGAGCGTGGTCGTGCTCGACAACCTGTCTACCGGATTCAAATGGGCGGTACCACGCGGCGTCGCCCTCGTCATCGGCGAGACCGGCGACGATGCTGTGGTTTCCCGCCTGATCGCGGAGCGCGAGGTATCCGCCATCATCCATTTCGCCGCATCGATCGTGGTGCCGGACTCGATGTCCGATCCCCTCGGCTACTACCGCAACAACACGGTGAACTCGCGCGCCCTGATCGAATGCGCGGTCAGGGCCGGCGTCAAGCAGTTCGTCTTCTCCTCGACTGCGGCGGTCTACGGAAATCCTGCCAAGGTGCCGATCAGCGAGGATGATGCGGTGGCGCCGATGTCGCCCTATGGTTCCTCGAAGCTCATGACCGAGATCATGCTGCGCGACGCCGGCATCGCGCACGGCCTCGATTACGTCATCCTGCGTTATTTCAACGTCGCCGGCGCCGACCCCAAGCTGCGCACCGGGCAATCCACCAAAGGCGCGACCCACCTCATCAAGGTGGCGGTCGAGACGGCGCTGGGCAAGCGCGCCAGGATGGCTGTGTTCGGCACCGACTACCCGACGCCCGACGGCACTTGCATCCGCGACTACATTCATGTCGCCGACCTGGTGCGCGCCCATTCCGATGCGCTGGCCTACCTGCGGGCGGGCGGCCGATCGGCGACGCTCAACTGCGGCTACGGCCACGGATTCTCCGTGCTTGAGGTCATCGATACGGTCAAACGCGTGTCGGGCGTGGATTTTCGTGTCGATCGCGCGGGTCGGCGGCCCGGCGATCCGGCGCAGATCGTCGCCCGGTCGGATCGCGCCCGCGAATTGCTCGGCTGGCAGCCGCAATTCGACGACCTCGCAACCATCGTGACACACGCCCTCGCCTGGGAGCGCAAGCTCGGCACGCTGCAGAATTGACGATCGGCCGCGTGCGAAGGCATCAGGATCAAAAAGCCCGTTACGGCAAGCGCCGCGACGGCCGGCGGGCTTGATCCTCAAATTCCCTAGTAAGAAAGTAGGTTATCAAATACCGTTTGACGGTGCTCCGCTACCGCTTTCATGCCCTGCAGGTCCGGCAAAGCCCGGTGGCGAACTGAGAACAGGGAAATTAACAGGGAATTTAAGTGAATCTTTACGATTTTTCGACCGTTTTGGCGATTTCAACGCCAATTCGTGCAGCAATTCCAGTGTGTTGCACCCGCTTTCCCTGTTGCGCACCGAACAGGGAATTTTTCGCGCGGAAACAGGGAATATCTTTGCGCGGAACCAGGAATTTTGCAGCGTCCAGTTTCATCGTATCCCGCTCCGGCTGCATGACCAGGATGGTGTCGCGATCCTCAGGGGTCGCAGGAGTTTCGCCAAATCCCGTCGGGGCGGTGACCGATGGGGCTCCGTTTCAGCGGCAGCTTGCCCTCGCGAACCCAGACGACGAAACGAGCACAACGCTACAACCCTTGTCCGGCGCGAGCCCGCATCTGGCAGCGGATTTAACTTATTAAGAATAGCGGCCTATTCCTATATTGTCAACCTGATCTCGCATACAGCCGGTGGCTTTGCCCCGGATACTGGCGCCGAGACGCCGAAAAGCGCCGCCGGGTCCTTTTTCATCTGCACGTCGTTTCTGTACCTCAAAGGTTGCGCCAAATCAGCGCCCTGCATTCGCGCGGCGGGGTCCGCTTACTAAGGTCTACCGGCTGTGCAGGAGACATGCCGTCGACGTGGGCGGCAGGTCTGAGTCTGACCCGTTGCAGAAGCCACTTTTGCAATGCAGCACAAGTATGAGGATGACATGCCCGATCTTACTGTAGCTGCCAAAACTTAAGGCACCGAGCGAGCGCGACTATGGGACCTTCGGCTTGATTGTTAGATCGCGCACCACGCTCTCAAGACTCTGTTCGTATGCGTCGTGATCCTTCCAGCGCCGGAAGTCACCAATGTGTCGTTGGTCGCGTAGCTTGCGTGCCCACGGCTCCGTTGTTTTCATCACCGCGTCATCGATGCGGACCGGGAACAGGACAGTTTGTTTTCTTTCCCGTTCTTCCGCGAAGGCCTTCTGTACTTCATCTTCAACCCAGTCGCTGTTGATAGCATTTTCCGAGAGGATGAGCAGCAGCTTGTCTCGCAGCTTAATCGCCTCATCGATGGCGTCCCAAATCTTCGCGCCGATCAGCAAATCATGTGGCGCAAACCAGCAGCGCACTCCCTTGTCTTGCAAGTCAGCGCAGAGACGCTCTGCAAACTTCTGATCTTTGCTCGAGTAGCTGATGAAGCAGGAATAGTGCTGGATGGCTTGGTTCAAAAGCGCAGGCAGGTACTCAATCAAGCTGTCCGGCAGTCCGACCCCGCGAAGAAACGGAAGCGGCAGTGGACCGGACCGTTCGAAGGTTCGATGGTCGATGATGCTCGGCCCTTTGTGGATACCCGGTGACGCCGCTGAGATCAACGTCGGCGAAAACAGTCCCAAACAACCGCACGCTGCTCAGGTCGGCGCCGTTCAGGCGCGCGCTGCTCAGGTTCGTACTGGTCAAGTCTGCGTTGCGGAGGCGAGCGCCGCGCAGGCGGGCGCTGCTTAGGTTGGCGCGGAACAGATCAGCGCCGCTCAGGTTGGCGTTGAACAGGTAGGCACACTCCAGGAAGGCGCCGCGCAGGGAGGCGCTGCTAAGGTCGGCACCGCTCAGGTCGGCGTCCTCTAGGTTGGCGAGGCGCAGGTCGGCGCCGCTCAGGTCGGCGCCCTGTAGGTCTGGGCCAAATCGCTCCATCATCCATCGGGAGCGCCGCCACGCATTCCATTCGTCGACATTTTTCTTGAGTCTCGACACGTCCTCTGGATCGGCCACGGCAGTCCCTCGACTTTGTTTGCAGTGGGCCATCGTGCTTGGAGAGAGCGCCGCCATCAGTCGGACGCGTCGTTCCCCGCTTCAGCGTACACAGTCCCTGCGCTCGCACGCGAGGCCCGTGGAATCGCATGAGGCCATTATGCAAAATTTTTTCAAAGTGTTCGCGAAGTATCCAACCCCGATTTCGGCTGTCACCTCTCGATTGTTGTTTGCGGCGCATGATTCCGCAGGTGGCCCATGGCCGCCCCCGCCCGGTCAGCCCAGCACAGGTCCGGTTACCGGGGTGCAGCAGCCTCCTGCCACGCAGACAACCGACATTCGCAACATTGACCTTCCGCCCCCTTTCCGTCTAGTCGGCACGTCACGGAGGCCGCCTGCACGGTTCGCCGCCCACGCGACAGTTGAAACGCCGCTTTAGTCAGTCCACATTTGCCTTGGCGGATTCGCACCCGGCGTTGGGAATTTCTGGTGTCATGCTGTCATGACGAAGCTTCTCGAACGAGCCCTAGAGGCTGTGCAGGCGCTGCCACCCGAAGCACAGGACGATCTTGCGCGTCTTCTGTTGCAACTGACGGGCGACAACGAGCCCGTTGTCGAACTGACGCCGGAGGAAGCCGCAGACCTCGATGCATCGCTTGCTGAGGCCGATCGTGGCGAGTTCGCCACGGACGAGGAAATTCGCGCCATTTGGGCGAAGTGCCGGCTTTGAGACTTCGTTACACTCGGCGGGCCTCGATCGATCTGGCTCGCATTGTCCAATACCTCAACGAGCGATCCCAGCAGGGCGCGCGCGAAGGCTCATTGACCTTCCGCCCTTCACCGTCTATTCGGCGCAGGGGCCTGCTTGCCGGGTCCGGCCGGCCCCGGCCCATTCACCTCCAGTCAGAAGATACCCAATGAGCGCAGACGCCTCCCGCTTTGTCATCCCGCCCCCGCCCCAAGCCGCGCTTGCGATCGCCGGCAGCGATCAGTTGTTTCCCGTGCGCCGGATCTGGTGCGTCGGCCGCAACTATCTGGAGCACATCAAGGAAATGGGGCAGGACGAGCGCGAGCCGCCGTTCTTTTTTTCCAAGCCCGCCGACGCCGTCGTGCCGGACGGCGCGACAGTGCCATATCCGTCGCTGACCAAGGACCTGCATCATGAGGTTGAACTCGTGGTGGCGCTCAAGGGCGGCGGCCGTTTCCTCAAGGCCGCGACCGCGAACGACCTGATCTGGGGCTACGGCGTCGGCATCGACCTCACCCGCCGCGACCTCCAGATCGCCTCGCGCGACATCAAGCGGCCGTGGGAAATCGGCAAGGCGTTCGATTCATCCGCGCCGTGCGGCCCGCTCGCGCCGGCTGCGAAGACCGGCCATCCGGCCAAGGGCCGCATCACCCTCAAATGCAATGGCCAGCTCCGCCAGGACGGCGATCTGGCGCAGATGATCTGGAACGTCCCGGAGGTGATCGAGAAGCTGTCCGAGATGGTCGCGCTCGCCGCCGGCGACATCATCATGACCGGCACCCCCTCGGGCGTTGCCGCAACCGTCGCAGGCGACAAGCTTGAATGCGAGGTCGAGGGTGTCGGCAAGCTTACGGTGACGATGGGGCCGGCGTTGAAGTGAAGCGCGGGTGTCTCGCCCGCTTTTCACGGACCCGTAGCCCGGATTGAGCGCAGCGAAATCCGGGAATGTCTATCAATGCGGCCACGTCGCCCCCGGGTTTCGCTCCGCTCAACCCGGGCTACGGAGCGGCGCGAGACGGTCGCGCTCTCGTGCTCGCAGCTACTTCTTCTCGTAAGCCGCCATGAAGGTCTTCACCGCGATCCCCACCACGTGCTCGATTCGCTCCAGCGATGGCGGTGGTCCGAAATTCAACATCACGGGCTTGAGCATCGTTGCGTGGCAGGACTCCATGAACTGCGCGGCCGCAACCTCGGGATCTTCCATCACCAAGCGTCCGGCCGCAACCTGCGCTTCCAAATAAGCGCGCACTTTGGCAAGGCCCACGGCCGGGCCGGTTTCATAGAATATCCGGCCGGCATTCGGCTTGCGCTCGGCAATCGCGAAAACGGTGCGGAACGTCGAGAGGCGTTCTGGCACACACAGTGCCTTCACAAAGGCTATGCCCATGCGCGTGAGGGTGCCAGCCACATCCGGGTCTCTCGCATCTAAGTCGAAAACGCCTTCCGCCTGGAGCACGCATTCCTTTTCGACGATGGACTGGAACAGCTCGTCCTTATCCTTGAAGTAAACATAAAGGGTCCCCTTCGAGACGCCGGCGGCCTTGGCGATCTCGCCCATGCTCGCGGCGTCAAATCCGAGCACCCTGAAGACGATGCGCGCCCCCTCGATGATTTGGCGCCGTTTGGCGCTGTCGTCGGTCTCTTCGACCGGGCGGTCGAGGACAAGGGGGGCGGCGATCATTCAATGCTCCTTCTCAAGGCTCGCGGTTCGTTGGGGTCATCTACTAAAGACCAATATGGACCACTTCGAAACTTTTTTCAATGACTGAACCGTTCGGTCATTGACACGGACTGTCGCGGGGTCTATTAAATTGACCGAACGGTTCAGTCAAAAGGAGTGGAGACCATGTTGCGACGCAGCAAAGCCAAGGAGGCCTCTAAACTTACCATAGTACCGCACGTGGACGCGGATTCTGCCGTAGCAGGCGCACCAGAACACGGTCAGAGCGAGAGCAGAGGGCCATCGCTGCCGGTGGTTGCGCCAACCCTCACCGCGGCGCCCGCGACAAGTGCGCTCAAAGCAAACCGCACACGCGTCATCATGGGCGTGGCGGCGGCAGCGCTGCTCGCGGCGGCCGGCTGGCTTGGTTACGACTATCTGACCGCGGGCCGCTTCATGGTTACAACCGACGATGCCTATGTCCGCGCCTACAACACGACATTGGGCGCGAAGGTCTCGGGCTATGTCTCGGAATTTCCGGTCGAGGACAATACGAAGGTTCAGGCGGGTGACGTCATCGCCCGCATCGACGACGGCGATTATCGTCTGGCCGCCAACGCTGCGCGCGACAAGATCGCCACCCAGGAGGCGACGATTGAGCGCTTCGACCGGCAGATCGACGCGCAGCGAGCAAACGTTGAGCAGACACGGGCTCAACTGGTTTCGGCCCAGGCCGCAAAGAAACGGATGCAATCCGAATTCGAACGGCAGCAGGCTTTGGCCGGCAAGGAATTCGCCACCCGGCAAACGCTCGAACAGTCGATTGCCAACCGCGACCAGGCCAATGCTTCCGTGCAGAGCGCCGAGGCCGCGCTCGACAGCGCCATCGCCGGCGTCGATGTCATGCAGGCGCAACGGAAGGAAGCCGTCCGCACCCTTGAAGAGCTCAAGACTGCGCTCGCCAAAGCCGAACGCGACCTGTCCTTCACGGAGATCCGTGCGCCGGTCGATGGCGTGATCGGAAACCGCGCCGCACAGGTCGGAGATTTCGTGCAGACGGGGCAGCGCATCGCGGCGCTGGTGCCGCTGTCGGACGTCTTCATCGACGCCAATTTCAAGGAAACGCAGCTTGCCCGGCTGCAGCCCGGACAGCCGGTGTCGATCAAGATCGATGCCTTGCCCGATCAGAAGGTCGACGGCGTTGTGGCGAGCGTTTCGCCGGCTTCCGGCTCGGTGTTCTCGCTGCTGCCACCCGACAATGCGACGGGCAATTTCACCAAGATCGTGCAGCGTCTTAGCGTGCGCATCCGGGTTCCGGCCGATATCGCCGAGCGCGGCGCACTGCGGCCGGGCATGTCGGTGGTCGTCGCTGTCAACACCAAGGCCGGTGCGGTCGCCTCCGTCGCCACACAGACTCGCACTGCTGCGAACTGAAAACGGAGGTAGCGATGGACTCGCCCGCCAGCGCCGCAGAGCGCATCGACCCTCGTCGAATGATCGCCTTCATGGCGATGTGTTTCGGCATGTTCATGGCTCTGCTCGACATCCAGATCGTGTCGGCATCGCTGTCTGAGATTCAGGCGGGCCTTGCCGCTTCGAGCGATGAAATTCAGTGGGTGCAAACCGCTTATTTGATTGCCGAGGTGGTGGCAATCCCGCTGTCCGGCTTTCTGTCCCGCGCACTCGGGACGCGTACGCTCTTTGCCGTGTCATGCGCAGGCTTTACCTTCGCGAGCTTCATGTGCGGCATCACCTCCTCGATCGACAGCATGATCGTCTGGCGCGCCATCCAGGGCTTCATCGGCGGCGGCATGATTCCGACCGTTTTCGCCTCCGCCTTCACGGTGTTTCCGAAATCGCGCCAGAACATGGTAACGCCGATCATCGGATTGATCGCGACGCTGGCGCCCACGGTTGGCCCCACTGTCGGGGGCTATCTCACCGAAGCGCTGTCGTGGCACTGGCTGTTCTTCATCAATGTCATTCCCGGGATCGCCGTTACGGCGGCGGCGCTGGCGCTGATCGATTTCGACAAGCCGGACTATTCGTTGCTCGATCACTTCGACTGGTGGGGCCTGATCGCCATGGCGGGTTTTCTCGGCGCCCTCGAATATGTGCTGGAGGAAGGTCCCCGCAACGACTGGCTGCAGGACGACGCCATTGCGTATGCGGCGATCTTCTCAGCGCTCTCAGCGGTCGCGTTTTTCTATCGCGCCTTCACGGCGCCCGCGCCGATCGTCGATCTGCGCGCTTTTGGCAACCGTAATTTTGCGATCGGCAGCATGTTTTCGTTCGTGCTCGGGATCGGGCTTTACGGGCTGACCTATCTCTATCCGGTCTATCTCGCGCAGGTGCGCGGCTACAATTCGCTGATGATCGGCGAGACCATGTTTGTCTCCGGGCTCACAATGTTCATCGCCGCGCCGGTCGTCGGGCAGCTGGTGACGAAATTCGACCCGCGCTTGGTGTTGATGGGAGGATTCCTGGTGTTCGCGCTCGGCACCCTGGAGATGCATTATGTGACGAAAGACTGGGATTTCTGGGAGCTGTTCTGGCCGCAGATCTTCCGCGGCGTCGGATTGATGTGCGCCATGGTGCCGGTCACCAACGCCGCGCTTGGCACGCTGCCGCTCGACCGGGTGAAAAACGCCTCCGGCCTGTTCAATCTCACCCGCAATCTTGGCGGCGCCATCGGGCTCGCGGCGCTCAACACCATCGTCAATGACCGCATGGACCTGCATCTGGCGCGACTGCACGACGCGGCGAACTGGTCGCGCGGTCCGGCGACCGAGATGCTTGCAACGCTCACCGCGCGCTTTCATGACTTCGGCAGCAGCGCCCCGGCCATGGCGCTCAAGCAGATGTCCCTGATGGCCCGTCGTGAGGCGACCGTGATGAGCTTTTCCGACGTGTTCCTGCTGCTGACGGTTCTGTTCGTCGGCCTTGCAGCGCTCGGCATCGTCATGAAGCGTCCGGCGGTTCCGGCGGGCGCTGCCGCCGGGGCGCATTAGTTAGAGCGGATTTCCGACATTCGGCGTGATGGCCGGGCTCGTCCCGGCCAGGCCCCCACCCTACCCTCCCCCGCACGCGGGGGAGGGAGGGTGGGGGCCACCGCGCGGTACTGCCGCACACGGGCAACCGTATCGGAGCTATTGAGTTTCATATGCAAAGGCTGGGGTGCGTATCCTGACACGGAATGGGCACCATGATAGGCAAAATGATGATCGGATTGGCCGCGGTAGCGATTGTCTCGGTCGCAACAACCGCAACAACGATGAGTGCATCCGCTCAAACGGTGAGTGCATCCGCTCAACAAAAAAGGATCACAGCAGCAATACCAAAGCAGGTGTGCGAGACGGTGAACATAAGTACTCAGAATTGGGGGCAGCAAACCGTGCAATTGTGCGGCCCCCCTGGCGGACCTCGCGGCCAGGCCACCATCAAACAGCGCCAAATGAAAAGCCAATGACTCGGCTGACGGCCGAGACCATTGGGCGTGCCCCGCTGAGCGAACGGCAAGCTTGCCGACCACAGTGACGAGCATGCCGGCCTCAAGCAGACGCTTGGCCACCCGCTTGACGTCCGGCATCGTCACGGCGTCGATGAGACCGTTACGCTTGTCGATATAGTCGATGCCGAGGTCATCAAGCTGGATTAGCGCTAGTTGCTCAGCGATCTTCGTCGACGTATCGAAGCGCAACGCATACGACCCGGTGAGGAACGATTTCGCCTTGGCAACTTCTTCCTCGGTCGGACCGGTTTCCGCCAGCTTTCGGATCTCCGCCTGCATCACTTCAAGGGCCTGGTCGGTGCGATCGGACCGGGTCGCGGTGCCGCTCAGGAACAGCGCTGTGTGGTCGAGCGGCATCACCGCGCTGTAGACCGAATATGCAAGACCGCGCGCCTCGCGCACTTCCTTATAGAGCCGGGAGGAAAATGCGCTGCCTCCCAGGACATGGTTCAGCACGAAGGCCGCCATGAAATCCGGGTCCTTGCGCAGGATGCCGGCCCCTCCGATGATCAGCACGGATTGCGGCACGTCGAGGTCGATCGCAATTTTTTGTCCCAGTCCTTGCGGGCTTGCGTTGGCGACCGGCGAAAGCGCACTCTGCGCCGGGAGGCCGCCGAACACGCGATCGATCAGCGTGCCGGCGGCCGCGGCATCGATGTTACCTACGATGGCGATCTTGAGGTTGTCGCGGGCGAGGACCTTGCGTACGAAGGCCCTGAGATCTTGGGCCGTAATGGCTGGGACCGATTCCAAGGTGCCGCGCGGCGGACGCGCGTAGGGGTGGCCCGCGAATGCGGTTGCCCACCAGCGCTGGCTGGCGAGTTCGTTCGGGCTGGTGGTCGCTCGTCGCAACCCCGACAAAGTCTGCTCGCGTATGCGCTCCACATCGTCGGCGTCGAAACGGGGCGCCGTCAGCGCAAGCTTGAGCAAGTCGAACGCCTCATCCTGGTTCTCGGTCAGCGTACGCAGCGACCCGGACACATAGTCGCGAGTCGCCGTAAAGCCGATCTCGATCGCCATGGCTTCCAGCCGTTCGTGGAAGCTCTTTGAATCGATGTCGCCGGCGCCTTCGTCCAACAATGCCGCCGCCATGGTGGCGACGCCCGGCTTTTCGGGCGGATCCTGGGTTGCGCCGCCCTTGAAAGCGAAATCAAACGCGATCAAAGGCACCGAAGGCTCCCGCACCAGCCAAGCCGTGAGGCCGCCCGGGCTGACGATGCGTTCGATCTTGGTGGCGCCGGCAGAGAGCGGAAACGCCGTGAGCGCGCCCACAAGCACAAGCGTGGCCAAAACAGCGCGTGTCCCGATGAGGTTCATCCACTCTTTGCGCGTCACCCGCGGGCTTGACCCGCGGGTCCATCTTCTCGGCGTGAAGATGGATTGCCGGGTCAAGCCCGGCAATGACGCTACAGCGCGCAGCAGACAATGGCGAAGAGCGAGGCTCACGAGCGCTTCTCCTGATTTCCGGGCAGTTCCTTGACGAGATAGCCGGTCACGGAGCGGCGCTTGTCAAGCCACGTGCGCGCGGCATTTTTCACGGCCTCGGGCGTCACGGCGCGCAGCCGCGCAGGCCACGAGCTGACCTTTTCGGCGCTGCCGCCCGAAGTCAAGGCGGCCCCATACCAGCGCGCCATGGTGGCCTGATTGTCGGCTGCGTAGACCGCGTCCGCGATCAAGCGCGTCTTGGCGCGTTCGAACTCGGCGGCCGTGATGCCGCTTTCGGCAATCTCGGAAATGACGGCATCGATCGCCGCCTCGACAGTCGCGAAGGTGACGCCCGGCAGCGGGCTCGCAAACACCCCGAAGCGGGTCTCGTCCAGCGCGGTCCCTTGATACCAGCCGCCCGCGCCGGTCGCGACGCGCTGCTCGACCACCAGCGCGCGGTAGAGCCGGCTGGTTTCGCCGGCGCCAAGCGCCTGGGCGAGAATTTCGAGCGCTTCCGATTCTCCGGGCTTGGCGGTGCTTGCCGACGGCACCAGGTAGCTGCGCTGGAGGCTCGGCTGGGCGACACGGGCGTCCGCCATCGTCAGCTGGCGCACCGCAACCGGGATCGGCTCCTGCGGCCGCGCGCGCGCCGGGACTTCCGCGACGCGCGCCACCTTGCCGTAGGTCTTCTCAGTGAGCGCCTTGACCTCATCGCCGGTGACATCGCCGGCAACCACCACCACGGCATTGTTCGGCGTGTAGAAGCGCCGATAGAACGCCAGCGCGTCTTCGCGGTCGAGCTTCTCGATTTCCTGGCGCCATCCGATCACCGGCCGTCCATAGGGATGGTTGAGGAAGAGCGCCGCCGCGACCTGCTCGCCGATTCGCGCGTCCGGACTGTTGGCGACCCGCATGTTGAATTCCTCAAGCACGACATCGCGCTCGGGCAGCACATTTTCGTCGGTGAGAACAAGGCCGGTCATGCGGTCGGCCTCGAATTCCATCACCAGCGGCAGATACTCCTTGGCAATGCGCTGGAAATAGGCCGTGTAGTCCGCCGTCGTGAAGGCGTTCTCCTGCCCCCCGATGGTGGCAAGCGCCTGCGAGAATCGCCCCGCCGGGTTCTTGGCGGTGCCCTTGAACATCAGATGCTCAAGAAAATGAGCGAGGCCCGACTTGCCCGGCGTTTCATCCGCGGACCCGACCTTGTACCAGATCATATGGGTCACGACCGCGGTGCGGTGATCCGGGATCACCACGACCTCGAGCCCATTCGGCAGCGTGAAGTTGGCGACCTCGGGCCCTGCCGCGGAGGCGTTGCCAATTTGAAATGCGAGTGCGAGCGCGGCGATCAGCCCACCTGCAGGCACATAGGCGCGTGCCGCGACCGCGGCGAAGGTAAAGACCATGCGGATAGACCCCAAGCGCGTCAAGAACGGATGAGAAAGGCTTATTTCGCGACGAAGCCCCCACCCTACCCTTCCCCGCTTCCGGGGGAGGGTAGGATGGGGGCTGGTGCGGACGCCATGAAACCTGCCGCGCGGCGACACGGCGCCGATCATTTGTCGACCGTCTCGACTTGGCGATCTACCGCTCCGCGTTGTTGGGCCTTGGCCTTCTCGGCCTCGGCTTTGGCGTTGATGCCATAGGGTTGATTTGCCGACGGCGTGCGATAGCCGCGCGGCGGGTCGGTCAGATAATTACGAGACGGCTCACGAGCAAATGTGGCGGTCTCGATATCCTTTTCCCCCGTGAAGGTGTTGCCGAGGTGAAGGATGCTGTTCCAAAGCCCTCCCGTATAACCGAGCTGGCTCGGTGTCATTTCCGGCGAATGGTCCGGGCCTTCACTTGTTTTCATCGCCGGCTTGTCGGTCCGGCCGGCCGCCAATTCGCTCGGCTTGAGTGGATCCCCGGCTTTGTAAGCGTCATAAGGCTTGCGCTCTGCCTTCGCCTTTCGTGCAGCAGCACGTTTTTTTTCGTCCGCGTCGGCCGGCCACGCGGGATTGTTCACCGTGAGCGAACCGGCTGCGACCGGCGGCGGCAAATCGCGGCTCGGCGGCACCACCAGCGGCGGCCGCTCCTTGTATTCGATGCCCGCCTCCTGGCCGTTGCGCAGCCCGATGCCGCGCAGTAACCCTTTGATAAACTTCGTGTCTGCCCAGTCGTCATCTTCATCATCGCCCGCAAAGACGACGGTGCCGCCCGCGACCACCAGGACGATGCCGAAAGCCGCGCACAATGCGGCACGGAAGAATTTACGGTTTCGGTTTTCTCGAGGCATGCCGATTTCCCATAAAAGTGGGTTGCCCCTCCCCTACCCTCGCTGCAGGGCGGGGGGATGGGGAAGCGTTACGTCGCGACGTGCGGTACCGAACCCGTGACTCATGCACACTGCACCGAATCACGGCCGTATCGAAGCTGTCGCCTTGCGACTTCAGTCCCTTAAGGCCCCTGCACGCGTCTATCGTGTTATATCAGGGCACTTTTGCGGCATCTTGCAAGAACAAAGATTCCCACAGGAGCCCGATCACGCCGGCGACGATCGCCGCATCGGCAATATTAAAGACATACCACTCGAAGGTCCAGGTCGGCGCGGTGATATGAAATAGGACAAAATCCATCACAGCGCCGTGCATCGCGCGATCAATCGCGTTCCCGATCGCGCCGCCCATGATCAGTCCCAGCGCCACGCCCGCCAGGCGCGAACGGGTTTGCGCCAGCCAGATCAGGAGAAGCGCGACCGCGGTCACCTTAAGGCCAAGCAACACCCATTGCCAGAGCGGACCGCTCTCTTGGAACAGACCGTAGCTGATGCCGGTGTTCCAGGCCAGCACCAGGTCGAGAAACGGCGTGACGGGCACCCGGGCTCGCCCGGTCAGGCCGAACCCGTACAGCAGCCACAGCTTTACAGCCTGGTCGACCGCGGCCGCTGCGACCGCGGCCGCAACGCCCAGCCGGAAGGGCGCTGCGCCGAGGAAGGCCGGTACCGCCATTGACCTTACCCGGCAGCGGCGTGAGCCGCGTCCCATTCGCGCAGCGCGCGGGCGTCGCGCGGCGTCACGTCCGGATAGTCCGGGTCGGCCCCGACATCGGGCTGGATCCGCCACGACCTCGCGCATTTGATGCCCTCGGCACGGCGGAATTCGACCGCGACGCCCGGCACATCATCGAGGCGAAACGCCGCCGCCGGCCCATCCCCGGACGTGACGGTCGCACCCGATGTAATGGCGATCTCCGCCATGCCGATCTCGCCGTGCTCGCCGGCCAGCTCCATCGCGACGGTGCGCCGCAGCGCCGGATCGGAAATGTAGATCGCCGGCGCCGCTTCGAGACTCGAGCCGATTCGTTTATCGGCGCGCTCGATCTCCAGTGCGCCGGTGACGACCCGGCGCACGCGCCTGATGTCGCCCCAGACGCGTGCCAGCGTGTCGTCGCGCCAGGCGGCGGGAATTTGCGGAAAGCCTTCGAGATGCACCGATCCGGCATCGTTGCCATAGGG
>WNFC01008817.1_pt1 | contig 19867 bp, 18 predicted proteins | sample 5400541 | NCBI WGS metagenome assembly WNFC01 (sample SAMN13153342, study PRJNA577476) | soil metagenome | isolation source: 120 cm saprolite under Douglas fir tree site 2 hole 2 replicate 1 | place: USA:California | collected 2015-04-18 | reverse complement strand
CTTTTGTTCTCACGTCAATCGACAACCTCGCGTCGACGCGAAGCATGTCCCATCAAGTCTGTCAAGCTTGCGCGTTGCCAGGAATCCTCCGCATAATGAGCAATGAAGTTCGACTCGCCCTTATATGATCGCATCCGGGTCAAGCCCGGCGAGGATCGCCGACTGCAGGCGGAGCTCCCGTGCTGCGACTGGCCGAACTGCACCGAACGGGCGAGCCACCGGGCGCCGAAAGGTCGCAATCGGGAGCACGAATACTGGCGGTTCTGCCTCCATCACGTCCGTGAATACAACCAGTCCTATAATTTTTTCGCTGGAATGAGCGATGATGCGGTAGCGCGATTTCAGAAGGATGCGCTCACCGGGCACCTTCCGACCTGGCGCATGGGAATGATCGGCGGCAACAAACGCGCAAAGGGAAGGGTCGGTCGGTTTTTTGAGGAGGGCCTGGGCGCAGCGGATCCGTTCGATATCCTGCGCGAGTTCGGCGCCCCACGCGCCGGTGCGGCACAATCTCGCGCCGAGGCTGAGCGGCGAACGGTGCGCAACGCCGAGCGCAAGGCGCTTCATGCACTTGGGTTGGAGGACAGCGCGTCCGGTCCTGAAATAAAGGCGCGATTCAAGGAATTGGTGAAACGCCATCATCCCGATGCCAACGGCGGTGACCGCGCCTCGGAAGATAAGTTGCGAGAGATCATCGAAGCCTATAATTACCTCAAGAAGATCGGATCCTGCTGATAGAGCCGGGCTCGCGCGTAAGCCCCTCGCGATCTGCATGGTTCGACTGGGGCGGGGCTTTGAGGGCACGGTTTCGGCGTGCGAAAATTCCTTTGTGTTTCATGATGATGACACAAGAGACATCGGTAGGATGTCGGGGAGTGCGGCGTTGCCTTACGAGACCGGCCCGACAAGTTCGGCTTCGAACCGTCATCATGGCTTCCGCCCCGCGTCGGCTTTCTGTTAAATTAATAGCCGACATGCGATCCGCCGGATGCGATCCGCCCCGCGCCTCGCTGATGCCGCGGTGTCGGGGTGCCCAAATTCGTGACTTAGAGCGGATTTTGATCGCGTTGAATCACATCCTGGCGTCGTCGCCGGGCTTGTCCGGCGACCCCAAGTGCCCCTCCGTACCCTCCCCAGCGTGCGAGGGAGGGTACGGAGGGGCAGAATAATCGGGGTGGCCTGGACAAGCCCGGCCACGACCGCGCAGAGAGGCCAAGTGCCTCAACCTGACCGGAATCCGGGGATTTCGGGCGTTGTACCAAGGGCATACGCCCGTCCCGTGGGTCATTGGTACGCCCCGGGAGATTGCCGGGGTTCACACACGGAGGAGCGATGATTGCCGTAACCGAAACCGCCGCGGCGCTGCCCGACATCAAGGTATCTGTCCGGCAAACGTTCGGATTCGATACCGACCTGGAAGTGCCGGCCTATGCGGAGCCGGATGAGCATGTACCGGATATCGATTCCGATTATCGGTTCGATCGTCCGACCACGCTTGCGATTCTCGCGGGATTTGCCCGCAATCGCCGTGTCATCGTGACCGGATATCATGGTACGGGAAAGTCGACCCATATCGAGCAGGTGGCGGCTCGGCTCAACTGGCCGTGCGTGCGCGTCAATCTCGACAGCCACATCAGCCGTATCGACCTCATCGGCAAAGATGCGATCGTGATCCGGGAAGGCCAGCAGGTCACGGAATTCCGCGACGGAATTCTGCCGTGGGCGTATCAACACAATGTCGCGCTGGTGTTCGACGAATACGATGCCGGCCGCCCGGACGTCATGTTCGTGATCCAGCGGGTGTTGGAATCCTCAGGGCGGCTGACATTGCTCGACCAGAGCCGGGTCATCAAGCCGCATCCGGCATTCCGCCTGTTCGCGACCGCGAATACGGTTGGCCTCGGCGACACCTCCGGGCTCTATCACGGCACCCAGCAGATCAACCAAGCCCAGATGGACCGGTGGTCAATCGTCACCACCCTGAATTATCTGCCCCACGACAACGAGGTCGAGATCGTCCTCGCCAAGGCGAGGCACTATCGCACCGATGCCGGCCGCGACATCGTCAACAAGATGGTGCGGGTCGCCGACCTCACCCGCAATGCCTTTATGAACGGCGACATCTCGACCGTGATGAGCCCGCGCACCGTCATCACCTGGTCTGAGAACGCCGATATCTTCAGGGATGTCGGGTTTGCGTTCCGGCTGACATTCCTCAACAAATGCGACGAGCTCGAGCGTCCCCTGGTAGCCGAGTTCTACCAGCGCTGCTTCGGTCAGGAATTGCCGGAATCTTCGGTTAATGTCGCGTTGAGTTGAGTTGAAGTATGTGCGCGACGGAGATCGTCGCCTGTGCTGCTCAAGGGCAGAAAGGCGGCTCTCGATGGCGGAAAGCCGCTCCTCAGCTTCGGCAGCGGCATATCAGGACGCTTTCGCCAAAGGCCGCTTAGCGGAGATTTTCGATGCGCCTTAGGCTCTACCCATAGGAAAATAAAGCAGCGCTTCTTCATGTCCTCGAACATCAAACCCAAGACCCCGGCCAAGGAGGCCCCGAACGAGCCGTTCAAGCGCGCCGTGACCGGATGCCTGCGCGCCATCGCGCGCCGGCCGGAGCTTGAGGTTGCGTTCGCGGCCGAGCGGCCCGGGATGGCGGCCGGCAAGGCGCGGCTGCCGGAGCCGCCCCGCAAGCTGACGGCCGCCGATGCCGCGATCGTGCGCGGTCACGCCGACGCGATTGCATTGCGCATGGCGTGCCATAACGACGCGATCCATCGCCGCCTGCTGCCCGGAAGCCAGCAGGGACGCGCCGTTTTCGAGGCCATCGAACAGGCCCGGGTCGAGGCGATCGGAGCGCGACGCATGCAAGGGGTCGCCAAGAATCTTGCGGCGATGCTGGATGACAAGTTCCATCGCGGCAAATTCGAAGAGATCACCGATCGCGCCGACGCGCCGATCGAAGAGGCGCTCGCCATGCTGGTGCGCGAGCGCCTCACCGGTCAGGCGCCGCCGCCGGCCGCCCGGCGCATCGTGGAGTTGTGGCGAGGTTGGATCGAAGGCCGTGCCGGCCGCGACCTCGACCGTCTCGAAAACATGATCGAGGACCAGCGCCGGTTCGGCGATGCGGTCCACGATCTTCTGGATTCGCTCGACATGGGCGACGACCGTAGCAACCAGGAAGACGAGGAAGACAGCGACGAGAACAATGAGGACGGGCGCCAAGACGAAAAGGGCGAGGACGGCGAATCCGCCGAGTCCGAGGACAGCCAGCGCATGAGCCTCGAGCAGGCGGATGCCGCGACGGAAGATCTTCCCGACAGCGCCGCCGAGGCAACCGACGCGCCGACCGCCGACATGCCGGACGATTCCGAAATGGGCGATTCGGAAAGCGCGGCTGAGCCGTGGCGACCGCGCCAAGGTGGCAAAAACGAACCGCGCGGTCCCGACTACAAGCCTTTCGTCACGCGGTTCGACGAGATCATCGCGGCCGAAGATCTGTGCGAGCCTGAGGAACTCGAGCGCCTGCGCGGATATCTCGACAAGCAACTCGCCCATTTGCAGGGCATGGTGGCTCGGCTTGCCAACCGTCTGCAGCGCCGCTTGATGGCGCAGCAGAACCGCTCGTGGGAATTCGACCTGGAAGAGGGGCTGCTTGATCCGGCGCGGCTTTCTCGCATCATCATCGACCCCATGCACCCATTGTCGTTCAAGCGCGAGAAGGACACCAACTTTCGCGACACCGTGGTCACGCTGCTGCTCGATAATTCCGGCTCGATGCGCGGCCGTCCGATTACGGTGGCGGCGACCTGCGCCGATATTCTGGCGCGCACGCTCGAGCGCTGCGGCGTGAAGGTGGAAATTCTTGGCTTCACCACCCGGGCCTGGAAGGGCGGCCAGTCGCGCGAAGCCTGGCTGGCCGCAAACAAGCCCGCCAATCCCGGCCGCCTCAACGACCTGCGCCACATCATCTACAAGTCCGCCGACGCGCCGTGGCGGCGGGCGCGACGCCACCTCGGGCTGATGATGCGGGAGGGATTGCTCAAGGAGAATATCGACGGCGAGGCGCTTGATTGGGCCCACAAGCGCCTGCTGGCGCGCACCGAACAGCGCCGGATCCTGATGATGATCTCGGACGGCGCGCCAGTCGACGATTCCACGCTATCGGTCAATGCCGGAAACTATTTAGAACGCCATCTGCGCTGGGTCATCGAGGACATCGAGCAGCGTTCTCCGGTGGAACTCATCGCCATCGGCATTGGTCACGACGTCACACGCTACTACCAGCGTGCCGTCACGATCGTCGATGCCGAAGAACTCGGCGGCGCTATGATCGAGAAACTCGCCGAGCTGTTCGACGAAAAAACGAAGCCCCCACCCTACCCTCCCCCGCGAGCGGGGGAGGGTAGGGTGGGGGCGCGGCCGCTGCGCCGACTGCACGCGTGACCGGAAATTGCCCGAAGCAGGCCCACCTGAACCGCGAATACGGTCGTGGGGAAACGGTTGGCTGGACTCATGATCTTGTCTTACCGAGCAGGGCGTTCGATGTTGGCGATGGTTGCCTGCGCGGCGGGTGCGATCGCAATGCCTGCCGAGGCCGAGCGCATCGCTGTCGATCCGCCGGTACAGATCATCGTCGACGCCAAGCCGATCGCTGCCTTTAGCGCCCGCGCTCCAGACCAGCGCCGCTTCGGCATGGTGGAATATCTTGGCGGGCTTGAACTGAAATCTTCCCATTTGCAATTTGGAGGATTTTCAGCAATCCGCGTTGCGCCCGACGGGGAGCATTTCGTTTCTCTCACTGACAAGGCATGGTGGCTCACGGGCCGCATCGTCTATCAGCGGAGCCGGCCGGTCGGCATTGCCGATACGGTGATGGCGCCGATGCTCGGCCCCGACGGCCGCACGCTCGCGGCGCGCGGATGGTTCGACACTGAGTCTCTCACCGAACGGGATGGATGGCTCTACGTCGGCATCGAGCGGGTGAACCGCATCGTACGTTTCGATTTCGCGCGGCAGGGTGTATTGGCTCGCGCCGAAGTGGTCCCGGCTCCGCCGGGCATCTCGCATCTCCCTTATAACAAGGGTCTCGAGGCGCTCGCGTTCGCGCCGCGCAACAGCAAGCTCGCCGGGGCCTTGATAGGGTTTTCGGAACGCGGCCTCGATGCCGACGGCAATCTTAAGGCCTTTCTGATCGGCGGCGCGGCACCAGGAGAATTTTCCGTCAAGCGGCGGGACGATTTCGATATCAGCGACAGCGTCATCCTGCCGCCGTCAGGGGACGTGCTGCTGTTGGAACGTCGGTTTAGCTGGTTCACCGGCATAGCCATGCGGCTGCGCCGGATCGCGATTTCCGACATCGCGCCGCGCGCCCTGGTCGACGGAACCGACCTGCTTTTTGCCGACTTGGGGTACCAGATCGATAACATGGAAGGGCTCAGCATCCACGTGGACACGAACGGCGACACCGTCCTGACGCTGATTTCCGACGACAACTTTTCGATTCTGCAGCGAACCGTGCTGCTCCAGTTCAAGCTGGTCTGCGAATAGGAGCCGCCTCAAGGTCGCGCCTGGGTGTGTTCCTCCAGCAGTTCGACGGCGATCAGGGTCGCCCGCGAGAATGGCTTTGTGAGATCAGGTCGCTCCGCGGATCGGATTGATGACCTGGATGTCCTCGAAGTCGCGCTCATTGTCGGTGACGACAATACAGTCATTGGCCTCGGCGATGGCAGCAATGATGGTGTCCAGGCCGCTGCGCGGGCGTCCCTTCGCTTTGCCCTCGGCCATCAGCCACGCCCAAACCAGTCCGGCCTTTTCGTCGAAGGGTAGTATGCGGCCGGCGAACAAAGCTTGAGGTCCTTGCGGTCCGCTGAACCAGGCGTCGAGTTGGTCGCGCCGCTTACCGGCGGGCTTCTCAAGCACGCCCCTGCGGACTTCCCCAACGGTGAGAGAGGAGATGAACAGGTCGTCGTCGGATTGCTCGGCCATCCACGCGATCAGCGTTGGCGACGGGGCCGGTTTGGTGAAGTTGGTGATGATGTTCGTGTCGAGGAGGTAACGCATCAAATGTCGACCTTCCGTCCTTCCTCACGCGGGCGGGTTAGGTCGAGTTCGGAACCAATGAGGGGTGAGGCCAGCAAAGCCTGAAGGATGCCGCCCTTTCTTGGCGGCCCACCGCTGATCGTCTGATTGACGACGGAGCGGGGCCGGTCGGACTCCGGACCGCCTTCGGCGAGACGGCGCGCGACGGTGCGTACCAGATCGCGATCGGAATCGCGGCCGGTCACCTCGAAGCGGACGAGCCCCTTTTTGGCTAGCCGATTTCGAAAGTTCGCGATTGCGCGCTGATGAGAGGACTTGCTCATTTGCGGTCTCCGACGTATATCCGGAATATATCCAGAATACGCGAGACCTGCAAGGCCGCTAGGCCGTCGGAGCGGATTCCGCCTACGCCGCGGCCAAAACGGCCGCACATTCCTTATGTGGACTACCTTTTCGCCGAAATGCGCAAGTATTTGCGCTGCGCGGGGGTTTTCGGATGGGCGCTGGCCCAAGCGGTCAGCAGAGCCGAGTCTCACCCGCCTCAGACTCGTGGGCTTACTCCGCCTTGATGTTGGCAGCCCGGATCACCTTGGCAAACTTCTCGGTCTCTGCGGCGATGAAATTTCCAAAGTCGGCAGGTGTCATGGGCATCGGCGCAATACCTAATGCCGAAAAACGCCCAATCATCTTTTCATCGGCAAGGCCGGCGTTAATCTCTTTGTTGAGCCTGGTGATGATTTCGATCGGCGTATTCTTCGGAGCGCCTATGCCGGCCCAGCCGCTCACCTCGTAGCCCTGCACGAAATCGCCAACAGGCGGGAGGTAGGGCAGCGCCTCCGAACGGCTCCTGGTCGTCACCGCCAGTCCGCGCAAGGTACCGGCCCTGATATACTCGATCGACGAGGTCATGACATCAATCATGAACTGTACCTGCCCCCCGATGAGATCGGTAACGGCTGGACCGCCTCCCCGATAGGGCACGTGGAGCATGTTGATGCCGGCCATCATCTTGAACAGCTCGCCGGCGACATGTTGCAGCGATCCGTTGCCCGCCGACGCATAGTTGATCTTGCCAGGATTGGCCTTGGCGTAGGCGATGAACTCAGGAACCGTCTTGGCAGGAACGGCGGGATTCACCTCAACGACACAGGTTGAGCGGTCGAGGCCGGCGACCGGCGCAATATCGCGAATGAAATCGAAATTGAGCTTGTCATAAAGGGTCGCATTCACCGCGTTCGGCGTAGCCACCAAGAGGAGCGTGTGCCCATCCGGGGGCGCGCGTACGACCGCCTCGGTGCCAATATTTCCGCCAGCGCCTAGCCGGTTCTCGATGATGAAAGGCTGGCCGAGACGCTCCGACAGCCATTCACCGATTAAGCGCGCGACGATGTCCCCCGCCCCGCCGGGCGGAAATCCGACGATGATGCGCACCGGCCGTGCCGGGTAGGTTTCCGCGCTTGCGATGTGCGATGCGGCCGGGAGAATGGCAGCGCCCGCGGCCAGATGCAGAAATTGTCTGCGTCGAAGTCTCATCGGTCTCCTCCCAAGATAGCGAAACTTACATGACGCGCACATCGTTCATGCTCGCCTGCCGTTGGCTGCATCTTCCGAGACGCGGAGATTTGGCGAGACTAGCCAGCCCGGAGCCGGAGGGCTTGGGCAGGACGGAACAAAGGCTTGGTGCAGAGCGAACTCACCTGCTAAATTCAACCGGCGGACGCAGCATGGCCATCCGCGTCACGACTGAGCAATATGGAGAACGGATGCTCCCGTCAGTGGCAAAATCCGGCTTGTTCAGGTTCTCGACCGACGATCTGCCGGAACGCGAGCGCGCGGAGGCGGTGCGCAGGCTGAATGACCGCCGTCGGCTCGTCGCCTGGGAGGCGCTGTCCGGCGCTCGCGTTCGTCTCCACTACACCGAACGGCGGCTGCCCGGCCTGACCTTCATAATGGCGGCAGCTGACGGGGTGCGCCGGGAGAGAGCCCGCCGCCAGCTCACCGACGGCCGTGTGGACCTGGCTCTTCACGCCAACTTGAGCGGCGGCGCTGTCTTGTTCGGGCGCGGCCAGGAGCTCATTCTGCACCCCGGCGATGCTGCGCTCACGACTTTTGCCGAACCCGAAGCAATGCTCCAAATGCACCGGGGTTTTGTGCTGCGCCTGCCGCGCGCGGCCCTCGCTCCGCTCGTCGCGGACATCGATGACGCCCTATGGCGCTTGATTCCGCGCGGTACGGGCGCGCTGAAACTGCTGGTGAACTATGTCGGGATGCTGGAGGACGATGAAGCGCTGGCGACGCCGGAACTGCGCCGGCTTGTCGTCGCCCAAATCCATGATCTCGCCGCGCTTGCGATCGGCGCGACGCGTGACACCGCGGCGATCGCCGAGGGCAGCGGTGTGCGTACGGCACGGTTGCGGGCCGTGAAATCCGATATCGTCGCGAATCTCGGCGACTGCGCCCTGACGATCACAGCAGTCGCGCAGCGCCAGCGAATGACGGCGCGCTACATCCACAAGCTATTCGAAAGCGAAGGGATCACCTACTCCGAATTCGTCCTTGACCAGCGGTTGTCGCGCGTGCACCGGACGCTCTCCGATCCTCGCTTTGCTGGCCGCCCAATCAGCAGCATTGCGTTCGAAGCCGGCTTCGGCGACTTGTCGTATTTCAATCACGCCTTCCGCCGCCGCTATGGCGCAACGCCTTCGGAGGTGCGGCGGCACGCGCGGCGCGACGCGTGATGCTTGCCGACGGCGGGCGGGCCGCCCGGCCGTCAGCTTGCCAGCGCGAGCTTTTTGGCAATCTGTCGCTTGAGGTCGAGCGCCCGCGGAGACAGCTCGGCGGCGCGCGCCTTGGTAAGGAACGCATCGAGCCCGCCGCGGTGATCGACACTGCGCAGCGCATTGGCGGAAACCCGAAGTTTCACCGTGCGGCCGAGGGTGTCGGAGATCATTGTGACATTTATCAGGTTCGGCAAAAAGCGCCGCTTGGTCTTGATGTTCGAGTGGCTGACCTTATGGCCGACCTGGGCCGACTTGCCGGTCAATTCGCACCGCCGCGACATGGCGTACCTCTTCGCCTCATGCGCTCCCGCCAATGGCGAATAGCTTGGAATCTTGGCTCGTTTGAACCGCGGACCTATAATGACTCGGGTAGCGCCCGTCAAGTTCGGGACCCGGGGCCTTTCCAAGACCTTCGCGGGTCCCGATGGGACCGGGATTTGACACCCGATCGCGCCTCGGCCAAGCGGGCAGAAATTTGTTTTTTTTGACTTGCCGGCCGTCCGAGGATGGAACACATAATCGACTCAATCCGCGCTGAGAAGGGTCTCCTACCCTACATAGCTATCGCATGTGCGTACGATCGAGAGGATCAGTGGTGCATTGGAGCCTGACCAGGATCTCTCTTGGTTTTCGTCTGGCTGGCGCCGCGGTCGTGACGATTTGCATGTTAGGCAGCGGCGCCAGCGCGCAGGGCAAACTCGATGCTCGCTACGTTGCGACATTGGCAGGCGTGCCAATCGGCAAAGGGGCTTGGGTTATCGACATCGGCGACGATCAATTTACCGCAGCGGCAAGCGGCATGACCAGCGGTTTGCTGCGGGTGTTTGCGACCGGCCAGGGCAATGCCGCCTCCCGCGGCGCCGTGCGCAGTGACATCCTGGCGCCTACGATCTTTGTATCGACGATCAATAATGAAAAGCGAATCGAAGAACTGCGGATTGTGCTCAGCGCCGGGACTGTCAAGGAGCTGGTGGTCGATCCGCCGACGACGCCCAATCCGGAACGCGTCCCTCTGACGGACGCCCATCGGCGTGGCGTCACCGATCCCATGAGTGCGGCCTTGATACGGGTTTCTGGCAGCGGCGATCCGGTTTCGCCGGAGGCGTGCCGGCGCACCGTCCCGGTGTTCGACGGGCGCATGCGTTTCGATTTGCAATTGAGCTTCAAGCGCATAGAGAAAGTCCAGGCACAAAAGGGCTATCAAGGGCCGGTGGTGGTCTGCGCGGTGCAATTCGAGCCCCTGGCCGGTTATGTGCCAGACCGTCCGGCCATCAAATATCTCATGGCCCAGCAGGACATGGAAATGTGGCTGGCGCCGATCCCCGGAACCCGGATCGTGGTGCCATATCGGATCTCACTCCAGACCCCGTTGGGCCAGGGGGTCCTGGAGGCCACACAATTCGTCGCAGCAGCAAGCCCTCGCTCGACGCCCGCCACCGCGGCGGCGCGCTGAGCGTGTTTGCCGTTCAACATCCGCCCCCTCCCTACCCTCCCGCATGCGGGGGAGGGTAGGGAGGGGGTTTATGGGCTTGACAATATGGAATCAGTTTCCGCACGGGTGTTTGCTTGCCGTCAGCGATTGAATTCCTGTCGCGGCGCGGATTCGCATCACGTCGTACAGAATCGAGTGGTTTCAATTCCTCACCCCACCACATATGGATGAGAACGAATCTCGATGGGAGCCGAGTCAGCGATTCGGGCGCGCTTTGTTCGATCTTGGTTCACAGGCGTCGAGGGCGTAGCCATACCCCCCTGGCGACGATCATATTGTGATACAGGTACCTCGTTTGACGCGCCGGCCGGCCCGTGCGCCGGCGGAGGTTTCAATGCCCATCTCGTTTAGTTCCCCCGGGGACCGCGACCAGCGTGCCCGAGGCCAAGGCGTAACGGCGGTGCTGGGTCCCACCAATACCGGCAAGACCCATCTCGCAATCGAGCGCATGCTGGCGCATTCCTCGGGGCTGATCGGATTGCCGCTGCGGCTGTTGGCCCGCGAGGTCTACAACAAGATCACGGATCGGGTCGGTACGGACGCCGTTGCGCTCATCACCGGCGAGGAGAAGATCAAGCCCGCTAATCCCCGCTTCTGGGTGTCGACCGTCGAGGCAATGCCACGCGATCTCGATGTGGCTTTCGTGGCGGTCGACCGCATGCTCAATTGCAGAGGGCGCGAGGAGACGCTGATTCTGGGCGCCGCCACGATCCGTCCGATGGTGGAAAAACTGCTACCAGGCGCCAACATCCTCAGCCGCCCGCGTCTGTCGCAACTTGTTTACGCGGGCGAGAAGAAGATCACGCGCCAACCACGCCGTACCGCGATCGTGGCGTTTTCGTCCGACGAGGTTTACGCGATCGCGGAGCTGATCCGGCGGCAGCGTGGCGGCGCTGCCGTTGTGCTTGGTGCACTTTCGCCGCGCACCCGCAATGCCCAGGTCGAACTCTACCAGTCCGGCGACGTCGACTATCTCGTCGCCACCGATGCGATCGGCATGGGACTCAATCTCGACGTCAGCCACGTGGCATTTGCGTCGGACTGCAAGTTCGACGGCTATCAGTTCCGCCGCCTCAGTCCGGCTGAATTTGCCCAGATCGCCGGCCGTGCCGGCCGTGCCACCCGCGACGGCAGCTTCGGCACCACCGGGCGCTGCGCGCCGTTCGATGCCGAACTCGTTCATGCGCTTGAAAGCCACAGTTTCGAGCCCGTAAAGGTGCTCCAGTGGCGCAACTCGGAACTCGATTTTTCCTCGCTCGGCGCGCTCGCGGCTTCGCTCGCGATGCTACCGACCCATCTGGGCCTCACCAGGGCGCCAATCGCCGAGGATATCATGGTTTTCGAGCATGCGGCCCGAGACGAAGAAGTGCGCGCGCTCGCGGGCAGTCGAGCCGCGATCGCGCGGTTATGGGAGGTGTGCCAAATTCCCGACTATCGGAAAATATCTCCCGCCGCCCACGCCGAACTGGTGGCCACCCTCTATGGTTTTCTGCTCCGAGAGGGTAGGATTTCGGACGACTGGTTTGCTCGCCAGATCGCGCAGGCAGACCATGTCGACGGCGACATCGATACCCTTTCGACCCGGATTGCGCATATCCGAACCTGGACGTTCGCGGCCAATCGGCCGGATTGGCTTGGCGATCCAGATCACTGGCAGGGCGTCACGCGGGCGATTGAGGACAGGCTTTCCGATGCGTTGCACGAGCGATTGGCGGAACGCTTCGTCGACCGGCGCACCACCGTGTTGATGCGGCGGATGCGAGAGAACACGATGCTGGAAACGGAAATTACGAAAACCGGCGAAGTCGTGGTCGAAGGCCACACAATCGGACGGCTTGACGGCTTCCGTTTCGCGCCAGACCCGACGTCGGGCGGAACGGACGCCAAGGCGCTGTCCGCTGCCGCGCAGAAGGCGCTTTCCGGCGAAATCGAGACGCGCGCCAACAAGCTCGCTCACGCGCCGGACTCTCAGTTCGTACTGACGTCGGATGCGACGATCCGCTGGATCGGCGAGCCGGTCGCCAAGATCTTGGCGGGCGATACCGTGTTGCGGCCGCGGGTGCGCATCCTCGCGGACGAACAGCTCACTGGCGCGCCGCTCGAAGCGGCGCAGATCCGTCTCGACTTGTGGACGCGCACCCATATCGAGCGGCTGCTCGCGCCGTTGTTCGTATTAGGCGCTGCCGAGGATATCACCGGGCTCGCCCGCGGCATTGCCTACCAACTCGTGGAAGCGCTCGGCGTTCTTGAGCGCAGCAAGGTTGCCGACGATCTTAAGAGTCTCGACCAGGATTTGCGGGCCGTCCTGCGCCGGCATGGCGTGCGGTTCGGCGCCTATCACGTTTATGTTCCGCTTCTGCTCAAGCCGGCGCCACGCGCGTTGGCGGCGCAGCTTTGGGCGCTCAAGCACGGCGGCCCGGATATCAAAGGGCTCGACGAGCTGCAGCGGCTCGCGGCGAGCGGTCGGACGTCCTTTCCCGTCGACAAGGAGGTGCAGCGTTCGTTCTATCGCACCATCGGATATCGGGTTTGCGGCGAGCGCGCCGTGAGGGTCGACATCCTGGAACGTCTCGCCGACCTGATCCGGCCGGCGCTCAGCTGGCGATCGGGCTCAGCCGCGCTTCCGCCCGCCGGTGCGTTCGAGGGCATTGGCTTCACGGTTACCCAGGCCATGACCTCCCTTACGGGCTCTTCCGGCGAGGATTTTGCCTCGATCCTGCGGGCGCTCGGTTATCGCATGGAGAGACGGCCGAAGCCCGTCAAGGTGGCGGCTGAAGCGGAAACGCTGCCGGCACCCGACGCGGCTGCGCTCACGAGCGATCAACCTGCGACCGGATTGGAACCGCTGGTGGATACCGTGACCGATCCTCCCCCTCAGGCGGAAGGTGAGATGGCCGCGGACGGCGCACCGGTCGACCAAGGGCCGGCCCTTCACGACTCGACCTCCCCTGGAACGACGTTGCATGCGTCGGGCGACTCCGCGGCGACGGCGGCCATTGCGGACGACCAGGGCGCCCCCGATCCGGCCCTGCCGGCAGCCGACGAGGTTACGGCCGTAGCCGAGGCTGGCACCCCCGATGCTCCGGTAACGTCATCAGGCGGAGCCACGGTCGATCCGGACTTGCCTCAAGTGCCCGGGGTGACTGTGGAGCCGGAGCTCATCGATGTGTGGCGCCCGGGCGGCCGCGGCGAAGAGCGGCGCGGCCAGCGGCGCCCGCCCCAATGGCAACGCACCCGCCAGAGCCACGATCGGGCGCCGGCCGCGAACGCAACGGAGGAGCGCGCCATTGCGGCGGCGGACGGGGCCGAACCTGTCGTCGAGGCAGGTACGCCGATCGAAAAGAAAGCTCCACGTCATCGTGGCCCGCGCGGCGGGCCGCAGGGTGAATTCCGGCGCGAACGCGACGACGGCGGCGAGCGGCGCCAGCGAGATCATCGCCCCGAGCATCGTTCCGAACGTCAAGGTGATCGTCCCGAGCGCGCACGCGGCGAGCGGCCGCATTTCGGCAAAGGCCGGACCGACCACAAGGATCGTCGCGACTACGCGCCGGTTCGCGAGCGCGAGAAGCAGATCGACCCAAACTCGCCGTTTGCCAAGCTTGCGGCCCTCAAGGCCCAGCTTGAGGCGAACGCCAAGGAGCGCCGCTGAAGCGACTGTGTCGTGTCGCCAGACCGGCAACGGATCGACCGGTGGCTGTGGAACGCCCGAATCGTGCGCACCCGCAGCGCGGCCGCGTCGCTGGCCATTGTGGGGCATGTTCGGGTCAATGGCGTCCGAGTGGCGGCGCCCGGTCGCGATGTCAAATGTGGGGATGTGGTTACGGTCGCGCTCCATGGCGGCGTTCGGGTTCTCAAGGTCATCGGGCTGGCGCCGCGACGGGGTAGTGCCGCAGCGGCCTCGCACCTATATGAAGATCTTGGCAACTCGGCCCGCTGATATGTCGTTGCGGGCCCCACCCTGCCCTCCCCGCAAGCGCGGGAGGGTAGGATGGCGAGCCACTGGGTCCGGCCTTCGGCCGGCCCGGGCGCTGATGGGTTTGGCTTTTCGCTCAACCCATCCTACGTCCTTGCGGGGGTGGTGACGGCGGCGCAGAAAACGATTGATCTTGTTGGCATTGTATCGGTATGGCATGGCACAGGTTCGGAGGGGTTGCGCGCCCGGCCCGCCGGCGTTAGCACCCGCTGAGCAAAGCCACACTCTGGGCCGGAGCTTGTTATGACCTATGTGGTCGTCGAGAACTGCATCAAGTGCAAGTACATGGACTGCGTCGAGGTTTGTCCCGTCGACTGTTTCTATGAAGGCGCCAATATGCTCGTCATTCATCCCGACGAATGCATCGATTGCGGCGTGTGCGAGCCTGAATGCCCGGCAGAGGCCATCAAGCCCGACACCGAGCCCGGGCTCGAGAAATGGCTCGGGCTCAACACCGAGTATTCGAAGTCGTGGCCCAATATCACAGTAAAGCGTGAAGGACCTGCGGACGGCAAGGAATGGGATGGGGTAGAAGGCAAACTGAAGTACTTCGACCCGGAGCCGGGTACCGGGGATTAGGCAGGTGCGGTATTTTGCATCACGTCCTGTGAATGATTAACGCTTTTCGGTTTTTATTGGAACGGAGCGGCCCAATCCACGCTTTTAAGCATTGTAAAGCTTTGATTTCTGCTGATGACGTGATATATACAAAACAACTAAGAAAAATATCGCTTCGACGCTCCCTCTGGGAGCGTATTTTTTCGAAGTTTCCCCGGGGAACCGTCAAACAGGGGCGTGTAATCCACGCAATCGGCAGTGGCAGGCAAGACGCGTCATAGGTCCAAGACGAAAAAGACCCTCAAGCCCTCCTCGGCGAGCCGTCGTGGGGCAACGCAAGCTTCCCGGGGTGCGGGGCGCCGGGGCGTGCCCGCGGCCAAGCCCGCCGGCCATGACAGGCCAAAGGGTCAAGGAGTTAACCAGGGAATGACCTCGAAAAAGGCAACCCAGCGACAGGGGTTCAAAACCAGCGAGTTCATCGTCTATCCAGCGCATGGCGTCGGACAGATCGTGGCCATCGAAGAGCAAGAAGTTGCGGGATACAAGCTGGAGTTGTTTGTCATCAACTTCGTGAAGGACAAGATGACACTCCGGGTTCCGACCGCAAAGATCGGGGCAGTCGGCATGCGCAAGCTTGCGGAGCCACCGATCGTGAAGCGCGCTCTGGAAACCTTGAAGGGCCGCGCCCGAATCAAGCGCACAATGTGGTCGCGTCGGGCGCAGGAATATGAAGCAAAAATCAATTCCGGAAACATAGTCTCGATTTCCGAGGTGGTTCGCGACCTGTTCCGGTCCGATACTCAGCCCGAGCAGTCCTACAGTGAGCGTCAGCTCTATGAGGCAGCGCTTGACCGGTTGGCGCGCGAGATTTCGGCCGTGCAGCGCGTGACGGAGACCGAGGCCGTCAAGGAAATCGAAGCTGCGCTCGCAAAAGGCCCGCGCCGAGGCAAGGCCCCAGAGGGCGATGAACCCGTGATCGAGGATGAGGCCGCCTGAGGCGATCACCCCCACCCTACCCTCCCCCGCTTGCGGGGGAGGGTAGGGTGGGGGTTTTCGAAAGGTCCGGTATCAACCGGACCTTTTCCTTACGGGCCCGTCCCCGCCGGTCATGATGGGCAAGCGCCCCCTGATGCGTGTGATCATTTGGGCTCGCTGGTGGGCTGAGCATTATCGCTCGGGCCCGCCAATCGCTGCGCCGAAGCGCGCGGATCACTCAACGATGATCTTGACGAGGTCGCCGGCTTTCAATGGCTCGTCGGGCTCGATGCCATTCAATACTTGGAACCGTTCGACCTGATGATTGAAAGGCGCCATCCTGGTCGAAAGTGACTCGACCGTGTCGCCCGGCTGCACTTTCACAATCTTGAGGTGCAGCGGCTTGATCGACCGGGTTTCCTGGGCTGTCAGACGGCGGAAGGTCTGGATCGCCTCGCGGAACGCGCGGTCAGCCTCGGCGGTGCGGTTCTTGGCGGCGAAGATGAAGCGGTAGACCTCGCTGCCGAGCCGGACGACATAAAGCCGGAACGCCCACTGATTCCCGGTTGCGGTCGCGGTCGCAGCCGGAATGCCGTTTACGGACAGTTCCTCCACCGAACCGTTCTCGATATTCTCGATCCAGCCCGAGTTGAGATACTCGATCAGCGACTGTTCGGGCGAGACTTTCACGACATCGAGCCGCAGCGCCTGGCCGGCGCCCTCCTTCGAGCCGAGCACCGCCTGGGTGGTGTTGTCCAGCACAAAACCCTCGGGCGCCATAAAGCTGAAGCCGAGCTTGGAATGGAGGAAATGCCGGCCGCGCACGAAGCCGTCGGCCGGGTCCTCGCCGTACGTCATGCCATCGAGACTTGCCAGATAGGCTGCCTTGTCACGATGCACTCGACCGGTGGCTGGGAACTGGCGGGCGCTGTCCGCAGCATTCTTGACCCGTTCGGGCGTCGCCGGATGGGAGGACAGGAAATCGAGCGACCGCGCATCGCCGCCGCGGCTCGCGGCGTACAACTCTGAGTTGCGCCCCATTGAAGCGAGCAATCGCGAGGCGCCAAAGGGGTCGAAGCCAGCGCGCGACGCAATCCCCACTCCGATGCCGTCGGCCTCGAATTCCTGCTGCTGCGAAAAGCTCGCCAGCGCGATTTTCGAGCGTGCAAGCGCCATTGCGCCGACCTGGGCATCGCTCAGCAGATCATTGACGTTGCTGATGAGCTCGGTCTTGCGCACCTGCTCTTCCCGGGTCGCGGCATGGCGCGCGATCACATGGGCCATTTCATGGGACATCACCGAGGCGAACTCGGCGCTGTCGTTGGCGAGGCTGAGCAGTCCCCTGGTTACATAAAGTTGCCCATTCAGGAGCGCGAAGGCGTTGACGGCGGGCGAATTGAGCATGGTGATCTTGTAGGAGAGGTCCGGCCTATCGGAGGCTGCAACCAAACGGCTAACAATGTTGGTGAGCTTGGCATGGAGCCTGGGGTCCTCGTAAGCGCCGCCGTAAGCTGAAAGTACGCGTTGATGCTCGCGAACGCTCGGAGAATTCGCCTCGGCGTTCTTGGGCAGGTCAGGTAGCAAAACTTGCCGCGCCCCTGGGACGGAGGAACACGCCGCGACCGCAAGCGCCATCGCGGCCGCCGCGGCTCTTCTGGCCGCCGGCCTCCACCGCTTGTCATTGGTCGCCCTTGTCAACACCACGGTCGCTGCCGGTTCCTAGTGGACGACTTCAATCTGCTCAGGCCGCGACACTTCGATGGCCGGACCGCCTCGCTCCTCGACCCAGCCGCGCACCTCTATGCTGCGGCCCGCAAGCGCCTTCGGCGTCAGCCCGGCGCCCGCGAAGATGCGTTCATTCCGCTTGAGAATCGTAACTGTGAACTGCTCCGACCAACGCTGCCCGAAATTGACGTACACGATGCCGCCGCTTTCGCGCACCGACATCACCTTGCCCTGCACCAGCGCGAATCGCCCTTGTTCTACAAGAACATCCGCCGGGTCAGCGGCGGCCTTGACGGCATAATATGGGTCGCCCCATAGGCCAAGCCCACCCTTCCTTGCGTCCCGTTCAGCGTTCCGCAAGTAAATGCGACACGTCGCCGCTGAGGCGGCGGGCGAGACCAGCGCATGGCCAGCCGCTACCAATTCGTGCTGTACCAGGGCCTCACCCGACGATGTCCGGATAAACGCAAAGGCTACCAATCGGCCATACCGATCGGGACCCGAGCTCAAAGCGAACAGATGGACCTCGCGATGCAGCAATAATGTCTCAAGCGCAGTCTTGGCGGCTAGCGCAGCCTGCACGCGAGTCTCGTCCTCGTCGCCCGGAACCGCAAGCGGCGTTTCGATCGCGGCCAAGCGAACCTCCCGGCCATCGGCAAGGAGGAACGATCTGCCGTCGATGACGCGGGCAGCCTCGGCCGACGCCTCGCTGCTGCCGCCGCAATCCCGCGGCACCTGCGCATGCGCGTCAAATGCCGCAAGCGCGGCCGCGAAGGCCAGTGGCGTTATCATTAGTCCTTCGAGATTCATCACGTCCGATCTTTGCGTAGCGGGTGCTTCACGTAACCTGCCGGATACCGCAGTTGGGTGGTGATGCCGCTCGTTTACTGGTGAGAGTAGTCGCCGTCCGCCCGGTTTCGTCGCCCAGTGGCGGCGCTTCTGCATCGTGTGAGGTCAACCTTTCACGGAAAGGGAAACCCGGTCAACCGTGGCAGATTCTGATTTCCCCCGCATTCCGACAGAATCAAGCCATAAGATGATGGCAAAACTTGGTCATCAGATGCGGTAATCCAGTTCAAGGCAGATCAACGGTTGCAACGCACGTTGCCTCTTGCCGCGCGATGCCGCACCGGAATCGGCGATTTTTCTCGCGCAATGAAATTTTCGGACCGAAATTGATCAATTGGCACAAGTATCGAACGCGCGAAATGCGTTTGACACAATGCTAGACCGAGCGTCTTCGCCGCCCGGCTTCACGGCTGAACCGCCCGCCGGGTTGAGTCGGCATTAAAAACAACTTCGCGACTCGGTCGCCTGTCCGGCCGGCGCATTTTTGTCGTAATCTAGAAATCTTTTGATTCGAATTTGACCACAAATGCGCGATGCGCAAGACGCGCACCGGGAGAGCTGCTCCCTGCGGTCGCGCCAGGGTCGAGTCCTTTGTGATTTGCGACCAACGGTTACTTTCACTTGGGTCCGAGGCCGGTTTCGAAGGGCCTGCACTTTCAAAATGCCAGATATTGAAATAGAGATTCTCCACATCGGTCCCGTAGCTCAGCCGGATAGAGCAGCGGTTTCCTAAACCGAAGGTCACAGGTTCGAGTCCTGTCGGGACCGCCATAAAATCAAGAGGTTGCGAGCAGAAAGAATTCCATTTGTCTCTTTTTTGTCTCCCAAAAAGATGGCTGTCTGGAGAAAATTTTTCCGAGTGGGCGCGAGGTCGCGGACAGTGATGTGCCCGCGAGCGGACTGCCCTTGCTGTATTGCTGTGAGTTGTGCAGGCCGCGAGTTCGCAGCCCAGCATTCGAATGTGGGACCGTAACCCTCAAGGCAGTCCGACGACGTGCGCGCCCACGGCGAGGACGAGCGCGTCGGCGTCAAGGCGTTCGTCGCTACCGGCTGGTGAAGTGGCTGGGTCGGGTGCGACGGTGCGCCCTGACCAACTTCTGCCCACCGCCATGCACTCTCCCCGGCATGGGTAATCGCAATGACTCCCTGAGCCTGGAAGAGCCGCGCTGACGCGGCGAGCGAGCGCATGACCGGCACGTCCGCAGTACCTTAGATAGCTGCCGACTTGCTGCAACGCACAAGTCGGCAGCCTTGGGCCAATTAGCGACTAATGCAGTGCAGCAAATAGCGTCCTATTCGATCACCTCTTCGGCGCGGGCGGGAGTTTTGCCGGATCGTATGTCCACACCCCGGCGACCCGATGCCGGCGTTCCTCAGCGGCCCAGGCCCGCACCCGACGCCCACGCCAGCCTGCTGAAGCTGCCACCCCCTCAAATTATTTTTTGTGCCGCGACCCCGGCGCCGGGTTTGCGCCCTCTT
>WNFC01005377.1_pt1 | contig 19875 bp, 15 predicted proteins | sample 5400541 | NCBI WGS metagenome assembly WNFC01 (sample SAMN13153342, study PRJNA577476) | soil metagenome | isolation source: 120 cm saprolite under Douglas fir tree site 2 hole 2 replicate 1 | place: USA:California | collected 2015-04-18 | reverse complement strand
TCGGGCTCGGGCTCGGCGTGGGCGGCGGGCTCGGGCTCGGCGTGGGCGGCGGGCTCGGCGTGGGCGTGGGCCGTGGGGTGGGCGACGGCGACGGTGATGGTGATGGGGAGGGTGACGGTGACGGTGACGCGGAAGGGGTCGGCGACGGGGCCGGCGCCGATCCCGCCCCGAAGAAGTCGGCCATCGGCGTGGCCCCAGCGTCGTTGGAGGTCAGTGGGGCAAGGCCCCAGGATGCCTCGACCGTTTTCAGCAGGGAGTAGTGGTCGTACGAGGCGCCACTGCGGAAGCCTGCCGGGACGCTCTTGGCCACGACGAGGGTTGCCACCTGGTTCCCGCCGTTGTCGTCCTCGTCCCAGGTGATCAGCAGCAGTGAGTTCTCGCTGCGGTACGCGGGTGAGCTGAGGATGACGGGTACGTTCTGGGACAGCCACTGGTCCCCGGTCGCGATCGAGCAGTCGTGGGTGTCGCTGCACATGTTGGGCGTGACCCACGCGTAGTTCGGTGTGCTCGCGGAGGACGCCAGGTCGGCGCTCAGCTGCGAGAAGGGCACGACCCTGGCGGACTCGGCGGGGTTGTTGCGGATGTTGTCGAAATAGATGAAGGGGTCGTGCTTCTGCATGTAGGGGTAGGCCTCGCCGACGAACCCCCGGCTCGGGATCGACTCCTGGTAGCTCTTCCAGCTCCGGCCCGACGCCTCGACCCGGTCCACGGCGATGTTCGGCCGGGCCTGGAAGCAGTCGGTGCAGTCGTCGCTCACTCCGAAGGTCGAACCACCGGTGAGGGCGAGGTAGTTGGGAAGGCTCGGGTGCGAGACTGCCGAGTAGTTGGTCGCCAGCCCGTACTGGCCGGCAAGCCCGTTGATGTAGGGGGCCTCCGAGGTGTTGCCGATGATCTCGTCGTAGTTGTGGTTCTCCATCACGATGGTGAAGATGTGATCGAACCTCGGGACCGATCCGGCTGCGGCAGCGGGCCTGACGAGCCGTGGAAGCGAGATGGCGGTGAGTGCGAGGACTCCGGCAGGAAGCAGGATTCGCCGGATCCACACAGGCGTGCGGTCGAGCACGGGGGACCTCCTCTCAGTGCGTTTGAGCGCACCCTAGGAAGCTCGCGTGATACGAGAGTTACGAGAAAGTGACGGGACCGCGACGCTGGCGATAAATGTATGAGTTCTTCATCGCACTCCCCCCAAACTGGGACACGCCAGGCCCACCTCCGGGCGCAGTTGCTCGACGACCACCCTCCCGCCGCCGTCACGGCCGTCGTGGCCGCCGTCGCCGGCATCCAGGCCCAGGACATCACGGCTGCGGCCATGACGATCCGGCCCCGGTGCCCGAGCCTGGCCCTCTCGGAGTTGGGCGCGGCCATCTGGGAGGACCGAACGCTGGTGCTCACGTGGAGCATGCGGGGGACCCGCCACCTCCATCCCGCCACCGACCTCCGCTGGCTCATGGCCGTCTTCGGCCCCGTCTTCGGCCGGCCCGGCCGGCGGGCGGAGCAACTGGGCATCGCCGGTGAGACCGGTGACCGGGCAGTGGCGGTCCTGCGCCGGGCCCTCGCCGCCGAGGGGATGCTCACCCGCCCCCAGGTCAAGGAGCGGCTCGCCACCGTCGGGGTCGACGTCTCGGGCCAGGCCCCCGTCCATGTGCTGCGGCGGGCCGGGCTCGAGGGTGTCCTGTGCGTCCTCCCCGACCCCCACGGGCAGGAGCGCTACGTCCTGCTGGACGACTGGGTGCCTGCCTCGGAGGTCCCCGACCGCGACGAGGCGCTGGGCAGGCTCGCGTCCCGGTTTCTCGACGCGTTCGCCCCGGCGACGCTGCGGGACTTCGCAACGTGGTCCGGACTCCCGGCGGCCGACGCCAAGCGTGGCTGGACGGCGGTGGACGCTCACGCCGGGCAAGCGCTCCCTCCTGTGCCCGGGCGCTGCCCGGTCCGGCTCACCGGCGGGTTCGACACCCTCCTGCTCGGCTATGCCGACCGGAGCCTCCACGTGCCGCCAACGTACGCCCGCCGGGTCAACACCGGCGGGGGCCTGGTCAAACCGGTGGTCCTGGACGACGGCCTCGTCGTGGCGACCTGGCGCTACGTGCGCGGCCGCACCGACACCGTCGAGGTCATGCCCTTCGAGGCCCTAACCCGTCGAACAATGACGGGCATCGAGCGGGAAGTCTCTGCGATCGGTGCCTTCCTGGGGCGAACCCCGGCCCTCACACTGGGGGATGGTCCGCCGGCGTAGTGCCGGAAGGAATTGGGACCGGCGAATTGCCTGATGCCACGAACTGACACACGAGCCCGGCACTTTTAATGAACTGGCCACTTTAATTAAAAAGCCGTAAGGCTACTTCCCGAACCCTTTGGGCGGCTCCATACTGACCGATACGCCAGATCGGCGCAGGGCGGCCGGCCGTCCGCCTGGGGCACGTACGAGAAACGGAGCCGGGGGATGAAGCGTGGCCTGCTGTCGATTGCTGGTGCGCTGTTCGCGGTTGTCCTCGGCGTGGCCGTGTACCCGGCGGGCGCCTCCAACGCCCCGGGCGCCTCCAACGCCCCGGCCCCCGCCAGCTCCTCGCCCGCCGTGGCCAGCCGGCGGCCAGGCCCCCACATCATGCCGTTGAACCCCTCCACCCCCCGCACCACCGCCGCCCCCGCGGGTGCCCACCTCACCTACAACGGCGGCCGGGTCCTCTCCAACGTCCAGGTCGTCCAGGTCATCTACGGCTCGGGGACGTACCTGCCCCAGACCACGAGCACGGGATCGCCCAGCGTCCGGTCCTTCTTCACGGAGGTCGTGAACTCTACGTACTTCGACTGGCTGACCGAGTACAACACCAATCTTTCAACCCAGAACCCGCGCACGAACCAAACCGTCGGGAGAGGCACCTTCGGTGGGCAGTTCACCATCACGCCGTCGTCCTCCAACAACGGCTCGACGATCCAGGACTCCAACATCCAGTCCGAGTTGGTCTCCCAGATCAACGCCGGGCACCTCCCCCAGCCGGCGAAAGACGCGGCAGGCAACACCAACACCCTGTACGAGATCTTCTTCCGCGCCGGCCAGACCATCTGCCAGGGTGGGACCTGCTCCCTGCAGGCGGGAGGCTTCTGCGCCTACCACGGCACCATCGCGGCGGGCTCTCTCCCCGAGCTGTACTACACCGTGGAACCCGACCTGCAGAACCAGACCGGGTGCGGTGGCAGCACCGACTTCAACAACACGACGTCGGTCGCATCCCACGAGATGATCGAGGCCGTGACCGACGGCGAGGTCGGCATCGCTGTGAACGCCACCGGCCCGCCGCTGGCCTGGTACGACCAGACCAACGGTGAGATCGGTGACATCTGCAACGCCCAGCAGGGCACTGTCGTGGGGGGAGACGGGATCACCTACACCGTGCAGAAGCAGTTCAGCAACGTCGCCAACGACTGCATCGTGAGCCGGGCCACCACGACCAACGACTTCTCGATCTCGGCCAGCCCCGCCGCGGTGACCGCGGCCCAGGGTGCCTCCACCTCCTCGACCATCTCCACGACCCTCACCTCCGGGGCTGCCCAGACGATCAACCTGTCCCTCGGCGGGACCCCGTCCGGCGCCACGGCCAGCCTCAACCCGACCTCGGTCACCTCCGGGGGCAGCTCGACGCTCACCATCAACGCCGGCACCGCGGCAGCCGGCACCTACACCCTCACGATCACGGGGACCGGCTCGAGCGCCACCCACTCGACCACGGTGTCGCTGACCGTCACCGTGCCCACCGTGCCCGGGATCACCAACGGTGGTTTCGAAAACGGGTTGACGGGGTGGACCCGCACGGGCACCACCTCCAACAGCACGACCTCCCACACGGGGGCGTCCTCCGCGATGCTGGGGGCGAGCACCGCCACCGCCGGTGACTCGACGCTGGCCCAGACGTTCTCGGTGCCCACGGGGGCCACGAGCCTGTCGCTCTGGTACAAGATGACCTGCCCCGACACGATCACGTACGACTGGGCCTCGGTCACCCTGAAGGACAACACCGCCGGCACGACAACGACGCCCGTCCCCCGGTTCTGCGCCACGAACAGCGGGTGGGTCCAGGCAACGTCGCCGGTGGTCGCGGGCCACAGCTACACCCTCACCCTGCTCAGCCACGACGACAACTACGCAGGTGACCCCAGCTTCACCCTGTTCGACGACGTCGTCCTCAACGGATCCACCACGACCAACGACTTCTCCATCTCGGCCAGCCCCGCCGCGGTGACCGCGGCCCAGGGAGGCTCCGCATCCTCGACCATCTCCACGACCCTCACCTCCGGGGCTGCCCAGACGATCAACCTGTCCCTCGGCGGGACCCCGTCCGGCGCCACGGCCAGTCTCAACCCGACCTCGGTCACCTCCGGCGGCAGCTCGACGCTCACCATCAACGCCGGCACCGCCGCAGCCGGCACCTACATCCTCACGATCACGGGGACCGGCTCGAGCGCCACGCACTCGACCACGGTGTCGCTGACCACCACCGGGCCCACCGGGTCTGGGATCACCAACGGCGGCTTCGAGAGCGGCCTGGGTGGGTGGACCGGTTCCGGCAGCACGGCCGTCACCAGCAGCGGGTGCCACACGGGGACCGGCTGCGCCATGGTCGGCGCCACCAGTCCCACCGCCGACTCGTCGCTCGCCCAGACCTTCACGGCGCCGTCGGGCGGCGGGACGCTGTCGTTCTTCTACAAGATCACCTGCCCCGACACCATCACGTACGACTGGGCCTCCGCGACGCTGGGCGACAACACCGCGGGCACGACCGCCACCCTCCTGCCGAACACCTGCACCAACAACGGGGCCTGGGTCCAGTCCAGCGGTGCCGCGCTGGTTGCCGGCCACAGCTACACGCTGACCCTCGCCAACCACGACGACAACTACGCCGGCGACCCCACGTTCACCCTCTACGACGACGTGGCGATCGCGGCCAGCGCGCCGCCACCCCCGTCGGGCATCACCAACGGTGGCTTCGAGTCGGGCCTCGCCGGCTGGTCGGCGACGGGCGGTTCCGAGACGGTGACGACGTCGGGGTGCCATGGGGGGACCTCCTGCGCCATGCTTGGCGCCACCAGCCCCACGAACGGCGACTCCACCGTCGCCCAGACGTTCACGGCGCCGGCGGGGGCCACCAGGCTGACCTTCTGGTACAAGATGACCTGCCCCGACACCGTCACCTACGACTGGGCGACCGCGTCGCTCCGGGACAACACCGCTGGCACCACGGCCACGCCGCTGGCCCACACCTGCACCACCAACGCCTGGACGCAGGTCACAGCCGCGATCGTCGCCGGCCACAGCTACACGCTGAGCCTGGTGAGCCACGACGACAACTACTCGGCAGACCCGAGCTTCACCCTCTACGACGACGTGGCGACCAGCTGAGTTTCGCGGTGACGGAACTTTGAGTACAAACCCTTGTATAGCAACAGTTTTTACTCAAAGATCCTCATGCCCGTGCCGGCTCCCTACAGCATCGGCAGGTACTTGGCGACCTCCCACTGGGTGACCTGGGCGATGTAGTCGCGCCACTCCTCCTTCTTGTTGCGGATGAACCACTCGAAGACGTGTTCGCCGAGGGTGGCGGCCACCAGCTCGGAGCGCTCGGCCTCGTAGATCGCCTCGCCCAGGCTGCCGGGCAGGGCGACGATGCCCTCGGTGAGCAGCTCTTCGGGCGTGAGCTGGTAGAGGTTGACCGGTAGCTCCGCCGGGAGCTTGTAGGAGTGCTCCACGCCCTTGAGCCCGGCCGCGAGGATCACGGCGAAGGCAAGGTACGGGTTGCAGACGGAGTCCGGGGCACGGTACTCGATGCGCGTCGAGTGAAGACGGGGGCCTCGTAGCCGGCCACCAGACGCTTGTAGGAGTTGACCCACTGGTTGGTCACCGCCGTGATCTCGCGGGCGTGGGCCAGCAGCCCGGCGATGAAGCCGCGGGCGACCGCCGAGAGGTTGTGCGGGTCGCCGGGGTCGTGGAAGGCGTTGCGGTTGCCCTCGAACAGGGAGAAGTGGGTGTGCATCCCCGAGCCCTGGACGGCGGCGAACGGCTTGGGCATGAAGGTCGCGTGGGCGCCCCGCTCCTGGGCCAGCTCCTTGGCGACGTGGCGGACGGTCATCACAGTGTCGGCCATGCTGAGGGCGTCTGCGTGCCGGAGGTCGATCTCGTGCTGGCCCGGGGCATCCTCGTGCTGGCTGTACTCGACCGGGATGCCCATGTCCTCCAGCGTCAGGACGGTGGCCTTGCGCAGGTTCGCTGCCTTGTCGGCGACCGTGAGCTCGAAGTAGGACCCGTGGTCGAGGGGCTCCAGCGCCGGACCGGTGTCGCCGGAGGTGAGGTAGAAGTACTCGACCTCGGGCGCCGCGTAGAAGGAGAAGCCCAGCTCCCGCGCCCGCTCCAGCGTGCGCCGCAGGACATTGCGGGGGCTGCCCTCGAACAGGGTTCCGTCGAGGTTGAGGATGTCGCAGGCCACCCTGGCCACCGGCGGTTCGCTGTCGGGGCGCCACGCCACGAGCTGGAACGTCTTGGGGTCCGGCTTCGCCAGCACGTCGCTCTCCTGGACCCGGCTGAAGCCGTCGATCGCGGAGCCGTCGAACGTGATGCCTTCGGCAAGGGCCCGCTCGAGCTCCCCCGGGGTGATGTCGAAACTACGCGAGATCCCGAGGACGTCGGTGAACCAGAGCTGGACAACCCGGACCGCCCGGTCCTCGACGATGCGCAGGACGTGGTCGTGTGCGCCTTCCATGCTTGCTAGTCCTGCCTTCCATAGAACAGGCGCTCCATCACGCCGCGTGCCCGGCGCGTGACCCTACGGTAGTCCTCCCGGAGTTCGCCGGCCGTCGTGCCCAGGCTGCGGGCGAGGCGGGCGAGCTGCTCGGCCTCGGTCGGCAGCGAGTCCCCCCGGGTCCCCTTCACCAGGTACCAGTGGTTGCGGGTGCGTTCGCAGAACTCGTAGGACTCGGTGAGGGCAACCGCGTCGGCATGCGACAGCGCCCCGGCGGCCTCGAGTTCGGCAAGCCCGGCCATCGTCCCGGGTGACCACCGGCCCCCCTCATGGATCTGGCGCAGCTGCAGGAGCTGGACCGTCCATTCGACGTCGGAGATGGTGCCCTTACCAAGCTTCAGATGGAACTGCGGGTCCTCACGCGGGGGGATCCGCTCCCGCTCGATCCTCGTCTTCATCCTCCGGATCTCCCGGACCTCCTCCTCGGTCACCGGCCGGCGCAGGTGGGCGTCCACAATCGCCATGAACCTGGCGCCGACGCCTGGGTCGCCGGCCACCGGGCGCGCCCGCAGCAGGGCCTGGCGCTCCCAGGTCTGGCTCCACCGGTCGTAGTACGCCTGGTACCCGGCGAGGCTGCGAACGAGGTGACCCTGCCGGCCTTCGGGGCGGAGGCCGACATCGAGGTTGTAGATGGCGGCGTCGGGGGTCGCCCCGTTCACGAAGCGGAGGAGTTCGGTGGCGGAAGCCTCCGCGGCCGTGAAGTCCTCCGGCGACTCGCCGTCGTAGACGAGGAGCACGTCCAGGTCGCTCGGGTAGGCAAGCTCGGCCCCCCCGAGCCGGCCCATGGCGATGACCGCCATCGGCACCGGCGGGTTGATGGTCTCGACGGCGGCCTCCAGCACCACCGCCGCGACATCGCCGAGCCCGTGGGCGATGTCGCTGGGTCCGTTCACGCCGATCACCCCGCCCGCGGCGATGCGCAGCACCTCAGCCCGTTTGAACCTCGCCAGCGCCTCACGCCGGGCCGGCGTGTCTCCCCGCCACTGCAGCGCCGTCCCGACCGACGCGTGGAGCACGTCCCGGGAGCGAGGCCGGAGGGCCTCGTCGTCGGGGAGTGCCGTGAGCGCCTCGGGATGCAGCTCGAGGCTGCGGTGGAACAGCCGGCTCGTCCCGAGCAGCAGGCACAGCCGGCGGGCCGCCTCCGGCGACTCCCGGAACATGGCCACGAGGCCGGGGACCTGGTCGGCGTTGGCGACGAGCTTGCCGAGCCCCAGCAGGCCGAGGTCGGGGTCGGGCGACTTGGACAGCCAGTCCAGCACCAGGGGCAGCATCTGCTGCATCAGCCGGGAGGACCGGGTCAGCCCCCGGGTCAGCTGGCGCAGCGTGCGGCGGGTCCGGTCGGCGTCTGCAAAACCGAAGGCGCTCAGTCGAGTCCTGTAGGCGTCGGGGACGGCCTCGGCCCAGACCGCAGCGTCGCTCCCGGCGAAGGCCTCGAGGAGGGGCCGGAAGTAGAGCTGCTCGTGGACCGCTCGGACCGCTGCCTGGTGGCGGCGAAGCTCGTCATCGAAGCGGGCGAGTGCGGCCCCGGCGGCGTCGTCCCGGTACCCCATGACGCGGGCGAGGCGGCCCCGTGCCTCGGGGTCCTGCGGGACCGCATGCACCTGCTGCTCGTCCTCCAACTGGAGGCGGTGCTCGACGGTGCGGAGGTAGGTGTACCCGGCGGCCAGCACGGCGGCGTCCCCGGGATCGACGTACCCGGCGGCCGCCAGCTCCTCGAGGGCGGCCAGGGTGGTCGGCGACCGGAGGGCCGGGTCCCGGCGCCCGTGGACGAGCTGCAGGAGCTGGACGGCGAACTCGGCGTCGCGGATGCCCCCGCGCCCCCGCTTGACCTCCCGGTCGGACAGGCCCCGGGCAGCGACTGCGCTCTCGGCCCGGGCCTTCATGTCCCGCACCGCCCGCAGGTCGTCGGCGCCGAACGGCCGATCCCAGACGCGGCGTGCCGCCGCCGCGGCGAATGCCGCGCCCAGCTCGGGGTCCCCCGCCACGGGCCGGGCCTTCAGGAGGGCCTGGAACTCCCAGGGCTTGGCCCACCGGTCCCAGTAGGCCTCGTAGGACGTCAGCGGGAGGATGAGGCGGCCCGACCTGCCCTCCGGACGGAGGTCGGTGTCGACCCGGAAGCACCGCCGCACGATGTCGAGCACCGGCAGCGGGTCGGCCTCCCCCGCGAAGATGACGTCGATGTCGCTCGCGTAGTTGAGCTCCCGGCCCCCGAGCTTGCCCATGCCGATGACCGCCAGGCCCTCGCCGGCACCCGCGAGGTCGACGGCGCCCCGGAGCACATCCTCGGCCAGCTCGGCCAGCGCCGCGCCGACGGGCCGGAGCCCGTCCAGGCCGAGGAGATCCCGTGCCGCGATCCGGAGGTACTCCAGGCGCTTCCACCGGACCAGGGCCTCGGGGGTGCCGGCCGCCACCGGGAGGCGGCGGCCGAGGTCGGCCAGGACGTCGAAGGCTCCGGCATCGACGGCGAGCAGCTGGGTCAGCGACCGGCTGGCAGAGACGACCGCGACGACGGCCCCGGCCAGGGCGGGTTCGGCCTCGAGGCGATCCTGCAGCTCGGGGTGGTGACCCGTCAGGCGCGCGATCGCAAGTTCCGCGGCCCCGGGGGCAGCGGAACGGCCGACCATCTCGCCCAGCAGCGTCGTCACCATGTTTGTATACAGATCGTAGTCACACTCGACCCTCGGTCAGGCACTCCGCAAGGAGCTCGCAACGCTCCGGTGACCCGGAATCGAGTAGGTTCTCACCGGCCCAGGACCTGGTACGACCGATGAGAAAGGTGCGGCGGTGGAGTCCCTGAACCCGTGGGTGGGCACCCTCGAGTACTTCGACGAGGCTGCCGGCCTCATGGGGCTCGACCGGGGGATCCACGAAATCCTCCGGCAGCCGAAGCGCTCCCTGATCGTGTCGGTGCCCGTCCGGCTCGACTCGGGCGAGGTAACCGTCTTCACCGGCTACCGGGTCCACCATGACGTCACCCGGGGGCCCGCCAAAGGCGGGATCCGCTACCACCCGGACGTCTCCCTCGACGACATGAAGGCCCTGGCGATGGCCATGACCTGGAAGTGTGCGGTCGTCAACGTGCCCTACGGCGGGGCCAAGGGGGGCATCACCGTGGACACCCGCGGCATGTCGTCCGGCGAGGTGGAGCGGATGACCCGGCGCTACGCCTCCGAGATCCTGCCGCTGATCGGACCCAACCGCGACATCCCCGCCCCGGACCTCAACACGGACGAGCAGATCATGGCCTGGATCATGGACACGTACTCCGTGAACATCGGGCACTCGGTGCCCGGCGTCGTCACGGGCAAGCCGGTGTCGATCGGCGGGTCCGAAGGCAGGCCGGAGGCAACGGGCCGGGGTGTGATGTACCAGGTCCTCTCCGCGTTCAAGACGCTCGGGATGGGGGTGGACGACATGTCGGTCGCCGTCCAGGGCTTCGGCAAGGTCGGCGGCAGCGTCGCCAAGCTCCTCCACGACCAGGGCTGCCGGGTCGTCGCCGTCTCCGACGTCACCGGGGGCGTCTACAACGAGCGTGGCCTCGATCCCGAGGCGCTGCAGCGCCACTGCCGGGTCACCGGCTCGGTGGTCGGCTTCCGTAGCGCCGACACCATCACGAATGCGGAGTTGCTGGGCCTCGACGTGGACGTGCTGGTGCCGGCGGCGCTGCAGGGCGTGATCAACGAGTCCAACGTCGATGACGTCCGGGCGCGGATCATCGCCGAGGGGGCCAACGGCCCGACCACACCCGCCGCCGACCGGGCGCTCAACGAGCGCAAGGTCCTGATCATCCCCGACGTCATGGCCAACGCCGGCGGCGTCGTCGTGTCCTACTTCGAGTGGGTCCAGGACCTCCAGGCGTTCTTCTGGTCGGAGGAGGAGGTCAACATCCGGCTGCGCCAGGTCATGGAGCGTGCGTTCCTCGAGGTGTACCGGATGGCCATGGAGAAAGGGTGGACCATGCGCCAGGCGGCCACGGTCCTGGCGGTCTCCCGGGTGGCCGAGGCCTGGCGGTCCCGGGGCCTGTACCCGTAGTTCGTCCGTCGTTCGCCACCTGGGTGGTTGCAAATGAGGCGCACCCTGCCTAAGCTGAGTGAATTACATCCCTGTAACTCGTTGCTTCAGGAGGCTGGTTCTCAAGTGGACGAACAGGAAGCGGGCTTCGGCGACCGGGAACGCCAGATCCTCGAGTTCGAGCGCTTCTGGTGGAAGTACGCGGGGGCCAAGGAGCGGGCGATCAAGGAGAGTCTCGACATGTCGGCCACCCGCTACTACCAACTGCTCAACCAGATCATCGACATGCCCGACGCCGTCGCCTACGACCCGATCCTCGTGAAGCGCCTGCAGCGGTTGCGGGCCTTCCGGCAGCGGGAGCGGGTCGCCCGCCGGCTGGGGGCCCAGGTGTCCGAACATTCCTGATCACGTAAGCGTCAGGAGGCGTGCTCTAGCGTCACCCTCGTTGTCAGCCTGACGTCCAGGGCACCGGACGCACCAGCCGGGGTGCTCTGGAGGGACGGAATACTCACGGCGGAGGTGGCGCTCGAGGTCGCTTCCACGACGAGGCCCCGGTCGAGGTCGAACCGGGCGGAGGTTGTGTCGGTCGCCGTGCCGGTGAGGGTCCCTGGGGCCGGGACCGGCGTGGGGGAGAGAACAGACCCCGGACCGTTCGAGGCAGCCACCACCTGACCCTGACGAGCGATGCCGATCGTCGCCAGCCGCCGCCCACCCGCCAGGGAGAACCCCTCGAGCCTGCCGGTGCCCGTGAGGCGGATGCTGCTCGCCGCCCCCGACGAGGACACGTCGGCGTTCCAGCGGTCCCGCAGGCGCACCCCCCTCGCCGGGAGCGGCGGCCGGCTCTCCGCCAGCAGGCGGCCGAGGTCGAGGGCGTCGATGGCGCCCACCGGCACACTCGGCGTCCCCGTGATGCGGATGACGTGGCCGTCGGGCCCCACGTCGAGATCCAGGGACAGCGCCGGACCCGGGTCGATGGGTCGTGCGTCCTGCAGCGCCGTGCCGGGCTCCAGGGTCAGGCGGAGGCGCCCGCCCCCCCTCGGCAGGCTCGCCAGGACCTCCTCCCGCACCGCGGCCTCCAGGTGGACGGTGTGGCTGGCACCGGGTGACGTGGCGGTGCCGTCGATGGTCCAGCGGTAGGTGGAGACCCTGCCCCGCGGGTAGCGGTAGCGGAGGGACGCCGTGCCGCCGCCGCATCCCCCGGCGGCGAGGCACAGCAGCGCCAGGGCGGCGAGGGCGCGGTTCATTCCGGTAGCCTCGCGGGAAGAGTTGGGGAATACAACGAGGCCATGGAGCACAACATCGACGCCTTTGTGGACATGGTCCGCAGGGACCCAGCCCGCACCGGCTTCATCCTGGACTTCGACGGGACCCTGTCGCCGATCGCCCCGACGCCGGCGGAGGCCAGCGCCCTCCCGGGGGCGGAGGGAGTCCTGGCGGCCCTCGCCGGCCGGTACCCCCTCGTCGCCATCCTGTCCGGCCGCCGGGCCGAGGACGTCGCGGGGCTGGTCCCGGTGCGTGGCGTGCGCTACCTGGGCCTCTACGGGGCCGAGGAACTGCGCCCTGGCGAGCCGGTCCCCACCCCCCGCCGGGTGGTGCCGGGCCTGGTTGCCGAAGCGAAGGCCTTCATCGAACGGGAAGGCCTTTCGGGGGCCGGGGTTGAGGACAAGGGCCATTCCGTCGCCCTGCACTACCGCCTTGCGACGGCACCCGAAGCCGCTCAGGCGGTGGCGGCATGGGCGACGGCCCGGGCGCAGGACCTCGGCCTCCAGGTGCGGCCCGGCAAGATGGTGGTCGAGCTGACGCCGCCCGGGCCGACCAAGGCCGACGCCATCGAGCGACTCGTGACCGAGGACGGCCTCGGCCGGGTCGTGGTGGCGGGCGACGACGTGGCCGACGTGGGGGCCCTGCGCCGGGCCGGTGAGCTGCTCGGGCCGGGGGCCCTGCGCATCGGGGTCCGCTCGCCCGAGGCCCCCGCGGCCCTGGAGGAGGTGGCCGACGTGATGGTCCCCGGCCCCGAGGGCGTCCTGGAGCTGCTGAGCCGCTTCGCCTGAGGCCCTTTCGCCGCCCTCCGCGCTTCTATCGGCGGGGATGTTTCCGTCAAAAAGACTGCCTCTGAGGGAAGTGAGTTTCCTCCAAAAAGTGCGGATAGCGCACTTTTTGGAGGAAAGTAGGCGCTCCGGCACGGACGTGCGTTCACGGGTCTGGGTAGGACGGGATCCACAATGCAGATCGCTAACAGTCACAAGACCCCGCCCGGGTATCAATTCCGCTCCCGAAGCTCAACGCCGGCTCGACCTTGTCCCGGGGTATATGCCCAGAGTTCGATTCACCATTTCGCAACAGCGCCCAGCGGTCTTTCTGACGGAATCCACTTTTCTGACGGAATCTACTTCTCGCCCCCCTTCAGTCGGTGCCGGGGGTCCGGCGAAGGTAGGGGGAGATGTCCTCGAGCTGGTGGCTCAGCCACTTCCACGGGTTGTTACGCTCCACGACCTCCGCCAGCAGCTCGGCCCGGACGCGGCGCTCCTCGGGGTCCATCGTGAGCGCCGTGTGGATGGCGTCGGCCATCTCGCTCACGTCGTAGGGGTTGACCGTCAGCGCCGCGTGCCCGAGCTCGTACCAGGATCCGGCGTTGCGGGAGAGCACGAGGACCCCATCGTTGCGGTTGACGGCCGGGCCCTCCTTCGAGACGAGGTTCATCCCATCGGCGATCGGGTTCACCAGCAGCACGTCGTAGCGGGTCAGGCTGGCGAGCGCCCGCGGGTAGTTGTCCTCGTTGACGATGACGATGGGCTGCCAGTCGTCGGTCCCGAGCTCGGCGTTGATCCGGTCGGAGGTGTCGAGCACCTCGGCCTCGTAGGCCCGGTACTCCGACAGGGCCCGCCGGGAGGGATAGAGGAGGGCCACATGCGTCGCATTCCCCTGCCACTCCGGATGCTCCCGCAGCAGTTCCTCGAACGCCCGCAGGCCACGAACGACGTTCTTCGACAGCTCCAGCCGGTCGATGCGCAGCACGAGCTTGCGGCCCTCCAGGATCCCCTCGAGCCAGGCGATGTGCTCGGCGGCCTGCTCGGGAGCCGTCGCCGCCAGGAGGGAGTCGACGTCTACGGAGATGGGGTAGTGGCGAACCCTCGTCTCCCGGTCCTGGTAGCGCACCAGGCCCGACTCGACGTCGACGTCCGCCCGCAGCAGTTCCTGGCAGCACCACATGAAGTTGCGGGCCCACCGGATCGTCTGGAAGCCGAGCAGGTCGTTGGCGAGCATGCCCTCGAGGGTCTCGACCCCGATGTGGGCGGGGAGCACCCGCATCAGGTCCGGCTGGCACCAGGGGATGTGGGTGAAGTGGAAGACGAAGCTGTCCGGGACCAGCGCCCGGAGGTGGGGTGCCACGAGCATCAGGTGGTAGTCGTTCAGCACGACCGGGGTGGCTCCCCCTGCGTCGGCGACCTCCTCGGCGAGCGCCTCGGCGAACCGCCGGTTGACCGCCCGGTATGCATCCCAGGAGATGCGGGTCTGGTGGTCGAAGCGCGGCTGGGTGGGCAGGTTCCACATGCTGTGCTGCAGGAACCAGAACATCCAGTTCGAGATGCGGTTGTAGTAGCGGTCGTAGGTGTCCCGTTCGAAGGTGAGGTAGCGCAGGCGGATCGTCCCCTGGTCCACGGGCACCTCGACGGGGGTGTTGCCCTGCCGGCGGACCATCTCCCGGTCCCCGGGCGTGATGGCGGCGGCCATCCACAACCCGCCGGTCCGCGCCATCACATGCGTCAGCGCGGTCACCAGGCCCCCCGCCCCGCGCCGGGGCACCAGTTCGCCGTCCGGACCCCGCTGGAACGCCACCGGGCCGCGGTTCGAGGCGATCACAAGGCCGCGGGGAAGGATGTCGTCGTCCGGGGGTTCGCTCATGGCAAGCCACTACCCTGCCAGAGCCAGCCCGCAACCGTCGGGGAAGACGCAGGTTAGCATTGACACGGCCCCCAGCGGGCCTCTACCGGCAATTGAGTGGAGGTAGACGGTTGGCGCAGATACACGAGTTGCGATGCCGGGAGTGCGATCGGACGTACGCGGTCGCGCCCATCCACGTCTGCGAGTTCTGCTTCGGCCCCCTGGAGCCGGTCTACGACTACGACGCCATTGCGGCGGGCGTGAGCCGGGCGAGCATCGAGGCAGGCCCCCAGACGGTCTGGCGCTATGCACCCCTCCTGCCGATCGCGGACGACGTCGAACGGGTGGACCTGGGGACGGGCTGCACCCCGCTCATCAAGGCCGACAACCTCGCCCGGGAATTGGGGATCCGGAACCTCTACCTGAAGAACGACATGGCCAACCCCACCCACTCCTTCAAGGACCGGGTCGTCACCATCGCCATGACGGCAGCCCGCGCGATGGGGTTCACCACCGTCGCCTGCGCCTCGACGGGCAACCTCGCCAACGCCGTCGCCGCGCATGCCGCCCGGGTCGGCATGCGGGCATTCGTGTTCATCCCAGCGGACCTCGAGGAAGCGAAGATCGTCACGACCGCCGTCTACGGCGCCAACGTCGTGGCGGTGAAGGGCAACTACGACCACGTGAACCGGCTCTGCTCCGAGATCGCCCAGGCCCTGCCGTGGGGCTTCGTCAACGTCAACCTGCGGCCCTTTTACTCGGAGGGCTCCAAGACCCTGGCCTTCGAGGTCGTCGAGCAACTCGGCTGGGAGGCGCCCGAGCACATCGTGGTGCCGGCGGCCTCCGGGTCGCTGCTGACCAAGATCCACCGCGGCCTGGGGGAGTTGCACCGGGTGGGCCTGCTGGACGCCGCGCCGACGACCAGCATCCACCTCGCCCAGGCGGAGGGGTGCAGCCCGATCGTGGCGGCATTCCGCAGCGGCATCGACCACATCCGGCCCGTGAAGCCCAAGACCATCGCCAAGTCCCTCGCCATCGGCAACCCGGCGGACGGCTACTACGCCGCGCGGGTCGTCCGCAAGACCGAGGGCACGGCGGAGGCGGTCACCGATGAGGAGATCATCGCCGGCATCCGGCTGCTGGCATCGACGGAGGGTCTCTTCACCGAGACCGCCGGCGGCGTCACGATCGCCTCGCTCAAGCGCATGGCGGCCGCCGGGGCCTTCGAGGGCGACGGCCGGGTGGTGGCCCTGCTGACGGGCATGGGGCTGAAGACCGCCGAGGCGCTGACCGGCACGCTCGGCCCCACCGTCGAGATCCAGCCCGACTTCGAGGCCTTCCAGGAGGCGCTGGGCTTCCTGGAAGACCCCGCCTGAGATAATGGCCCCATGAGCGTTCGACTGAAGGTCCCAACGCAGCTGCGCCAGCTCACCGGCGGTGTCCCCGAACTGGACGTGGATGCCGGGAACGTCCGGGAGTTGCTGGAGAAGGTCGGCGGCGACCACCCAGAGCTGCTCGAGCGGGTCCTCGACGATCAGGGGGAGATCCGCCGCTTCGTCAACCTCTACGTCGGCGACGAGGACGTCAGGTTTCTCGAGGGCCTCGACACACCGCTGAAGGACGACGCGGTGGTCGTGATCCTGCCCGCGGTCGCCGGAGGCTAGCCCGACCGCATCGAAAGGCGCAACCCCCGGACCCGCTAGACCCCGACTGCGGCGAGTGCGGCTTCGATGGCCCCCTCCGGGGGCGTGCCAAGCCAGCCGGCGTGCACCGTTCCGCCGGATCCGACGACGAAGGTGGTGGGCGTGAGCCGGACGTCGTACTTGGCGGCGAGCTCGGGGCTGCGCTTGATGTCGATCACCGCCAGCGGCACGTGGTGCTGCGACGCCGCCGCCTGGAGCCGGGGCCGAATCTCCTCGCATTCCGAGCAGTAGGGGCCGCTGAAGGTCACGAGCAGGGGCGCCGGCTCGGTCGCGCCCCCGTCTGAGGGGTCGAAGCGCTGCGGAGTCGGGGCGCCGGCGGCATAGCGTCGCAGCGTCCATGCGACGGCCCAGACGACGACGGCGACAACGCCGAGGACCGCCAGCCGGATCAGCATGGGGTCATGCCCCCTTCGGGGCGCGAGCCCCGAGACGGCGCAGCATCACGTACATCCGGCACCCGACGCAGATGCCGGCCAGCCAGTTGAGGGCCGCAAGGGCGGCGACGATGAGCGACAGCCCCCATCCCACGACCGGGGCGCCGAGGAGAAATGCGAGGGTTGCGGCGAGCAGGAACACTGCCCCGATGGTCTCGGCGAAGCGGTGCGGCGCAGCGGCCTGGCGGGTTCCGGGGCCGATCCCGAGAGCCGGACGGACCACCTGGTGGAAGAGCCTCCCGAACAGCGACCAGCGCGGCCCACCGGCGACGCTGACGGCCATCGCGATCCCGGTGAAGGCGACCAGCACCTTTCCCACCGGCGGGAAGGGCTGGTCGAGGAGGAAGGCGGCTACCGGGAGCAGGGTGTGGAAGGCTGCCTTGCCTCGGGGCACCTTTGAGTCCACTTGGTCCGGCCGCGCCATAACACAATAATGATACCGGGCCAATAGGGGTAATGCAAGGTTACTACGCGGCAGCCCCCACTGGAACCCGACGGGTCTCCGACTTGCCAAGCCGCCGTTAGCACTCTAGATTAGTGAGTGCTAACACTCTCAGCTGCCGATTGCGAACGCTGAGGGCACGGCACCCGCGGTCAAGATCGAAGTTCAACAGGAGGAGGCCCTATGGCTGTCAAGCAACTAGCTTTTCAGGAGGAAGCACGCCGCGCGATGGAGCGGGGGATGGACATCCTTGCCAATGCGGTCAAGATCACCCTCGGCCCCAAGGGCCGCAACGTCGTGCTCGAGAAGAAGTGGGGCGCCCCCACCATCACCAACGACGGCGTCTCCATTGCCAAGGAGATCGAGCTCGAGGACCCGTTCGAGCGCCTCGGTGCCGAGCTGGTCAAGGAGGTCGCCAAGAAGACCGACGACGTAGCCGGTGACGGCACCACCACCGCCACGGTCATGGCCCAGGCCATCACCAAGGAGGGCCTGCGGGTCGTGGCAGCCGGTGCCAACCCGATCGCCCTCAAGCGGGGCATCGAGCGGGCGGTCGAGGCCGTGGTCGCCTACATCCTCGGCGAGTCCAAGGAGATCGAGTCCAAGGACGAGATCGCCTACGTCGGCGCCATCTCCGCCAACAACGACATGGAGATCGGCGAGATCATCGCCGAGGCGTTCGACAAGGTCGGCAAGGACGGGGTCATCACCGTCGAGGAGTCCCAGACCTTCGGCCTCGAGCTGGAGCTCGTCGAGGGCATGCGTTTCGACAAGGGCTACATCTCGCCGTACTTCGTCACCGACCCCGAGCGCATGGAGGCGGTCCTCGACGACCCCTACGTCCTCATCGCCAACTCGAAGATCTCGGCAGTGAAGGATTTGCTGCCGATCCTCGAGAAGGTCATGCAGGCGGGCAAGCCGCTCCTGATCATCGCCGAGGACATCGAGGGCGAGGCACTCGCGACCCTCATCGTCAACAAGATCCGTGGCACCTTCCGCAGCGTCGCCGTCAAGGCGCCGGGCTTCGGTGACCGCCGGACGGCCATGCTGCAGGACATCGCCGTCCTGACCGGCGCCACCGTCATCTCGGAGCAGGTCGGCCTCAAGCTCGAGAACACCACCGTCAACCTTCTCGGCCAGGCCCGCAAGGTCATCGTGACCAAGGACGACACCACGATTGTCGAGGGTCAGGGTGACCCCGAGCAGGTCAAGGGCCGCGTCAACCAGATCCGTGCCGAGCTCGACAAGAGCGACTCGGACTACGACCGTGAGAAGCTGCAGGAGCGCCTCGCCAAGCTGGCCGGTGGCGTGGCCATCATCAAGGTCGGCGCGGCCACCGAGGTGGAGCTGAAGGAGAAGAAGCACCGCATCGAGGACGCCGTCCAGGCCACCAAGGCAGCCGTCGAGGAGGGCATCGTCCCCGGTGGTGGGGCAACGCTGCTCCTGTCGGCCTCGGCACTCGAGAAGCTGGAAGTGGACCTCGAGGGCGACGAGCGCTCGGGCATCGTCATCGTGCGCCGCTCGCTCGAGGCGCCGCTGAAGCAGATTGCAACCAACGCCGGCCTCGAGGGCGGCGTGGTGGTCGAGAAGGTGCGCCAACTGCCCAAGGGTCACGGCCTGAACGCCGCGACCGGCGAGTACGAGGACCTGATGAAGGCCGGGATCATCGACCCGGCCAAGGTGACCCGCTCGGCGCTGCAGCCCGCCGCATCGATCGCGGCCCTCTTCCTCACGACCGAGGCGATCGTCGTCGAGAAGCCACAGAAGGAATCACCCGCAGCGCCCGGCGGGCACGGCGGAGACATGGACTTCTAACACCACAACCAACGCTGCACTCGAAGGCCGGTCCTCCCCCCCGGGGGCCGGCCTTCGTCGCGCGCAGGCTACGGGTTCATGCCAGGGCGCTCCGGCGACGGCGCTCCGGCGACGGCGCTCAGCGCAGCCCTTCGGCGAGGACTGCCAGCGTGCGGCCGGGTTCCCCCGAGAGGAGACCGGCCCCGTCGAGGCTGGCGATGGCCTTGTCCACGAGCGAGCCGATGGCGGCCGTGGCCGCATGCCGGGCCCCGGACGCCTCGACGGCCTCCCGGACGGCCGACAGATCGTCCGGGGTCGCATGGGGGTTGCCCCAGCGGGTCCGGAGGTCGTGGCGCCGCTCGGGGCCTGAGCGCGCCAGGGCGTCGGCGATGAGGGTGGTCGGTTTCCCGCGGCGAAGGTCGGACTCGGCGTCCTTGCCGGTCTGCTCCTGGTCGCCGAAGAGCCCGAGCACCTCGTCGCGCAGGAAGAACGCCTCCCCGAGCCCCGCCGCGTACCCCGCCAGGGCCTCCCCGACATCCGGTGAGGCGCCCGCCAGCGCCGCCCCGACGGCGATCGGGCCGTCGATGCTGTAGCCGGCGGTCTTGAGCCTCCCGATGCGGGCCGCCTCCTCTGTCCCCATCACCCCATCACCCGCCCGCCCGACCGACTCGCCGCCGGCATGCAGGATGTCGAGGTACTGCCCGGCGACCGCCCGCACCCGCATCTCCTCGAGGGGGACCATCGCCCGGGCCAGCGCCTCCTTGGGGAAGCCCGAGCGGGCGATCATGGCGTCGGACGCCACGAGGGCGAGATCGCCGGCGAGC
>WNFC01004356.1_pt1 | contig 19880 bp, 35 predicted proteins | sample 5400541 | NCBI WGS metagenome assembly WNFC01 (sample SAMN13153342, study PRJNA577476) | soil metagenome | isolation source: 120 cm saprolite under Douglas fir tree site 2 hole 2 replicate 1 | place: USA:California | collected 2015-04-18 | reverse complement strand
CCCGCTTCGATATGATTTTTATCGTGAAGGACATACATGATGAACAGCGGGATAGGGTGAGTGGGGTTCTAGTCGCTCTCGGTTAGTTCGCCTTACGGCTGCCAGACAATTGCCAAACACGTGATGAACATCCATATGAATCGGCCAAACTCGAACGCCGGGGAAAATGGTGAGGCGGTAGGCGAAATCGATATTGACAAGATGAAACGGTATATTTCATACTGCAAGTCGTACGTCGTTGTCCGCACCTCTGCTTCATGTCGTCTGAATAGCTCGAAACTCAGGAAATGTGCGCCTCGACTATCGCCAGATGCTCAAGAGATGCTGAGTAGCCATTTTGTTGGGCTTCGTAAGCAGGTTCAGCAAGTCGAACAAGACAACGATGAGCGGAGTTCAATCCCTATCACTATTCGGTCTGCTCATTCCCACTTTTTCTTTGCCGTCCGCTGACATTGCCATGATAGACAACTAGAGGCAATTATCCGCATTTCCGAGTCACTTGCGAAAATGACGTTGTCGCCAGTGGTACAGACCTACCATGTAGAGGAGGCAATTCGGTTGTTCAGATTCTCTACTATGGATGCTGTCTCTGCGGGCTCAGTAGATGGCCTGTCGCGCGGAGAGCTCAACCAAGAAGTTACCAGGATTGAAAAGGAGGTTCGGCGGAGGCTGCCCGTTGGGTGGAGTACGAGTTATCAGAGTCTAGTGAGAGAATTCGTAACACAGCAAGGCTACTCGAACCACTCTCTTGAGAGGACGCTCTTCGTATTGGAAAAGCGGGAGATTATCCGATTTTCTGGCCAGGTTTGTGGCTGAATTACTTCCCCTTGAGCCTTGTCAACTGACGGGCATTGTCGCTTGAACAGAAAAAGGTCGTTCACAGGTCAGTACCTCTGTCGTTTGCATTTCATTGACTAATAACTCGAAAGGGTGGGTGTTTGACCATGTCATTTGAGTATTTGTACCTGCTTTGTGTATGTACCGTACCATCACGTGAGTTGCGCGGCAATGGACACGCGATGATGCTGGATTTGGCCGGTCAGGCTTCCGTACAATGAACACTGATCATCATGGAAACGACGTTCGATAATAACAAAGCCAGTGAACCCCATTCCACGCCGGATCACCGGGCAGTTCTACCCCACTCGCCCGTTACTGGTCACCGGCACTGCGGGGAACATCCTCCTCCTTCACCCGCTCGCTTCTTAAAGAAGTCCGGGGCGACTGTCCCGGGATCGCCGTTCCTCGGTTCCTCTTCTGGCTCCAATGCCAACCTTCGCACACCGCTTGGCCACGCGACGAGTATAGATGCGCTTTCCATACCGGACTCCACTTTGGCCAGTACAAGTGATTTGCACCCCATTGGTCTACACTTTCGCGAGGGTTCCGGGAACGCGCGCAAGGGCAAGGCTGCCGTGCACGCAAACGCCTCCGATGGTAGCGAAGAGCACCTACTATCTTCATACACCTACCCACCCTCTCAAAGCGCGACCTTCTCAGAACAAGAAACTAATCTTCGATACCACGACTCTGCTGATCATGCACCCATCTCTGCGACTACCGTTTTTTCGCGCTGCGCGGCTCCGCTCTCTCTGCCTCAACTCGACAAGTATATATCTTCTTTGCCCCTCCCTGCGTTTTCTCTATCTTCGCGGACTAAAGCGGATACAAAGCGAAGGAAATTCGTGCCGCTGGATCGCCTTGACATGACCGGGAGGACCATCGAATCTCTCGAGACAAACTACAAACGCAAGCCCGCGTGGAGAAACCCCAACTCGATTCTCGCCGGACTGGTGAGCATTGTACTAGGCATCACGGTAAGTAGGCTCCGCTCGGCTGCTCCTTCTCTACTGCATATGTCCTAGGGGTCCAGTGCTCTTGCCACATTTTACAGTGTGAAGGGCTTGTTTAACACTGTTCAAATATTTGCTTTAATCTTGACGACGATCGGTACGTGAACCACTGGCAATCCAATCCACCGCCCCGTTATTTCTCAATTTATTTTTCCTATCTAGCTCCTCACAAGGGTGGCAGTGTGTTACACGATTGGCGGCAAGTGCTCCTGGGGACCATGTCAGTGCTGTTGATCGGCAAGGAATTGGTAGCTGACCTATTTATTACAGACCAAATATCATAGCACTCAATTTCGCCTCCACCCTTATACAATCTCTAATCCTCCTCATTATTTTTATGACGATCGCTGGGGTGCTCTTATTCTGGTTCCATGTCTCAACTGCCCCTTGTAAACGCTATAGTCGTTTAGAAGGCTTTCAACAACCGGCCAGGAGTAGTGGACTAAGTATTGTTATCACCAGTTTTCTGCTAACCGTCATATACCTTCCCTTAAGCACCATGGCTGTCCATGTCGTCACCTGGTCCGACGATCTCTGGCCTGTTCCTAACCCCTACTTAAATTCTACAACAAATTCTCCTGTCGTTGCCTCGTTGGGATCTCCGGACCAATTTCGAGATCCTTTGGACTTTTGCTACACGACCACGATGAAGAAGAATGAAATCAATTTCGCCCCTGCACTTATAATACTCGCAATCATAATACTTTCTGCTGTGCGTCGATAATCATTTACGCCACAACAAAGCGTCCCCCTAATATTTCCTAGCTGACTGTTTCATACCCCCTCGCGCTGAGAAGGCTTATCAAACAATCTGTACCTATTGTCGACAAATTTACGGAACTTGGAAAACCAAGAAGTATCAGTGAACTGAACCGAGAGTATCAGCGGCTTTTAGAGCGAGATCAGAATCCTCTCACTTTCCTTTACTCAGGTATGTATATTATACTGTGTCTATGACTTCTTCCCAAATCCCCACCACAGGATTCCGGCGCGGTTGGGGAGCTTACGAGACCATCTATCTCTTCATGAAGTTTTCCGCACTACTAATTGTCGCGGTGATCGATCCCGACAATTGTTTTTTCCGCTCCTTCCCTAGGTCACGGGTTGTTGTTGTCCGTCAGGTGCTTCTCCTGATCGTAACAGCAATGTTTTTCACTCTTCAATGGATGTTCTCTCCCTTCCGAGATCCTGTCAACAACGCTAGCGAGTGGGTATCCAGGTTAAATTATGTGCTGACATCTCTCGTTGCTTTGCTTGTTGCACTTGGCATTCCTGGCCAAGATATCATCAATGGTCCAATACTCTACGCGTAAGTGTAAGAAGCACTGCAACCTCTTCTTCATTGAACGCCATTGCGGCTGCAGGATATATATTACGACTTATAGCTTCTCAATCTGTGAGCCACATAAAAACGTAACCATCGGTTCACTGAAGATAATATAACAGATTTTGCGATCATCAACTTGGACATCATTCAGCGTCTAGTGAAAAGTGAGTCCATCGGACAGCAGCTAGTGTGGTTACTAAATCGTTCTGGAAGGGCTGGCCGCGCGAATCGATTTCAGTGCGTCTTATCTCTATATTTGTTACCCGGTTCTATCTTTGTACTAATGCAATACATAGGTGTAGATATATTTTCTCCCCAGTGAGTTGCCACGTTGCGAATTGCGCTTTTATTGACTCCTTTTAGGGTTGACATATCGTCATCATCACCACACACGAGGAGACGCATCTGGCAAGAAGCCATCACGGCACTTTTTTTAACTAGTCCCGAATGCAAGATCCCCAATAAACAGCCTATGCACTATATTCAGGCCAGAAATTCGGAGTTCCCACCATACTTAGTCAATTTTCAAGGTTCCCCGGGAGAAAGACATGTTGAGAATATCAAGGTTAGCGGAAGTGGTTCGACCGCTGGTCAACTTCTGACGCCTGTGATCCTCGAAGATTTTGCGGGAAGTTGGCACAGCCGCTTACAATGAAGCTATAGCAATTTCACACGGACCTCATTCCCCTCGTCTATCGCATCTAGCAGAGCAGATTCAGCGAAATTTCGTCGGGCCAGACTGTTATTGGAGAAGCCCATCCGAGTACCTGTCTCCTGGATCCACCAGGTGTTTCGGGAACGCGTGGTGGTTACCGTTCCCACCCACCTTGGTTCGTTACGACATGAACTAGATGTCGCATATTCTCATACCCACGTCTCAGGTCCTTCGTTACGACGATGGGCCGCTCACGGTATTGGGTGACCTATCCGACCTTGAGCAGTACGTAGTACAGAACTCTGAAGCGGAGATCCAGCGAAGGCGGGACATTCGAGTCGCATTGCGGGCTCTAGACGGCCAAAAGATTTATTGGCCATATCGACACGTTAATGTCAGTCCCCGTCTCGTTTTGCCTTGAGTGAACACTGACGGTCACAGGCTACTGACACGAGGATGTCGTGGTTCCTCCGCGGTATGCGGTACAAAGCACAAACTTCAACGTACTATGTATATGGGACACTGAGTATCAGACGCAAGGGTTATCTGATATGGGAAGAGTCGCAACTTGGAAGTGGGTTTGATGTGGAAATCATCTACGACAAGCATGTCAAAGTAGATGGAGGAGTCATCGGCATCAACGACGAGTACGACCTCACGCCGGCGCTCGCACAGTTTCTTGCCCAGAACCACGCCCTTATCCGTTCTCGAGTGAGCGGGATCGAAGCCTTATTGGCGGGCTACCGCCAGTTTTGCCAACAAGAATGTAGGGCAAAGACGGAAGCTCTGACATACGGTTTCCTTTCTCGAGTGTATGACCATCCAAGGGATCCAGAGGGACTTGCACAAGACTCAATCAAGCACGAGCATGACCTTCGTGTCAGGCAATTGCTAGTTGGCAACGAGGCAGTCTTTCGCCTAACCTATGAACGCCTGGTCGCTGTGTCGACAACGGAACTCGCGACTTGGTGGTACATCTTCTGGGTTTGCTTGTTTTTCTGTCATTCTCCGTGTTGGAGCATTCTAACCTGGTCTCCCTAGGATGATTTTTGGAGGAGAAACTGGGCTACCATTAGCAAGCTCAGACAATACGCTCCAGACTTCGACCCCCATTATCCTTCATCTATTGCCTATACGCCCCTACCGCGCGCCGCCTTGGAAAATTTCCTCACGCAGCGTGGCTTGCTTAAGAAAAAGCCAAAACGAGGTGACTTCATCGACAATGGATTTTTGAACAAGGTGTACATCCGCATGTACGACATCGTCTTCCACAGGTCATCAGAGGTAATTGGGGTGCAGTGTGCAGTATCATTCTCCAAGGCTGACAAAACCATGTAGGCCAACATATTTCACCTCGGATACGACACGCGTAAGCTTGACATGGAACATGTTAATATCGAAACGCAAGTCCCTCTCTCTTCCCTCGGCACCGGAGGTGGGACGGACCACGACGACTCGGCTATCCGACCCCGACCTGTATTCCGCTGGGAAGGCATTCTCAGCGATCCTCTGGTGAAGAAGAAACCTGGCCGCAAACTCCTCTCGAAGTTGGGCGTCTGGTTGGGATTGACACCATTTTGGAGGACAGGTAACGAGTCAACGGGAGTAGCACTGGACGTCTATTTGGAAGGGGACCAGTATGTCCTATCGGACAACTTGGATGACAGTTCGCAAGGTTAGGTGGGGATGGGGATGATCGCAGGTACTCCTTCACATGATGTAGTTATGCCGACTTTTGGCGCTTCTTTACGGGGCTATCATCATCTCCTGAAACTTTGCGTTTCCTGGATAGTTGGGGCATCGGCGTCGAGGGTGACTTTGTGATTCGGGAGAAGGGTCGTGATTTGGTTTCATTTTGGCTCAGTTTTTTCCGCCTCTTCTCTATCACCTTTTTCACGGCTCGCTTGCCACCATCTGCTGCCACTGCATCATATCGGGCCTTGAGGAGTAGCTTCTTCTTTTCAGCTATTCGGAACAATATCTTCCTCTCAGTGGTCATGACTGAAGGAAAAGAAAAGGCCCACCATCTTTCAACCAATACGGCTTTTTACCCTCTTGCCGCTTCTGCCGTTCTTCCTTTTCCATAGTACTTAGGGCATCCTGTTCTACTCTTTCTCGCTTGTCCCTGTTGACGGAACTCTCTGCTCGTTTGACAGCAAGCGTAAGGCGTTCTACCTCTGCATCATGCTCCGCACGAAGATGCTGAGGGGAGGAAGTGAGAAGCTTGCGTGCGCGCTTTAGATTGTCGCGCAACGTCGCGAGCTCGCCTTCACGCATGTCCGATAGGAACTTGTAGTGATTTCGAAACTTGGTGCCGTCAAACTGGCCACTCAGCTGTGAGAATCGTGGATCGCGGACGTCCTGCGGTACAGCCCGGCTCAGCGCAGCGCACGCACGCACGCAGCCAAATGATACCTGCCATTTTTTTCATCTCTACAACTGTCCTGCGACGCGAGACTGGTCGCTTTGACGTGACCTCTGTCGGTCTGGTGAGGGGCGATTGAGAAGAGTTCGAACGTTGGATAGCACGGCGAGACTCACGCGTTCTTGCTTTTGCGCGCGGCGATAGGAGTGACACCCTTTGGCTCCTTTACACGCGATTCACCTTCCGGCTTGCTTTCCCCATCGGAGGAGTCGTCTGATCGTTGGTCTTCGGTAGAGTAAGACCCATCGCTCTCACTTCCTCCGGCATCTGAGTCGCCGCGAGTGAGATCGAGAGTCCGCTGGGCCTTACGCAGAGCGCCGAAAGATAAAGAAGTAAGAGCTGGCGAGTGCCCGTGTTAGTATGTGTGAGATGAGAAAGACGATGAAGCGAGACTACCGTGTTGCATCTAGTGATCTAATGATGGTCAGAGTCAAAATCGCTGTGGCTGCCTCGGTCATATGACTTAGCATGACTTGTGAGGAGGTCGCGCGTGCCACTTGTCGCGACTCGCGTCAACTCAACTCGCCGTAATTTATAAGGCCTCTCCGTTCGATATCATGTCCGACGATGAGTTTGACCAGATTCCGGACTCTTTTGCAGGTATCGACTGGGATACAGTGCCAGGGCTCTCCGCTATCCCTCTTGCATCTCAGCCCAGCCTTTCGACTTCGGGTGATGGTGTTCCCCCACCGGTGGAACCAGGGCTTTCTACCCCTCTACCGAAGGGAGAAGATTCTACCCCGGGATCAACGCACTATTCATACGATGAGTGGGATGATACATTCTTTACCGAGCTAGACAAAGTGGAACGAAATCTACCTCTACCTCAACCACAGGCATTAGGAGGCCTGTTGTCAACAGCAGACAGGGGGGAGGGACCATCGAGAGACCCTAGCTCCGCTGGGAACGCACTGATGTCCCGATATTTTCACGGTGAGGACCTCTTGTGCGTGATTGTCGTGGTGCATCTTATACATCCATAGGCACGGAGTTGCATGCAGAACAAGACATTTCCTCCTCCCATTCTACCCATTGTCACCCCTCAGAAAAGAGATCCCATGAAGGGGTAAACAGTGCGAAATCTCACGCCGAGGACAAAAGGGATGGTCCTTTACCAATCTCAGAATCAGAGGTCACGCCAATAAAGGTTGTACACCAGTTATCCTCGCCTTCTACCCGAGGATCGTCCCCCAAAAGGCACAAAGGGAAGCAGAAAGAGTCCCCCAGGGGTATATTGAAGGAATTTTTAAACAATTTTGAAGATGAGATGATCTGTCCCATGTCAGGATCAGAGCAGCATTCCGATAACAAGCATGTTCTGACATTCACGATTCTAGATGCTGTGACATTTTGTAAGGGAAAACATGCTTGCACCTGTGATTCAAAAGGACATGAATTGTTTCACAGTGCCTTTGCTCACTTGGGTAACCCATGTGGTCATACTTTCTGCGGCGAATGTGGGTGGCGTTGGATCAAGAAAAATGTGGGTCCCCTCAAACGTTTCGTCGCTGCTTCTTACACACGGCAGAGGGAGTCACCTTTATGTGCAATATGTCGAGCCAGCCTGTCTGCCGATGCTCCGATGATACCTAATTTTGCGGTGGACAGCGCCGTCGAGAAGCACGTGGAAGCACTCCGTAAGAATGGGATCGATGGATGGGAAAGCGCTGGAACGAAGTTTATGGAGTGGCAAGCGAGAAAAGCGTGAGCGCTCACACATGATGGATTGATCAAATTAAACCACGCGACTGAACGCAGGAGATGGAAGGCCAACTCCACCAAGGTGAAAAGCGGAAGGAGTAAGACAGCAAGTTTCTCCGTCGTTGTCGCGCCCTATGTACCGATGGGTAACTCTCCTGGTGCCTCTGCCTACGTCGGGGAGGAAGCAGGAAGCTCCAGCAGCGGAAGCAGTTTTTCCGACACCTTGGAAAGTGAGACCGAGGAAGCGGTGCCGGTGCGAAGAGAATTGACTAACCGAAGGAGAGGGCCCCACAATCATCGACATGCTAGCCACTATAGAAGGCCCGGAGGAAATCGACGAAATCGTGAGCGTCATGATGGTAGGGGAGGGTCAGGGTCTCGAGAGCGGCGGTCTGGGCGAAGAAGACAGGATTGAGGGCAACGTGGACGCCTCGAGTCGTGCGCAGGCCTGCGCTTCTCCGCGTTTCCACTGTACATACCACCTCGTTGTTTATAACTCCACTATCACCTGGGTCATCCGGGTTCATCCCTGTTCTGTTCCTACCCCCATGTTCTCCCCCTCGCTCGATTCTACCGTCGTGGTCGATGTACCGTCCAATGCCCGAGCGGGCGGCCTCTCTCTCTTGTTCAGGGCACGCACCGGCTCTGCCTCTGCCCTAGAACAACTCAAGAGGGACGGCGTCAAAGTGACCGTGCCGATGCCGACTGGGGAGCGTACAACTTTGAGGAGGCGCCGGCTGCCACTCCTGTCAAGTTGGACGACTCCATCGTGCCCTTCCCTCTCCCACCTCCGACAGAAGACAATATCGTCGACGAGCCTCACACATTGTTCTTGACCCTCAGACTACGAGCTCTGCCTCGCTACCAAACAGAGGCAGATTTTCTGGTCACCTACAGGCTGCTGTATCCCAATGGCGAGATCAAGTGGCTCGGGTATCCTGGCCGCGACCTTCGCTGCGTGCTCAAGAAGACCGACCCTTGGCTTGCTCCTCCCGCACCAGCAAACCAACGCTCGGGAGACGTCGATCGCACATTCTCCTCCATCACCATGAAGGAACCTTGGGGATGCTGGGCTATTGGCTCACGAAGGTCCGTGCAAGCTGTCGATCGTTGCGATCCACAAGTGGCTGACGGGGTTGTCTACATAGCGTCAAGTACCATCCCAAGGGCAAGGCGACAGATGGCGAAGCGGCGTTCCTCGTGTTCGTTCCAAAGCGTGGACCCTCCACATTTGCGTTGCACCAACCCATCATTCTTCATGGCGCAGGTCTGAAACTTGATTCCTCAGGCGTCGTGACGTGTCGATCATCCACCCCCACCCGCGTGTACACCGCCATCTCATCCGAACTCGAATTATCGTCCGCCATTCCCGACCTGGGCCTTAACTGGTTCGGCGTCAAAGAGGGCTACGCGCTCATCACGTCGGCCGCGCCAGAGCAGCCGGTCAGCGTCCACGCCGTGCCGTTGTTCGTCGACCCCGCCTCCGCCGAATGCCCGACAACCGTGAGCCTCGACCTCGCTTCACGCGGACTTTTAGCGGAGCACCCGCGTTTCGTGGCATACAGCCCCTTGTCAAACGAGGTTCTCGATTCCGACACCTGGAGGTTCCGCCAATTGCACATGTCCGTCGGGCGATCCGGGGGTTCGTGCATAGTCAGTCCGGTGTATGCTCTGTCCACCGACAAGCCCTTACCAATTGGTAAAGCTCCGTGGGGAATCGCATATGTGACTCCGCATACTACTTTCGGGACCAAGCCGGAGCAGGACTATGAGCCGGTGGCCGAACAAGCGGCTGAAGCGAGCAGGCTGGAGTACGATTCGGAGACGGAATTCTTGAGCCGAGAGATCAAACCACCTCCACCTTTGACGCTACGAATGGTCCCCGAGGTCTGCCTTAATCCACGGCGTACCATCGAGTTTCTCATCCCGCTGCTTTGGCGCCCACTCGGACTCCTGATGCGCGCCCTGATTATGCGATTATTCGCCATGATTGGTCTACCAGTATCACCCCTCGTTTCGTACCTCCTTCAATCACATCCAAGGGGTGAATCTATCGAGGTACAGGCCCGCGCCCGTGTGGGCGGATCCAGGGCTGCGTCTTCCCAGGTTCCCAAGGTAGAATATGCTGCGTCGGAGAGGAGCGAAGGGGCCAGTGAGGTCGTATCAGATTCAGCGACGGAAGTTACATCCTCTGTGGGAGGCGAAAAACTGCGACCAACACGAGTCTTCAACATCCCCAAGGGCCCTTTCTCAATGCTGGCACATACAGAGCTTACCATGGACATGGCTGGCGATGAGAAGCAGAAGACCCGAACTCCGTTCCCTGAAGTCCTTCTAAATGGCGAACTTGTGGACTTGGAGATTACAGCCCTTGGCCACGGTTGGACCATCATGCAGACCAAGGGAGACGTCAACGGTGGGAAGGTGGAAATTTATGGTATGACATGATCGACTTGGAATGAACGGTCCCCACTGAAGAATGTCTGTGTCTAACATTACCTCCTCAGGCTCGGCATGTCTTTTGTATAATCATTTATGGAGAACTCGTACTTGTACCTCACCGATTTTCGTGTCACGTTGTACTTTCGCAAACACGATGTACGTCTATATTAATGCCACACTTGTTCGTCACAATTCCGACCTGTGTACGGCCACGGTAAACTATGATGACTATTTATTTGTGCTGTTTATTCATCGGTTCACCATGGAAAATATTAATATTACTGCCTCGGGCCCCGGACGTTTCTATGTTTCAGCACCACCGGAATCTCCCTGATTGACGATGTGGTCCAGCATCGGGGGAGAGAGGCCGTACTCTGAGCTACGCATAATGATCGCGTATGCAGCTGGAGAGTATGAATCAGGGAGTACCAACAAAACATAAGATGGGTCGACCTTCTTCAACTTTCCGAAGCGACTGGGTAGTAACTGCCTGCTTCTTGTGCAAGTCATTGATATAGGGCGTGAGGGTCTCGAAATCTAGAAAATGGGTTTACGGCCAGGGATCCAACTACCCAGAGCATTAAAATATTTTTTACCAGCTTTGCAGCCTCTCACAAATAAGGAAATCTGCGACGCTTTCGTGCGGCCGTTGGGCTTGGAAATCGAAGAGATCGCGAGGCGCATTAATTCCCCGGTGAGGTCGCATATCCCAAGGATATAGTCCGACGACGGCAGTGGAAAGAGCTATATGTAAACGGACCGAAGCGACTTCTCATCAACGCCAGTGCAATAGACGGCATACGCGGGCGGGACCCACTGGTTGATCGGTATCGTCACACAAGTTTGCTTGCACGCGCTCATAGGACACGAGTTCACCGTGTTCGACGTAATGGGCGAAGCTCAAGGCTTCAATATATTCTTGAAGTCCGCCGGAGATATGTTGGGCGTAGCGCCAGAAGCGGGGCCCAACAAGTTCGTGGGCGATGCTCCCCAGCATGTCATGGGCCTCAGCCAACTTCCTCTTCGCCTCGTTGGCGGCGCGGAGAGAAAGGACGCGGTCGTCGTTGTCGTCGTCGTCATCGTCGGACGTCTCGTTCAAAATCCGTTGAAGAAGAAAGATAACTTTCTTTGACGCCGCCGAGACGTCGCGGTTGACCTACAGTACAGTAGATCCGACAGGACCAATGCATGTCCACGTAAAAAAGACCGCACGTCGCGGAATGGTGTACCTTACCTTTATAAGACGTTCTCGCCTGTCGTAATGTTCGTCCAAGTGTTCACGGAATGACTCGAAAGCGGAAGAGATCGTTGTGGCAGTAGTGGGATGCAGTAACATCGGGGCCCGGGCGCGTGCAGTGGGCGGCAAAAGAAAAAAACGCCGTCCGCGCGCCGCGCGCCCATGTGAAACAGCAGACGGCAGACACAGCTCAGCGCTCAACAATTACGACGACTACGGTGATCCGCCTGGAAACCATCCTCCCTCCCTCCCTCCCCTCCCCTCCCCTCCTCCTTCTTTCGAAATGTCCTTCGCACCGAAACCTGGCTGCCCGATGTGCGGCATCGTCTCGCAAGCCCAGCGTGAACGCAATGTTCTCAGTGCCGCCTCCCCTCCATCGTCCCCGTCCCCGTCCCTGTCACCCTCTCGACCCGAATTCCTTTGGCACGATAGCAATTTTACCATCTACCGCGAAGATACCAATCCTGTCTCGAGCAAAGGCCACATAATTGTTGCTTTCAAGTGAGAGTTGCCTTGCTTCCGTGCATCTTGTTGGCTCTGACGCGTCCGGTACCGTGCCATCAGTCTCCACGTCCCGTCTATTTACACGCTCGTGTGTCATTCGAGTACCCTCATAAATCGTCGTTTTCTTGACACATGTTTTGTTTTAGTCTTCGAGCGATCTCCCTCTCCTCACTTTTATTCGCGAAATAGCTACCAAACTGCTCAACTCGCTCGTGCCTCTGCAAACCCCTGGCTCGCCGACGCCGTCCTCTGCCGCGGCACTGACAGGACACGCAGACGTCCGTCCATCTAATTTCAGCATAGGCTTTATTACTCCGCCTTTCCGAGACCCTCGAATCCCCGTCACGGATCACCTACACGCGCATGCGTTCATCAGTCCCGCCGATCAGGTGGGGTGGTTCCGCGGTATCGCCTACAGCTCCCTTGCTTGGTATGACATTGACGACCTCATTGCCGAAATTCGGTAAGTGTTGGACGACGCCAACGTTAGTTATTCATAACCATTCTGACCTTGTGTGGTGCTCTATAGCGAGTCGGTGTCGAACAATCGTGTCAAATCCGGATACGATGGTCGGCAGAATGCACCTATAAATCTCATCCCAGATGCCGGAGCAAGAACTGGTACGGCCAACGGACTTGAGACAACGGAGGTGTCAATCGCTTCTTCTGACGACGTCGAGGGAGGGCGTTCCGGTGGTTCCCGCCATTCACACATCATCTTGTCGTCACCACCTCATGGTAGAACCCAAGTTTGAGTATGTACGCCCTGACCCATGTGTTACAATGTACTACAGCCTACGTCTTGTGACTTATTATGATCTTTCATTCGTTGTTCCTTAATATTTGGGTAGATGACCTCTGAGAACATTACTGGACTTGTTGTGACCACCTTCCTACGCCGCGGGAACATATGTTCCGTAATCCAGTTGCCATCAGATTAGTACATGTCAGATCAAGCAGTTTGGATGGGAAACACAAGGACAAGGTCAAGTTTTTGCGCTCAGGCGTCTACACGTAACCGCGGGTAAGGGTTCCGGCGGGATGGCGGGATGAGAGGAATGAATCACGCACAATATGATGAACCAGTCAGCAAAGTAGAGAGCGCTGCAAGTTGATCCTCAGTGAAGCGCTTCGAATCCTCGTGCCAAGTGTCTTGGTGTGTTTTTTTGAAATTACTTGCACATTTTTGCACTGTTAGTGAAATTGGTATCTTTATGAAATCCAGTCGTCAGGACCAACACGACTGGCACAGGAAGGAGGGTGAGGAGACATACAGGGTCATAAGCATGCTCCGCAAGTATATTTGCGAGCAACTCAGGCATCCAGCGCTCGACAGTGTACGGATAACTATCCACTAGGGCACAAATACCGAGGATTGCAGCGTGGCGCTGGCGAATGGCCGCGTTATAGACCGGCGACTGCCGATTGGGAAGGGGTGAACGACGTAGAAGTTTGACAAAACGGTCCTGGAGATACGTCAAGATGTGTACCTAAGATGACCAAATGAGGAGTTGTACCTTCAATGTTAATTGGCTACGACGTGGGGAGAGACGCAGGACTCCGGATAGCGTTCTAAAAAAAAACGGGATGAGACTATCATTTCGGGCTATTGCCCTGACTGAAACTTACGTAGCAGCCATCTCCCGAACTTCAACCACCTCATCATCAAGGCATTTGCAAAGCATCTGGCGGGTCTTAGTGACGGTTCGGAAGCAAGTAGATAGTAACTCTACCTACCTCAAGTATCTCGGTTATCCTGCCATCACTCAACAGAGGGACTTGCCGGAAGTAGAACACTAGTAAAAAGCTATATTTTCGCTTCTACTGGCAACTGAGCAGAGTACACACCTTGAACCAAAGGCAATGCTTGCACTCGGACTTTCCACGACTGCCAATAGAATAAGCAAGGCTTTTCAAAGATCGGATGGAGACCGTCTAACCGGAGAGTTCAGAATTGTGTCAAAGATAGCGTTCAATATAGGTCCTATGAGGGGACGCGGCGGCGTCACTCCGCACATGCGGACGAGGAGCATGCGTGCTCTCGACAGGAGCTCGTCATTGTCGTTCACTGAGGAAGAAAATTTAAGATACGCCACAGTGAAGACCTCACGGAATACCTTCGGTAAAACGAAATAGTTCAGGCTGTAATAAGGCATGAAGGTTAGAAAACGGCAGATGTCGGCCCTTTGCGTACCATAAGCGGCAGAATATAGTCGAACGCGGATATCGCGTTGATATCGTGCACCGTTTGGAATAACCAACGACATGTTGTGGTTGCCACTCTGCTCACGTTTATCAAGGAATGCCCAGAAAATGTAGGTAAGGACTAACTTGTCGTATGTGGATTGAAAAGCACGAGATCCTGGCAGTCGCTCCGCACGCCACCCCGAGAATCGCTTAACAAGTTCTTGCACACGCGTCTGATGGTAGATTCCCCGCATCCCCAATATATCAAAGTCCATGGGTGCCGTCCGACACTCGCGCACAAAGATCTCGGCAGAGGGAATTGAAGGTTTTGGTTGGCGCTATCTGTGCGTGAACACGATGTTCTATCAGGTATAGGCTTCCTCACCTTTATCTTACTCGCAAAAGCAAGTAGCTCGCTAACGTACGCGCGGACCTTGTGACAGTAAGACAGGTCACTTACTTTCCGCTGTCATGAAAATACAACGGGGACGTACCTCATCGTGCTCGCTAGATAACTCGGCCCACACACGTTCAACTGCCTGATCCACCCACCCAGAGAATTTCCAGTTTTGCTCTTCGTAAAAGGCTCGGAAAAAGCACAGCGCTTTGACAGCATTGAGTGACGATTCACCGTTGTAATCCGTAGAGTAGAACTCCTGGACAAGGTAGTCGACGAGGGCTTGATATCGACGAGGATCTCGTTTGTGAAACATGTACTACTATCTGTCAGAACAAGGAGGGACGTGCAACCTAGACGACCTACTTCTAGGAACGACATCCAAACGGGCAATGTGTCGGTTTTGATTCTGCTACCAAATGTAGTTTTTAATAAAGGCATGGCCCAATCCCAAAGCTCTTTCTGGCTGTGCATTGGCCAATGCTTGGCACCTGTGTTCTTTCAGATGGGTGAAGCCTACAGAAGGAAACACTTACCATTCAACAGACCTGCCAGGAACTCAGCGGCTCCCCTCTGTTTGTTCTGGTCGGGATTTTGGATCAACTCTTCAATCAGGGTTTGGAGATGGGCAAATGATTCGTTCTCTAATAGCTGAACTAACGTTTGGAGGTAAGGTATATGTCAAGATCTTTGGCGTCAAAGTAGACATACCGATCGATTTGATGGAGGCAACATTGTCTGAAGAAACCACTTCGGAGTGCGTTTCGGAGCTGAAGTGTATCGAGAGATTCCTCCAGAAGGAAGAATCGCTCGCCGCTTCTCTCACAGCAGAGATAGCTGCCTGACTTTCCGGATCCCATGGTGGCAATGATGGTTTGGATATGTGAGGGCAGGTATAAGCCACGATTGAGTCTTGCCAGGCGATCCATCCGCTGCTGACATCTTCGATCAAGAGACTGGAAAAGTATAAATTGCTCGACTAAATGCCCAACGATTTAGAAATGTAACTGACGTGTTTGATCCGGCTTGAATAAGATCAACAGGTACTTGAAATTGAGCAAGAAAATCGCGTGTGAAGTCGTGAGATAGTTCCCCAACTGCCATTGATTGCTTCAGCGGGTTATTGTTTCGTTCGAAAATGAGGTCGATAGGCCCCTGCGCGAAGGTCCGTAATTTTATATAACGGATTACTTTCATCACGGCTCTCTGGGAGTACTACAAGCCTGTCAAATTCATACACGGACGGAATCGATGTAACCTACATAACGCTACGTGGTGGTGTTATTTGAGCTTGTACTTCTCAAAGAGAATATTGGAAACCAGGGAACACGTACCAATGAAGGGTGATTATCGTAGCACTTCTCAAGGAAATATTTCATATGGGGTGCGGAAATAGGCGCATCTTTCCTGATCAAAGTTCGAAGACACCGAGTAGCAAAGATGGCATAACGCCAGTGGGTGGACTTTGTCTGAGCAATTTCGAGAACTAGTGAAGTCTGTTGTTTGATCAGTGGGACTTCCTCCAAGAAGGTATATCCGCGAACCGCCTCCCTAATTTGCTCTTCGCACAATTGAATGCGACTTATCCGCCTTTCTTTGCAACGATGAACTAACAAGTCCTCTTCTGGGTTGAATGGCAACTTTGAACGAAAATTCGCCATTGCTCTGTCGAGGTATGGATAATGGACCTCGTAGACGTGGAAATTGGGTTCAACAAAGCTATTTAGGCCTGTGAAAGCAGTGAAGTATAGTTCCATGAGGACAAGAGGCGCTCGTACCATTTTCGCAAACGGACGAAACAGCACCTTGTATGGACGGCTGCCATCTTTTATTATACGGTGCAGACATATCTATTCGGTGGGGGGAATACCTTCTCATTAGCCTGACATCCGAATAGCTTCTTGAGTAATCCTGGGGCCAGCGTAGGTTCTAAACAGGGGTTAGACGATTTTCATACAACATGAGCGCAAAGGACGTACCAGACATCGCGTACTTGACTTTAAGAAGAATGGTTTAACGTTAATACTGGTCACTTTGTTGCCGGTAATACAGTAATACACTCACCGAACACGCTAGAATTCAAAGTCCATAATGCCCCTTTCATCCGATCGTCGTCTGTACCAGGTTCCAAAGCTGCATATACCAGGGGTAGGCAGCGTCTGCGAATTCCGTCGTAGGCCTTTACGACAATTCAGCTATATTATACCGATGGGTCACGTAGGAAGTAGTCATACCCCGCAAAGAGCGTCTAATAACGACTGACTAGACCTGTAAAAACATTAATTGGATTCGCGATCATTGACTCATAGACCCGTACTCTCGCACTATGGATAATTAGTACGCACTCGAACCCTCATGCATGACACTCACCAGTTGCATAGTGCCAAAGTGCCCACTCTGTGACATCATCGATAAGTTGATCATCGGCGAGTGTGCGCCTCCTTTCAATGGTGTTCCATCTTAACCGGGCTGCGTGATAAAGTCTTTTTGGAGATAAATATCTAATAGAAAGGTGTATCAAGCCTTTTTGTGCATTCACCGTGCGCGCCGTATAAAGACCGCTCTTGGCCATGTCTTTTGTTTTGTATGTTGCCGTGCGTAATTTAGTTCCGACCCGTACCGCTCCAGCTGGACGTAATAGCTAGATGGATCTTAGTGACTAGGCTGCGAGTGTGGGAAGGTACCATCTAACCTATCTTTACTGTCACCATAGTCCAGTAAATAAGTACGGATGGACTGTATCTGGACAATGTGTACCAGCTTAGATGGGAATGAAACGGTCACTGCAACCAACTCACCAAAGCGTGGACAGCATCGACGGTATTCTCCTCTCCTTGTTGACGTAGTGACACAGATGCCTCATGCAGGAGTTTGCCGAAGCGCTGCCGAAGAGCTAGGTAGTACTGGGCACGCGGGTCTTGAAGGTCTGTAATGGCAAACCCGGAATTAATAGGCTCAATGGAAGCGATCATCTCTGAGATTTCATTCCTGATTCAAGGTAAGTAGGAATCATAGAAGGGGGAGCATAATTTACAGGATATCGCTTGTCTCCAAACCATATTGCTGTTCTTCTTGAGTGAGCACTTCCTTGACTAGTGTAGGCGTCCCTGAAAATGCGTTTCGGACAAAGCTCAAGTATCTAATTCAGTCCTCTGTTAATGGAATAATAGGACCTCGAAATATGCTGATGCTAACCGACAAAAGTCATTTCGCCAAAGACTGTCTCGGGGTGTACCTGCGCCATATACCCAGTACTAGTCAATCAATCTGAATCAGGTCCGTAAGTTGGTAATGACACATGCCTGGTTCCAAGAGGCTTTCCAGTCTTCCGAGTGTTGGTTCAACGATCTCCTTCAATATCTTCAAGGCAAAATCCAGCTCTTCTTCGTCTGGTACGTGCCATGAAACCTAATACATATAATATCTCAGGCTATCGTAGGCAGAATGTATACGTACCGTGACATCCTCAGACGTATAGAGTTTCCCCCAATATTTGTGATGACCGAAACGGAATTCTGAATAAATATCCAGCTAATATACACACCAATGCAAGATGTGTTTACCCTCGCTGTCCCACTCGTCAGGGTTCACAAACTTGTCTTCTAGAGGATACGTATGCGTCAAGGTCAGGAGCAGGCTGGAGAGAAGTTTGCCGCTCCAAGAAAACCCGCGTTTTGCGAACGTCTTGTCACGGAGACGCTTGAACAGAGGAATGAACCGGCCCTTGTGCTTCAGGACCTGCCCCTCTCGTCAGCCCCAAAACGTATCAAGTCTCTTCGACGTACTGCTTTACCATCACTATCACCTCGATTAGATATCCGACACCATAGCCTAACCAAAGGACTCACTTGAACATGGCGCCTCGCAACACAGCCAGATCTGAGGGACCTGCGTCAATAAAAATAAGGTGTCGAACTAAATCTTTTCCATACTCCAATGAAAAGTAGCATCAGAAGGTAAAGGCGTGGAGAAGGTCGACGTCGTTGGGGTTGAGCTCGCTCCATTGTCAAGTTCTACCTCGATATTGTGTATACAAAAGGGAACAAATTTAGCCAAGGTCTTTGCCGGATGAGCGTTCGCGACACATTCCACAAGCTGATGAACGGCTCGGACCGCATTCGGTCGTACGTTATTGCTAGCATAATCGAAGATCATATTGAGAACCAGATCAAATAGAGAATCGGACAGGTGAATGCAGATTTGACTGCATGCATTTGTAACGGCATCCACTAACTGCACTGAGAACAACGAGAATGTTTCAGCTGACACGTAATGAGTGTGTTTCTAGCTAACCTTCTGTCGCGCCACCGGCTTCTTCGGGCAGATTGTCGAAGAGAAGGATAACCCTCCGAATGAAGCTAGCAATCCAGTCCGGAAAGCCTGCCGTCGACTCCCGCAGTAAAGCGTCTTCTTCGTCCATGGATAGTAGAGGGCCATCGTTCAACTCGGCTTCAGTGTGCACATCACCTAAGAATATACTTGAGAATCCATTTGGGATGTCAACATCCGCAGGGGCGGAAGAATCTACATCAGCGGACAAGGTGATACTTCTCGATGTCAAATCTCCGAATTTGATGTATTGAGATATTTCTATAAGGAAGGTCGTCGTGCAGAGCTGTATGACCCAATCGTCTGTCAAGAAATGTAATACAAACGCAAAGTAGTTAATCCTACCGTCTTCGACGGGTCGTTCTATCGTTCTTGTCAGCATGCTGCGTCGCGAAGATCGTCATCGGCTACATACGAGATCGATCCCAGGTATCAATAAGTGTAGAATGGGAACGAGGTGCTTCGCCCCCGGATAGTAGACCTCTCTGGACACGAGTGCCGGAGCAATAGCACCCAACGCTTTGATTACGGCAATGGTACGTTGCGTCTGCTCAAAGGTTTGTGAATGTCTGGATGAATTACTAGGTCAGTCACTGGCAACTTGCCTCGACTAAAGTTTCGAGAGAGGGAACAGCTCTTTCTAATATTGGATAGAGTATGAGGTCAGGCTCCATGAGACTCATCCATTTCAGACAACTGGAAATATTGCTGGCTGTTGTTGAATCCTCGGAGAACATTGCCAATAGTGCAACCGTACGAAGGCTTCTCACGAGCTCGCGTTTCATAGCCCGCGTAAGACGGCGATGCTAGGGTACAAATCAGG
>WNFC01015309.1_pt1 | contig 19886 bp, 14 predicted proteins | sample 5400541 | NCBI WGS metagenome assembly WNFC01 (sample SAMN13153342, study PRJNA577476) | soil metagenome | isolation source: 120 cm saprolite under Douglas fir tree site 2 hole 2 replicate 1 | place: USA:California | collected 2015-04-18 | reverse complement strand
GCCGCATTGGAAGGTCCTGGATCAGCCAACACCACCAAGTGATCCCGGGCTGCCGCTCTGGTTGAAGATCGGCGCGGCAGCACTATTGATCGTAGTTGCATTGATCTATTTGGTTATACTGCTGCTAATTAAGTCTGAGGTGCGAAGTGCAACTGAGCAGCTTCTGCGCTAGCAGGTTCCGATTGAGGAGAAGGAAATCGATTTTGACTTGCGGCAGTCCTTCGTCAGCCAATTTCCTGGCAGTCGCGTAAGTTTGGAAATAAGTGAAGGCTACAAGTCTTACAATTACGGTTCAGATCTGCCGTCACGGATGTTTGCCCGCGATGGCGACCTTAAACGAAGCGCAAAGAACATCTTAAATAATCAAGTCAAAATCGATTTACTGAGCATCCGCTAGAGGTTTCCCAACACATGTCGATAGGATATCAACTAAAATCCGTCCTCGGCATCTCGGCACTCGTTTCTTTCTATGGCATTGCCAGCCTGCTCCTGGTCTTCCTCGGTCCTTCTATCGGACTAAGCTTTGCCTGGGAAATCATCATTATTGCGTTGCTTCTGCTTACGTGGCCATTTGCGATCTTAATTAACCACGCGCGAAATCGGCGCGCACAGAGACGCGAGGTCGCGCAATCTGCGGTGACGGGAGGCAGCGCGGCAAAACCGATTAAGGCGAGCACCGCGCCAAAGCGGATTCACGAAGAGTTGGCTCGCGCCGCCGAGGAAGCCGTGCAGTGGTTGCGAAGTTCGAGGCTCGAAGGCTCTAGATCCGGCGACGCGCTCTACGCCTTGCCCTGGTACATCGTTGGTGGTCCATTGGCTAGTGGAAAAACCTCGCTCGTGTTGTCTTGTGGTTTGGATTTTCACGCACTGCCAAGCCAGCGCCGAGCGGAGATGAAAATCGTGCGTCCTACGCACCATTGTGATTGGCGCATTACCGGGGCCGCTGTCTTGCTCGATACTGCCGGTCGTTATCAAAGTGATGGGCCGTCGCGCGAAGAGTGGCTGGCCCTTACTGAAACACTCAGGAAGTACCGCAACAATCGCGCACTTGACGGTTTTGTGGTCGCGGTCAATGCCTCACTCATCCTGCACTTTGAAGAGTTCTTTCGAGACGGGAGCGCCGGCGATGTTTGGGGGGCGACCATTCCGCTGGAGAAATCGGCGAACGCCCACGCTCTGTTCGATCTGGAGTTTGATCAACTGTATGAATCACTCGTGCGACGCCGATTATTGCGCCTGGGTGTTTCAGCAACCCCAGCGACACAACTGAAGATTTTCGATTTTCCACTGCGCTTTGCCGAAATGCGGAGCAAGCTCGGCTTGTTCCTGTCTGCGCTGTTTAGACCGAATCCTTTCAGCGAGAGTCCGCTGTTGCGCGGCTTCTATTTCACCGCGAGCATCCCGGCGACTTCCCAAGGCGGCGCGATGTCAGAAGATGGTGAGGAAAGAGTACCCCAAGCTGTTGGCAGAGGCTTTTTCACTGATCGCTTCTTCAAGGAAGTGGTCTTGCGCGATAAGGACCTGGCCGCTTCGTTCCAGGCGAGCCAAAAGAAGCCGCCTCGCACGGGTGCTATCCTTCTGAGCCTTGGCATGATGTTGTTACTCATTTTGCTAGCCGGTTCAGCAGTGTCTTATGTTGCAAACAGAAAATTGATTGCGGACTCAACTGAGCGTGGCCAGAGAATGGATGAAATCACGCGTGCGGATTTTGGCAAGGACGTTCTGAAAAAGGATCCCACGGCAGCGCGTGTCGAGGTCGAAACTCTCGACACCTTACGCGAACAACTATCGACGCTTGAGGTGGGTCCACCGCTCTACATGCGCTTTGGTCTTTATTCTGGCAATGACATCGCGCCTTACTTACGCACGATATACTTTGACGCAGTCGAGGAGCGATTCAAGAAACCTACGATTGCTGCTTTGGAAAGTGATTTGCGCAACTTTGCGGCGGGACAACCTTCCGCCAACATAACCACCATAGGAAATCTGACGGGAAGCGAACAAACAACTTCACAAGAGGACATCCTTGGTCGTCATTACGATCTACTTAAGGCTTACCTGATGCTGTCTGATGATAAAAGAGTGGAGCCTACTTTTCTGGCGAGTACGCTTGCCGATTACTGGAAGAGAACTACGCCGCCGGATACTGAAATTCTTTCGCTTCAAGATTTGGACTTTTATGCGCGCCAGCTCGTCCGAGACGACGCGCCGCACATCAGGGTTGATGACAAGCTGGTTGCAGATGTTCGACGCAGGCTGGCCGCCTATCCTCCTGTCAACCGTTTCTACAAACGGGTCGTGACCGAGATTAATGCGAAGACGACGCCCGTAAGCCTTGACTCTGTGCTGGAGGGTCGTGGTCGTGGAGTGTTAGTGGGCGCTTATACCGTTCCCGGCAGTTACACTATTGACGGTTATCGCACCTACATGAAGTCAACCATCGAAAACGCTGGCGAAGAGATCAGCAAAGACGATTGGGTGATGGGCTCCGGCGCGACAAGTACTACTCAAGCGCAGGCTACCGATATCAGCAAGTTGCAGGGGATGTATTTACGCGACTACACCGATCAGTGGCGAAAATTTCTCCGCGGCATCAGTGTGCAGTCGTTCAAGACGAAGGACGACGCCGTGGAAGCGCTTAAAGCTCTGTCAGCCACTGATTCTCCGATGGAGCGAGTAATGTCCGAAGTCGCTCGGAATACGAATCTGTCAAAAAAGCCTGAAAGCAGAGGTGTCTGGGGTTGGATCAAGAGTTGGTTCAGCAGTGACACGAACGAACTCGGTGGTAACACGGAGGTCGAGAAAGAGTTTCGACCGCTATTCCAGTTTGTAACTCCGGGTGATAAGAAAGATAGCTCATCGATGTCACAATATCGTGCTGAGTTACGCAGAGTCCTCGAGCCATTGGAAGGAACCTCAGAAAATCAACTACAACAAACATCACAAGCTTTGCTGACCGGGAAAGACGATCTAGGGTTGCAGAAAGCCGAGCAGGCGGTTTCAAGTCTTCTCGACGGATTTAAGACCGCTGCTGCTACTGACACGGCCGCATTACTAAAACAACCGTTGCAGAATTTACGTGGTTTTTTGTACGGTGGCGGCTATGACCAGATTGTTAAGGCGTGGAACGAGCAAATCTATCCCAGAGCGCACGCGATTGAATCCGGTTATCCTTTTACTGACTCTGGCGAGGCATCATTAACGGATTTGACGGGTTTCCTTAACCCAGCCAATGGACAGTTTACGCAGTTCTTCAATAAAAATCTGACGACGTCATTTGATGATGCGCAGGGGCAATGGAAGTTGAAGGAATCCGGCGCCATTAGGTTCTCCGACGAGTTTGTCAGATACGTCAACAACACACGCAAGCTTCGCGAAGCAATGTTTGCAAATGGTGGGCAGCAGCCGGAAGTCGGGTACGATCTGACATTGCAACCAACAGCGAATACGGATGTGATCATCGAGATCGATGGTACAAAGCTGGAAGTGCGGGGCAACTCTCCGCAATCTGCGAAATTCATTTGGCCGGCTCGCTCGGGTTCCTCGGGTGCAAAAATTACTGTCCTACCCAACGCAGGCGAGACCGCCGAACGGACATTCCCTGGAACGTGGGGATTGTTTAAGATGATCGACGCCGGATCGAGGGGAATGAGTGGTGCAGCTCAGTTTGATCTTTCCTGGAACGTAGGAAGTGTCCAGGTTCGGGCAACGTTGCGAGCGGCAAGCGCCAACAATCCTTTCCAACGCTCTTTATTTAAGAGCTTACGCGCGCCGCAAACTCTGCAAAAATAATTGTGGCACAAACGAGGACGTCGTTATGAAAGCAGCCAAAGAGTTACTAGCAGCGGGCCACCTTAACGAAGCGATTGAAGAACTTCTGCGCCAAGTGAAAGCGAATCCGGGCGATTCAGCCAGCCGCACGTTTCTGTTTGAGTTGTCGTGCCTCGCGGGGGATTGGGATCGTGCGGAGAGGCAACTTGACGTAATTGGTCACCAAAGTACCGAAGCCCAGTTAGGGGTAATGGTATATCGTGCCAATATAAATGCCGAGCGCGAACGCAAGCGCGTGTTTACTGAAGGAGTGCAGCCCCATTTTCTGCGTGAGCCTCCAGGTTACATCGATCTGCACGTCGAGGCGCTTAATCAGCTAAATCGCGGACAAATGGCCGAAGCCCGAACCGCGCTTGATCGCGCGGAAGAAGATCGTCCGGCGATTGAGGGAAAACTTAACGGGAAAGAGTTTCAGGATTTTCGGGATTACGACGATTTCATTGCTCCTGTACTGGAATTAATCGTAAAAGATAAGTACGTTTGGTTGCCGTTCGAGCAGATTAAGAGTATACAGATTTCATCGCCGGGGCAGTTGCGTGACATGATCTGGGCCAGCGCGCGTATTGAAGCTTTGGACGGAACGATAGGAGAGGTTTACATCCCCACGCTTTACGCGGGCACAGCTGATGCGGCCAACGATCAGGTGCGACTCGGTCGCATGACTGATTGGACGCAGTTAAGTGATGATCTCTACCGCGCCCTGGGCTTACGGCTTTTTTTGGTTGACGACGAAGACAAGACTTTATTTGAAGCGACGCCGGTAGAATTCGCCGGTGCGGAGAAGCAGGGAACTGAACGAACGGAGGCCGCGCTGTCATAAGCGAGGATGTTTTTCGAGGCACTGATAGTTCTAGCAGAAGTGCGAACCCCTATCGGAACGATAGCGATCATATTATGTTTGGGGACGAGAGATTCAGATGTCAGCTGTCATAGAGGGAAAGGCTGTTGTTCCGGTTGCGGCTTCAACCCCGCTGGTTGTAGATCTGGCAGCTTTGCTAGCTCCGATTCCGGGTGATAATCCGGCTGGCGAAAGCGTTCAATACTCCGGAATCTACGATGAAATTCGCGAGGCGCGCCGTGCCGATGACACGCTGACGAAGGGGGATTGGGAGCATGAACCCAAGGTCGCCGAATGGCCAAAGGTAGTTGACCTTTCGACTTCCGCGCTGACGAGCAAAACGAAGGACCTGCAAATCGCCTCGTGGCTAATGGAGGCTCTCGCACACCTCCATGGTTTTATGGGCTTGCGTGATGGCCTTAAGCTTATGCGCGGTCTGCATGAGCAGTATTGGGATCGTCTCTATCCGGAAATTGACGAAGGCAATCTAGACGGTCGTGCCAACGCAATAAGCGCGATGGATACGCGACTCGAGTTTCCTCTGAAGAATGTGCCCCTAACGAAAAGCGGCGGCGTGTCCGATTACTCATACCTTCAATGGGAGGAATCGACTAAGTTCGATATACCTGATAATCTTGAGACTCTCGACACCGACACTTTTGATCGACTCTCCGCATTGAAGGAAGAGGCCGAGGCAGCAAACAAAACTACTGGGGACGCATGGCGCAAAGCGAAAGATGCTACCCGGCGCGTTTTCTATGAAGAGACCTTTGCGGTTCTTAGCGAGTGTTGGTCTGAGTTTCAGGCGCTCGACAAATTAATGGATGAGAAGTTTGGCCAGCAGACGCCCGGCCTGGGCACTTTGAAGAGAACGCTTGAATCGATTCGAACACTGGTCGAAAAGCTCGTAAAGGAAAAGCGCATACTTGAACCTGATCGGGTGATGGATGGACAAGCCGCTTTGGGAGTAGGTGACAGGGAAGGAAATCTACAAGGCGGACCATTACGCGGACGCACCGAAGCGCTGCGGCAGTTGGCTGAGGTCGCGCAGTACTTTCAAAGGACTGAACCTCATAGCCCGGTCGCCTATTTGGTACAACGAGCAATCAAATGGGGCCAAATGCCACTTGAGCTTTGGTTAGAGGAAGTGATAAAGGATGGTGCAGTACTCGGCCATCTTAAGGAGACGCTCGGAATCGGAGCTGAGGAAAACCAGAGTTCCAGTCAAAATCCAGATAACCGCTGATGGGCGTTCGACGTTATTCCACTTGGGGGTTAAGGCCTTCTGACCTACTCCGAGTTCTTTCTAATGACAAGAAGAAACCGTAGAACGAAATCAAGCAGTCCAGTGTAAAATCCAAACTCCTCTGCGGACTATGAAAGGGAGTAACTTATCATGCCGAAAAAGGAAAGTATACAACACAAACTCGACCGTGTTCGCCCTCCGCGGGTACATATCACGTATGACGTGGAAGTTGGCGGCGCGATTGAGAACAAAGAGTTGCCTTTCGTGCTTGGTGTCCTGGGAGATTTCTCTGGCCAGCCCGAAGAGCCGCTGCCTCGTGTTAAAGATCGTAAGCTGATTGAAATTGATCGCGACAATTTCGATCAGGTCCTGGCTGCGATGAAACCACGGCTTGCCTATCGAGTCGATAACAAACTGACAAACGATGCCAGTAAGATGAGCGTCGATTTGCGCTTCAAGAGCATCGAGGATTTTCATCCCGACAGTGTCGTGCAACAAGTTGAGCCTTTGCGAAAGCTGGTAAGCGCTCGTCAACGGCTCTCTGACTTGCTCTCGAAGATGGATGGCAATGACAAGCTGGAATCGATTCTGAACGAAATCGCAGCGGATACCAATGCGCAAGCACAGTTGAGTTCTAGTTTGGGACTCGACAAACCTTCGGGCGAAGCCCCAACGAAGGAGGAGTCAAATGGGTAGCGAAATGCGTAAAGAAAAGGGATTGGTCACTGTCGAGCAGCAAGGTGAAGGCGATCTGTTGACTCGGATTCTCGATAAGGGCCGGCTGGCGCGCAATGAGGTGCAGGCCCAGCAGGCTAAAGACATGATTGCTCAGTTTGTCGAGGAACTGATGCAGGGACAACTCGTTGTGACCAAGGACATGGAGTCTGCTATTAATGCTCGCATCGCCGAGATAGACAGACTGTTGTCTGCGCAACTGAATGAAATCATGCACGCCGAAGAGTTTCAAAAACTCGAAGGCTCGTGGCGCGGAGTGCATCACCTGGTGATGAACAGTGAGACGGGCACGATGCTCAAGATTCGGGTCCTTAACGTCTCGAAGAAAGAGTTACTGAAGGATCTGGAACGTGCGGCTGAGTTCGATCAATCGGCGCTCTTCAAAAAAGTCTATGAAGAAGAGTATGGCACCTTTGGCGGACAGCCCTTCGGAGCGATAATTGGAGATTACGAGTTCAGCAACCATCCGCAAGACATGGCCTTGCTTGAAAAAATCTCCGGAGTGGCAGCCGCTGCGAATGCTCCATTCATTTCTGCCGCCAGTCCGCAGCTTTTCGGTTGGGATAGTTATCAGGAACTCACCGAGGTGCGCGACCTCGCGAAGATTTTCGATCGCACGGAGTTTGCCAAGTGGCGCTCGTTTCGTGAATCCGAAGACTCGCGTTACGTCGGGCTCACGCTGCCTCGGACACTGGCGCGTCTGCCCTATGGCGAAGAGACGGCGCCTACCGAAACTTTCAAGTTCCATGAAGACGTCACCGGAAAAGATCACAGCAAATATTTATGGAGCAATGCGGCTTACGCCTTTGGCACTCGCCTGACTGAATCCTTTGCGTTGTACCAATGGTGCGCCGCGATTCGAGGCGTTGAAGGCGGCGGCCTGGTGCAGGGGTTGCCGACGCACACGTTCCAGACAGACGAAGGGGACGTGGCTTTGAAATGTCCGACGGAAATCTCGATCACGGATCGACGCGAGAAAGAATTCTCGGACCTGGGTTTCATTCCGCTGGTGCATTGCAAGAACACTGATTACGCGGCCTTCTTCGGCGCACAATCGTGCCAAAAGGCCAAGAAGTATGATCTAGACGCCGCTAATGCGAACGCGCGACTCTCAACACAGTTACAGTACATCATGGCTGTTTCGCGGTTTGCGCATTACATCAAGGCGATGATGCGCGACAAGATCGGGAGCTTTATGTCACGCAGTGAGTGCGAGAACTTTCTGACTCAGTGGATCATGCAATACGTCGTTGCAAACGATAACGTGGGTCAGGAGATCAAAGCCTCTCATCCACTTAGAGAGGCGCGCATCGAAGTTGCTGAGGTGGCAGGAAAACCCGGAGTCTATAAAGCGGTCGCTTTTCTCAGACCCCACTACCAGCTGGATGAATTGACGGTCTCCATGCGGCTGGTGGCCGAACTGCCGCCGTCTGCAAGAGGCTAGCGCAAAAACCGTGGCGCTTAACGTCATGTAATTGGTTCTGCCTGGTGTTACGTTACGGCAACCACGGTCGCCAGGCGGGTAGAAGAAATAACTCGGAGTAACGTGTTCAAAGGAGGATAGTTGACATGGCGGTTGATATGTTCCTGAAACTCGAAGGCATCAAAGGCGAGAGCCAGGATAAAACACACAAGGGTGAAATCCATATTGAGAGTTTTAGTTGGGGCGTGAACCAAACGGGCATCCACGGTGTCGGCGGTGGTGGGGGCGCCGGCAAAGTTGCTGTACACGACCTTAGCATCACAAAGTTCGTGGATAAATCTAGCCCGGAATTGCTAGCGCATTGCTGCAACGGGAAGCACATCTCGAGTGGACTCATCACAGTTCGTAAGGCAGGCGAAAACCCGCTCGAGTACCTGAAGATCAAGCTGACCGACATTCTAGTTAGCGGCGTTCAGAATGCGGGTCACGGGGCTGGAGATCTTCTTACGGAGAACCTCACTTTGAACTTCGCGAAATTCAATGTGGACTATCAGGAGCAGGATTCCAAGGGCAAGGCAGCGGGAGGGCCCGTACGTATGGGCTGGGATGTGAAGGCGAATGCAAAACTCTAAGTGCTTTGCGATTCGCGCTTGTTATTAGACTACCTCCGGCTCGTGGGTTTCCGATTGAGCGGACGGTCTACATCCCTACGTTACTTCTTGCTATAACGGTCGCGAAAGATCATTCGCGGGGTTTGTTCTCGACGCAGGCCGGCACTGCCGGCCCGCGTCGTGGAGTTTGTGATGCCCCAGGTAAGAAGATACTATGCCAAGGAATGATAACGAGTTGCGTGTTACGACCTCCGTGTTGGATCGTCTCCTTGACTATGAGCCCGAGATCACACGAGAACCAATCGGTTCTCGATCCAAAAGTCTAAGACAGTTGAAACAATCTTTAAGGCGCGATCTCGAATGGTTGCTTAACACACGTCAGATCGCGGGAGGTCTTCCGGCGGAGTTGAAGGAGACGAACGATTCGGTGGCGATGTTTGGTCTTCCCGACTTTACCACTCTCAGTATGGACAGCGCCGACGACCAGAAGTATATCAAGCGCGAGATTGAAGAAGCGGTCAGGCGATTCGAGCAGCGACTGGAAGGCGTGGTGGTTTCGATCGAGCCCGTCCGTCCCACTGAACGCATCCTCCGTTTTCGCATTGACGCGCGTTTGAAGATTGACCCGGCGCCCGAACCAATAACCTTCGATACCGTGCTGCAACTGGGAAGCGGAGAGTACGAGGTCCGGACCGAATAAAGCGGTTCAGAGTTCATCAAGCTTTAGCTTGCGCTTTTTCAGGTGCAGCAAACTGAAGTTTGATGAACTCTGAACGTTGAAGTCAACAAAGTCGATGACGAGTTTCCCGAAATCACTGAATCTTTTCTTAACGTACTATATCCACATTACCTTGCTCCGATTCCTTCAATGGCCATCGTGCGGTTCGCTCCCAAAGAAGGGACGCTAACCGCCGGATTCCCCATTCCGAGAGGCACGGGTCTTTATTCACGACCGATCCAGGGAACACCGTGCCGGTTCCGCACCGGTTACGACACGACGGTTTGGCCAATCGAAATCTTGAGTGCATCGTTGGAATCACTCGATCCAGTGGACACGCGGGGCAGGTGGAACGAAGCGGTAATTAAGCTCAGCCTCTCCTGCATGAACGAGACGTCGGTGAGCATGCTGAAGAAAGGTGACACTCAAGAATCGATCAAGAGCCTGCGCTTTTACGTCAACGGAGAACCCCAAGTCGTCTACCCGCTTTATGAAATGATTTTCAATCATGCGACCCGCGTTGAGATTCGACCCGGCCCTTTCACTTCTTCACGTCGCACCAAGAAGCTGGACCTGCCAAAGCTGCCGACGATAACGCTGCCTTCGTCAGCTATCAATTATGTCGGTTTCGAGTTAGACCAAAGTCTGCTTCAATACGAGCCACGTTCGTTTCCGGGATACCGCTTGTTGTCGGAATATTTTGCCTTGCCGGAGAAATTTCTATTCTTCGATCTTATTGGTTTGGACGAGGCAGCGCGAGCAGGTTTCTTGTCCAGGTTCGACGTACACATTTATCTGCGTGATGTGCTGCCCCTCAGGGGTCTCGTTGATGCGTCTACTTTTCAACTGGGCTGCACACCCGTGGTTAACCTGTTCAGCGATCTCGCAGAACCAATCCGCCTCACCAGCCATCAGCACGAGTATCAAGTGGTAACCGACGTGCGGCGGCCGCTGGCACTGGAGGTCTATTCGGTTGAGCGAGTCGTTTCAGATGATCCGCAGCAGGGCAAGTCACGCGAGTTCAAGCCGTTCTATTCCCTGCATCATTCGAATGGTGGCGATGACGATTCCACATTCTGGTTTGCTTCGCGGCGCCCTTCGCAAAGACCGCAAGACGACGGCACGGAAGTTTTCCTGACATTGGTTGATCTGGACTTCAACCCACACGTGCCACCAACGAATGTCCTGACAATTCATGTAACCAGCACCAATCGTGACCTGCCCGCGAAGCTGCCTTTCGGCGGGGCCGAAGGAGATTTGGAAGCCGAAGGCGCCATGCCAATTTCGCGCGTGCACTGTTTGACCAAGCCGACGCCTACACTGCGGCCTCCTTTGAAGCGAGGTACTCAATGGCGGCTAATCTCGCAGTTGGCACTCAATCATCTTTCGTTGGTCTCAGGCGCGGCTGACGAGTCGCCTGAAGCATTGCAGGAGATACTCCTTTTGTACGACTTCATGGACTCTTCAGCTTCGCGCCGACAAATCAAGGGACTAAAGCGGATTAAGAGCCGGCCTGCAGTCCGACAAATCGGCGCGCGCGTCGGCGCCGGTTTTGTACGTGGAATTGAAACGACGATCGAGTTTGACGAGGAGCAATATGTCGGCAGCGGACTCTTTCTGTTTGCGAGTGTATTGGAAAGATTTCTCGGCTTGTATGCGTCGGTAAACTCGTTTAATGAACTCGTGGCTATGACCAGCCAGCGCGAAGGAATACTGAAACGATGGCCACCCAGAGCCGGACAACAGATCCTCCTCTAACGCAGGAACTTTTTGACGAGCCGTATCGGTTTGGTTTCTTTCAAGCCGTGCGCCTTCTCGAACGCATCTATACCGACCACGAGCCGGTTGGGCAGGATGCTGATACCAACCGCGAAGTCGTGCGTTTTCGCACCAGGCAAACGCTCTCCTTTCCAGCTTGCGAGATCCACGAGCTGACTAGCGACGCGTTACAGGACGGTGCGCCGCCCGAAATGATGGTGGCATTCATGGGCCTGACTGGCCCTGTGGGAGTTCTTCCTCATCAATACACCGAATTGCTCATGGATCGGGCGCGCTATCGTGATACTGCGCTCTGGAGCTTCCTTGATATTTTCAATCACCGCTTAATCTCCCACTTTTATCGCGTATGGGAAAAGTATCACTTTCCGATCGCTTATGAGCGCACTGGTGAAGATCAGTTCACGGGTTACCTGTTCGACCTCATCGGCATGGGAACGACTGGTTTGCGAGGACGGCTTTCGTTCAAGGATCAGAGTTTGCTTTTCTATGGCGGGCTAATCGCGCAGCGTCCCCATTCAGCGACAGCAATCGGTGCGATTGTTGGCGACTACTTTGACGTGTCCTCGAACGTAGCTCAGTTTGTCGGTGAGTGGTTGAAGCTGGGAGATAATGTCACCAGACTCGGCAGCGCCAACAGTCAATTGGGACTGAGTACGATCGCCGGCAACAAGGTCTGGAGCGATCAATCGAAGTTTAGCGTCCGCATTGGACCGATGAACTTAAAGAAGTTCACAACCTTCGTGCCGATGGGTTCGGCCTTTAAGCCACTCACTGAGATAGTGCGGTTGCTTGTGGGTCTGGAATTCGAATTTAACATACAATTGGTGCTCGAACGCGACGAAGTGCCCTTTTGTGTTTTGGGCAGCGATCAGAACGGACCAAGACTTGGATGGACAAGCTGGCTGAAGACCCTTGACTCCGTAAGAGACGACGATCAGGTGGTGCTAAGTAGTAATAACTAGACGATGTCAGGTGCTTTTCAGTCTTACTCATTGCGCTAACGCGAATCACGAACGTCTTAAGCCGATGTGTTGGATATAGGGGTATTGATCATGGACGTAAATCTAAAGTCCTTAATTGCGAGACTCAATCCTACCGTTCACAGCGCCCTCGAGGATGCTGCAGGACTTTGCCTCTCGCGCACTAACTACGATGTCGAACCGGAACATCTTTTACTAAAGTTGACTGAACGGGCCGATACAGATCTAGCCGCGATTTTTCGGCGATTCGAAATCAATCAGTCGCGGATCAGTAAAGACTTGACCACTGCTTTGGATAAACTAAAGACGGGCGACACGCGCACGCCAGGTCTTTCGCCGCGGCTGCCTCAGTGGATCCAGGATGCTTGGTTGTTGGCCTCAATTGATTTTGGCGCTGCCCAAATTCGCAGCGGCCACTTGCTGATTGCCCTGTTGGCAAATGAAGATCTGGGGCGGCTGGCCCGCGAGATTTCGCTACAGTTTGCGGCCGTTTCGCTTGAATCGCTGAAGAAAGATTTCGCCGAAATTACGGCCACTTCTGCTGAAGCTCGTGAGTCGACCAGCCTTTCAGATCAGCCAGCCGTCTCCGGTGCAGACGGAGGTGAGCAGGTCACTGGCGGAAAGACGAAAGCACTCGATCAATTTACTATCGATCTGACTGCGCGTGCACGTGCCGGCAAGATCGATCCCGTCCTGGGCCGCGACTTCGAGATTCGCCAGGTAATCGATATCCTCACGAGACGTCGCCAGAATAATCCAATTCTTACGGGCGAGGCAGGTGTTGGAAAGACCGCCGTCGTCGAAGGTTTTGCCTTACGCGTCGCTGCTGGTGACATACCGGAGCCCCTAAAGAAGGTGGCGGTACGCACTCTCGATCTCGGGCTGCTGCAAGCAGGCGCCGGCATAAAAGGCGAATTCGAGAATCGGTTGAAATCAGTGATTGACGAAGTCAAAGGTTCCTCACAGCCGATAATTCTTTTCATCGACGAAGCGCACACGATGATCGGTGCCGGAGGTCAGGCAGGGCAGAATGATGCCGCAAATCTATTGAAGCCGGCGCTAGCGCGGGGCGAGTTGCGGACGATTGCCGCCACGACATGGGCCGAATACAAGAAATATTTCGAAAAGGATGCCGCGCTGGCACGTCGTTTCCAAGTCGTCAAGGTGGAAGAGCCCGACGAACAAAAAGCAATCGCGATGATGCGCGGCCTCGCTGAAACGCTCGAGAAGCACCATCAGGTTCGTATTCTTACTGAAGCAGTTGAAGAATCGGTGAAACTTTCGCGTCGATACATCTCTGGAAGGCAGCTTCCCGATAAATCAGTGAGCGTTCTGGATACCGCCTGCGCACGAGTGGCGATTGGGCAGGGAGCCACGCCCGCCGCTCTGGAAGATGCACAAAGACGAGTTGATCAATTGATCACTGAAATCAGTGCGCTGGATCGCGAAGTCCTCACAGGTGCTCAACATGGTGAGCGGAACGTGTCAGTAATTTGAAGGCGCAGTGGGACAAGGAGCGGCAAATTATCGGCCAGCTTCGCGACATTCGCAGCCAGCTCGAACAACAATCCGTGGCGCGGACAGTTTCAGCGACGGGCAACGGAAATCCCCCGGTGCAAGTTGCGTCAGCCGCCGCCGGTTCGGCTGCCGCAACTCCGGCCGCTGAAACAGTTGCCACACCGGTCCCACCGGCGACAGCAGAACAAGCAACTGGCGAAAGCCAGGGTGCGATCAGTGTCGATGCATTGAAAGAGAAACTTTCTCAGCTTAATGAAGAGCTTAAGAAAGTGCAGGGCGAGACGCCGCTCATGCAAGCTTGTGTAGATTCGCAGACAATTGCCGATGTGATTTCCGGTTGGACCGGAATTCCGGTCGGGAAGATGTTGAGTGATGAGATTCAGACCGTCCTTGCTCTCAGAGATCGTTTGGGCCAGCGCGTGATTGGACAATCGCACGCGCTTGAGGCCATCGCTAAAAGAATTAGAACCGCTCGCGCGGGACTTACGGATCCGCGACGTCCGGTCGGCGTATTTCTCTTGGTTGGACCAAGCGGGGTCGGCAAGACGGAAACCGCGCTTACGTTGACCGATACACTATATGGCGGCGACAAGAACCTCGTCACAATCAACATGAGCGAGTATCAGGAGGCTCACACCGTTTCTTCATTGAAAGGATCGCCTCCAGGATATGTCGGCTACGGTGAAGGCGGTGTTTTGACGGAAGCGGTCAGACGAAAACCCTATTCAGTCGTGTTACTTGATGAAGTGGAGAAGGCGCATCCAGACGTTATGGAATTGTTCTATCAGGTATTTGACAAGGGAATGCTCGAGGACGGTGAGGGGCGCGAAATTGATTTTAAGAATACGGTGATTCTGCTGACGTCGAACACCGGAACCGACTCGATCATGAAATTGTGCGCAGATCCCGATACGAAGCCGGAACCCGAGGCGCTCGTCGAAGCGATTCGACCTGAGTTGCTTAAGGTATTTAAACCCGCTTTACTCGCACGCATGGTCGTAGTTCCTTACTATCCAATTTCAAATGATGTCATGCGCGGAATTATCAAACTGCAATTGGGCAGGATCGAGGTACGTTTGAGCGAGAATCATGGCGCCGAATTCAGTTACGACGACACCGTCATCAATGAGATTGCGAATCGCTGCAAAGAGGTAGAAACAGGAGCACGGAATGTGGATCACATTCTCACGCGCACCCTGCTTCCGGAAATGTCGGGTGAATTTCTCTCGCGCATGGCTGGTGGCGCGACCGTCGGTCGAGTCCATGTTACTGTAAGCGCTGACGGCAAATTTCAATACGCCATCACATAGCACATTTAGAGAGATCTCAATGGCCGCGAGGCCTGAACTCAACCGTTAAACTGGACCGCAGAGAGTTAGGAGGGAGCCGTTATGGGAGAGCGAGTACCCGGACCGTTATGCAGTACACGGGTTGGAGCCGACTGGATTGACGGAGGTACAACGTGCCGGACGCGATCCAACACGCCGGGCCCCACCGGGCTTGGCGTTGCGGACGCTCTGGCAATCGTCGCGATGAATTTGAATCCATCCAAAGCAAAGTTCGATCGCGAACACGTGTACTCAAACGCGCGGGAGGCAGGCCGGAAGCGCGACATCGACTTGCAGATCATTGGTGACGATTACAGCAGGAGCGCTGAGATCAGTCTCAACAATGGAAACTATCTGAAAGAACTCATCAGGCTCGGCTCGAACGGGAAGCAAAAGGTCAGCGAGAGCGCCAGAAAGATACAGTTCTTCATCATCAGAGGCGGCGCGGAAGGCTTCCTTGGCGGGCAACCCTTCCTTGCTGGCCGAGATATGACGAAAGAAAACGCGGGCAACGTAGTATTTGAGAGAGAAACTACAGATCACAAAAAGATACGCAGCCGTTTTGATCTTAACGACGTCGTGGCGGTGTTTGATCCCAAAGGAAACCTGATAGGCGTCGCACTTCTGGAGAGGCCAATATCCATTCCCGGAAGGATTTCGGAGGAAAAGACGACCAAGGTCTATGACTCGTGGAACAACAAAGCAGTATCGATTTACCGGAATGCCAATTTTTCCGTCGAATATCTGGGACTCGTCGTTGACGACGGTATGAAGGGAAAGGATGGGGCTTGGATAGATCTGCACAAACGGGAAGCCACCAACGGCTGCATCATGCTAGAGGATCCAGACACGCCCGGGTTGGATTCGGAGGAAATCAACAACTTCGAACCGAAACTCATAAGGGATATCGTTGCCTCCATCGGCAAGAGGCCCGACGAGGTGAAAGGCACGCTGAGTCTGGGGATCATGCACGTGGTCGATATCAAATGAATGATCTTGGCGCGACGTGTGGTGGACGTGAGTGCGCCGGACGGGGAGTGTACGCAGCCAGGAAGTCTATTTATGAACCACGGAGACACGGAGCACACGGAGAGGATTTTCCCGTAGGCTCCTGCTTCGCTACTGATTCCGTTTAGCTTATAGGCCTCGTCGTCGGTTGGTTACCGGCAGGGGAGGTCTGCTGCAACCAATGTGGAGTGTCATCGCAGGAATCATCCATCTGCGGTTGACCTCTTCGTGGTGGGCCAAGATAGCTTGTTAAGAACTGCTGTTGGTGAGTAAGGCTAAGCCGGAAGGGGAAGTCGTTATGCCGACCTACACGCAAGCACATAGACCGCTCGAGGTATTCACGCCTCTTGGGCAAGATGTCTTGTTGTTGGCTGGCTTCTCCGGGCAAGAAGCCATCTCGCGGCTCTTCAGTTTCCATCTTGATCTTCTGGCCGAAAATGAAACCGACATCGTCTTTGACAAACTCCTTGCCCAGCCAATCACCATCAGGCTCGGTTTGCCCCGTGACAAGAATCGCTACTTCAATGGGATCTGTAACCGTGTAAGTCAGGGTCATCGCGACCAAACCTTCACCTCTTACCGCATGGAAATTGTGCCTCAGTTCTGGTTGCTAACCAGGCGCGCACAAAGCAGGATCTTCCAGCACATTTCGGTCCCTGAAATCCTCAAGAAGGTTCTCAAGGGCCTTGACGTCGCTTTCGAGATTCAGGGCACATTTCAGCCGCGCGACTTTTGCGTCCAGTACCGCGAAACCGACTTCAATTTTGCCAGCCGTTTAATGGAGGAAGAAGGCATCTATTACTTCTTCAAACATACAGCGGAGGGGCACAAGATGGTTGTGGCCAACACGCCCGCGAGCCATCCCGATATGCCCGACGGAAGTGAAATCATCTATGAAGAGTGGACGGGCGAAACGCGAGAAGACATGCGCATTCTCCAGTGGGAGAAAGTCCAGGAACTGCGTTCAGGCAAGTACACTCTCTGGGACCACTGCTTTGAGTTGCCGCACAAACACCTTGAAGCCCAAGAGCCGATTCTTCCCGATGTGGAGGTCGGAGAAGTCAAACACAAGTTGCAAGTTGGCGGCAACGACAAACTCGAGCTTTACGACTATCCGGGCGGCTACGCGCAACGGTTTGATGGAATCGACAAAGGTGGCGGCGATCAGGCCGGCGAGTTACAGAAGATTTTTCAGGATAACAAGCGCACCGTTAGGATTTGCATGCAACAAGAGGCGCTGCCGAGCCTGATGATTCAAGGGGCCAGCGATTGCCGAAACTTTGTCTCCGGTCACAAATTCACACTTAAGCGGCATTTCAACGCCGATGGGGATTATCTGCTGACAAGCATTTCGCACTCGCTGAGGTTAGCGGGAGATTACCGCAGTGGCAAGATTGAGTTTGATTACCGGAACAGCTTTACCTGCATTCCCTTCGCCATTCCTTTTCGGCCTCCGAGGTTAACACCCAAACCCGTGGTTCAGGGCACGCAAACCGCCGTGGTAGTGGGGCCACCCGGAGAAGAGATCTTTACTGACAAATATGGACGTGTAAAGGTCCAGTTTCACTGGGATCGAGAAGGGAAGAATAATGCGGACAGCTCGTGCTGGGTGCGAGTTGCGCAGGTGTGGGCAGGTAAGCGGTGGGGAACGTCCTTTTGGCCTCGCATTGGTCAGGAAGTGATCGTTGACTTTCTCGAAGGAGATCCCGACCAACCCATCATCGTTGGGAGTGTTTACAACGCTGATCAAATGCCCCCTTATCTTGGACAAGGACCCGATTCAAATCACAAAAACGACAATAAGGTCAGTGGCGTCAAGACTAACAGCACTAAAGGGGGAGTAGGTTTCAACGAGCTTCGTTTCGACGATACGAAAAGCAAAGAACAGATTTTCATCCATGCCGAGCGTAATATAGATACGCGCGTCAAGAACGATTGCATGGAACGCATCCTGGGAAATCGCCATCTGATTGTGGGCGCCGAGAAAGATGGCAACAAATCTGGCGATCAACTCGAGAAGATATACCAGGACAAGCATTTAACCGTCGATCGCAACCATATCGAGCGCATAGGCAACAACATGCAGTTGCTGATTGACAATAATCTCGATGTCGTTGTCCACGCTAACAAAGCCGAACGGATTGTTGAGGATAATGACTTGCATGTGTTGAAGGACCAGAGAGAAAAGATTGATGCCACGAGTTCTCTAATGATCGGGCGTGACCGAAAAGAAAAGATTGGGAAGAATGCTTCGCTTCAGGTGGGCATGAATCAGAACCAAACAATTGGCATGAATCATGCTCTCGAAGCTGGCATGACAATTCACCTTAAGAGCGGTATGACCTTTATACTCGAAGCCGGTGTGCAGATGTCTTTGAAGGTTGGTGGTAACTTCATAGATATCAATCCGGCCGGGATTTTCATCCAGGGCACTATGGTCATGATTAACAGCGGCGGCGCGCCGGGTAGTGGCCCAGGTGCAAATGCGGAGGCGCCGGATGATGCCCATGATGCCAAAGACGCTAATCCAACGGCGCCAAATACCGCCGATGACGCCAAAACTGGTCAGAAATCAGCGCCAGGCTGAGGAGTCATTGTCAGGAAACGGATTAAAAAATGCCGCCAGCCGCCAGATTAACCGACATGCATGTTTGTCCGATGGTGACGGGCGTCGTTCCACACGTAGGCGGACCGATCTTGCTCCCTTGCTGCCCGACCGTGCTTATTGGCGCGCTGCCGGCCGCCCGGGTGGGCGATATGTGTGTATGTGTTGGACCACCGGACGTTATCGCATTGGGTTCGTTTACAGTAATAATTGGCGGCCAATTTGCTGCCCGCATGGGTGACATGACTGTTCATGGTGGCGTCATCGTGATGGGATTACCAACCGTAATGATTGGCGGCTGATCGCCAAGAACGACGCAAATCGGATGGAAGAAAAAAAAGCTATCGAAGTCTGCCGTCAATTTTATCTTGGAGACGCTGCCAAGAAATTGCTCACACCAGAATTATCCGCGGAAAAGTATCTCGCCCTTTTGATTCAAAATAAACAGTACGTAGATGCCGTTCGGGTTCTTGCCTATGCTCTCCCTACAAGGCAAGCAATCGTGTGGGCCAATTCGTGTGCTCGCCAATTCTCCGACGCAAATCCTTCCGAGAAGTTTTCTGCCGCACTTGACGCAGTGGACAAATGGATAGCTGAACCGAACGAAGAGAACCGCCGGGCAGCAATGAAAGCTGCTGAGCGGGCGGAGTTCGGCACGCCGGCCGGTAGCGCAGCCCTAGCAGTTTTCTTCAGCGGCGGCAGTTTGGCGCCGCCGGATGCACCTGCAATCGCGCCGCAAGAATATCTAGCACCGAACGCGGTTGTTGGAAGTGTTCTGATAGCAGCGCTCTTGAAAGAGCCAGAGAAAGCTGAGGAAACGTGTCAGGCGTTTCTCGCGGAAGGACAGAAGATAGCTGCTCGCGATAATGCCTAGTCACGGCAGCAATTCTACGTAAGCTAAGGAAGTTCTCCATTTCAGCTCTCATCATTCAGCTCTCGAACCAGGTATTCCCAATTCAGTTCGCAATCTATTACTTACGCATTCATCTCGTGTTCTCAACTTTTTGGTAGTGGGGCAAAAGTGTGTTGCTGTTACTGGGGCATTAGCCCGGCTCTGCACAGACTGGTTGCAACACACAATTACGCGCTACCAACTTTTCAGCTTCCTTGAATTCTGTTAGAAGAATAATCCAAGATTTAATTGTATGCGTCTCGTGTTGGAAGTAACCTCCGGTCCCCATCGGGGAAAGCGGATCGAAGTCGGCGTCGGTGAAACTGTCCGTGTCGGCCGTACGCGTAAAGCCGATGTTGCCTTAGCAGACAACT
>WNFC01004044.1_pt2 | contig 19887 bp, 12 predicted proteins | sample 5400541 | NCBI WGS metagenome assembly WNFC01 (sample SAMN13153342, study PRJNA577476) | soil metagenome | isolation source: 120 cm saprolite under Douglas fir tree site 2 hole 2 replicate 1 | place: USA:California | collected 2015-04-18 | reverse complement strand
CCCACGGTACTACCTGCCCCATCTCTTCCAAAAAAACAGCCCGCCGCGTTTTCTTTGTGTACTGCTCGAATCCGGTCATCATCGCCAGGGTCTCCTGTTTCATCTGGCGCAACTGTATCTCTACTCGCAGTGGAAAAAGAGAACTTAATCAGAGTCTCCCTAAATATATGTCTGAGCAGTAACCATGATCGTCTCCTACCTGAAGGCGAACCTATGTGTTACAACAGCTCCCCTGTAAAACTCGCGAGGCAAGCCAATTCTTTCTGGGATTTTTGTTCCGTTTTCGTAACAAAAAAATAAAAGTGCTCTATCCGTTCATCCCAGGTGTATAAGACCGATCACGCGTTCGAGGGCTGTTTCCGGGTGTAATCGCAGCTTGTGACGAAACTCGGCTGCCCTGCCGACACCAGCATCTGCGAAAGACGGCGCTCATGTCTAGGAAGGCACAATCACATCCGTAAGAATCTTGTTGTGACGGGAGAACGCTTTGGGTTCTTGAACTCAATGGCTGCAATTCGGCTGAACGGGAGGAGGTGACATGCCTGGCCCAACGCAGTAGTCGATCTGTCTCACCACAACGGCGAGAATGTACTATCTCTGGCCGCAGTACTTGCCGTCATCATAGTGGCGCGTTATTTATCTCCACCCAGATGCAAAAGCCGTTTACAACTCTTTGCATTCACTTCTGCCAAATTATCGGCAATTTTAAGAGCTGAGACTATGAGACCCATCTGCAAATTCGTACTTGCCGTCAGCATTACCTGCGGTGCTGTTGTGGCTCAAAAATTAACACCAGATTTTAAATTTGAAGGCGATCGCCAACCTGGGGACAGGTTAAAGATTACAGGCACGGCGCTGGACAGCATCAAGGCTATCAAATTAAAGGGTCAGGACGGAAAACCTGACATCAGCGTTCCGGCTGATAGCTTGAAGATTACTCCGACTGAGATCGACTTTCCAGTGCCCGCTGGCGCGAACGGAACCTACCAGGTGGAGCTTAGTCCGGGGAACGGTCAACCCGTTCCTTTAACAGTCACGCCCAAATCATCAACAGGAACGAACACGCCTACTGACAAACCTGTCATCGATTCGGTGTTTCCGACGACCACCTATCCGGTCCAGGACCACTTTAGCTTCGAAATCAACGGCCGGAATTTTAGTCCCGCTCCCGAGGACGATCAGGTTGAAGTAGAAGGCCAGGGAAGAATTTTCTTCGGCTCCCGTTACCCGAGCCTCTCAGAAGACGCGACAAAAGAAGCGGCTAAACCAATAGAATGTAACGGACAGACGCCCGACAAATACCCCTGCCTGGAAGTGACAAGTGACGGTCGCCGCCTTTTGATTTCTGGCTTTCCGCGACGTTACCCATATCAAGGTCCTATGCGTGTCCGAGTCTTCGTAAAAGACACGCCTTCAGAGTTTAGTAGTTCTTTCACCTTGTCACGAGTTGATCATCGCATTATTGCTTGGCTCACGTTTACGCTCTTTGGACTCTTGATGTATCTCGTTTATCGGCTGGTTTCTAAAGGAATTCAAGGCTACGAGGTTGCTGGCCGAAAGTATTCGCCTATTGCGGCCTTTCTAATCGACAAAAGCACGGACTCCTACAGCCTCTCCAAGTTCCAGCTGTTCGCCCTCAGCATGGTTGCGTTCTTCGGCTATGTATATGTATTTCTCTGCAGGGCACTCGTGCAGTGGAATTTCACCTTTCCTGAGATTCCAGACAACTATCCCACGCTGCTTGCGATCAGTGCTGGTACCACAGCTGCAGCCGTCGGCTTGAATACTACTCGCGGAACTAAGGGGGCGGGGCCCGTGTACCCCAGCGCAGCCGATTTCATCAGCAATGGCGGCCTAGTGGTTGCGGAGCGCTTTCAATTCTTCGTCTGGACCTTGATCGCCTGTATCGGATTTATCGCGTTAGTCCTGATGCAAGATCCGGCCAAGGTAGAGGGATTTCCAACTCTCTCTAACGGGCTCCTCTATGTGATGGGGGTGAGCGCAGCGGGTTATCTGGGCGGCAAAGCGGTTCGCAATCCTGGACCAATTCTCAAGCAGGTTCATGTGGAAGTAAAGAAAGACTCAGGTGGCAAGGCCACCTCCGACTTGAGCGTGATGCTCAAGGGCGAGAACCTCGACAAGCAAGCAAAATTTCGTATCAATGGTGCGCTGCAAGAAGTTGTGGGCTCTGTTAACGGCTCAGAACAACCGCAGGGGCCTCAGGGCTACGGTGTGCAACTGGACTTCATACTGTCTCAGGGTGCCGGATTCGCTCAAGGTGACCATACCTTTGAAATTATTAACCGTGACGGCGTTGCGGCTCAGGAGATATTCACTGCTGCCCCAATGAAGGTCACAGGAACGCCCGAAATTACTCACGGGACCACTGGACCCGTGACTTTAACGATCCAGAACTATCGCGAAGGAAGTACTGCACGGTGGCTTGCGCCCAGTGCCTCTGCGCCCGTTGAAATCGCCGCCTCCGACGTGCGCAAAACCGGGGAAGACACCGTGGCGGTTGCACTTCCCGCGGGTGATAGAGTCGGGACCGGAACGCTGACATTGATTTCCCCAGTCGGCGGAACAGAGACGACTTCCGTGGCAGTCAAATGATGCGGTTTAGCGAACATGGGAACATGGTGCAATCAGTGCAAAACCCAAAGCGGTGTTCACAGCTGGCTGCGTCGGGCCACGGGGGCGTCACCGATACCGGGTGAGACTAGTCCTGTGATACTGGTGTCACGGGCCTGTCGGAGCTGAATCGCCTCTTATGAGGTCTTTCACGCTGTTCGACAGTTCGGCGTCGTCGATCACGAAGAACAAACCGCCGCGTCCGTTTTGGCTACTCTTACAGGTTCCTGCAATCGCGCCCTGCTGATTCATGTCACCGAAAATCGTGTAGTGATGAGTTCCAGAGGTGGATACCCCTATTTTGGCGTGGTTACCGTCAGGTCCGGCGATGCCCTTCAGCCCAAATGTCTTACCCGCAAAATGCCCTGACGTTGCAATCTCTACCGCTCCAGGCGTGCCGAGCGACGCGTCCCAACAGTCGATGGTGGTTGATGAGGTTGTGCTGGGTATCTGTGGATTCGCCCACCAGGTCGCAGCCCTCAGGGATACACCATCGAGCACAGAAGACACCATTTGCCATGGTGGTACATGTAGCGCAGAAGGCTTTGAGATCAACTGCACGCCGGTTGAAAGAGTGTCATGAGTCAACGCAGTGCTGATCGACTTGACGCCGAGTTTCGCTACTAAGGTACTAATATCTGCTGAGCCGCCGTTCTTAACTATTTGGACATTGCGAGTATCGGTAACCACGCTTGCGTTTTGAAGGGCGGTCAGCACTTTGACCACGTCATCCTTCGTCAGTTTCAGGGCGAAAAAGTGCTGGCTGACCAGTACGTCATTGTCCCGCGCTGTGCAACCGAGCGTGTTGCCCTCTTCCGATCGGGAGTGCTGCTTGCTACCGGCTCCAGGCCAATCCGGAGTAGTGACTTGCATCACGATGCCATCCCCGGCGTCACTCCAGGCAATCATGCCTTTTGAATGTCCCCATGGGGCGCTGCAACTGTTGCTATTGCCGCAGGCGGTGAGTTTTGGGTCCTGGTAGAACTGATCGTTCCAGACCACATAGTTGAAGGAGCCACTGTAGATTTCATCAAATGTCGCGCCCACCGGATCGTCTGTTGTATCGCCAGCACATCCGCTTCCTGCCTGAAGGCTCTTGGAATCACTGCTGGCCACAGCAAACTGCTGACTGAAAGATGTCCAGGACGATTGCACTTGCCCACCAAACAAGCATGTTCGGGTAGCGCCCGCAGCGCACTTTGGGAAGGACGCAGAATTAAACTTGAATGCAAACCACCAATCGACCGGATGCCCTTTGGCAATGAGGGGCCGCAGAGATTCTCCAGTGCCGCCGCTTGTCGGAGTCGGTATTGGAGCACCGGCTTGAATCTTTATGTAGACGCATCAGGTCGCAGGTTTACATTACGTGTCACGACCGCCGTCTGACCAGCAGCAATAACACAGAGCAGACACAAAACAAAAGAACAAAGCGATCTCTTCATGGTCGTTCTCCAAAAAAAGCATTGTCCGCGTGGCCAGAAAAATATCGGGCGAATGTCGCATGAACTGAGGTCATGCAAGAGCTTCAATCGTATAGGGAGGATTGAATTCTGGAATGCCAGCTCGCCTTCCAGCAATCCAGCGAAGCGAGTAAACAGTCCTTGGATCCGTAAGCCCCCCGGTGGCCCTGTTCACGAGAACCTCCAACAAAGCGTGTGCTCCTGGGTCTTTGTAGTAGTCGATATCAGGCTCAACCAGCACACATTCAGTACTGTCGATCGTAGTGATATCGCCTTCGTGGAAAGTCAATTGCACGTTGGCCTCTCCGAACTGTATCTGTTTGTAACTACTAGTTGCTCCAGGATGAAAAAACCCCGATCCAATTTCCGGAGCAAACATGCCCTGCTGTGCGGCTAACTGAACCTGGTTCAACAATTGTTTGTCCGCATATGCGAAAAAGCGATCTTGAGCGAATGACTCGTCCCACTTTAGTTGTTTTAAGTAATCCAATGGCCCGCCAGCTGGCAGGTGGACCTGCTCCATTGCACTTGTAAGATTAAAGAACGATGCAAGGCTCTTTGGTCGCTGAGTCATTATTTCCTCGTAGCGCGCTTGGGCGAGGTTTGGTGCAACCCCAGCGGAGAGCAGGCTGAATAGTTTTGGCCGCTCAGTTTGAAGGATATTCCAGCCGGCCTGGTCGAAGTTGAAACGTGAGTCCTTGGGCAGTAGCATCAAGTCAACAACGGCAAGGACGCTAGCCGAGACCTTTATGGGGAAAAAGCCTGCCTGACAGTAGCCGTCTAGAGACACAATGGCTGTGTAGTTGTCTCCCAGATTATCGTGAAACGGTAATTTTTGAGCGAAAAGAGACGGTTGTGCAGCAAATTTTGTAACGACGGAAGTTTGATTCCCATCGATTATTCTATACAGCAGCTCTTTCGCTATCATGATCGGTCGGCGAGAGCCATTGAAGACATTCACCATCATTTCAGCGGTTGTTTTCGGTGCAGTTGATGCAGTAGCCATTCCAAACCTCACATGAGAACGAGTTTGTAGCCCATCTGATCAGTCATAAGAGTCGAGCCCCTCCATTATGTGCCTGCGCCAGTTCCGATCGCGGATTCAACTGGCTTCTCGCCCGCAATCGAAAGATTGCGCCCAGTTAAGAGTGCTTTGCGGCCGGCTCTTCGTCCGGACGCGATAAACATAGCCAGCAGGCCCCACGGCCTCCCAAAGCTTTCCTTGGTGTTGGCGGCGACGGATCTGAGGTGATCGGCGAGATCAACTCGCAATCTTTTGAAATCGTTATTCTCATCATCTGCGGTCGGATGTGTTGCAAGGAAGGCATTCACTCCGGCGAGTTTCTCAGCCGTTGAGTGCATACTGTCGGACCACCATCGAATCACGCTGTAATCAGAAACAATTGCTCCGAGTACCGGCATTGGAGTATCCGGGGGAAAAAGAGTGTGAATTGTCGGTTGCCCGAGTTCTTTCATCTGTTGCCACAATTTCCGATCTGAGGTTGGGAGGAGTCTCGCTTGGTCAAAGTCGCCTTTATGGACCAGGCAGGCAAGGGCCTGCAGCCCAGCGTCTTCGTAGAACTCGACTGGCCTCGGCTGGTTTCCGTCAAGGAACAACGAAACACAAAGTGCGTTGTCATAACTGGTCATCGCATAAAACAGAGTCCGTCCAAACTCTGGTGCCGTCATCGCGATTTCGGTCGGGGAGCCGGTCTCCATCAAGCTCAGTGCGAAAACAACGTCGAGTTCGTCCCGGACCGTTTCCTGCGACGTGTGCTCATTGAGCGCAAAGAAAGAATGAGAAGTCGCGAGCGAGGGCTGCAGACCGGCGGCTCGTGCCCCTCGATATGCAACCGTCACCAAGAAGTTCTCGGCCATTACATGGCGGAGTTTTTCGGAGTCCGCAACCCCGATGTCGAGGGTCGTTGTCGAGAAACGGGATGCCGTGGCGGTGTCGGAAATGACGAGCTGGCCAGTGGCGGGATCATACACGGTCTTGCCGGCTAAAACGAGCTTCGATATCCAGCCGTAGTTGACGATGCCGAGCAGGTTGACGACCAACGAATGTTTGCCTTCCCTAACGTTTGTGAATACGTCTCTTACGGCACGAATACCCGGTAGTGGAACGCTCGGATCAACGGTCAAGCCTGACAGGTCGCCGTCGAGTGCCAGGTGAATGGCCCTCCGAGACTCGGCTGATAGGGAATTTAAGTCTACGTCATAGACAAATGCCGCAGTGTGCTGATCGCTTCTCGCGAGCTCCGCCGTTACGGCGACCTCAACGGTTCTTGAAATGGAGTTTTTGATAGCCTCGTTAATTCCGCCTATCTGATCTGAAGATAACCCGACCCTCTTGAGCTCATCCGAATCTGCCTTTGGGTCGCTACTTACTGCCGAGAGCAGTTTGCCGAGAACATCCGTATCGCCAATGGAGCCGGAAATTCCAGCGGATGCAGTTGCTTTTATGCCGAACGAGGTTCCGGACTTGCGATAATAGGCAAGTCGTAGTCGCTCCGCGCTCAATTTGCACAGACGAATCTGATACTCGCCGGTGAGCTGAACATTTGCGCCCACATTGATTGAGCCCCCCCCTTTCAGAGCTACCGCAGGTAAGGGTGCCGGCAGCGACGCTGACGCCAGGGGATTTACCGCTGCGAGGAGGTTGGCTGAGGCAGTGAATCTAAGCGATCCTGTCCCGTTGAGGGTGACTACAGCCCCGACAGGAAGTGCTTGAAGATCTTCTATGTCGGCAGGAATGACAAAGCCGGCAACAGTCGCTGCCACCGCATCAACCAATGCCGGAGTGGTTGGCTTGGTTGCGAATAGGCGATAATTCGTCACACTCGCAGTCGCTCCCGCCGCAAACCCGAATTTTAAGTCCCCCGAGCCTGTGGCCAGGTTTGCGCTGACAGTTGAAGTGAACCCAAATGAGACATAACGATTATCTGGCGGCACTGGAATAGGGTCTTCGTAAGGATCCGGATCGAATAATTTGGAGTTTGCGCCACCCGGTTTAGAAACTCCCAAAAAGCCGTTAAGTCCCGCGCCGATTTTCAGATCTACTTGACTCGTCCCTAAGTCAACCGGTTCCGCGAAGGTTAGGCCGGAATTAATCGATGTTATCGCCGGGTCGTCGAGTTTTAGCCCCTTGTGCAGTGCGATGGCGGCACCGCTGATCGACAAGTCGGAAAGGTTCTTGAAGTACTTTAGAAGGGCGGAATCACTATTTGGCGTTATGTCGATAGTATTGCTTAGTTGATCCGTAATTTTTATTGTCGTTGGCATCCTACACTCCTACGCCATAGCAGCCGCTCTGGCAGTCGGACAAGATTAAGCGGTCAACGCGGAATTGATTGTCATTCAGCCGCTCTGCCTCCGCCGATTTTTGCCATCTCCTTAAGGTTTTGCGTAAATCGGACCGAACATCATGAGATGCCTCCTCCGCTAAATCGTGCACCTAAAGAATACGAGTCTTAAACCACAAGTTGATAACCAGGATCAATATTTTGAAACTCAAGCAATATCTCGTGGATGTCATAGGGATTAGTCGTACCAGTAAAAACGTTTCGAATCACCTGAAAAATGTGTTCGATCCCCTGCGCATCGTCGATGTCAGTATCCACAATAAACTCAAGGGTTGCCGGATTGTTAAAGAACGTGAGCTGCAAATTCCCATAGTGGTCGAGCGTTTTGAAACTGTCCGCAGGCACGAAGTTGGGCGGAGGAGTGTGAAGCTCGCCGGAAACTTCGTGAAAGAGATTGGAAGCGACAGAATTGATCGTCGCGTCTCTCAAATTCTTGTCTACCTGAGCGAAGAAGCGGTCGCCGCGAACCCGATTCAGTGAATTTATGTACGTGAATACCGACCGCTTATTCTGGAAGGTAGTGTGTTGCATCTTTGAGTAAATGTTTAACAAACCAGCTTTTTGAATGTCATCCAGTGCATCGAAGAGATCTCCACCAGTCTTGCCTTCGAGTCCTTCGACTTTCGGCGAGTTCTTGAGGAGGTCTTGCAGGTCATTCGGCAATCCTTCGAAGTCCGGAGCGGCAATCTTTAACACCTTCCCTGGGTCAACGGGTAAAACGAAAATCTTGCTAGTGACCGCACCCTCGTTGATTGTTACGAACTGGCTGATCGGTCGGTAATGCGTGGGAAAAACGAGAACGCTGTGGATGCCACCCTGCGTTGCATCTAATCCTTGGATATCCAGCACCTCGGATGCGTCCAAGCCGCGCAGTGTCGATGTTTCCGCGAGAACCGTGTGGCGCAGAAAAACATCTACCCTGTCATTCAGCGGATTGTGATGAACATCCAGCAATGCGAGTGTGAGTTGGCCTTTACCGTCTCCATTCATTGATCATCTCCTATCGAGCGCGTACAGCCTAACCACCCGAGAACGAGAATGCGGATTCTGCTCACTTCCAGATTCCCATGATCGGTGCAGCATGAAAGTCACCGTACGATAAGGGCACAAGACCGAAGTTGTCTTCCACCGTGCGTAGAACATTGTAGTGGTTGTAGTTCTGGGACAACGTATTGTTAGCCTGGACCATATCGCCTAAGAAGACCGTGTAGATTTGATTGGTTTTCTCTTTGCCTTGCGATTCATCGAACGTAATCACTGTGAGTGTCCCCGCCCTCGCTGAAGGCGGAAACTTGTTGTCCAGAAAATCTTTCAGCCAGGCAGAAAGGCCTGTCTTGAGGTTTGAGCTTCGTCGGCCGTTGACGAGGTTCGGCGTGTAAAACGAGTATTCGGGCAGCGAGTGGCTCTTCACATCCGACACGAAGCGATTGTTAGGGTCAGCCGGATCGACGCTCACAACATTTGCGAAATATTCAGGCTTGTTCTTTGCAAAACTCAGGAATGGTGCGTGCCTGCGGACAAAGCGTCCTGCTTTCGCGCCCAAGAACTGACTGCCTGGATAGTCTTCAACGTAGTTCTTCCAATGCAGTCCGTTTTCCGTCATCAAGTCGGCAATTGTACGGTGTTGAGAATCATCGGGAAAATCGACTTGATTGTCACCATTCAATTCGTTCATCTCGAATTCCTTGCCGCCAATCATCGCCAGATAATTCGGGTAGGAGGGATGGAATAAGGCATCGAAGTCTCTGAAGCTGGTACCTTGTTGTGCCAGCGCACTCAGAGTGCTGTCTTTGACAGCGGTCTCATAGTTCTGACTCTCGAGAACAACGATCAAAACCCGATCAAAGTGATGGGCTGTGCCTGGTGCACACTGCAGTTGGGAGTCGGATTTCACCACTGTTCGCGTGATGCAGCCCGACAAACCAACGACCAGCGCCATTGGCAATATTGAGGTCACGAACCGTCCAAGATTCATTTTGCGCCACATATTGCACCCACTACCTTCCACTTGCAAAAAATGAACATCGGGCCGAAACACAACAAATGAGCCCTCCATCTCCCGTGACGTTTACGGCAATCGACTACTCGGATGCTGGCTCTTGTTGATTGCGTATGCTTCTAGCTGTAGCGCAACCTTCAGAGCCAGAGCCACGATGGTCAAAGTCGGATTGACTGCAACTGGCCCGGGAACGAAAGAAGCGTCCATCACAAACAGACCGGCGTAAGTCGCATCAGGGGCGTTCGGCATGGCATTGAAGACTCGACCCTCAAGATCTACCACGCCTTCGGTGGCCGATCTCCCCATCGTGCATCCACCCAACGGATGCACTGTGAGTCCCTTTGGTGGCAACACGCCTGCAAGCCCTTCCGACAGCGGAAACGGAATGTAGTCGGCACACATTCGTGCCGTGATTGCTTTGCATATTTCATCCATCTTTGTATAGACGAACTGGTTGACGTTGTACTTCAGGTCCAGTTCGTCGGAATCATTCAAGCTAAACTCACCATCCCCAGAGTCTGTACCTTGGCAGTTGAAGAAGAATAGGTCTGCCGTCATTTCCTGTTCAGTCAGAAGCTTGCCTGGATTGTGATAAGGGCCTCTCAATTTAGTAAATGAAGCGGGTTTCCCTTTAACCCACGTATCGCGGACCTGCTTCATATCTCCACTCTTTAATGCCTTGCGCTTATGCCGGATACCGGTCGGCCGGATAGATTCCAGCGTGTCCAGGACAGTACGTGTAATCGCAGAAAACATGGCGGGAATTCCGCTATCTTCAACGTTGATGAACAAGTTGTTCCTTGCATCTTTGAAGATCACGTGACAAGTATTGATCGGCCCCTTGCTGGGAAAAGCGGGATACGAAGGATTGTCCCTCAAATTCTTCAGTGGTTGGCCCGGCATGGCATCGGGAGGTTTGAGCCTGGCGAAAGCAGCGAAGTCGCCATTAGAAGAAAAATTCTTGCCGACCTTCTCACTGAGGTGAAGTGTGCCCCGGTTTCTCTGGCGCAGGAGCAGCTTCGTACTCCCCAAACAGCCTGCAGACACGACCACGGTCCACGCACGCTTGGTTTCTAGGTTGCCATCTTTCACATAGGTGACTTCCCATCCCGAGTGGCCGGCGTCACTTCCAATGGGGGTAATATCCGTGACTTCCGCTAGGCTAATCAAATCAGCGCTTCTTCCGGGCCCCGCGAAAATGCCAAACCCCGGATTAATGAGGGTCTTGTTCAACGTGTGCCGCGCCGCTGGGAGGCAACCGAGAAAACACCGCCCTTGGCGCTCGCACACTGCCTTATTCTTGCCTTCATCCGTTAGCACCACAACCTTGCCGTCGCCGCTACCACCATCTGGACCAGTATTGTCCGTAGTGAATCGAAAACTCATGGCTGTGAGGACCTCAGTTACAGTGCCAGCAACGTTGAACTTGGCATCGCCCGCGCCCTGAATCTCAACGCCCGCCCCTTCATCGACCGTGTGTGCAGCGGTCGTCATCACGGTCACAATCTTGCCGCTGCGAGAAATCCCGGCAGGTGATGGGGCAATAGGGATCTCACCTCTGATGGCATCCCCATAGTCGTAAACTTGAAGAGTCAGAGGGTGCCACGCCTGGCCATTTTGGACCACGATTTGGTCGCTCCAATTTGGGTCCAGCGCCAACTGTTTGGTTGCGTTACGCAAAGCACGGCTCTTGGCGAGATATAGAAAGTCGTATTCCGGCGGGAGGTTGTCGACGGATAACTTTGGATCGGTGACCGGGGTTTTGGTTACGATTTTGTTCAACTTGCCTCTGAACTTCTCCATCCAGGCGATTGCCTTGGTGTAATCGCTTTTCTGCAGAAGCTGAGTGCCATCTGGATTCTTCGGCCACCGGTCCATTACTGGATATCGATTGTCTTCAAAGTGAGGTTCAACCGTTACGTTGGAGTAGATCAGTGAACCTCCGCCAACGCCGCCGGCGGAGATGATGTCGATGTTGTCAAACATATGGTAGTGATATAGCGGCTCGGGAGGGTTCTCGCCCCCCAGGAAGCTCTGGGCGATAGTTGCCAGGGGTGTATTGTGAGCACGAACTACAGAGAGGAAATTGAGGAGTCCGTTGTTATCTAGGCTGTTGCTATTGTCAGGCCGCGGCCAGTATTGCACGTGTTTCAGCTTAAGTTCTTCTTCCCCAGGGTTCCCAGGCTGGAAGTACGCTGGGAGCTGGCGTTCTGGCGTGTTCCACCACAACCCACGCTCCAGCATCAATACACGTAGGTTGTGCTTCGCAAGTTGGGAAGCAGCGACCGTGGCACCAAAACCCGTGCCAATGATAATCACATCGTAATCAACATCCGGCATTAAATCCCCCGTATGTCGGGAATAGATAAAGAGCAGTCGAACACGTCATCAGTTGACAACCTTCTCCACGCAAGAGTCCAATCCTTTCGGCCTTCGCTAGAAGAGCTCATATATGGGCTCGATACCCGCTTCAACGATGCCAACTAACTCCCCGCTCGGTGCCGAGAGGCAGACGCCAGCGGGGACTCCTAGAGCGTGATAAACGGTAGCCACGATCTGAGCCGGGCCCACCGGGCGATCCCTCGGTTCAGCGCCGATGGCATCGGAGGACCCGATCACCTGTCCTCCGCGGACTCCCCCGCCTGCGAAGACAGCCGTCCAGCAACCAGTCCAATGATCTCGGCCTCCCACGGAGTTGAGCCGCGGAGTTCGACCGAACTCGCCGACCGCGAGCACTAGCGTATTCGCAAGTATTCCCCGGCTATGTAGATCCTCCAATAACGCGCTGTAAGCGTTGTCGAACATCGGCCCAATCCGATCGCGGTAACAACCGATCTTTGAGAACGGAAGCGAGCCATGAATGTCCCAAGAATCCACACCAGATTCGGAACCAACCATGTTTACGGTGACAAAAGTGACGCCACGCTCAACCAGGCGTCGTGCCAGTAGGCACGCGCGTCCGAACTCATGGTGACCATAACGCTCTCGAATCCGGAGAGGCTCTCGTTCGAGGTCAAGGGCTTGGCCAAAACATCTTGTCCTTGGCTCGCCTGGGACTTCACCGACATGTGTGAGCCTGCGAGGCGACAAATCCGGGATTATCCGAGGCGCGTACTTTTTCCCCATGAAGCCAGCTGACTGCCCGAGAAGTAAGCCGGCATCGGTATCGGGAACCGAGCTAGACAGAACTACATGGCCGGGCAGACTATTCCGGTGACGGAACCTGCTGACAATAGAACCGCAATGCGGGAACTCCATCCCTCTGACGACACGCCCAGTTTGTATCTCCTGACACCCGAGGTTGTGCAACGCCCGCGTGCGACTGTGCACAGACCGGACTAGAGCAAACTTATCCGCCAGTTTGGCCATGCGCGGAAAGATCTCAGAGACTTGGATCCCGCTGACGTTGGAACTGATGGGCCGGAAAGGACCTCGAACGCTAGAAATAGCATCCGGCTTCATGTCCCATGTATCAAGGTGGCTTGGACCGCCGACGAGCAAAAGCATTATGCAATGATTAGCGGACCGACGACGCGACGTCAGCGCTTCCAGCCAATTGGGTGTTGCTGTGGCAGCGATAGCGACTGAACCCGTAGAAAGAAACGCTCTCCGAGAAATCTTTCTCGATATCATTGTGCTCCGCCACTGTTGGTGTCCCTGCAAATCGAACCCCAACAAAACACTACAAGCCCCTCGTACCTGAGCAGCTGGCTGCAACAGTGGATGCATTCGACATCGCCGACGGGAACCAAATGCTTAGCGAGGTGACAGTCCGGGAGACTTCCATTACATAGAGCCCCACCCCGCGCATAAAAGTCGGGTCGATTCAGAATCGTCCACTGAACACTTAATTCAGCAAAGCAACTTTGCGTCTAAAGCGAATGTTAAGATGGCGGCGCATCATACCACCAGAACGGCATGCGTCAAGTAAAAAGCCAGTCCTGTTCCATTTTTGGAACAGGAACCTGATTGGCAATCTGGGACGACACGTCTTTACGCAAGTTCACACTCGTGGCAGGCATCCCAGACTGGTAAATTTAGCCTTAGGCCATTCGAAGGCCCAAAAACTCTGATTAAACAAAGGGCTGTCGACGATTGCCCGACAGCCCTTCGGAAAACGACCCTAGGCGGCGATAGCCAAATCCATCGGGACCGCAGCGTCTGCCTGTACTTCGCTCTGATGGAGATAACCATCCGTAAAGAGATTGCCTCCGACTTCGTAGTACAGTCGAAACTCTAGGAGGCGCGCATCAGGGCGCGGCCACACCGAACCAGGTAATCCTCCAGCTCCCTTCAGAACACGTTGCTCGAAGATAAAGAGATCTCCTTCTCCGCCTCCAGGTTGGTAATAGGAGAGTGGCACAGTCTCGGAGTGAACCAGATCATCGGCACCCTCAAAAACGTGAAAATCTATCCAGACATTCTTCTGGTACTGAATGTTTCTCACCCAGGCCGTCAAGCTCAGGTGTGTTTCCAGTTGACTGCCTTCTGAAGAAGCACCTATCGGAGTACCCAGTTTGGTCGCTGTCCAGTTCACTACATTGACCATGGAGGGATCTCGTAATGCGCCTGTGCGAAAGCTGACGGGCTGCGCTGGACCCACTTGAGCCACACTGAACCAGTAGTTCTGCCCATATCGCGAGTCCCAGGCTTTGTCTCCATACATTCCGCTGTTCAGAAACCATATTTCGAGTCCCATGGCGTCCGGCGGAACCGGTACAGAAAGAGGAAGCGGACGCGGAGGATTCAGCACCCTGATGTTCCCATTCGTCGTGTCCGTTTTCTGAACAACGCTTCCACTGTAGCTCTCAAGGCCTGGATGAAAGCGCAAATTCGCGGTTATGTCCCAGGCAGGCATGCCATTGTGATAGTTGCGAATGTTCGGAAGTCGTGCGGGATCATAAATCATGCTGAAGGCTGAGTTTTGCGTTATGTTGCCGGTTTCAATCTCCTGCCCCAAAGTGAAGTCGATTGTTGCGTCGGCGGATGCAATCTGTGCGACCGCGACCGGAATCTCCTTAGCTGCAGCTTTTGCCATAAAACCTCCTTCAAGTGCCTATATAAAGAAGTAAGCGGCACCGAATGACTCGGTGCCGCGTGTTTGGCACACTCAGGCTTTCACTTTTGCAAATCTGGGTGCACGCATCTCTTGAGCCTTGCGGGAGACATCGGCTGCGAGAAATGGTCGTGGAACCGCAGTCGAAACACGTATATTGCGGAATACCACCCGACCCGTATGTGCCTGGAGTCCGATGAACCCGGAATGAGGATCGACACTTACCGGCTTGCCACGATAAGCGTCCACGTTGTCGAACCTGGTTGTTTCGTTCCCGTTGAGGCGAACAACATAGGTCTGACCAACGACTTCGATCTCCAGTTCATTCCATGAGCCCGCAACCAGAGCTGCGCCACGCCTGTAACTCTGGAACGCGATCCCGCCCGGTTCGGTCGGTATGTCGTAAACGGCGGCCGTGTGGTTCTTGTCCAAGCCCGATGGCTTGGCAGCTTCGTCGATCTGGATTTCGAAACCGGTGTCCACCGCGACCCAGTGTTGGTTGATATAAGGTCGCGAGACACCATCTCGACCCGGCACCGGCATACGCGGATCACGGAAACGCACAAAGACCCCGGAGTTGTTGTTCGCGGGATCGTTGAGCCGGAATTCCAGCCGGAGGTTGAAGTCGCTGAATTGTCTTGGAAAATACAACAGTCCCAGTTCCCCGCTCGGATCAGGCTGGGCGATGATCAGTCCATCGGTCAAGGCAAATGCGCCACCTCCTGCAAGTTGCCATTTGCTGAATAATGTATCGGTGCCGTCGAACAGGTATTGGTATGTATCCTCCAGCGGGTTGGCGATTGGCGTCGCAACCAGCCGGTCACCGGCCCTGCGGGAAAGAGCCACACCAGAGAGCATCGGATTAGGCGAACCCATCGTGGGCAACAGACACGGCCCGAGTGCATACAGATTGTCGGATTCGTAAAATTTTCCAAGATCATCCGTAACCGACGTATTCGGGTCATCGCCCATCCAGCACGTCCCACTTTCGTGGTGAGTTGAACTGAGCTTGTCACGACGCACGTCGAGCGACGGGGGCGTAGTTTGCCAAAAAGACGTGCTACCCGGGTTTGGTGAGGACAAGTACTGAATCGGGCCGCCATTGGCGAAAATGCTTGCAACCTCTTCGGCAGCTTGATCCATTACATTCCACAGGACCATGTTCTTGGAGCTTGGATCTCCGCCTTCCAATCGGACCAGGGCTCGTGGTTGTTGAAAGTCGAAGCCGTTGTGTGGCCCGAGATTGTCAAGAATGACTCGGTTAAGCGGATCCGCCGAAGCTTTGTCGCCCAGCATCTCGCCGATTCCCCGGATGGTTATTACAATCCAATCATCCGTGAGATCGTTGAAGCGATCCAGTTCATCTATATTCGGGATTTTCTTAAATAGTTCAGCCTCTGAATTCATTCCGAGCGTGCCCACTCCGGAAGCGGTGATCTGGAGATGGAAGTGCCCCAGAGTTCTATCCGTGTGCTCGTGAATACCTTTCACAAACAGGGCCGAGACCGCTAGTTCTTTGATTGCCCGCACGGCCGGGCTGAGTGAGCTTTTCGGGATGCGGATAGTAAGGTTCGATCGCAGATGCGCCATCAAATTCTTGCCAATCAATCCACGCTGGTTTGGAAGGGTTTCCAGCGCGAGCCTGGTGTTCTCGATGGTGCCTAATGCTAGAAACACCTTTCCTTGATACGGCACATCCACGGAGCCCTGATTGGTAACAATGCGGGTAATGCGCCGACCGCTACGCTCAAGGCGGATCAGATGGGCGTGTGGCACGACCATCAGACGTTTTTTCACATTCTTCTGTTCTGGGCCACCCACAACGCTCTGCTCGGCCTCACTCTGCGCGAGCCGCGCAGCGCGGATGAGAAGCTGCACCCCATTGAATTTGTTAAACGGGAAAAAGCCTGCCCGTGGTGCCGTCGACTGCACAGCAATCGGAGCTTCCAAATCCTTGGCAACCGCGAGCGTTCCGCGATTTCCCTTCAGCTGCGGACGGGCGGCAGACGGTCTGGCAGATAAGCCATCAAAAAGGATGGTTTCCAGTTCGTTCTGCAGATCGGCGTGCACGAAGTCATTGGTATCTGACGTGCCTATCTGCTCCGCGGCCTGATCGAGATATGAGTGGATGGGAGCACCGGTGGGAAGAACTGCCGTCATCAGATCTCGGCGGACCGTCGCCGGCCAAGGAGGGCTAACCATTTCAGAGTCGATAAAGTATGGAGACCATCCACCCCAGAAAAGCGAGCGCCCTCCAAGGCAGAACGCTAATCCTGGGAACTCACGATTCCATGGCTTCGGGCTATCCGAATTCCAAGGTACTCCCCAGACCTCGCCGGTATCGAGCGAGGGTGGAAGATTCTGGACATGCTCCGGAAACAGAAACGGCCCAGCCTCCAGAACCAGAATACGATGCGCCCGGGTCTGATCGAGATTGAAGATGTGACTGGCAAACACGGATCCAAAACTGCCCCCACCAATCACGATGTAGTCGAACTGCTTGGCATCAGGGTCGAGGTTTCGATCGGTGCTTCGGATAGCTTCGTCCAGGCCATTGCAGACATAACGGCCCAGCACATCCAAAGAAAAGTCTGTACGCTGAGAAGAGGAACTACTCATAAAAACACTCCTTTACTGCGGCTGTGGCAGTTGTGGCTCGTCGCGCCTTGACATATACAACCTCCGCGCGAGGCGAAAGAAGGGGGTTAACGATTTAAGGCCGGCCGGAGGGGAAGAAGTGTGCCCAGCTTCGGCCCGAAGCTGTCAGCGTAAAATTGTACACCTTGTTTTGCGTTGTCAACTCTGTGAATTTCGGGTTACATCGCCGCAGGCTACTCTGAACGGAATTTCATGTGCCGTTCATGCCGCTTTAATTCTGTGACTCTATTCTGGTGAGTTTAAGAAATGCGTATCTTAGTGGTCGAGGACGAAGAGAAGGTTTCTCGTTTTGTCTCTCGCGGATTGACTGCGGAGCGCTTTGCAGTCGATGTGGCACGAGACGGCAAGAGCGGCTGGGAATTTGCGGAGACCTATCAATATGACCTTATTATCCTGGACCTGATGCTTCCGGGGCTCACCGGCGCCGAGGTTTTGAACCGAATTCGGAAGTCGAAGTCCCAGGTCCCGATCCTGATTCTGACCGCCCGTGATTCAGTCAGCGACAAGGTCGAGCACTTTGAAGCCGGCGCTGACGACTACCTCACGAAGCCTTTCGCATTTGCCGAACTGCTGGTTCGGGTCAAAGCCCTCCTCCGGCGCGGACCGGTTACTAGAGCAAGCGTGCTGCGGATCGGGGATCTGGAGTTGGATCGCCTTTCACAACAAGTCAAACGGGCCGGCAAACGAGTCGAGTTGACCTCAAAAGAATATGGAGTCCTTGAATATCTGATGGCGAACGCGGGGAGGGTCCTCTCACGCACAATGATCCTCGAACACGTGTGGGACCAAAGTTTCGACGGGGCCACGAACATTGTCGATGTGTACGTACGTCATCTGCGGGCAAAAGTCGACGATGCGCATGAGCCGAAGATGATCCGCACCATTCGAGGATTGGGATATGTACTCTCTGAAACTGAGGCTGAGGCGTGATCACCCGCTCCATTCGCTTTCGGATGGCGCTGTGGTATGCGGCCCTTCTAGCTGGCGCACTTGCCGTATTCGGAGCGTCCACCTATGTCGGGTTGGAGCGTTACCTTCAGAAGTCTCTGGAAGAGTCTCTAATCAAACAGGCACGCTCCATCGGCGACGTGCTGCTCGTCAATATCAATCAAAGCGGAGAAGACTACGTCGATAACGAGATCACTGAGCACTACTCGCCGGAAATCAATGGACGGTTCATCCGAGTCACTCGCGTGGATGGGAAACGAATCTATGTCTCCGGTCCGCCAAAAGACGGAACATTCGATCCCGGCCTAGTTTCCGCTCCCCAATTACCGGCGGCACGGGAGTTTACTCGTGAAATGGAAATGTCTGATGGGCACGAACTTCTACTCCACGGTTTGCCCTACCGCGCTAGCGATGGAGCACAGTTCCTCATCGAAGTTGCTGCACCATATAACCAGATTGAATCGGTCCTTCGCGGTCTCCTGCTGACGTTTACCCTGGGCTTACCACTTATTGTCGCGCTTGCCATCGGAGGCGGTTACCTACTGATGCGAGGTGCGTTGCGACCAGTAGACGAGATTCGACAGAAGGCCGCTCAGATCACCTCACGCAACCTCAGCCAACGATTGCCCGTTGTTCACACTGGTGATGAGCTTGAACGACTCGCGACCGATCTCAACCGCATGATCGGCCGGCTGGAGGAATCGTTTCTGCAGATCAATCGCTTCTCGGCCGATGCGTCTCACGAACTGCGCACTCCGTTGACTGTCCTCCAAGGAGAACTAGAGGCAATTGCACAGAAGGGACAAAATTTGCCGGAGGACGTGAGGGACACAATCGGAAGCGCTTTGGAGGAGACACAGAGGCTGGCCAAGATCGTCGAAAGTCTTCTGGCGATTTCCCGGCTAGAAGCTGGAGAGGCGCGGGTGCAGCCCGTGCGCCTGGATTTTGCAGAACTGGCGCGCACAACTGCTGACCAGATGAAGCTGCTCGCGGAGGAAAAGCGCATTTCGCTGACATCGGACGGAACTGACCCCGTCGAAGTGGAGGCTGATCCGTCCCGACTCAAGCAAGTAGTCGTGAACCTCCTAGACAATGCGATCAAGTACACGCCCCAAGGAGGACACGTCAGCGTCTCTGTAGCGCGGCGGGACGATCATGCCGTTCTCGAAGTGGCTGATAGTGGTCTGGGCATTTCAGCTGACGATCTGCCGCACGTTTTTGAGCGCTTCTATCGTGCTGACAAAGCTCGTTCTCGTCAGATGGGTGGAACTGGTTTGGGACTCTCCATCGTCCGCTCGATCTGCCAGGCCCATGGCGGACGAGTCACAGTCACCAGCACAGAGGGTCGAGGCAGCCTTTTCCGTGTCGAACTGCCGGTGTCCACCAACAATCGATCTCAATCTCGCAATTCCTAAACTGCTCCTTTCGTGCAGCCGAATCCTGAACGAAATTTCATGATCGATTCAGCCGTCATTAATCCTAGTCCGATATGCTCGCTTTGATTTTCTTGCGGGTGAGTCAAAGGAGAGCACCATGGCCGCACTCAAGATTGTTCCGCTCGCTGCGCTACTTCTCGGGTTGATTGTGCTTATTTCCTGCAACGACAGTGATGAGGACGAGAAGCGACCGATCAGCCCGAGCGGAACAGCACAATCTGCAAACCAAAAGCCGGGAGAAAAACCTGCAGCTGATGAAGAGAATGAGGGTGAAGAAGGCCCGGCCACTCCGGCTGCGGTAGCTGCCGAAAAAGCTGCTCCACAACAAACCGCG
>WNFC01002472.1_pt1 | contig 19892 bp, 11 predicted proteins | sample 5400541 | NCBI WGS metagenome assembly WNFC01 (sample SAMN13153342, study PRJNA577476) | soil metagenome | isolation source: 120 cm saprolite under Douglas fir tree site 2 hole 2 replicate 1 | place: USA:California | collected 2015-04-18 | reverse complement strand
CGCGCGCCGCCACGTCCCCGCCCCCCCGCTGCGGGTCGCCATCGCCTGCGACATCTCCGGCTCCATGGCCCCCTACGCCCGCCCGGTCGCCTCCGCCGCCTGGATCCTCGCCCGCGCCGCCGCCGCCATCCCCGCCGCCACCGTCCTGTACGGCCGCGCCGTCACCCCCCTGACCTGGCCCGGCCGCGCCCCCGCCCGCGTCACCGAGTTCACCGCCACCGACACCTACGAGAGCTTCTGCCAGGCCATCGACGCCCTCGACGGCGCCCTCGGCCTCTCCCGCCGCGGCGCCGCCCGCCTCCTGGTCATCGTCTCCGACGGCAACTACAAGAAGACCGAGCCCGCCGACGGGCAAAAGCGCATCACCCGCCTCGCCGCCGCCGGCTGCGGCATCCTCTGGCTCACCCCCGACACCCCCTCCAGCCCAATGACCGGCGCCCAGGTCATCACCCTCACCGACCCCGCCGCCACCATCACCGCCATCGCCCGCGCCGCCACCCGCGCCCTGGCCCCCTGACCCCCGGCCCGGCCGCCGCGCGCCCCCCAAGCGCGCGGGACTGGGCCGGGGAGCCCCGCACGACCCGCCACCGCCACCCCCCCGCAGCCCACTGCCCTTAACTTCCGGGATTTATGTCTGCTGGTGTCCGGTTCTCTGGCAGTTGGCGGCGATTTGGCCGCAGGTTGATCACGGTGCGGCGTGCGGGCGCGGCAGTGCCTGAAGAGCAACGAAGCCCCTGGTAGGACGTGGAGGTGCTGAAACCAAAAACGTCCGGGAACAGGAGCTTCGTTGTCCCGCCATTTTGCCATGCTCATGTCGTCCCCGCAGGCCAGGGCCGCTGTTCCTGCCGAGGCTGAGGAGGAGCCCGGCCTGCGGGCGGATCTGGCCAGCCGGATCCTGTCAGGCCCGGGCCTGTGGCTGGACTGGCTGGAGGAACTGGATCGCCATGGCCTGATCGAGGAGCTCCTCGCCGAGAGGGTGATCGATGAGGCGGTGGCCGCCGCGCCGCACGGCCACCAGCTGGACCGGGCGCTGAACGCGAAGACGACCTTGATCTGCGTCCTGGTCGGCTGCCTGTTCCCCGGTGAGGGCTACGACGCGAACCTGCGCACCGCCTTCGGCCTGCCCGGGCTGCGGCTTAAGCCCGGCACGAAGGTGCCCACCGGCCCGGCGCTGTCGAAGGCCAGAGTCCTGCTGGGCGAGCAGGTGATGCGGCGGGCGTTCGAGCTGGACGCGGCCCGCACCGACGTGGAGCTGGGCATCGGGGCAACGTGGCACGGCATGGAGACCACCGCCTTCGACGGTACGAGCGCCGAGGTGTTCAATAACGACGTGCTGGCGGAGGCGTTCGGGGTGCCCGCGGGCGGCACGAAACCCAAGGTCCGCATCGTCGCGCACGTCCGCACCGGATCCCGCCGCTGGATCGCCGCGGCCATCGGCGGCTACCACGACGGGGAGAACGCCCTTGTCGATGACCTGGCCTGCACGCTGCGGGAAGGCATGCTCAACCTCGCCGACCGCGGGTTCTTCTCCATGGACCGCTGGATCCGGTTCTCCGCTACCGGGGCGCACCTGTGCTGGCGGGTCAAGAACGGCGCGAAGTCCGTGCCGTTCAAGACCCTCAAGACCCTGCCCGACGGCTCTGAGCTGGTCCTTCTCCACGAGTCCGACGGCATGCTCGGCAAGCGCCGCCGCGACGCCGGCGGCAGGACCACGCCGCGCCTGCCCGACACGGTCGCCCGGCTGGTTCAGTTCACCGTCACCACCCGCACCCGCAGCGGCCGCGCCAAGACCAGCACCATCCGGGTGCTGACCACTCTCCTGGACCACGACGAATTCCCCGCCGCCGGGATCGCCGCCCTGTACGCCGAAAGGTGGCAGGTGGAAATCGCTTACCTCCACCTGAAGAAGACGCTGCGCGGCCACAAGCGCGTCCTGCGCGGCCAGTCCGAAACCCTCGCCCGCCAGGAGGTCTGGGCGTTCCTGCTAGTGCATAACATGATCGCCACCCTGGCCGCCAAAGCCGCCGCCCTGGCCGGCATCGACCCCGACGAAATCAGCTTCACCGCCGTGCTCGGCCTGGCCCGCGCCTGCGTCCAGGCCGACAGGCGCTGCGCGCACTGCGGCCGGCGCCCTGGTGACCCCCTTGGCCGCCTGCTCGCCGACGTCATCGCCTATCCCAGGAACCGCGCCGACCGGAAACGGACCTCCGGCCGCACCCCGGCCGAGCGGCGCACCAGGCACACCGAGGACGCCAACTACACCATCACGGTCACGCCGTCAAATCTCCCGCAATGGGACGAAACTCTCGGAAGTTAAGGGCAGTGCCCCGCAGCCCCGGGCCGCCAGAGGGAAAAGCGCGCCATGACTCTTCCCGTCCCGGCGGGCACCGCCGGCGCCCGGCATAATTCACGCCCGCACTTCACGGGAATGCCTTTCCATTGTGGTGTCCCGACGTGAATGCCTGCGCCACCTCGGAAACCAGCTTGCCGCAACCGGATATGCCAAACCGGGCCGCCTGCCGCGAAATTGCCTGCCGGGTGTTCTGCCAGGTAACCGCGTTCAGCCGTCTAGGTAACCGAGATAAACACGCACACCGCTTGCCTGCCGCGCCAGCCGGAGTGATGGTCGTCCAGACCGCAGGAAAACCCCCGGCAATAACCCGGAATAACCCGGGCCGGGAACCCCAGAAAAGGAGTCACGTCATGCCCGCAAGAAAGAAGAACACCGCGCAGGGTAACGCGCCGCACAGCGCCTCGCCTACGGCCCCGTCGCCGCAACCCGCTCCGGCGGCCGGCCCCCCGGCCGGCAGCCCCGCAGCGGCCATCTGGGCCGCGCTGGCCGCCGCACCGGGCGCCACCGCCGCCCAGATCGCCACCGCCGCCGGGACCAGCCGCGCCATCACCAGCCGGGAACTGGCCGCCCTCGAAACCAGCGGCCACGCCACCCGGACCCCCGGAGAACGCACCGGCCGCACCACCGCCCCCACCACCTGGCAGCCCGCCCACCCCGGGCCAGGCGAGACAGATCCAGCCGGGACGGCGGGCACCCCCGCCGCGAGCCCCGCCCCGGCAGGAGACGGGCACCTCCCCGCACCCGGCAGCGACCCGGCACCAGGCGAGGCGGACGGCAGCCCGCCAGACACCCAAGCCCCCGGCAGCACCGCCACCGACGCCCCCGCCGCGAGCAAGACCGCCCCCGCCCCGGCGGACGGCACCGCACCCGGCGACGAGGCCGCGCCGGACGCGGGCATCCCCGATCGCAATGGCGCTGACGCCCCCGCCGCCGGGGACGCCGCCGCCCCGGCGCCGGCGGACGGCGAGCCGCAGCCGGCGGCCGGTGAGGCTGCCGAACTGCTGCGGCGCGAGGTAGCCTCCGCAGCCACCCAGGCCGCCGACGTGCTCGGCAGCGGCGACACCGCCACCGCGCTGGCCGCGATGGACGCCATCTGCGCCGCCGCCACCCAGGCCCGCCGCCTGCTGAAAGCCGCCGCCAGCGGGCGCAAGCCACGCGGCACCAGCGGCCCGGCAGCCCGCCCCGGGCAACTGCGCGACCTCGTCGCGGCCCATCTCGCGGCTAACCCGGACGCCGAGTTCACCCCCCACGCGATCGGCCGGGTCCTGACCCGGTCCTCCGGCGCCGTCGCCAACGCCCTGGACCGGCTCACCGCCCTCGGGAACGCCCAGCTCACCAGCGACAAGCCCCGCCGCTACCGCCACCAGGCCACCCCGGGCACCACCCCGGCCCCGGCTGTAGGGTCTGCGGATCCTTGAGCAATTCCGGATGATCATGAGCACCCGGTGAGCAAAATCCGGGTTTCGTGAGCAACGGCTGCGGACTTCCCTACTGTCTGTTGTTCATGGTGGCACAGTCACGTGCTCGGCTGAAGGCGCACGATCCCGTTGTCTGGGTCCGGTACGACGATGGCTCGGCGCAGGAGTTCGCGCTGGATCGTTTACGGCTGGCAGATTTGTGCGATTCCGTTCCGTGGCGGCAGGTGCGCTCCCGTCACGGCCAGGACCATTACTCCGGTTCGTATGCCTCGGCGACGATGGCCGGGTTCGTGGTGTACGAGAGCCGCCTGGAGCTGGCCAGGCTGCTGCTGGCTGACTTCGATCCGCAGGTACGCCGGATCTACGCTCAGCCGTTCCGCCTTGTGGCCTGCATTGATGGCCGGGTCCGGCACCATGTGCCGGATTACCTGCTGGTGACGGCGGCCGGAACGGCCCGGCTGGTGAACGTCAAGCCGGCCGCGCGGCTGGCGGATCCGAAGATCGCGGAAGCCCTGGCCTGGCCGGGTGTGCTGGCGGAACGGCACGGCTGGGAGTACGAGGTGTGGTCGGGCGCGGATGTGACGGTGCTGGAGAACATCCGTTTCCTGGCCGGGTACCGCCGCCCCGGCGTGGTGCCCGCCGGGGAGGTGGAGCGGGCCTGGGCGTGCGTGCGGGACGACGAGCAGCTGGCGGACGCCGAGCTGCGGCTTGCGGGTGGCAGGCCGCGGCATGAGGCCCGGCCCGCGCTGCTGGCGCTGCTGTGGTCGGGGAGACTGGCCACGGATCTGACGCGCCCGTTGTCCGGCGAGTCGGTGTTGCGCAGGCCGACATGACCGGCTGGACAACGCCGTTGCGGCCCGGGCTGCCGGTGAGCTTCGACGGTGAGCAGTTCACCATCGCCGAGATCGAAGGCAGCCGGGTGATGCTGCGTCGCTCCGGGGTCGCGGGCGTGCCGGCGTGGCGCCAGGTGGAGCTGGTCGCGTTGCTGTCGCATCCGGGCACCCGGATTCTGGTGGAGGCGCCGGAGCCGCAGACGGCGGTGGCCGCGGTGCTCGGCGGCCTGGACAGGGACGAGGGCGACGAGCTGACGGCCAAGTACAGGCACGTGCAGGAGGTCAAGACCGGCTACCAGCTCGGCTGCGCGGAGCTGGCGCTCAAGGGGGAGCCGCGGCCGGAGTACGCGGCGGGCGTGCCGGTGATGGCGCGGTACAGGGCTAAGGCGGCGGAGCTGGGGGTCGGGGCGAGCACGGTGCGCCGCTGGGTGACGCAGGCCGAGGACGGGCCGGCCGGGCTGGTGGCGGAACGGTCGGCGCGGGGGGTGCTGGACCGGGCTGATCCCCGGTGGCTGGATGCGGCCCGGGAGGTGATCGCGCGGCATGTGACCGCGAGCCGGCCGGTGCGCGGCCTGCTGCTTACGGAGATCGAGGAGCGGCTGGCGCACGAGCACGGCTGCGGTGTGGTCGCGATCCCGTCGCGGTCGGTGGGCTATGAGCTGCTGCGGGAGCTGGGCCGGGGGACGAACGCCTTCACCGGCAGCACGAAGGGCAAGAGGTCGATCGCGAACCGCCCGCAGGGCGCCTATGGGCGGCTGCGGGCGACCCGTCCGGGCGAGTATGTGGTGCTGGACACCAACCGGCTGGATGTGTTCGCGATGGAGCCGGTGACCTGCCGCTGGGTGCAGGCGGAGCTGACCGTCGCCATGGATCTGTACAGCCGGTGCATCACCGGGCTGCGGCTGACCCCGGTGTCGACGAAGTCGATCGACGTCGCCGGCGTGCTGTTCGAGACGGTCCATGCCCCGTCCCGGGCGCGGCGGGAGGGTAGCGGGGCGCTGCCATACGTTGGCGTGCCGGGCACGGTGGTGGTGGACGCGGACAAGCTCGTGGACGCGCGCGGCCGCCCGCTGCTGCCGAGTGTGGCGGCGGAGAGCATCGTGTTCGACCACGGCAAGGTGTACCTGTCCAACCACATCAAGAGCGTGTGCGCGAAGTTCGGCATCTCGCTGCAGCCTGCCCGGCCGCACACCCCGACCGACAAGCCGGTGGAGCGCTGGTTCAAGACCCTGGGCGAGGGGCTGCTGGCCGTCCTGCCGGGTTACAAGGGGCCGGATGTGCACAGCCGGGGGGAGAAGGTCGAGGAGGAGGCGTTCTTCTTCCTGGATGAGCTTGAGCAGATCGTCCGCGAGTGGATCGGACTGTATCACGGCAGTCGGCATCGCGGCCTGGCGGTGCCGGAGTTTCCCGGGCTGCAGCTGAGCCCGCTGGAGATGCTGGAGCACGGGGTCACCCGCGCCGGACCGCTGATGATTCCCGCACGGCCCGGTATGGCGCTGGAGTTCCTGGGGGTGGAGTACACCACCATCCAGCACTACGGCGTGGAGATCGACACGCTGCGCTATAACGGCGCAGCGCTGAACGGCTACCGCAACCAGCGCAGCACGGTGCGCGGCCCGCATGCCGGGAAGTGGCCGATCGCGGTGGACAGCGGAGATTTCAGCCGCGTCTGGTTCCAGGATCCGCGCGACTGCTCATGGCACGAGCTGGTGTGGGAGCACGCCGCCGCGCTGGGCGGGCCGTTCAGCCGGGAAGCCGCGGCCTATGCCCGCAAGCTGGCGGCCACCACCCATCGTTTCCCGGACACTAAGCGTGCCCTGATCGAGTTGCTGGACCGGTGGGGGGCGGGCTTGACCGCGAACCGGGCCGAGCGGCGGATGGCGGTGCGCCTGTCCCAGGAGCGGCTGCGGCTGGCCAGCGAAACGACAGCCGGGCAGGAATCGGAGGCTGAGCAGGCTGCGGCGCTTCCCGCCGTCCAGCGGATAACCGGCCAGCAGCGGCAGGGCGGTGCCGCCGCCATAACCAGCATGGCCATGCAGGCGGATGGCGGGGACGACGACGAGGACGCCGAGTGCGACGCGGGCTTCCCCGGCGAGGAGGCGGACCTGGCCGGCGAGGATGAGTTCTACGCCGACGCCTGGGACAGCCGGTGAGCTTAGCGCTGGGACAGGACGGGGAGCACGACACGGTCGAAGGGGATGACCGGCAGTACTCGCCCACCCGGCTCAAGGGCTGGCTGGAATTCGTCAACGGCCCGGACCGCCTCCAGCCCGTGCGCCTGTCCGCCGCGCAGATGGCCGCGCTGCCCGCGCGGGAGCTGGTGCGTTACAACGACCTGCGGGCGGTCTGGCATGCCAACATCGGCCCGATCAAGACACCCCAGCTGCTGGCGCTGCTCGACGACCTGGCTGAGATCGTCGAGTCCAACCGGCACGACGGGGATAAGGCCAAGCCCGCGGCCCTGGTCGACGCCTATCCGGGGCTGGGCAAAAGCACCGCGGTGCGCGAGTACGGGCGCGATTACTACCGGCAGCAGATCGCGCTGCGCGGCGAGACCACCCCCGAGGGGCATCGCCGGGTTCCGCTCATCTACATCGCCCTGACCGGCAACACCCATATCCGCGGGCTGAACGCCGCGATCTGCCGCTTCTACGGCCTGCCCGATCGCGGGGATGCCGACACGCTCGCCGAGCGGGCCAAGGACGCGGTCCTGAGCTTGAAGACGGCCGTCTTCGTCGTCGACTTCCACTTCCTGGCGCCCAACCACGCCGACACCAACGCCGTGAAGATGGCCAACCACCTGAAGTTCTTGTCCAACACCTTCCCCGTCACCCTCATTTACGTCGGGGTGGGAGTGCGCATCCGGGGCATCCTCACCGAGGGACGGGCACCCCAGCAGACGCTGTATGCCCAGTTCGGGCGCCGCACCACGCCGCTGACCCTGCGCCCATTCCAGGTCGAAGACGAACCAGGGCGCGAGGAGTGGCGCCGGCTCCTGCTGTCGATCGAGCGTCAGCTTGTGCTGGCCGGACGCTATCCCGGCATGCTGGCCGACGACCTGTCCGACTACCTGTTCGCCCGCTCCAGCGGCCACTTCGCCTCCCTGATGGCCCTGATCAACCGGGGCTGCCTGCGCGCGATCCGCACCGGCCAGGAACGGCTCGATGCCGGCCTGATGGACCGGGTGAAAAACGACGCGGCAGCCGAGGAAAGCCGCCAAGAACTCCTCGCCGCGATCGAGGCCGGGCTGCTGACCTCCCGCCCGAAGGCCCGCGGCCGGACGGCGGCGACCGCGTGAGCACCTGGACCCCCGATCGCATCCCGATCACCGTGGCACCCCTGCCCGGCGAGGCGCTCGAAAGCTGGATCAGCGCCCACGCCCGCCGGCTGCGCACCACCAGCAACGGCCTGATGGAACATGCCGGGCTGGGCGGTGCGCGCATCGGGCAGATGGCGCTGCGGCTGTCCGAGGACGAAGCCGCGGCCCTGCAGCGGGCCACCGGGGTCGCCAGGCCGGTTCTGACCGCGATGACCCTCGATCCCTACGACGGCCTGGCAGTCGCGATCGCGGTCCGGCGCGGCCAGCGCACACTGGCACGGCCCCCCGCCGGGAGATCCAGCGGCGCCCGCGCCCGCTACTGCCCGGCGTGCCTGCGCCACGACGACGGCCGCGGGCCGCTGACCTGGCGCCTGCCCTGGTCCTTCGCCTGCCCGATCCACCGTGTCCTGCTGCTGGACGTCTGCCCCGCCTGCCACCGTCCCCCGCGGCCGTGGAACGCGCGGCGCCTGGGCCCGCCGGCCGGCGGCGCCTGCACCCGCGATAGTCCGAGCCCACCCACCGAGTCCCGGCGCAGACGCGGTATGTGCGGGGCCGACCTGACCCGCGCGCCAGCCATCCCGCTACCCGCCACCGGAACCGTGCTCGCCGCCCACCGGCACCTGGCCGAACTGATGGCGAGCGAACCCGGCGCCCGGCCGGCGGCGCTGGCCGGGCTCAAACAGGTCTACGCGGTGGCCTGGCGTGCCCTGCGCGGCCTGCACACCATCCCCGGGCGTGCCCCGCAGGTCGTGCACACCGTGCTGGACGAGTGCCGCACACAGCCGCCCGGCTTGGCGCGCACGCATGCCGGGCGCGACGCTCCCAGCGCGGCCATCGGCGCCGCGCTGGCCCACATCGCGCTCGACGACGGGCACCCCCACCACGAGGTGCTGTTCGACTGGATCCTCCAGGCCGACCGCTTCCTGCTGAAAGACAGAAAGCACAAACCCGGCATCGGAGCGATCGCCAACCGGTGGACCTGGAGCGGCCCTGAACTGGTCAGCCGGGTGCTGGGCAGGCTGGATGCCGAGGCCAGCCTGCACGCCCGGCTGCGCTACAGCACCGCCAGTCCCCGGCCACGCTGGCCTGACCTGCCCGCCGCAGCCATCTCCCGCCGGGCGGCGATGATCCCCGCGATGCTGTGGCCGGGCTGGACCATGCGCCTGCTGCCACCGCCACCCGGCCGCTCCAGCCCCCGCGAGGCCGACCCGCGCACCAGCGCCTTCCGGCGTGGCTGCAGCAGCTTCCTGCTGCTACCCGGCGGGCCGCCACTGCTGAACTTCGAGCGCGCCGGCCCGCTGCTAGGTAACCACCAATCAGACACCGACCGCGGCGCTGTCGAGCGGCGTATCTACCACCACCACGACCTCACCCCGCTGGCATCGGTCCTAGCCCAGCTCGCGTTCGCGGTCGATGAGCACGGCTGCCCGATCGACTACGCCCGGCGGCGGGCCTTGTTCACCGGCTCCACCATCACGCTGGACTTGGACGCTTATGCCAGGCTGCGCCTCCAGCACGCTTGGAGCGCAGGCTACGCCCCGCGCGTGGCCGTGCTGCGCTGGTACCTGTTCCTGCTGCTCACCGGCGAGCACCCAGCTCCGGGCGCGAAGAAGCCGTTCGGCCATCAATGCACGGAATTCCGTTTCCAGGCACCGCGCCCGCTGCGCGTCTTCCTGCGCCAGCAGGCCCAGACCAACCTCGCCTGCCACGGCATCACCGAACCCGTCACCTGGGAACCACCCCCGCACTGGGTCACCTGCCCCTCCTGGCCCGGCGCCGCCCCCGCCAGCATCAGCCAGGAAGACTACATCGCCCTGCTGGAAACGGCCGGCTCCGTCCACGACGCCGCCGGTGCCCTCGGGCTGACCCCGGAACACATCCGGCTCCACTGCGAGATCACCGACACCGGCACACCCCCCGCCACCGCCAACGGCATACCCGGCCCGCCCACCCGCGAGGACATCCTCGGCCCCGCGCACCTGCGCGACCTTTATGAGTACCAGCACCTGCCCGTGACCGAGATCGCCGGCATGGCCGGCTGCGCCACCGCTACCATCCGCAGGCTCCTGCAGCACGACGGCGTGCCCCGGCGCCGCAACTACCGGCGTCCCCCGCCCGAATCGGGGATCACCCGGGCATGGCTTGAGCGTGAATACGCCGGCAACCTGCGAAGCATCGGCGCGCTGGCCCGCGAACGCAACGTCACCGCCCACTACCTCATGAGCCTGGCCAAGAACTGGGGCCTGCCCATCCGCGGACACCGGCACTACAGCGGCATCGGCCACCTGAACCTCCCCAGCCCGCCATCCCCCGCCATCCGCGCGGTTACCATGCGCAGCGGAGCGCTGCGCCGACTGGCGCTCATCACCCAGATCCCCGGCCACACCGGCATCGCCGCAGCAGCGCGCGACATCTACGACGGCCGCGCAGGCGCCCTGCGGCAAAAGATACGCAGCATCGAAAAGGCTGCCGGATTCACCATCATCGACCGGTCCGCCACGCCCCTCACCCCCACCGAGCCAGGCCACGAGTTCATCCAGGAAGCGCTCCAGATCCTCCGAATCGCCCGCGAGACAGACGACCGCACGTAAGCCCCTGGCCACTGATCCACGCCACAGGCATACAGCCCGCACTTGAATAGAGTCAGGGAGGACCGTGGATGGCCACCGGGATCTGCCCGCTGGCAGCCGGGATCTGCGGCTGGTACGGAGGGTGGTCGGCCAACAGGCGTCGCCAAGCCGCGACGTTGACTCTCCCTGCCGATTCGGCGCGCGGTGGCCGACCTGCATCATCCCGGGGAACTGCGGCCAGATCAGGGAGTTCGGGGCGGCCCGGCAGCGCCGGAGGAAGTCGGGGGAGGCCCAAGGTACGCCCTCACCGTTGCCCGTCGGCCCGTCCGGGCGCCTGACGCAAAGCCGCAGGTAGCCGACGACCCGAAGCAGACGACCCGGCCTGCACCGGGGTCGAAGTCCACCACGGCACCGGTAGCCCAGAGGTTCCTGCCGCCTGCAGCGCGCAGCGCGCCCACGTGGTGGCCGGTGCCGTCCCGGTGGCGGCCGCCGGGGCGCCACCGGGAGCGGCCAGGACCATCGAGGCCGGGCGGCACCCGCCGCCGCGGCCAGGTCGAAGACACCGAAAGCGTGTGCGGCATCATCGAACACGCCAGCTGGGGATTCTCATACGGATGACGCGCATCGCCGGCGCTTCCTCAGCACAAGCCGGCTGCAGCGAGGGTTTCGCATGACATGAACCACCTGCGGCTTGTGCCCGTGTTAGCAGTGCCGGGACTAACTGTGGTGGGCTTCACGGCGAGAAGGGTGGCGGATGCGCGGTGCACTCGGCGATCGCCCAGCGGCCCGCGGTTGGCGCACGTGCGGCTGCTGGCCGCAGTGCTGGCCTCGGCGGGCGAGGCGGGTGAGCCGGCCATGGCCGGCTCCAGCGCCGGTTGTTCCCGCCGCGGTGACGGCCGCCCAGGCCGGCCCGGGCGGACCGGCAGACGCTCGCCGGGTTCAGGCGCTGGTACGCGGGTAGTCCCTCACGGCACGTGCGGCTTCTAAATAACCCTCTTCAAGTAATCGGACCCGGGAAACACATTTCGTGAAGGAGGGAGTACACGATGATGCAGCACCGCACCATTTCTCCGACCTTAGACAGGAAACAGGGCGCGGGAGGCGCGCCAACGTCCCGCAGACGGGCGAGCCGGCCGCTGCTGGCTCTGGGTCTGGCGCTCCTTGCGGGCCTGGGGCTGAGCATCCGGCCCCCTGCCGCCGCCGCGGCCACGGTGACGTTTCAGGTGACCACCACCACCGACGCGCCGGACGCATCGCCCGGTGATGGCATCTGCGCTGACGCGGCCGGGCAATGCACGCTGCGCGCCGCGGTGCAGGAGGCCGACGCCCAGCCCAGCGGCAGCACCATCACCATCTTGGTGCCCGCGGGCACCTTCCCCCTCAAGCTGGGCGTGCTGTCGCTGACGGCCAACACCATCACCGTCCAGGGAACCGGCGCGAGCACCGTCGACGGCCGGAACGCCAGCCAGGTGTTCAACATTGGCCCGGCTGCCAGCGTGACCCTCGGCCAGCTGGCGATCATCGACGGCAACGCCTCCCTCGGCGGCGGCATCCAAAACGCTGGCACGCTCACGCTCACCAACAGCACGGTCGCTGCCAGCGTCGCCAGCAACGGCGGCGGGATCTACAACCAGCAGGGCGCGACCCTCGCCCTGGCGGGCACCACCGTCTCCCAGAACGTGGCCGGCCGGGATGGCGGCGGTATCGCGAACAACGGGGGAACCCTGCAGCTGAGCCGCAGCACCGTGGCCGGCAACAAGGCCAGCCTGGCCGGCGGCGGCATCGTCGACTTCTTCGGCACCGTCTCGGTCAGCCAGAGCACCATCGCCGGCAACGCCGCGACCGGGGCGAACAGTGAGGGCGGGGGCGGCATCGCCAACGGCGATGGGACGCTGACCGTGGACACGAGCGCCATCAGCGGCAACAGCACGAGTGGGGGCACCGGCGGCAGCGCGATCTTCAACATCCTCACCACATCGGTGTCCAACAGCACCATCAGCGGCAACACGGGTCCCGGACATGCGGTGCTCAACTCGGACACCATGACGCTGTCCTACGTCACCATCGCGGCCAACTCAGCCGGCATCTCCAACTCGGGCAGCGTGACCGCAACCGGCACGATCATCGCCAACAACAACCCGGGAACCAACTGCTTCGGGAACCGGTTCCAGGAGCCCTTCGGATTCAACCTGGACAGCGGCACCTCGTGCCGGCTCTCCCAGGCCACCGATCTCACCGGCACCGATCCGCTGCTGGGCCCGCTGGCCAGCAACGGCGGGCCAACCCAGACCCAGGCGCTCGAAGCCGGAAGCCCCGCGATCGACCACGGCGGCACCAGCGCCAACGGCTGCCCGCCCACCGACCAGCGGGGAGTCACCCGGCCGCAGGGACCAGCCTGCGACATCGGGGCATTCGAATTCGTGCCATAAAAGGATCGCCATGCGCCAAAAGTGAGGTACAGCATGAAACGCGTGAAGACCAGTTACCTATTAGGCCCGGTCGCAGTGGCGGTGAGCGCGCTGCTGCTTCTGACACCGGGGGTGGCGGCCGCCCAGGCCTGGACCGTTGTCCCCAGCCCTACCGGGGGCCAGCTCAACGGGGTGGCCAGCGTCTCCGCCAACGATGTCTGGGCGGTGGGACAGACACTGGCTCCCGGGACGCTCGCGGAACACTGGGACGGCACCGCCTGGAGCGTTGTGCCGACCCCCAACCCCGCGGCGAACGACCGGCTGTCCGCCGTCGCCGCAGTATCCACCAGCGACGTCTGGGCCGTCGGGATAGTCAGCTTTTCCAGCCCGCCGGTCATATTGCACTGGAACGGCAAACGCTGGGCAAGCGTCGCGCACCCAAAGCAGGCCGGCTTTCTCACCGGCGTCACCGCGGTCTCCGCCAATGACGTGTGGGCGGTGGGGGAGTCCCAGGTGCCGGGCGTGGGTCTGCAGACTCTGATCGAGCACTGGAATGGCCGCCGGTGGAGCGTGGTACCCAGTCCCAACATCGGCCCGACGGACCAGCTGACCGCGGTGACAGCCGTCTCCGCGAACGATGTCTGGGCGGTCGGGTTCGCTGAGCCGAGCTCCTTCGCCAACCCGCAGACCCTCACCCTGCACTGGGACGGCACCAGCTGGACCGTTGTGCCCAGCCCCAACCCGGCCGGCGCGCAGGACAACGAGCTGCGCGGCGCCACCGCCGTCTCCGCCACTGACGTGTGGGCCGTGGGAGAGACCGGAAACGGCGCCCAGACCCTGATCGAGCAGTGGAACGGCGCCAGCTGGACCGCGGTCTCCAGCCCCTCCGCCGGCCGGCTCACGGGCGTGGCCGCCGTCTCCGCCAGCGACATCTGGGCGGTGGGCTCGGTCACCGACATCAACGGGATCACCTCGACCGTGATCGAGCAGTGGAACGGGACAAGCTGGACCGTCGTGCCCAGCCCCAATCCAAGCCTGAACGAAAACGTCCTGGCCGCGGCGTCAGCAGACCCTGCTTCCACCCAGGCCTGGGCCGTCGGGGAATTCTTCAACAACACAACCTCCACCCGCCAGACACTCACCGAGTTCAACCCGTGAACCCCAGCTGGGTGCCCGGCCGGTTGTGGCACAACCGGCCGGGCACCCAGTTCCGGCGCGGAGTTCAAGCCGTGCTCGTGCGGGCTGGCTGATGCGACGGCTGGCCGCCTGCCACCGGCCGCAGCGCCGCCGTCAGCGCCGCCCTGGTCCGCGGGTTCCCGCCGGACGCCACCAGCAGGGGAAATCTCCGGCGGTGGTGCCATCGGCGCACAGCGGCCCCCCGGGTGCGTTGTGGCGGCGGGTGCGGTGCGGATGACCTGCGTACGGCGGCAGCGGCTCAACGATGTCACCGTTCGGTACTCCTAGGGCAGGATGCGTTCCGCTGGGGATCCTGGGCAGCGACGAACATCAACCTGCCCGGCCGAGCCGGGCAGGTCCTCGCCGGCCTGCCCCCGCGCTTGCCAGGTTCGGCGTCGGGTGAAGACCGTGCCGGCCGCACCAGGCCAGGCCACGCGAATTGAGCCATGAACTGGTGCGTGCGATCGTGGCGTGTTCACCCAATGTTCGCGCGGCAGGAACTGAACCGGTGCGGACTGGGTACCTGAACTCTGTCGCTAGGTGTGTCCGGGGTGCCAGAAGGGCCCGGGCGCACCTGGAACGGAGGAACCAATGTCTCGATTCACGTTCGGCCGCCCGCACTTCCTTTCACCCGGGCCTGACCGGCGCGGGCGGTGGCCGGCTGTGGCCGTGGTTGCCGCCGCCGTGCTGGCCACCCTAGCCGCGGGCGCCTCCCCGGCTGGCGCGGGACAGGCGCGATTCCGCCAGGTCAACCTGGTGTCGGACATCCCGGGCGTCGCCCCGTTGACCGACCCGGACCTGCTCAACGCGTGGGGCCTGGCCGCCACCCCGGGCACCGACCAGGCGCCGGGCTCGCCGCTGTGGGTGTCCGACAACGGCTCCGACAAGACCACGCTGTTCGCCGGGGCCACCCCCGGCCCGGTGGCCCAGGTCCTGGTGGTGAACATCACCTCCGGCGCGCCCACCGGTCAGGTGTTCAACCCCGACCGGGCCGGCTTTGCCGTCCATGACGCCGCCGGCAACTCGGGCTCGGCGCTGTTCATCTTCGCCTCCGAGAACGGCGCGATCGACGCCTGGAGCCCCGGCGTCGGCGCTACCGGGACCGGGCCGTCGACGGTGACCGAAACGCCCATCAACAACGGCGCCAACGCCGTCTACAAGGGCCTGGCCATCGCCCAGGCATCCGATGGCCATACCTACCTGTACGCCACCAACTTCAGGTCCGGGCGGGTGGAGGTCTATGACAGCAACTTCCAGCCGGCCCAGCTGCCGGGCGGGTTGTTCACCGATCCCGCCATCCCGGCCGGGTACGCCCCGTTCGGCATCCAGGAACTCGCCGGCCAGCTGTATGTGACCTACGCCAAGCAGGACGCCGCCCTGCACGACGACGTCGCCGGGCAGGGCCACGGCTTTGTGGACGTGTTCACCAACGACGGCGCGCTCATCCGCCGGCTGGTCTCTCATGGTCAGCTCAACTCGCCGTGGGGACTGGCGCTGGCGCCCGCGGGCTTCGGCGGATTTGGCGGCGCGCTGCTGGTCGGCAACTTCGGTGACGGGCACATCAACGCCTACAACCCCGACACCGGCACCCCTCTGGGCCAGTTGCGCGGGCCGGGCGGCCACCCGATCGTCATCGACGGCCTGTGGGGCCTGCGGTTCGGCAACGGGAACGCCGCCAAGACCGGCGAACTGGTCTTCTCCGCAGGGCCCAACGGCGAGGCCGACGGGCTGCTCGGGAAAATCGTGGTAGCTGGCTGACACTGTCCCCTTCATCCGCACAGGACACCGGGCGCGGGGGCGGGCAGCGTCATCCACAGGGGTGCCCACCAGCGCGTGTGCCCCCCCGGGCGGCCAGAGGCCAGCCGCCCGGGGCGCCAGGCGCGGAACCTCCTTGGCGCAGGGAGGCGGTCCGCAGGCTTGCTGGCGCCCAACCCGGCGCTGGTTCCCCCCGAGAAGCTGGCACTAGCCAAGACCGCGGTCCGTGGCCAGCCCGGCGGTGGGGCGATCGAGGTGTGGGTCACCGGCCGATGGCCGCCCGCTGACTACCAACGCCTCCCACGACAGGCCAACCAGGCCACTTTTCGCCAAGCGACAACAATCAGGCGTGGCAGCGCCACGGCGGCGCCACCCCGATCGTGGAAACCCGCCGGCCAGTCACCCCCGCACGTAGGCCGCAGCGACCCCCCAGGGTCCGAAACGCCCTCATCATGCACGACAGAGCGTTCCATCTGCACCCGACCGGCTGCGGCACCGACGACCTTCAGGGCGCGCATATCGGCGGCTCGGCGTGCCCGCGCCCGAGATCGCCGGTCACTTTACGTGACGATTCTGGCCGTCGCTGGGCAGACGTTCGCGGCGCAGTGGGCGGATCCCGGTGACTGCACCACGCGCGATTGCTCATGATCACGCGGAACGTCGGCAAGACAGCATTGCTCACAGCCAAGAACGCCGCAGGCAGGCGATCTGCGGCCGCTCACGGATCCGCGGACCCTACACCGGCTGGGGCATCCGCGTCCCGGTGAACAATTCCGCCGGCTGAACACTGGAAGATCAAGATCCGCGTTCTGTGAACACTGCGGCCCAGCGAGCGCCTCGCTGGGCCGCAGTCGCAGGTTCGCCGCCAGGCGGCCAGCCCGACCCGCGCCGGCAGCCAACGCGGCACCCGATGACGACCGGCTCCCGGGGGCCGGCGCCCGAGGCGGCCGGGAAGCAGAATCCCCCTGCTTACACAAATCGGGTTCCGGGCGGTGTTCCTGACGCCGGGCACCTCATGAATCTGCCAGCAGGTCCATGGACCGCCCGGCGACCTGCCAGGGACCTCCCGTGGACCTGACGCCGACCTCCCGCCGGCCTGGCAGCGGCCCCGCCACCAGATCGCCCGGCCCCAAGGCCCAGCCAGGGGCCGGGTGCCCCGGGGCGCGGGCAGAGGTCAAATTCGCCGCTGGCCTGCGGGTTCCGCCGCCCAGGTACACCGCAGGTACACGGGAGGTATATCCCAGGTACATGCCCTGTGGTATGCGCGCCACGCGCTATGCCAGACGACAGGCTGGGGCGGCCCGGACGACATCTTCAGCGGTCCCTGCCGGCACGAAATCCTCTTCGTTCCCGCCGGGGTAACAAACATATGGCGGTTTCGCCACGTCAAAAAAGGCCCTCAAAACCGGATTTCTATAGATGTCAGCGGCATACGGCGGCACGCGGGGCCAACCGTCACATGAACCATGCCACCTTGCACACCCAGCGGGCACCTGCCGCCAGGCGGCAGTTTAACGCCCGGCCCCCGGCACGAACAGGCCGCCGCGCCGGGACACGCCTGCGTCCATGCCGGGCAGCGCCCCTGCCGCCCAAGGCCGCGTCCGCGCGGCCGGGCCGGGAAGGCGCGCTGGGATGAGCCTCGCCGCCGGGTTCGGCAGCCCGGCTGACCGCCGCGCGTACGCCGTCGTGGCGGCCGGGGCCGCCGGGTTGTCGTACTACCACGCGCGGGAGTTCTTCCTGCCGTTCATGGGCGCCGCCGGGGCAGCACTGACCCCGCTGCTGCTGGACGCGGTGGTGTTCTGGCTCGCCTCCGCCAGCATCCGCCAGGCACGGGCGGGCAGGCCGCTGCCGATGCTCCGCGCCGGGGCCTACGCCTTGCTGGCCCTGACGGTGACCGCGAACGCGCTCGGCGGCGCGACCCCAGCGCAGAGGGTGTTCCTGGCCTTGCCCGCTGCTTTGTTCGGGTTCCTGGTCGAGGCCCGCACCCGGCTGGCCCTGTACGCGCACCGCGCCGGGCAGGGGGATGACCGGATACGCGCCCGCCTGTGGGCGCGTCACCCGGTGCGGGCGGCCCGCGCGTGGCTGTGGCTGGCCCGCCAGTCCGCCCCCGCCTTCGACCGCGCCACCGCCGAGCGTGATCAGCTCCGCGCCGCCCGGCACGCCGTCACCCTCGCCCTGCCCGGACACTCCCGCCCGGCCCGGAAGGCCCGCGCCGTGGTGGTCCGCGAGCTGAACGCCGGGCGGCTGCCCCCCACTGCCGCCGTGGCTGCCTCGGGGCTGCTCACCCGCCCTGGTGTCCACGCGCTGCACCGCGCTGCTCTTGCCGCATCCCTCGGCGCCACCATCCCGGGCGGCGAGGCGGACACGGTGATACCTGCCCGGCTGGACGCTGCCCCGGACCTCAGGCTGGACCCCACCCCGGACTCCAGGCCGGACGAGAAGGCGGACGCCAGGCCGGACGAGGAGGCGGACGGCTCGCCGGACACGGCGGCGAGGTCATCGCGCAGGAGCGGCAAGGCGGGCACCGCCGCTGCGGTCGCCCGGCTACGCGACCGCCACCCCGCCATGACCGCCGCCCGCATCGGCCAGAAGCTCGGGGTAAGCGAGCGCACCGTCCGCCGCCACCTCGCCCACCGCACCAACCCGCCTCCGGCCCCGCGTGAACCTGCCCCGCGGAGACACCGGCCCACGCCGCCGGCGGCACCTGGCGGCGGGGGAAGCCAGTGATGCGCCCGGACACCACCGGCAAGCGCCGTTGCGGAAGCTGCGGGCATCCCGGCCCGTGTGCGAGCTGCCGGGAACGCGGCTGCGGGGGCAGGCGGCCCTCGCCGCCTGCCCCCGCGCCCTCCGCCGCGCCGGCCTCAGCTTCCGGGCGGGGCGGCCCATGCCCGGCCCGACGTCACGCCCGCCGGGATACCGGCCGTCGCCGTGACGGCGGCGGCTTGCAAGTCGACCTGGTGGTAGGCGCCGAGGTCGGCGCCGTGGTCTTCCAGTTCGGTCAGCATGCCCATGGCGAACGCGGCGGTCGCCCGGATCCGCTCGGGCCAGCCGTCGGGGTCTTGCCGGTCCCAGTGCGCGACCGGGATCAGCAGCCCGTTCAGCACCGTCCACGCGCTGACCCGGACCGCAAGCGGTTCCACGTCCCCGGTGCCCGGGTCGGCGGCCAGGTGGACCAGGACGTCACCGCCGTGGGCGTGCCGCCCATCTGGAGGCAGGATGCGGGCGGTGAAGTCCGCGCCGGGCGGCCCGTCGACGGCGGTGATCAGCAGCCATTCTCCCGGTCCCGCCGGGCGCTGCCCGGCCAGGAACAGGACGTCCACCTCATCCTCGCGGTCTGGGTCCTGCGGGAAGCCCGGCACCTCACCAGCGCGGCCGGGGCCGGGGAGGCCGGCGGGTACCGGCGGCTCGGGGCCTGCCCGGCCGGTGCCGGGGGTTGCAGGAGTGTTATCCACGGTCAGTCACCTCCACAGGGTTGCCGATCAGGCTGGCGTCGCTTCCCCCGCCCGGGAAAGGCCGCCCGGCGGCGGGATCACGCACCGCGCCGATCGACACCCGACTCCGCCCCGGACGTCAAGCCCAGCCACACCGGGCAGCGCACCCAGGTCACCCGCCGCAAGCCCCGTGGCGACGGCGGCGTGCCGCGCTGGCCGCCGGCGCTGACGCGGCCACACGGCCGCGAACCGGCACCAGCCGCCCACGGTGCCGGCCCGGCCCGCACCCGCGCACACGGCGGCGCACCGGGCCACGTGCCGGCCATCCGCCCGGCGGGGCCGCCCCCATCCGCCACCAGCGCGCCTTCGCCGGACGCTTGACCATCCCGCCCGGCCCGAGCGTGCATACACCGCACCGCACGGACAGGCCGCCGGCCCGGACACGCACCGCCCACAACACTGCGAGCGGCCACGCGGAAGGAGGAGCCAGGCGTGACCGGCGACCCCGATGACCTGCTGACCATCGACGAAGTGATCGCCACCCTCCGGGTGTCGCGGGCCGCTTTCTACCGGTGGCGGCGGCGGGGCACCGGCCCGGCCACGGTCCGGCTGCCCGGCGGCGCCGTAAG
>WNFC01018442.1_pt1 | contig 19902 bp, 16 predicted proteins | sample 5400541 | NCBI WGS metagenome assembly WNFC01 (sample SAMN13153342, study PRJNA577476) | soil metagenome | isolation source: 120 cm saprolite under Douglas fir tree site 2 hole 2 replicate 1 | place: USA:California | collected 2015-04-18 | reverse complement strand
TCCCGCAATTTCATGTGACGTGTCGGCGGCGAACGTGGCGGCAGGGCAGAGCGTCGAGGTAACGACGCGGGTGATACAGGGCGACGCTGCGGGGCTGAAGTATACCTTTGAGACGAGCGCGGGCAGGCTGACCGTTGCGAGCGCGAATGCGAGTACAGCGCGGCTGGATACTGCGGGTGTGACGGGTGGGGAGATCAACGTTACGTGCGTGGTGATGGATGCATATGGACGAAAGGTTTCCTATGGCAAGATGATCCGCCTGGGCAGCGGGAATGCTGCGGGTCGGTTGTCGCCTCAACACCCGCCTCCCGCTGCGGAGGCCCCTCCCCCAAAGACTGAGGAGGTTAAGGTACCGGAGGTGGAGCACGTTGCGCCTCCTCCTCCGCCACCAGGTTCAGCGCCAGTAGCGACTCCAAAGCCCGCTGAGCCGCCGCCTTATGAAGCCGCAAAGCCGGCGGCGCCGCAAAGACCGGGGCGGGTTCCTACTGCTTCGCCCAGGCCCGGAACTGTGCCCGCTACTGGATCTGCCCACCCTGACGGGAAGCCAGCCGCAGATGTCAGTACGAATGAGTATGCCGAGGGTTTGGAAATTCAGAAGTGGGAGAAGGAGCTGAAGACTGGGAAGATTGAGTACAACCTGCCGACGAAGATGTCGCTGCCGGATGCGACGACGGTGAGTGTGGTGGTGCATGGGTACGAAGATGTTAGCGGGCCGGTGCCAATGGGGGCGCAGTCGGCGGCGCTGAAGGTGTCGCAGCGGATGCGGGTCGTCTTGAGTGCGGGCGGAGGAGAATCCGAATGAGTTCAAGATTGAGCCGGATGGGACAGAGGACGTGCAGTTGGTTCCGATCGATGGCACCGCGCGGTGGCAGTGGAAGGTGACTCCAAAGGAGCCGGCGACGGACCAGAAGCTGACGATTCGGGCGCTGCTGGTGTACCCGAACGATCCGAACAAGGCCGACGTGGAGATTACAAGCTATACGGCCGAGGTTTCGGTGCAGGTGGGGAGCCTGTGGGAATGGGCCAAGTATCTGTTCTGGAACGATCCGGTTGGGTTGCTGAAGTACCTGCTGCCGGGGGGCGCGGGATTCGCTTTTGTGGCGGGGCTGGTGGTGTGGTGGTGGAAACGCAGGCATCCGGAGAAGAAGGACAAAGAATAGAGGCTATTGGTGCGATGGCTGGGGGGGCGGTACACCGTGGGTGAGATGCTTGAGGAGGAATTCCTGGAGAGCGTGCCGCGGATATCGGAATACCTATAGAGATGGGTTGTAGTCACAGAGTATATGCAAGGCGGCTGGCGCGGAACGGAAATTGAGCGGCCTCCATTTGTGGACAAGTATTTAGCGGGCATTTCTACACGACGCTTGGACCGTCTACGGAAAGTTCGTGACCTTGGGGGTGACCCGCGGGGAAATCGCAGTGGGGCCGCCGGTGTTGTTGATGACGTTGCTGATTTCGCCGAGGCGGCCGAGGGCGACGGTGATCATGTTGTGAAAGCGGACGTTTGGGTTGGCGGGAACTTCGATGGCACGGCTGAGCACGACGTCGGGTTTGAGGAAGACGCTGTAGATGCCGAGGCCCCAGGCTTCGTGGCTCGTGACGGTGCCGGCCACTTTGTAGGAGGCCCAGCCGTTGGTATCGGGGGCGCTGGTGTAGCTGGGCTGGTCGGGGGGATCGTAGGGGATTTCGGATTGGTAGAAGTAGGTGCGGCCGGCGTTGCCTTTCCAGAGGACCTGGAATTGCTGGTGGTGTTCGACGAAGAGGCCGTAGATCGTGACGTTATTGCCGTTGACTACGAGGCCGTTTGTGCTGGTGTTGCTGGTCCATCCGACGCCGGCGCCATGATCGGCGCGCCATATCCAGGTGTGATCTACGATGGTGTCGTTGCTGTTGATCTCGAGATTGATTACGGCGCGGCCAACGCCGGCTCCTCCGACGCGGAAAAAGACATCGAGGAGCGAGACAGGATTTTTTGCGTGGCTGATGGTGGATTTATTTGGCCCAATCTGAAGCAGGACGGGAGAGGATGCAGGACCCGCGTCGAAGAGGAGGCCGGCGATGATGATGCCGTCTGCGTCTGCAGTGGTCATGGCTGCGGTGCCGCTGACGGGGTGCAGGGTGGCGAAGCCGAGGCCCATCACTACGGTGTTGGGATGAGTGATGTGGATGGCTGCGGTGAGTTCGTAGATGCCTGGGGTGAGGAGGAGATTTTTGCCCTTGGCGAGCTGCGCGTTGATGGTTGCGGCGTTGTCGCGGTTCGGGTGGGCGATGTAGAACTGCGCGATAGGGATGGTTTTTCCGGGTGTGGAGGCTGCGTGCCAGGTAATGCCGGAGGTGTTGGTGCGCAGGGACGGGACGTGGACGCTGTAGTTGCCGGAGGAGTCGATCTGGAGGAAGGGCTTTTCGCGGACGATGGGGGTTTGCACGATTTTGGTGTAGGGCGGTTTGGGCCATTCGCCTTCTGGTGGGTTGGGGACGCCGACGAATACCATGTTCCAGTTTGCGCCGGTCCAACTATGCCACTCGCTGTTGCGTGAGATCCATTGCTGCTGTGGGCCGGCAGCTACGTTGCCGTCGATGAGGCAGTCGGACATCCAGCCGCCACTGGCCCAGCCACCGTTTTGATGGAGAACGATGTCTCCCTGAACGTGCATTCGGCGGAAGGGTACGGCTTGTGAAACGGCCCATTGCATGGTGCCGCCGGTGGGAACGACGGAGAAGTTCTCGGCGGCGCGCCAGAAGGTAGTGGTGGCGTTGTTGTTGCGCGCGGCGGCGTCGGAGTGAACGTTGCCGGTGATGTGAACGCTGTCGGGCGAGGCGCCGAGACCGAGGACCTGCGTGTAGAAGCCGACAGGAACGTCGACGTTGTAGTTGCCGGGGAGGAAGAGCAGGGCGTTGCGTTCGGGGCCGAACTCGTTGCGGCGCTGCGTGGCGTAGACCTTGTCGATCTCGGCCTGGATCGTCGCCGGGGGCATGGACGGGTTGAAGACGAGGATGTTGGGGCCGAAGTCCGGGGTGGCAGCGGTGGCTGCAATTGCGGGACTGGCAAAGGACGCGAACAGGGCGAGAGAAAGAGTGAGCTTCGTCATCATCGTTATTCGGGTTTGCCGAGGGATTTTTCTTTGTATGCTTTTTGGAGGATGAAGAAGGCTCGTTTTTTTACGCCCTGATCGGAGATGAGGCCCTTGCGGTTGAAGTTGTCCTGGAGGCCGGGATTGACGCGGCGGGCGGAGCGGAAGTCCATCAGGAGCCAGGGGCTGGTGCCGCGAAGTTGCGGGATTTTGTTGAGCATCGCGATCTGATGGTGGTAGATCTCGGCTTGATACTCCTCGGTCCAGAGCGCAGGATGGGCATCGCCGGCGGGGGCGTGGTTGCCGGCTTTGGCGTCGCCGCCCCACTCGGACATGATGAGGGGTTTCTGGTAGCGGATGTCCCAGGTGGTGGTGTCGGCGCCTTCTGCATGTTGCTCGTACCAGCCGATGTACTCGTTGGTGCCGATGACGTCGAGGGCCTGGCCGAGGGGGTCGTCGACGATTTTGGTGGTGCCTCCCGCGGGATTTTTTTCGGTGCGGACTAAAAGGGCGGCGGTGACGAGGCGGGTGGGGTCGAGCTGGTGGGTGAGGTCGACCATCGTGGTGAGGTACTTGGTGCGGGCTTCGGTATTGGGAGTTTCGTTGGCGACGGACCAGAGGATGATGGAGGCTTTGTTACGATCTCGGCGGATCATTTCGGTAAGCTGCTGTTTGGATTTTGCGAGGACTGCGGGGTTGTCGAACTGGAGCGCCCAGTAGTCGGGGATCTCAGACCAGACCACGAGGCCGAGACGGTCGGCGGTGCGGGTCATGCGCTCATCGTGGGGATAGTGGGCTAGACGGACGTAGTTGCAGCCGAGTTCTTTTGCCCAGCCGAGGAGGGTTTCTACATCTTTTTGCGAGTAGGCGCGACCTGTGCGATAGGGGGCTTCGGCGTGGATGGAGATGCCGCGGAGGAAGACGGGTTGGCCATTGAGGAGGATCTGGGTGCCGCGGGTTTCTATGGTGCGGAAGCCGATCTCGTCTTCCGTTTTGTCAGCGGTGGGCCCAGCTGTGGTTATTTCGACCTTGTAGAGCTTCGGGTTTTCGGGGGACCAGAGGCTGAGGGATTTTGTGGGGAGACTGACGGCGGCGCGGGAGTTGGTGTCGACGATGGCCTGGGTTTTGGCGTTGAGCTCCGGGACGCTGACGGTGACGGTCGTGCCGCTGGGTGCGCCTTCGACGTGGACGTAGCCTTCGATGAGGGAGTGATCTGTGCGGCTGAGGTGCAGGTCGTAGTCGTCGATGAACTGCGTCGAGACATCGACCAGGGAGACGTCACGGGTGAGGCCGCCGTAGTTCCACCAGTCGGTTTGCAGAGTGGGGACGCCGTCGGCGAGGCGGGTGTTGTCGACGGAGAGGACGACGAAGTTTTTGCCGTTTTTGAGGATGCCGGTGATCTCACAGTCGAAGGGAGTGAAGCCGCCCTCGTGCTCGCAGACTTTTTTCGTGTTGACCCAAACGAAGGTGCGGTAGTTTGCGGCGCCGAAGTGGAGGAAAGTGCGGGTGTTGGACTTGGCGGTGTGTTCGAAGTCGCGCTGATACCAGATGGGACCTTCGTAGTAGAGAAGCTCGGGACGCTGGGTGTTCCAGTCGCCGGGGACCCTAAGCGTGGAAGCGTTGGCGAAGTTGTAGTCCTGCGGGTGACCGGAGGGGTCGAAGGGGGCATTCATGAAGAAGCCGTCTTTGCGGAGATTCTGGTGGAAGTCGTAGAGACCGGTGGCGTACTGGTCGACGATGACGTGCCAGTCGCCGTTGAGGGAGGTGGCGGGGCGATGGTCGATGTTGACGAGGAGAGTGGTGTTGGTTTGCACGGGCGCTTGGGAGTGCGCGGCTGTTGCGGAGATGAGAAGTGCGGCGAGGAGGATGCGGGTTGAGGCTTGCGGCATGAAGGAATCTCCGTGATGGATGAGCGCGGCTTCAGTGCGGGAGAAATGAAGAAAGCGCTCCGGAGACATAATACTTCGCTCTTTGAACAATTTGCTTGTTGGGATGGGAGGATTTGCCCGGGATAGTCGTAACGGAGGAGGCAAAAGCGAAATACCGGGGTCTCCCCACTGCGCTGCTCACGATGAGACAGCTTGGGTCGAGATGACGATGTCTGGATGGCTGAAGGAAACGAGCAGCGACAACAGCAACCGCAGGTCCTTCGACTGCGCTGCTCGCAAGTGCGCGAGCAGCTTCGCTCAGGATGACAATTATTTTGTAACTATAGCTTGCGACATCACTAGTTGAGGCGGTCGGCGAGGAGTGGTCGACGAAGGTAATGGGACATGAATTTTCGCGAGTTGCGAGGAATCGCTACGTCTACGGCCGCGGTTCGACGGTAGCGAGAGATTTTTCCGATATTCTGAAGGGAAGCAACAATGGACCATCTGTCTCCATCCCGATCGAAGTTCTTGAGCGTTTGGTTGCTGTGCAGTCTTCTATTTACAGTTGCTGTCTTCGCGCCCAACTGTCCGTACTGCGATGACGCGCTCGTGTTGAATGGGTCGGCGCATGATGTGTTGGCCGCGCAGTCGTTGGCGCGTCCGGATGGATGCAGCGGGGCATGCTTGTGCTGCGGCTTTCAATTGCTGCCGGTCGAGCATGGACTGGACTTTGAGATCTCCCTGTTGCCGCATATCGCTGCTCCGCTTACGGCGAGCATATCGCTGCTCCGCTTACGGCGACCCGTTTGAGCGGATGGTTTGCGTCTCCGCTGCAGCCTCCTCGCACCTAAGTCTTATCTCCACTTCGCCATTGTGACGCACGGGCTATGAGCGGCTGCGTGCGCGTTTTTGTTTTCCCGCCCTTTGGAGATTGAAATGAGACGAAAGCTGAGTATTTTTATCGGAACGCTGTGTTTGTTAGTGGCGCGGAGCGTACAGGCACAGACGACGGGAGGGACCGGACCGGAGGCCAATCCGGGCAGGCCTACAGTTTCGACGCCGGCGACCCTGACACCGGTCGGCTATCTGCAGTTTGAAAATGGTCTGCTGTATACGGAGCAATCACCGGAGTTTTCTACGCGCACCGGTCTCAATCAGGTGACCAAACTCGCGGTTTCCTCGAGGCTGCAGGCGCTCTTGTTGATCGAACCACTGGTCCACAGCAACCAGACTGACGGTAGCGATACAGGGAACCATGTTGGCGAGGTGTTTCTAGGGGTCCAGGGAGTTCTACTGCCGGGGGAGAGAAGACGGCCCACCGTCTCGGTCAGCTATATTTACCGACTGCATGCGAGTCCGGCTCCTGAGATCGACATCGGCACGTTTCGTCAGAGCGCCATTGTTCTGGTGAGCGATGATCTGCTGGGATTTCACTTCGACCTGAATGGGATTGCAAGCGAACAGGAAGACAGCGGCGTGCGGCGTGCTCAGTTTGGACAGACGCTTTCGGTTTCGCATCCCGTGGGGCGGTTTACCGTGTCGGGCGAGATATGGCACTTTTCGCAGCCGCTGACGGGAGGAAACGCTGTGGGCAATCTTTGGGCGGTTTCTTATCCGGTGCGGAAGAACCTTGTTCTGGATACCGGATTCGACCATGGACTGACCAGCACATCGACGCAATGGGAGGGTTTCGCCGGGTTTACCTACCTTCTGCCACATCGGCTGTGGCGTGAGAGACGCTGAGTTACTGCGGTTCGGTTGAGACTTCTTCGAGGGAGGGGAGGAAGAGGGAAAAGACGGAGCCGTGGTGGATGGGGTGCTGGTTGCTGCGGAAGGTGAGGCGGCCCTGGTGGCGAGTGACGATGCCGGCGGAGATCCAGAGACCAAGGCCGGTGCCGTTGAGTTCCTTGGTGGTGTAGAAGGGCTCGAAGAGGCGGGCCTGCACGGCGGGGGACATACCGTGGCCAGTGTCGGCGATGGTGATGCGGATACCCGGACGGCCCTGAGGATATTGGGGGAAATAGTCCGTGGCGTCGTGGGCGCGGACGAGGATGCGGCCTCCCTGGCGCATGGCATCGATGGCGTTGGCGATGAGATTGTTGAGGACCTGGCGAATATCGTTTTCAAAGCACAAAACAGTGGTGGGGGAGGCGTAGATGGCCTCAACCTTAATGCTGGAGTTGGCGAGACGGCCCTGGTAGAGGTTAAGGACGGCGTCGACGAGTTCTGCAGCGCTGACGTGAGTGGCACGCACGGCCTGGCGATGGAAGCGGAGGGTCTGGGTGGCGATCTGGCAGACGCGGGAGAGTTCGTTCTGCGCGGTTTGGACATAGCGGCGGACGCCTTCGGGGAGTTCGCGGGACAGGTCGATAAGGTAGAGGAGGTTGGTGATGGCCTCGAGAGGATTGTTGATTTCGTGGGAGATCGAACTGGCGAGCCGGCCGACGGCGGCGAGTTTCTCGCTCTGGATTAGAGCTGCCTCGGCCTTTTTTTGATTGGTCATCTCGAGGATGACGGCGGCGATGGCCTCGACCTTGTTGCTGGTGTTGTAGACGGGGGAGTAGCTGACGTTCCAGTAGCGATGTTCGCCGGGGCGGGTGGGGAGTTCGCCTTCAAGAAGGTGATTGCGAACGGATTGGCCGGAGGCGGCCATCTGCAAGAGTTCTTTGAGTCCAGGGAGGGGGGCAATATCGGTGATGACCTGGCCGATGATCTTCTCTTTGGGGAGGCCCATGGTCTGAGCCTGACGATCGTTGATGCGCAGATAGCGAAGCTCGACCGGATCCAAAAGGGAGAGACCGATGGGAGCATTCTCATAGATGGTTTCGAGCTCTGCGCGCTGACGCTCGGTCTCCTCTTGACGCTGCTGGAGGGTCTCGGCGAAGGTCTTGCGGTCGTCGATGTCGATGGCGACCCCGAGCCAGTGGAGAATTTTGCCGGACTCGTCGCGGACGGGTTGGGCACGAACCCACCACCAGCGGGCGTGGCCGTCGCGGGCGCGAATGATGCGGGCTTCGAGATCGTAGTCTTCGCCAGTGGCGACGGAGAGGTTCCATGTTTCCATGACGCGTTGCCGGTCGTTGGGGTGGAAGGCGTCGAGCCAGCCCGCGCGGTTGAGGTCTTCAATGGTGAGACCGAGGTAGTCGAGGAAGTTCTGGTTGGCGTAGGTGATGCTGCCGTCGGGCGCGCCCATCCAGATGGCCTGGGGGTTGAGATCGGCGAGGACGCGGTAGCGGGCTTCGCTGGCGACGAGAGCTTCCTCGTTCTTCTTGCGTGCGGTGATGTCGATGGTGAGGCCGCGGAGATGAGTCGGAACGCCATCGACCATGACGGCATGACCGCGGCTTTCAAGCCAAAGGATTCGCCCGTCGGCAGCACGCACCTGGAAATCCTGCACGACCATCTGGCCGGTTTCGATACCGCCTTGAATGGAGGCGGCGATGATGGGGATGTATTCGGGAAGAACAATCTTCTTGAAGGCGCGGTAGTCGGGGATGTCGGCGAGGGGATGACCGAAGACGGGATACGAGCCGGCCCCGTAGGTGACTTTGCCGGTGGCGTATTCGATGTCCCACGTGGCGACGAGGGCCGTCTTCTGGATGGAGGCTAGAAGATCCTGTTGCTCCTGGAGGACGATGTCAGCCTGACGGCGATCGGTAATGTCGTGGAAGAAGAGGACAATGCCATCGTCAAAGGGACGGCACTGGATCGAGAGCCAGAGGTTGAGAGGGTCGGGATAGAAGACTTCGAACTCGCCTGGGACGCCTTCGTCCATGGCGCGGCGGAGGTGATCGAGAATTTCACGGGACTGGTTGGCGGCGGGAAACTCCTGCCAGAAGTTCTTGCCAAGAAGGTGACCCTTTGGGCTAAGCAGCTCTTTGGCACGACGATTGAGAAAGGAGAAGTTCCAGTCACGGTCGATACTGGCGACCGCGTCGGTGGTGGTCTCGAGAACCTGACGGAGCTGGCGGATGGAGGTGTCCCGGAGGAATTCGGCGCCCTTCCGATCTGTGATGTCGCTCGAAAAGATGATGATGCCATCTTCATAGGGGCGGGCGGACACTTTGAACCAGACGTCAAGAGGGTCGGGGTAGTAGGCCTCGAACTCGGTGGGGATCCGCTGCTCCATCGCGGCGAGGTAATGGGAGCGGAAAGGCTCATGCCGGTTGGAAGGAAAACGTTCCCAGAAGTTTTCGCCGATGAGATTGTGGGTCTTGAGGATGGAGAGAGCGGCACGATTGGCAAAGGTGCAATTCCAGTTGCGGTCGATGCAGACGATGGAATCCGCGTCGCTGTCGAAGATTTGTTCCAGCTGGTTGACGGCCTGGTCGCGCCGGCCTTCGGCGCGTTTGCGAGCGGTGATGTCGCGGTAGTAGAGGGAGATGCCGTCGTCGGTCGGAAGGACGTGGATGTCAACCCACATGTCGAGGGGTTCGTAAAAGTACTCGACCTGCTGGGAGACGCGAGAGTGCATGACGTCGTGGTAGATGCGTTCGAGCTCGGTGCCCAGAGTATCGGGGAAGAGTTCCCAGTAGGTTTTGTTGTGAATGTCGGCTGGTTGGATACGGCTGATTCTGATGGCTTCGGCGTTCGCGTAGGTGATGACCCAGTTGCGGTCGAAGCAGAGGACGGCCTCGGGAATCTGCGCGATGAGGCGCGCGAGGTAATCGTTCTCCGCGTCGGCCTCACGCCGGAAACGAGCGCGCCGATTGATGGGGACGGTAGTGGTATCGGTCATCCGTTCGAACATGAATATGCCGCCAAGGAGGTAATGCTACATCTTACCGGGGAATTGAAGAGGAACACGTGACGTCAGGCACCGGATTCGAGACGGTCAACGCGATCCTTCAGGGTTTGAAGGGCGGCGATAAGGGTGGCGACCTCAGCCTCGAGCTGAATGATTCGCTGGGTGGTAGAGGCGCTGGAGGTGCCGGCTTCGGGCCGGTCTTGTTGTGGGAGTGAGAGGTCAGGCGGGGCGCCGAGAAGATGGGCATAGCGAGCCTCGCGAGAGCCAGGCTGGCGAGGGAGGATGGCGGTCAGGGGGCCAGTGGTCTGGTTGCCGGCTTCGTCGACGGTGGTGCGGGCGGCCAGGCGCTCGAGAGTGGACTGGACAGCGGCGAGGTCGTCGAAGGTGTAGAGACGGTCGGCGCGGCTGCGGAGTTCGCCGGGGGTTTGGGGGCCACGGAGCATGAGGAGGCAGAGGACGGCGGTCTCGTCGCGGCGAAGATTGAGGACGGTGCGGACCCGATGCTCGTACTTGGGGACACGGGCATCGCGGACGGGCGTGACGAGGGCGAGGTCTTCAAGGGAATGGAGGGCCTGGCGGACCTCTTCTTCGGTGAGATCGAAGACCGGATCGCGGCTGGAGCGCTGGTTGCATGCGTTAAGCAGGGCGTTGAGGGAGAGGGGGTAGTTCTCTGGCGTGGTGATCTCTTTCTCGATGAGAGAGCCGAGGACCCGGAGCTGGGTGGAATCAAGGTGCATAGATATAAGGTTGCCACAGGTGAGGGGGCGGTTGGCAGGGCCGATAATTAAGAAATATGGAGACGAACAAGTTGTTATTTCTCAATGAAGATCAGGTGCGGGCGGTGCTGTCGTATGAGGAACTGATTCCCGCGATCCGGCAGGCGCTTGTGGATTTTTCTGCCGGACGGGTGGTTCAGCCGGTACGGACGGTGATGTCGGTCAGCGCGCATGGTGGATGGTTTGCTGTGATGCCGGCGGTGTATGGCGGAGTGATGGGCGCGAAGATGGTGACGTTCTATCCGGGGAACGTTGCGCTCGAGAAGCATACGCACATGGCGATGATTCAACTCTTCCGTTCGGATACGGGAGAGCCGCTGGCGGTGATGGATGGAAGGTTGATTACAGAGATGCGGACGGCGGCGGTATCGGCGGTGGCGGTTGATCGGCTGGCTTTGCCTGATGCGGGGGTGCTGGGGATTCTGGGTAGCGGGGTGCAGGCGCGGTCGCATGTGCAGGCGCTGTCGCGGGTGCGGCAGTTTAGGGAGATTCGGGTGTGGAGTCGTACCGAGGAGAACGCGAGGCGATTTGCCGACGAGATTGGGGCCCGGGCGACGACGGCCGAGGAGGCAGTTTCGAGTGCGGATGTGGTGTTGACGTTGACGAGTTCGCCGGTGCCGATCTTGCAAGGACGATGGCTGAAGAAGGATACCGTGGTATGTGCGGTTGGGGCGGTAACACCGGATCGCAGGGAGCTCGACGATGAGGCGATGCGGGGTGCGGTGGTGGTGGAATCGCGAGAGGCGGCGATGAAAGAGCCGGGGGATATTTTGCTTGCAAAGGCGAAAGTAAGTGCCGAGATTGGCGAGTTGTTGAATGGGACTGTGCTCGATGGGAAGGGATTGCCAGTGGTGTTCAAGTCGGTCGGGATCGCGATCGAAGATATCGCAGCGGCGAAGCTCGTGTATGAGCTTGCCGCTGGTGGTACGGGCAAAATTGGGCTCTAGCTAAGTTATTGTAAGACAGTCCGTCAGGTTACTGCCGGCCGACATCTTTTGCAGATTACTTATGTGACACTAAAGTTACATTCCCACGATGCCGATTTCAGTATGAAATGGGTAAACTTGAATGAGCGAATGACGATCAGCAAATCGCATTTGGGATTTACATTCGCGAAGATTCTAAGGGCCGGGGAGTTTGGATGCGGATATTGAGCGGGAGAGGCTTTGCAGTTGCGGCGGCGGCGATGGTTGTGGTGTTTGGGGTGAGCGGGTCGTCGTGGGCCAGGACGGTGAAGACGCGAGTGCACGCGGGGCTCAAAAGTCCGATGCATCTGAAGACGCCGGCGGCAATGATGCATGGGGAAGAGGTCGTGCCGGGGGTGATGCCGGCGGAGATCGCGGCCAGTGGGGCTACGACGGTTGTTCCGGAGGATGGGAAGCCGTATCAGCTGAAGATGACGAATCTGCACACGGGCGAGAGCCTGGATATTGTTTATCGGATAGGGAATACGTACCTGCCCGAGGCGCTGGAGAAGCTGAACTACTTTTTGCGCGATCACAATACGCAAGATGTGAGCAACTACGATCCTAAAGAGTTTGATGTGCTGCATGCGATGATGGCGCGGCTGGGAAAGTTGAATGGGGTGATCGAGATTGTCGGGAGTGCCGACGGCGAAGTTGAGAGATGCGGCGCTTTCGCTGCAGGCGGGTGGGGTTGGATATTATCCGGTGAGCCAGTTTGTGCATGTGGATGTGGGGCCGGTTCGGGAGTGGGTGTTTGGATCGAAGCAGCGGCGCACGATCCTTGCTCAAACACGTCGGGTTCATTCGAGTCACAGCTCGGGGGCTGTTGCGGGGGAATAACTTTGGTGGGGTGTCATCCCCCATCCCGTCAAAAGTGTGCAAAGTCTTCGAAAGAAATGACTTGGGTTGGTACTTCCCTGTTCGCAGACGCTAATAGGGAGGCCGCGACGAGGGATTTTCTCGTTTTTTGAGGCCCTCTTTGGGTGGCGCGAATGTCAAGTGCCGTCCGGTTACGTTTTGGGCTGGCGGCTGGATTGGGTGGGGAGAAAGTGAAATATACTTCGCCGCATGGAGTCTCTGCGGCGCCAACTGAGAGGGGCGAGGTGGGGTCTGCGCCTGGCGCGGGTTATCGCTGGAGAGGTTGGCGAGAGTAAGGCTGCGGTGGGTGCGCTGGTACTCGAGCTTTTTGGCGAGGATGTCGAGGTCAGGAAGCGGGCGGCGGACGTGGCGCGGCGAATTACCGAGCGAGATGGCAGGCTGCTTGAGCCGTATGCCGATGAGCTTGCCGGGTTGCTGGAGACTTTGCCGGTCGAGGAGTCGCGGACGCGGTGGCATCTGGGGCTGGTGGTGCCGCGGGTGGCGCATACCCGGATGCAACGGTTGCGGGCGGCACGGACGATGTCGTTGCTGGCTGAGGATGAGAGCAATGTGGTGCGGTGTTCGGCTGTGGAGGGGCTTGGGCGGCTGGCGCTGCAGGAGGCTTCGCTGCGGGATGAGGCGGAGGAGATGATTGAGAGGTTTTTGCGGGAGGGGACGCTGGCGATGAAATCCAGGGCACGAGCAGTGATGCGGCTTTGGGCGAGGAGTGAACGGAGAAAGAAATGACTATTGTGGTCAGAATAACTAGAATGGTCATGTTGGAGGTGAGATATGACGAGTTGGGGTGTTGCGGAGGCGAAGGCGCAGTTCAGTGCGGTTCTGGACAAAGCGGAGACCGAGGGTCCGCAGTTGGTCCGGCGGCGCAAGCGGGAGTTCTATGTCCTGACGAAGGAACAACTGGATGAGAGAAGCAAGAAGCCGGTGGTTGAGAAGCCATTTGTCAGTGCATGGGACGCATTGCGGCCTTCCTTCGATGAGAGATACGATGTGGAGTTTCCCCGGCTCAAGGGTAAGGTGCGGACCGTAAACCTTGAATAGCCTGCTCGACACAAACGTAATCTTGCAGCGGATCAAATCTAAACCGGATGCGAGCGTAGTTCGATGGCTAAGTCAGGCCCGGTCATCGGACCTCTACCTGTGTGCAATCTCTCTTGGAGAGATACGCTTCGGTATTGAAGAGATGCCCCATGGGCGCAAGCGCGAAAACTTTGAATACTGGCTAACGCGCGATCTGCGCGAAGGTTTTGCGGGGCGCATCCTCGCTGTTGATGAACGCATCGCCGAAGAGGCAGGCCGGCTTACGTCGATGGGTAAGAAGGCGGGAGCCAAACCTGAGCTCGCCGATGCGCTGATTGCCGCGACGGCTCGGGTGCATGGATTGAAGGTGGCTACGCTGAACAGGAAGCATTTTGAGCGGCTGGGTGTGGAGTTGGTGGAGTTTTAGTAGCTGCGTGGACCCTTCGGTAAGGGTGGGCCGGAAGGACGCTGGCGATGAAGTCGAGGGCGCGGCATGCGAAACGAAAGTTGGAGCGACAGTGAAGAAAAATGCCCGGGGCTGAAGCCCCTTTTTACTTGGCCTCTTGATTCAGAGGCCTGAAGGCCTCTGCTCCCTCCGGTTCGCGCTTCGCGCGATGGGAATCGCTCCCTCCGGTTTACGCTTTGCGCGATGGGAATTCTCCCTCCGGTTTACGCTTTGTGCGACGGGCATCTTCGCCTAACGAAGATGGGACGGTGGAGGATCGATGAGGTCTGCTCTGTGCTCGGAGGAAAAGGCATAGGCGGGTGCGGAGATGACCAGGCTTGCTCGAACGGGATTCTGTTCGATGTAGTATCGGATGGACTCGAATTTTTCATGGCTGGTGATTTGAGCCTCGTTGAAACTCTTCGTCCAGACGTCGAGTTTGTTTTTGAGGCGAAAGGAAAAGCCTCCTTTGATGTATTGCATGGCTTTTTCGAGGGAGATATCGTGCGAAGGCGTAAGAACGGCGTGCAGGTGGTCGGGCATGATGACGAAGGCGTGGAGTTGATAGCGGCCTTTGGCCCGCTCAGTGGCAAGGACGTCGAGGAGGAGATTGGCGTTCTCCTCGACCTGGAAGAGACGGCGGCGGTTGGCGGTGGTGGTCGTAACGAAGTAAGTGCGGAGCTCTTGAGGCGCAGGGAGCGGCATTTGGGAAGGATATAGGAAGGCCCGGGGCTAGAGCCCTTTTTGTTTTGGCCCTTGATTCAGGGGCCGGAAGGCCCCTGCTCCCTCCGGGTTCGCGCTTCGCGCGAATGTTAGAGGCTCGCATCGGGAGTCGGGAGCGCGAATGTTAGAGGCTCCCTCCGGGTTCGCACTTCGCGAATGTTAGAGGCTCGCGTCAGGAGTCGGTAAACGCAAATGTTAGATGTTCGAATTGTCGGGAGTCTGGAGCCTGCGGATTCCAACACCCTGCTCTGGGGGCTTCGGGGAGATTGGGGGAGATAAAAAGGCCACCATTGCTGGCGGCCTTTTTTGCTGCTGTAGCTTTTTTGGTTTGGCGCGAAGCGCGTCGGCTGCATGCGATGCTTAGTCGCCGGCGACGGTCTCTTCGGTTTCGGCCTTGGCGATGGCGGCGGCTGGCTTGATCTCTCCGAGGGAGATGAAGCCGGGCTGCTCCTGCTCGCCTAGCACTTCCTTGCGGTAGAGCTTGGCCATGCGGGCGTTTTCGGCGTCCTGCTTGATCTTTGCATCGCGTGCGCGGATCTTTTCCTCGCGGGAGTTCTTCGCGATGCCGGACTTGTCGAAGGTGTCGTTGGCGGCGGCGTTGACGTGCTCGTCGTTGAGGACGAGATCGTACTTCGCCTCCTTCTCGAGGCCGACTTTCTTGCCGCCGGCGAAGATCTCGTGACGGCCATGCTCCTCGTACCACTTGGTGAGGGTGGAGGTCATGTGCATCTTCTCGATGATGTTGCGCCAGCCTACCCCCGTGTTATAGGCGCAGAAGCTGATCTCACCCTCCTGTGTGGCGTAGGGGATGATGCACTGCTCGGTGCGGCGGAAGTCGTAGTTGAAGAGGTCCTGGAACCACATGCCGGCGATGAAGAGGAAGTTCCAGCGGTCGGAGCGGCGCTGCTGGATATCGGCCAGGGTGCGGTCCGCGGTGACCTTGCCGTAGCTCTTGCCGGTGGCTCCGAAGCTCTTGTCGAACTTCTGCAGGAGGTCCTTGATCTTGAAGTGGGTGGGTGCGGCCTCGGGCTTGTAGTTGCGGAGAAGCGCGAGCGTGACACCGATGATCGAGAGCCACTTGCCGCGGGCGGCGTCGTTGATGCGGGCGACGTCCTTGGCGAGGCGGTCGGCGTTGATGAACGCGGTGACCGGCACGGCTTCCTTGGTCTCCTTGTCGATCATCAGCGCCATGGAGATGCCGCAGTTCGGGTGGCAGCCGCAGGAGAGCTGGCCCCAGTCGCGGTCGGGGCCGTGGACGAGGTCGGCCCAGTCCGAGAAGGTGGACATGAACGAGATGGGAAACCAGTCGCGGGTGGGCTCGCCTAGACCGGTCTGGTTCTTGACGTCGTGGGCGAGGTGGGACAGGGTGTAGCGCTGCGCCTGACGACGCTCGTCGGAGATGTCTTCATCACGGCCAGTGAAGCTGACGGGCTGGAAGGAGAGGAAGTTGATCTTCTTCGGGTTGTCGAGGGCGAACTCGATGATGCGTCCAACCTGCTCGTTGTTGATGCCGTTGACGATGGTGGTGACGGGAACGATGTCTACGCCGGCCTCGTGGAGGTTGTGGATGGCCTGGAGCTTGACGTCGAACGCGTTGCCGACCTTGCGGTGCGAGTTGGCGGCGTTGCCGATGCCGTCGAACTGGAGGTAGGCGTAGCGGAGACCGGCTTCGGCGGCGGCCTTGGAGAACTCCTTGGACTTGGCGAACTCGATGCCGTTGGTCGCGGCCTGGACGGAGGTGTAACCGACCTTGCGGGCGTAGGCGACGGCGTCGAGGAAGTAGGGGCTGAGGGTGGGCTCGCCGCCTGAGAACTGCACCGACATCTGGCGCTTGGGCTTGATGGTGACCGCGTTGTCGAGCATGGTCTTGATCTCGTCCCAGGTGAGTTCGTGGACGAAGCCGACCTGATTGGCGTCCATGAAGCAGGGATCGCACATCATGTTGCAGCGGTTGGTGAGGTCGATGGTGAGAACAGAGCCGCGGCCGTGGGTGACGGTGGAGGTGCCGTGGTTGTGGAGCTTCTCGTCGTTGTGGGCGCGGATGTCGCGGCCGGGGAAGACCTCTTCGAGATGCTTGAAGAAGGCGGTGTCGATGGACATCACGTCTTCAAAGTGGCCGTGGGTGGGGCAGTCCTTAACCATGAGGATCTGGCCGTCGCGCTCGATAATCTGCGCCTTGATCTCGCCGACCTTCTCGTTGAGGAGGATCTCGTGGGGGAGCTTGCCGTCGACAATCTGCTGACGGATCTCAGGGATGCACTTGGGGCAGAGGGAGTCGGTGGTGCGGGGCCAGCCGAGGGGCGGCTTTTCTTTCTGGTAGCTCTTGAGAAGGGGCTTGTCGCTCCACTTGGGCGTGAAGCTTGCGTTGGGACTGATCGAGTTCAGTTTGTTGAATACAACCCAACCTGCTCTGGCTCCGTAGGTGAGAGACTTCTCGAATAATTTTGCCTTCGGCATGTGCGTGTCTCCTAAGTGTCCATCTGGTGTCTGTTTGATTTACTGGGATCGTCTTTGATTCGAACTAATGGAAAGCCGGATACCTGTGAAAGTGTTCCGATTGGTTCAAGCTATCTGTCGCCTTTGTAAGAAGATGCGGCGGCGACGCCTTTTGATTCATATGCATAAGAGTACGCACATGGAATGCCATGTCGAAGCAACAGGAATTGAACGGCGAAAATCTGCATTGAATGGCGACGACAGGCGGTGGATGGGAGGAGGTTTGGGCCTTGCACGCGCTTACGTCCCCGGGACGTTGTTGCCGCGGGCCACATTATTGAGGATTCGTTGCACGACGATGATTCGGACGTGAACGTGGCTGGCGACGTCGGGGAGGAACTCGTTGATGAGACCGTTGACGGGATCGAGGGCGTAGCCGGTGAAGATGCGGGCGACGGTGGAGGGGGCATCGGGATGAATGCCGGGAACGTAAAGATTGGCGAGTTCGGCACCGATGGGGTAGTTCAGCAAGGTGGCGTAATTGGGCATGGATTTGCCGCTGTCACTGCGCGAGACGACGGTGCGAGAGATGGAATAGACGACACGCTTTCCGAAGGGGGCGTGAGGCATGCGAAAGTAGCGCGGATCCTGATGGACGATGACTGGAATGGCAAAGGCGCCGAAGAACTGGGCGGTGGCGTCCTGCAGCAGGCTGACCCCTACGCTCTTGCCGAAGCCCTTGAGACCGGGGCCATAAGCGGAGTGCGAATCGGCGCCGACGGTGATGGCGGAGATGCCGAGGATGGTGCCGAAGTTGACGGGGTCGGTGAGGTCATGGAGGGCCAGGTAGCCCTTTTGCTGCCAGGTCATGGGGATGGCGATGTTGCTGGTGAGGAAGCGCTGGTAGGGATAGATGAGTTCCGTGCAGGGCTTGGGGACATCGTAACTGCTTGGGTTGACGTAGAGCACCTTCATGGCCCTGAAGACGCCACAGGAGCGCGCGCCGTCGCCGGTCGCTTTGAAGGAGGCTTCGGCTACGGCAACTACTTCGTCCTGCTGGGCCTGCGCTGGGTCGGGTGCGTCGGGGAGTTCGGTCGATGGGGAGTCTGGGAGATGAGCGGGCGTCTCGGGGACTGTTGGCGGCTGTGTCTGCGCGAATGCAGCGATTGCAGACAGCAACAGCCCCGTTGTCAGCAACCGACGCATCGAAATGCTCCCCTCTCGTCTTGCTTTCCATAGTACGTGGAGGGGGCCTACGGTTGCTGCTGCTTCTTCTTTAAGTGAAGGTCTACCAGCGCATCGACGATGAACTCGTCGACGACGTAACCGAGCGCGGAACCGCCCAGGGAGCTGCCGAAGGTCGACGCTACCTGTCCGAAGGTTGTGTTAATGGCTGGATAGTAGGGAATGGTGAGGGCGGCGCCTGCAGCGTTGCCGGCTATCAGCGCGAAGTTGGGTGTTGTATGGCCGCTGTCGGTGCGGGTGATGATGGAACGCGTACCAGCGTAGACGAGCCGCTTGAAGAAGGGGTGACCGGCGCCCATGATGTAGTAGCGCGGGTCTTCATGAAAGAGCGGGGCGAACAGGGAGTCGCTGAAGACGCCCTCGGAGACGTCGCGGGCGACGGCTGCGCCGAAACGCTGGCCAAAGGCCCCCCCATCCGTTCCATAGTTGGGGCTGCCGTTGGTCGCCTGCGCGTATCCCGCAGATACGAGCCATCCTAATGCGGAGAAGAGGGACACCGAGTCTACGAGGCCGCTCACGACCTTGTCGTGTACGGTCATCGAATCCGCAATTTCACCCGGCGAAATGGTCATCTTGAGGTGGGGGGCATGCTTTTGCGGTGCTGCAGTCGGTGCTGCGGTCGACGTTTGACCGAAGGCGGCATTGTCGTGATCTGCAGGGCTCGTAGCCGTGTCGGTCGAGTTGCTTGAGCTGCTGAAGAGAACGCCAGGTGAATCGGGCAGATCCAGACGCGAGTTCGCGGCGATGACGTCAGCAGCGGGCGTATTCGTGAGAGGCGTCTGGGCCGCCGCGAAGGGTGCCACCGCGATAAGCAGGGCAAGTGCGGCGCGGAGGGTATGCCGTCTGGGTTGCGCGGGAAGGGAGTTCTGATTGCGTACTGAGCTCAAAATAGTCACCTCGCTAAATTACGGTTGCGCACCTGTCAGACAACGGCAGAGGCGAATCCCTCGACGCTACGCTTATCGATGAAGAGCCAGTATAAGCGCATCTTATTAGGGTACTTAGGCTTTGGACGCAGATCGGCGCCAGTAGGGTGCATTGATGTGTTGATGTTGCAGGGATTATGTCTCGCCCGCTCGTATATTTTGTCTGGACTGGCTCGTATTTTTGCAGTGGGCGGGTCAGTCGTTACCAGGTGGGAACATGAGTGGAATCGTCTGCGATGGACGTTGACCCTGCGTTTTTCACGTCATCTAATCAATGGTGGAGAGGTGTGCGTATGGCTATGGAAGATCCGAAACGGCCGTGGGAACAGCAGTTGAGGGACGCCGCGGCGCATCTGGAGACGGACTTGAAGGACGTCGTGAAGTACATCAACGATGAGGTGGTGCCGGAGGTGCGGCGGAACGGGTCGGAGGCTCTGCGCGCTGCGGCTGCTGAATTGCACAAGCTGGCGCAGCGAATGGATGACCATGCTCGCAAGACGTCGGGGTCGCCTCCACCACCGCCTCCGCCAAAGGATGCGCCGAAGCCGTGATGCGCGGCCGGGCTGTCTCCGCTGCGGCGATATCGGCGTTCGCGCTGATGGCCGGCGGCTGTCATCGGGAGACTACGCGGGCCTATCATCCGCCGCCGCCGCCGGCTACGAGTACGACTGCGAACCATGACAGCAGGAGTGCGCGACCGATGCATCCGGATGACGGGAATGCTGCCGGTACGACGGCTCCCTCCCCTGCGCCGGTACCGAATAATCTTGGGAAGCCGGTCTCGACTGAGGTTGGGTTGGC
>WNFC01002467.1_pt1 | contig 19905 bp, 15 predicted proteins | sample 5400541 | NCBI WGS metagenome assembly WNFC01 (sample SAMN13153342, study PRJNA577476) | soil metagenome | isolation source: 120 cm saprolite under Douglas fir tree site 2 hole 2 replicate 1 | place: USA:California | collected 2015-04-18 | reverse complement strand
AGGACGTCCACCTCGGCCAGCGCGAGAGCGGTTTGCCGGATGCGCTTGGCCTCGGCTGCAATCGCTGTCCGCAATTCCGTAAACAGTCGCCGCTCGATCTCGACAATTTTCTCCTGCGCGTCGAGAATCTTGACTTCGTACTCCTTCAGTTCGGGAGTCGTAAAGCGTTCCGCACCGACCAGTGTCTGCTTGCGCTCGTAGTCTTGCGGGACCAGGTGCAGGTTCGGTTTCGACACTTCAAGGTAGTAGCCGAAGATGGAATTGAACTTGACCTTGAGCGACCCGATGCCCGTGCGTCCGCGCTCCCTCTGCTCAATCTGCGCCAGCACTTGCTTGCTGTTGCGCGAGAGTTCCCGCAGTTCGTCCAGTTCTCGATCCACGCCCGCGGCGATGACTCCTCCTTCGGCAAAAGTCAATGGGGGTTCAGGCACAATTGTTTGGTCGATACGCCCACGCAGATCTGCCAGCTCATCGAGGGATCCGCAAAGTGTCTTCAGCCTCTCCGCCACCAATCGTGCTACCGCAGCCTTCACGGCGGGGATCTTCGCCAGAGACGCCGCCAGCGCGAGCACATCCCGCGGATTCGCGGTCTCCAGCGTGACCCGGCTCAACAATCGCTCAAGGTCCAATACGCCATCGAGCGCCCGGCGCAACTCTTCCCGCGCAACAACATCCTTGACGCCGGCCTCCACCGCATCCAGCCGGGCATTGATTTCGCCCAAATCGAGAGAAGGCCGCAGCAGCCACGATCGCAGCAACCGCTTGCCCATAGGCGTAACCGCGCAATCGATCGACCGGAACAAAGTAACGCCCGCGTCGGTGCCCGCAAAGAGCGGCTCGATCAGTTCCAGATTGCGAACCGTAACAGCATCGAGCACCAGACAATTCTGCCGCTCATAAACTCCGATGCGATCGACGTGATCGAGCGAGCCTCGTTGCGTCGACCGTACGTAGTAAAGAATTGCTCCCGCCGCGGCTGCTGCTGCGGTGTGCCCGGCCAGCCCAAATCCCTCCAGAGACAGAACTCCAAAATGATTCTCTAGCAGCGGAATGGCATGGTCGGGCGCGAAGATCCAATCATCAAGGGGAGTCTCAGTGCAAGCAGCGCCAGCCGCCCGAGGTTGAGGTGATTGTGTTGGTAAGGCTTGAGTGGGGCCGGGCGAAGCTCGCCCGCCCTTCACTTCAAACAGCGGCGCTGACGACCCATACAACAACTCCTTCGGTCGAAGTTGTTCCAACTCCTCCTGCACTCGCCGCATCGCTGTTTCGCCCGAAAATTCCGTTGCCCGGAATTCGCCAGTCGAGAGATCGAGCGCCGCAAACCCTACGCGTTGTCCCACCTGCGCCAGCGCCGCCAGGAAGTTGTTCTCTTCCGATCCCAGCAACGAATCCACCGCTGTCCCCGGTGTGACCACGCGGGTCACCTCGCGGCGCACAATCTTCTTGGCCAGGCGTGGATCCTCCATCTGCTCACAGATCGCAACCTTGTATCCTTTGCGGATGAGCTTGCCGATATAGGCTTCGGCCGCATGGTGCGGCACCCCACACATGGGCACGGCAATGCCTTTTTCTTTGTTGCGCGAGGTCAACGTGATTTGCAGCTCTTTGGCCGCCACAATCGCGTCGTCGAAGAAAAGTTCGTAGAAGTCGCCCAGGCGAAAAAACAGCAGCGCGGTCGGATGATCTTTCTTGACGGCGGCGTATTGCCGCATCAGCGGAGTGGACGGCTCGGTCATCTGCGGGCTGTGGCGCGGATTATAACAAAGCGAACTGCCCACCTTCTGCGGCAGTGCTCACAACCCAGCAGTGGAAAACGCAGTTGACGCGCGTTCTGCCGCAATGTTCTCCTGTCCCATGGAACTCCGCAAGGATCCCATCACTCGATCCTGGGTCATCACAGGAGATGATCCCGGCGAGGGCGCGCCACGCCCTGAATCCACTTGCCTGTTTTGCGCGGATTCTCCTGCGCCCGCGCAAATCATCACGACAGTGCCGAACACCGGCGGAACGCCGTGGTCCGCTCGTGCCGTGGTCCATCCCACACCGCTTTACCACATTGAGGGTGAGCCCGGCCGCCGCGGCGACGGCCTTTACGACCGCATGCGTTCGGTCGGCGCCCATGAAGTGCTGGTGGAGAATCCTCGCCACGACCGCCATCTTTGGAACGCGAGCGACGACGAGATCGGACATTTCTTGCGCCTGGCGGCCGAACGCATCCTCGACCTGAAGCACGATGCTCGCATCAAGTACGTCAGCCTCTTCAAGGACTACGGTCCGCACGCCGGTCAGGAATTCAGTCATCCTACCTCTCAGATAACCGCGACCATGTTCGTTCCCCGGCGCGTGCTCTACGAGTTGCGCGCGGGACGCGAATATTTCCTAAGCAAGGAGCGCTGCGTCTTCTGCGACATTTTGCAGCAGGAAGAGCGTCAGGCCCTGCGCGTCATCGAGACTCGCGGCGACTACGTGGCCCTTTGCCCCTATGCTCCCCGAGTGCCCTACGAAGCCTGGATTCTTCCCCGCAACCATGAAGCGGCCTTCGAGCGCACCGGATTAGCGCAGCCCGGATTGCGGGTGAATCTCGCCGCGCTTCTGCGCCGCACTCTGCAGCGCGTACGCTCCGTCACCGAAGAATTTCATCTCGTGCTGCACACGTCGCCGAACAGCCTTCATCCCTCGAACACCCTCGGATATTGGAAGACCATCGATGAGGACTACCATTGGCATATCGAAATCCTTCCCGTCCTCGGCTCCAAGGCGCGGTCCTACACATTCAAGGAGGTGTACTATTCGCCCGTCAGTTCTGAAACTGCAGTAAAGCACCTGCGGGAGGCGAACATCGATGGATGACACATCCTTGATGCATAGCGTGACAGGGCTCATCCCCATGGCACACACGGCCGACGTCCAGCGCTCGGTGGAATTCTACAAACTCTTGGGCATGCAACTTCGTGGGAGCTTGAGGAACGATGCGGGCGGTCTGCAATGGGCTCACGTCTCCTGTAAGCAGGCCGAACTGATGTTTACCCGCGCCTCTGAGCCGGTCATCGCCAGCCAGCAGGCCGTGCTGTTTTATCTCTATGCGACCGATCTCGTCGCACTCCGGGAACATTTGCTTACCCACGGCGTCCGTGTCTCATCCATCACATATCCCGAATACATGCCGAAGGGCGAAGTGCGTGTGGATGACCCCGACGGCTACTGCCTGCTCATTGGCCAAGCAGGCTAACGCGTCGTGTCAATCTTGCGGCGAGGGCTGACCAGTCGGGTTTCTCCACGCCTGATACAATCCATCCGCTCAGGAGATCATGCCCTTGAAATATTTGGCCTGCGTTGCCTTACTTCTCGCGGTATCCGCTGCTCAGACGGCCCCCAATCAGCCGGCGGCACCCTCCGCAGAAAAGCGCCAGGTTCTGTGGCAAAAGCTCGAGACCGCTATCCACGATGTCGATGCCCACCTCGACGGCGTGATGGGAGTTGCCATCGAAGACCTCACCACCGGCGATCACTTTTTTTTCCACGAGAATGAGGTCTTTGCCCAGGCCAGTTCCATCAAGATCACGGTCCTCGCTGAACTCTACCGCCAGGTACAGCAAGGGAAGCTCAAACTCACCGATCTCTACACCGTGCAAGCGTCGGATCTGGTCCCTGACAGCGACATCATGGGCGGACTCACTCCCGGCATCACCCGCATCACGCTGCGCGACCTTGCCACCATGATGGTCGCCGTCAGCGACAACTCCGCCACCAACGTCCTCATCGATCGAGTCGGCATGGAGAACGTCAACTCCATGCTCGACTCCCTTGGACTTTCGCACACTCGCCTGCGCCGCAAGATGATGGACCTTGAAGCCGCCAAGCACGGCCGCGAGAATATCTCAACCCCGCGCGAGATGATGAGCCTGCTCGAAGCTATCTACCGCGGCAAAATGCTCAGTCAAGAATCAACCGCCGATTTCTTCAAGGTTCTGAGCACCAATAAGGCCTCGTGGATTCCCCGCGACTTGCCCGCCGACGTCAGAGTTGCCGACAAGCCCGGCGCGCTCGAAGCTGTCCGCAACGATTCTGGAATCGTCTTCGTTGAAGGCCGTCCGTACGTGATCTGTGTAATGACCTCATTCCTGCGCAACGAGCGCGACGGTGAGGAAGCCATCAGCAAGATTTCCCTCGCCGCCTGGCGCATGTTTGATCGCCTCAGCCGCGCCACCGAATACGGACGAGTGCTCTCCCCCGGAAATGGCAGCCGGTAAGCCGAGTTTCCGTTACGTCGATTCAGGGGAAAATAAATCGAAGAATCGTTCCCTCCAAGGCGATCGCGGAGGGATCGCCGGCAGGAAGGCGCCCGTTCCAGCGATTCCAGTTTCTGGGAACCAGTCGTGTCTGGGGAGTGGGAAGATCCAGCCAGCCGTCGGATGTTTCCTCGCGGATGGAAACGGCAAAAGCCGCGGCGCTGCTATCTACATCCGTCGCCGATCTCCATTCATAGAGTGTCGCCTCCAGGCCTTCGGTAATTGATTCCAGAGGTTCGAGGCAGAGGATCCAGTTGTAACGAGCGGACTGAAGGTAGTTGTGAGGGTCTGCGCCGCTTTTCCGGGAGAGAATCTGCGCCCCGTATTCGCGCGCGATGCGCAACGTCGCGTCAGACGAATCGTGGTCGACGATGATGATTTCTTCACAGGCGCGCAAGGTCTCAAGAGTACGCCCAAGGCGCAGAGCATCATTGGCCGTGTGCAGCAAGGCTGTGATAGGAGGCATGCGAAACGCCAAGCAACAATAAAAGTGTACCCGAATCAGTTGCGGAATAGCGGGTTGTTGACCCCGACTTCCGACTGGTGACTTCTTTGGGCAAATTTAAGTCCGAGGACTGCTAAGTCCTTGAGGAGCAAGCGACCTCAGCCAGCGAGCAGAGTGCTTGCACCTTCGTAATTTGAATCTGACTGCGTAAAGGACAATGATCGGCGTTGATGTCGGGTCCCCCTAAAGAGCGTCGCTGGCCGCGGGTTCCGGTCGACCTACCCGTGCGTGTGGTGACGGCCAAAGGTTTCTCCGCCACAGTTGTGCCTGGCCGGGGTACCGAAATCAGCGAGGGCGGTATGGTGCTGTATGCCGGAATCTTGCTGAATCCGGGCGATCTGCTTGAAGTTGAATTCGACACTCCTACTCAGTCGCGCATGACTGCCATTGTTCGTTCTCGCAACGGTTTTTGCTTTGGGTTGGAATTCATCGCCCCACTGCCTTCCTGACCGCGTAATGCTTCGCAATTCTCTATTTTTTCTTTCTGTCCGTGTGGTGGGACCGACGGCATTTCCCGATACGAATCATGATCGCTGGCTGAGTTTTACAGCCCTCTCCGAAAGGCGCTCGGAGCGCGGTGTACACTCTCGGAGATTGCCGATTTAGGCGTAACCCGGGAGCAACGGAGATGAAGACGGGGAAGCTCGCAAAGTCCTACCGTGTGGCCAGCGGGAAAGATTTTCGGCTGAAAGATTTCGATCCGGCAGACACGAGACATTGGCACTCCAAAGAGCACGCAGAACAGGCGCTACGAGAGGGCAATGTTCGCCTGGCACAGATGCAGGATAAGCTCTACGCCCAGGATCGTTGGGCGGTGCTGCTGATTTTCCAGGCGATGGATGCGGCCGGAAAAGATGGGGTCATCAAGCATGTGATGTCGGGGGTGAATCCCCAGGGCTGCCAAGTCTATTCGTTCAAGGCACCGTCTGAGCAGGAGCTTCAGCAGGATTTTCTGTGGCGCACCACACGCTGTCTGCCTGAGCGCGGCCACATCGGGATATTCAATCGCTCTTATTACGAAGAGGTGCTGGTGGTACGGGTCCACCCCGAGATACTCAAGAGCGAGAGGATTCCGCCTGCTCTCGTTACTAAGAACATCTGGGATGAACGTTTCGAGGACATCGTACAGTTTGAAAAGCACATGGGGCGAAATGGAACCGTCATTCGGAAGTTCTTTCTCTACCTCTCCAAGAAGGAACAGAAGAATCGCTTCCTGGCGCGCCTGGAGGAGCCCGAGAAGAACTGGAAATTTTCCGCTGCGGATATTCGCGAGCGTGAATACTGGGACGACTATCACGAGGCTTACGAAGACATGATCCGCCACACCGCAACCGACGACGCTCCCTGGTACGTTGTGCCGGCAGACAACAAGTGGTTCACCCGGCTGGTGGTGTCGGCAGTGGTCCTGGATACACTGGAGGAACTCGAGGTGTCGTATCCCAAGGTTGACGCGGCCAAACGTACGGAACTCGAAGAGGCAAAGAGACTGCTGCTGAAGAAGTGATGGCGCGCGTGGCCGCGAAAAAAGCTGTCGGCCCGAGGCCAGCGCCTAAAGGCGGACTGAGTCACGGCTTAAGGTATGCCTGAAGGCATACCTGACAGCAACCTTTGCAGCATTCACATTCGGGATTACCATACTAAATTGACCCGGGGGAAACGTCAACATGGCTGATCGAACTACGTTGAGCAGAAAAGTATCTAAGACTGTTCGAACCATTCGCCTCATCTTCTTCGCCTCCACACTGGCGATCTTGCATCCTATCGCGGGCTTTGGGCAGACCAAGCCCGAGCGGCAGTCGAAGGCAGTCAAGCCGACTCCGGCTACGCCAGCTACTACTGCTGCAACCGATCAGAATGCCGCAACCGCAGCACCCGAGCCCGCCAAGCCGGAGGAGAAGCCCTTCAAGGGCATGAAGTACCGTCTCATCGGTCCCTTCCGTGGCGGGCGATCGCTCACCGCGGCCGGAATTCCGGGCGACCCCACGACCTATTATTTCGGAGGAACGGGAGGCGGAGTCTGGAAATCGGTCGACGGGGCGATGACGTGGTCGTCATTATTCGACAAGGAGGGCACATCATCGATCGGTAGCATCGCGGTGGCCAATTCAAATCCGAGCGTAATTTATGTGGGCACGGGGGAAGCCTGCATCCGCGGCAATATCTCTCACGGCGACGGAGTGTACAAGTCGCTGGATGGGGGCAAGACCTGGAAGAACATTGGCTTGCGCGACAGTCGCGCGATCGGCAAAGTCATCATCAACCCCGCGAATCCAGATATTGTTTTCGTCGCAGCCCTTGGCCATCCATACGGTCCGAACGCTGAGCGCGGCATTTTTCGCACCAGCGACGGCGGTAAGACCTGGGAAAAGGTTCTTTACAAGGACGAGAACACTGGCGGCATCGATGTTGCGTTTGATCCGCACAACCCTAACATTTTGTTTGCAGCCCTTTGGCAGGCGCGGCGCACGTCGTGGAGTTTTTCCAGCGGTGGTCCGGGCAGCGGACTTTACCGCTCGGCCGATGGGGGTACAACCTGGAAGCGGATAGAAGAACATGGACTTCCGAAGGGGCCATACGGAAAAATTGGCGTGGCTGTCGCCGCCAACTCCGAGCGCGTCTATGCCCTGATCGAGGCGCACAATCCGGACGGTGGACTCTACCGCTCCGACGACGGTGGCGAGTCGTGGCAGTTGATCGACCCCAGCCACAGCCTGTGGCAGAGGCCTTGGTACTACATGCATGTCATTGCCGATCCTAAGGACGAGAACGGCCTTTACATCATGAACGTGGACGCCTACAAGTCCACGGACGGCGGTCATCTGTTCAACAAAGTGAAAATTCCGCACGGCGACAACCACGGCCTTTGGATTGACCCCCTGGATACGCGCCGGATGATTGCGTCCAACGACGGCGGGGTGACGGTAACGCTCGATGGCGGGAAAAACTGGACTCCCCAAGACAACCAGCCTACGGCGCAGTTTTATCACGTCATCACGGATACCAGCACTCCCTACCGCGTCTACGGACCGCAGCAGGACAGCGGAACGGTGGCGATTGCCAGTCGCAGCGATGATGGTGCGATCGACCGCTCAGACTGGTATGACGTAGGTGGAGGCGAGGCCGGCTATATCGCTCCGTATCCGCCTGATCCGAACATTGTTTACGCGGCCGATTACCAGGGAAACATCACGCGCTTCGACAAGCGTATCGGGCAGGTGAAGGCGATCACGGAGCAGCCCGAGCTTTCTGATGCGCATGGGGCTGCCAATCTGGAACATCGGTTCCAGTGGACTGCGCCAGTAATGCTCTCCCCGCATGATCCCAACACTCTATACCACGCTGGTGAACGTTTGTTTAAGACGACAGACGGTGGAGTGTACTGGCAGGCAATCAGTCCGGACCTGACGCGCAATGACAAGAGCAAGCAAAAGGTTTCGGGCGGCGACATTACGCTGGATGACTCCGGTACCGAGTATTACGACACGATTTTTGCCCTAGCCGAGTCTCCTGTTACCAGAGGCCTGCTCTGGGTTGGCACGGATGACGGACTGATCCAGATCACACGCGACGAGGGGAAAACCTGGGCGAACATCACTCCAAAGGATTTGCCGGAATGGAGCCGCATCAGCCAGATCGACGCGTCACCCTTCGACGCCGGTACTGCGTTCGTGGCCGCTGATCGCCATCAGAGTGACGACCTGCATCCCTATATCTACAAGACCAACGACTACGGCAAGACTTGGACGAAGGCTACGAACGGGATTCCAGACACAAGTTTCGTCCGCGTGGTTCGGGAAGATCCCAAGAAGCGCGGACTGCTTTATGCCGGAACGGAATACGGTGTTTATGTGTCATTTGATGACGGATCTAACTGGCGTCCTCTGAAGCTGAACTTGCCGACAACCCCGGTGCACGATCTGGTCGTCAAAGACAACGACCTTGTGGTCGCGACCCACGGCCGCGCCTTTTGGATTCTTGACGACCTCAGCCCGATTCGTCAGTTCAAGGATGAAATCGCGCAAAAGGATGCCTTCCTTTACACGCCAGCAACGGCCTACCGCATTCAGGCCGGAGCCAGCGGAGAAGTGCATCCGTCGAAACGGACCGGACAAAATCCTCCGGTGGGCGCAGTGATCTACTACTTCCTGAAGGACGCGCCCAAGGCGGAAACAGAAACGAAGATCGAAATTCTTGATGGCACAGGTAGAGTGATCCGCAAGTACTCGAGCACAGAGGTTAAGCAGCCGGAAGAGCCTCTCGATCCCGACGACAAGAAGCCCGAGAAAGAAATTAAGGCGGAAGCTGGCTTGAATCGCTTTGTCTGGGACCTGCGCTACGAAGAGGCGCATCGCGTCCCCGGTTACTATCTCTGGGAGTACAACCGGGGAGCGCAGGGACCGGTGGCCGCTCCCGGTCACTATCAAGTGCGCCTTACCGTGGGAAGCCAAAGCCAGACTGTGCCGCTCGAAGTGGATCTGGATCCACGGGTGAAGGTCAGCCAATCCGATCTCGAACAGCAATTCAGCCTGCTCATTCAGATACACCAAGAGCTCGATCGGGTCTACGACATGGTCAATCAGATTCAGGATGTGTGCTTACAACTGTCGGGACTGAAAAGGCGCTTGCCGCAAAATGCCAGCGCGAAGACGATCTCTGCCTCGGCGGACGATCTCGAAAAGAAACTCGTCGCAGTTCGTGAACAACTGGTGAACCTGACCATCAGCGCCAACGAGGACTCTTTGGCGTATCCTCCGCAACTGGATGCCAAGCTAGCGTACCTCGCCATCGATGTGGGTAGCGCGGACTCGGCTCCCACCGAGGCGGAGCAACTCGAATTCGAGAAGCTGAAGCGGCAGAATGAGGAAATCATGGCTCGATGGACGGAGTTACAGCACGGTGACCTGGCGGCCTTTCAAAAACTTACAGCGGAGGGCAGCCTCTCCACAGTGGTGGTTCCGCCTGCGGGCAAGGCTGGGGAAGTGGACGCCGTGGAGGCCCACTGAAACTCGAGTGATTGGCTGATCGTTGAGCGACCGATGCGCCCATTACGGCTATTACTTCTGTGCCATCGCCATGGCACAGTCGGGCCTTGTTGGGCCTCGCGCCTGTTGCTATTGTGCCGATAGAGTCTAATGTTGTTCCTCCCCTCTGAAAGTACCAGCCGATCGATAGGGGGATGATATGCGCGTCATGCATCTGTGCTATGCGGCGATTGGATTTGCGGTGGCTCGCTGGATTTTCCGGCGACAGGCAACGCCGGTAGCGGATCCGGTCACACGTTTTCGGTCTTCGGGCCTTCTGTAGAGATTACTCATAGGTTTGGGCGTGCGCCCCGTTGCGCTTCCATTTCGTCAGCGCGCGCCCATTTTCCGCTCCAGTCCAAAGGTCTAGTACCAAGGTTTATCTTGGTCATCTCTGCTTCGCTTCCATTTCTCACTACAATTTGCTTGGGATCGTCTCGCTTGGGCCGACCCATAGCAGTTCTTGGAGTGCAGTGAGCAAAGCTTGCCGAACACGGATTCGACTGGTAGTCGCCACCATCGCTGCGGTGGTCTTGTTCCCTGTCTTTCTCGCGGCTCAGGAGGATGGCGATACACCTCTGGGAGATGTGGCTCGCAGTTTCCGCAAGAAGAACCCTCCGGCTCAGGACGTCATCGACAACGACAATTTGTCGAAGGTGATGGATCAGGTTGAAAGCCATCGCCTTTCCGCTGCTTCTCTTCGCTACTCAGTCGATCCGGGAGGGAAGAGCTTTCAAGTCTCCGCTCCCGACGTTACCTGCAGCCTGGCGTTTAGTGCCAACACCAAGGCATTGCTGGCCAGTCAGTACGTGCAGCTCGACCTTCCTGCGGGTGAACTGCTCAAGCTCGATGGTCCGGCGACCATTGATGGAGACGCATTGCAGGTCTCGGTCTTCAACGGTACCGATTGGCATGTGAGTGAGGTAGCAGTTGCGCTTACGCTCCTGAAGCGGACGGACGTGCACGACGCGGTCTCCGACTACGGAACCGCGAAACTGATTCCGGTCGTTGCTGGAGATACTTCTCAGACGCCCGAGAGCCGATCTGAGAAACGGTCCGACGTGACAGTGCTTTATCGGATGCGCGCCGCTGCTGCTCCTTCAGCGACAACCGTATTCCGCGCACCGCTCAATGTGGAAATTGGTCCCGACCAGGAGTGGCACTGGGCGATCGTGCAGGCCCGGGGATATCCTCCGCAGTCTCCGGCGGGGTCGTTTCCTCCGACGCAAGACCCGGCACAGTCCGTTTTAGCTCCTGCCCGGGAGCTTCCGCAGCAGCCGTTGGCAGTTACGCCGGAGCCGAGCTATCCTTCGGGTGCTGGCGCTACTGAGAATCCACCGCCGTCGCTCCGTTGAAATTGGGTTGGTCCGCCTGTCATTGGGGATCGCGATCCTTGCGAGACGGAACTCCCGCGTGTAAACCCTCTTCGGCCAAATTCGTCCATATCCATAGCGGCAGAGAATACAGGTGGAGACTGCACTGACTACAGCACTGACCACACCCTTGGAGCCAGTCGCGGAAATGGTTGAGGTCTCGTCCGAAAGGTTTGGCGAGATCATCCAACAGAACCAGCGTCGAGTTTACCGCGTGATCTTCTTGCTGGTTCGGGATCACGAGGTAGCCGACACGCTTACCCAGGAGTGCTTTCTGCGGGCCTACCGGAAGCGTGCTACGTTCCGCGGGGAGTGCCGCCTCGATACATGGCTGCTGCGGATTGCGGTCAACCTGGTCCGCGACCAGGGCAAGAGCCGACGAGCGCAGTTTTGGAGAAAGCTGGTTGGCCTGGAAGATGAAGAGAGTGAGAGCGCACCCTCGCGGATCGCTTCCGAACAGATCTCTCCGGAACGTCAATTGCTCGTGCGTGAAGAGCTCCAGGCTGTGTGGGACGTGGCGGCATCTCTTTCGGAGCAGCAGCGGACCATCTTTCTCCTCCGATTTGCGGAGGATATGTCGCTCGCCGAGATCGCCGCCGTGCTTCGACTGAAGACTGGCACGGTGAAGGCGCACCTGTTCCGGGCCACAGAAAAAGTCCGAGCGACCTTGAAGGAAAAAACATGAAGATATTCCGACAACCTTACAGTGAGAAGCTGCCGGAGGTAATTCTCGGCAGCGACCAGCAGTGCCTGCAGCGGCAATTCGGCGATCTGCCGGATGCGCTTCGGTCCGCTGTTCAACGGCCCGAGACCTTTTGGCAGAGTCAACAAGCTGCGATTCAGACCAGAATTGCATCCAGAAGCAGGGTGTCGTTGTTCTCCATGCGAGCGCTTGCGCAAACCTGCGCTCTGGCTTTGGCGCTCTTTGCCCTCGCGCTGCTCAGGACCGGCCCGAGCTCCGTGCCGATTCCGGCACAAACTCAATCTTTGCCAGATTCCGATCAGGAGTTGCTGGTCGCCATCGAGCAGGCGGTACAAAGTGACGGCCCGGCATCGCTCGAACCCGCGGCCTTACTTGCGGAGCAGATCGCCAATCCTGTGCAAGGAAGTTCGTCTTCACACTTCACCAAGGAGAGTCCGAATGAAAATTAGTAGGTTGTATCTACTTTCTGCATTTCTGTTTGCGCTGCCCAGCGTGGCGCAGATTTCCACTCAAGGGTCGTCAGGCGGCGGGATGGTGGTTAGGTCAGACTCGGCTCCCGGAAAGATGATGGTTCGTCATGAAATGGGTAAGTGGTGGCAGGACTCCAACGTAGCAAAAAAACTGCAGCTCAGCGATAGCCAACTCGCGCAACTGGACCAAATTTTCTACGACCATCGCATGAAGCTGATCGACGATCAAGCTGAGATGGAGAAGGAAGACCTCAAACTGCAAAGCCTTCTCGATGCCGACGTGCCCAATGAAGGCCAAGTCGGATCCGAGGTGGACCAGGTGCTCGCGGCCAGGGGCAAACTGGAACGCGAATTTACTACCATGAACCTCGACCTGCGGAAGGTGCTTTCAGTGGAACAATGGCGGCAACTGAAGACCATCCGCGGAGAGCGCAGCACTGATCACGTGTTCTTTTATAAGAAGCTGCAACCCGGTCGTTCCGTGCCGGCGAACATGCCGCCGCCTCCACCCGGCGGTCCTGCCCCGGACGATCCGTTCTGAGGCCGCTCCGCGTGGCACCGCGTGGTTCCCTCGTCTCGGGAACCACGCGGTCCGGATCGCCATCATGCTAAACTAAGCGAAAAAGTTAGCCTGCTCAGGAGGTCCATGAAATTCGGCGTCATCATTTTCCCTGGTTCCAACTGTGATCACGACGCGTTTTGGACGATTCAGCAGGTGGCCAAGCAGCCGGTCACTTTTCTCTGGCACGAGTCGCACGAACTGGAAAACTGTGATGCTGTCATTGTTCCCGGGGGATTTGCTTACGGGGATTACCTTCGGACAGGAGCGATCGCGAAGTTTTCTCCGGTGATGGATTCGGTGCGAAAGTTTGCCGCTGGCGGCGGACTGGTGCTTGGAATCTGCAATGGCTTCCAAATCCTCTGCGAATCCGGCCTCTTGCCGGGAGCCCTGATGCGCAACGTGGGCCTGAAGTATGTCTGCAAGCCGGTCCATGTGAGAGTGGAGAACACGGAAACTCCCTTCACCAATGCCTGCATCCAGGGAGACGTGCTGACCATCCCGATCGGTCACATGGAAGGGAACTATTTCTGCGATGAGGCGACCTTGGAAGAGTTGAAGCGGGACAATCGCATTGTGTTTCGCTATACCACCACCGCTGGGGAGATTACCCCTGCGGCTAATCCTAACGGCTCTATGGATAACATTGCGGGCATCTGCAGTCCGGACGGTAATGTCGTGGGTCTGATGCCGCATCCAGAGAGGGCCGCTGAGCCGGAACTGGGCTGCACCGACGGCCTCAAGATATTCCACTCGATGGTTGGCGCCATGGCCGCCAAGTGACCCAGGCAGTCTCCCAATCAAGATTCTAAAATTTTTCTTGGCTCCGGAACTAGGAGCCAGTATATTGTCGCCTTCACACGTTACTTCCCCCAACGGGCCCCTACTGTTACGTAAATACACGCAGGGAGGCGTGTCTCTAATGACACCGAAGCAGATTCTCGACGGTTTTTCCGAAACATTGATGCGCGATGAGCGAATACTCAGTCCGCAGGAGCGGACGCTCCTGGCCAGTCTCCTGCAACATGCCAAAACGGCCTCTCCTTCAGATCCAACAATTCAGTCAGCGGTAAGCGCGGTTATTGCCGCGGCAGTGGGCGAGACGGTCGCCCATCGCGCGTTTACAGTGCTGGGTAGTAGCATCATCGAACGCATGGCAGCGGAAGGAGGCGGGTTGGGCGTCGAAGATACGCCCATCTATGCGATGCCCGTACCGCAGCCGCCAAGTAAGCCGCAACCGATCAGTCCCGGGCCGCAGCCGCCCAGTAAGCCGCAGCCGATCAGTCCTGGGCCGCAACCGCCCAGTAAGCCGCAACCTACGACTCCTGTGCCGCAGCCCCCAGGTCACGGCCTGCAGCCGCTCGTTGCAGACATGAGCAGAGGCAAGAGCGACGCGCGGTCGCAAGCGCAAGTGGGAGTTCTCGACAGGCCCGAGATCCTTCCTGCGCAGTGTGTCGTCCTGGATGAGTTTCTCGCTCCGCAAGAACTGCAGGAGCTCATCGGCTTTACCCTTGCGCACGAAGCGGACTTCCGCGCCAGCGAGGTAATCTCTCCAGCGGGCGGAGTGATTGATTACCAACACAGGCGCTCTCACGTGCTGGATGAAGTGGGCCCCTACCAGGAGCTCATCCTGGAGCGAATTAAGACGGTATTGCCTTCAGTGTTGAGGAGACTCAACATGGAGGAGTGTCCAATCACCCGTACTGAGGTGCAGGTAACGGCGAGCAACGACGGAGACTCTTTCGCAATACACCCCGACGATGGTCACGAGGAGGTGGCTTCGCGTTACCTGACTTTCGTCTATTTCTTCCACCGCGAACCAAAGCAGTTCGTGGGAGGAGAGTTGAGAATTCACGATTCTCGCTTGCAACGAGAACGTTACGTGAGCCAAGGCAGCTACCAGAAAATTATGCCGCAGGAGAATCAAATAGTTTTCTTCCCCTGCTCGCTGCTGCACGAAATCACCCCAGTGGAGTGCCCATCAAGGGCCTTCGCTGACAGTCGTTTCACTTTGAACGGATGGATTCACCGGTAAGAAACTCGGAATGGCTTGAATTGATCTCGACCCTTCTGGGCGGGACGTCGCGGCGGCCGTATGCCGCGGCGTTCCCCCCGGATCAATTCTGGTGTGTTCTCGATGAATTGCCCCTCCACTTGATTCCGGCAGGAACCTTGGCGGGTGGACTATCTTTGCATCCGGACCAAAAGCAGCAACTGCATCTCAATCCGCAGGCGCGCGTCCTTCCTCATGGCATGACGCCGGAAGAGCTCCCGGCCCGCACGCAGTGTTTGGGAAATTTCGCACTCCAGGGGACGACCGCATGGATACAGCAACCGGTCACCGATTCATTGTTGCCTTTCTGGTTGGGCCCGCGGCTGGAGGGCGCAGTAGCTGCTATCAGGCAGGAAGGTCATGTTCCTGCGGTGCTGCCGGATGAGGAAGTTGCCTTGTTGCAAACCGCTGGTATTGTTTCGACCGCGGAACAGGCGAAGCGGAATAGGGAACGTTGGCGCGAGGCAATTTTCAGGAGCGCAGAGCTGTTCCACCAACGGGACTACGCGCCTGTTCGCAGCCTGATGCATCCTTTCCACGTGGCTGCTTTGCGCCGCTATTTTCGATACCTGGTCCGCTGCGGACGGATTCGCTTAGGGGACGAGCAGAGTTCCCGGCGTTATGGAGTACACAACGAAAGCGTCGCTCGTTTTTTTCATCAGCAGATGGCGAAAACCGTAAGCCTCATCGTGGGTGAGCCAGTCATTCCATCCTACGTTTACGCCGCTTCCTACCTGAGCGGTGCCGTCCTCAAGAAACACATCGATCGAGAACAGTGCGAATTCAGCGTAACCGTGTGCCTCGATTTCTCACCCGAACCGCGCGGGGAAACTTCCTGGCCTATTCGTCTGGACACTGTGCACGGGACAGTTACGGTTTATCAGGAGCTGGGCGACGGACTTGTATATCGTGGACCCCGTGTGCCCCACTACCGGGATATTTTGCGCAACGGTCAGACTTCAACGTCTATCTTTTTTCACTACGTGCCCGCATGCTTCACTGGGTCATTGGATTAAGCTCGCTGGATTAGGATCGCTGGATTAGGAAGGTGTCCCGCAGTTCGCTTATCGCAAGTCCGAAATCATGTACAAGACTGAGGATACCTGATAGTAGCTATAGACGAAGCGTGAAGCTTCACGGTTCATTACGAGCGGGGCGACATTCACGACGCCGGCTGGCGCCGCGGCGAGCAGTTCCTGGAGTCGCGTCTTCTTGCCCGTCGAAGGATTGACCCGGTAAACGGTTGTCGGGACGCGTCCCGTCCGGTAGCCATACAGAGACGAACCATCTTCCGACCACTGGACCAGCGCAAAATCCGGCTCCAAGCCTGGAATGGGATGAGGTGCACCTCCATCCATGGGGTAGATCGTGGCCTGTGTTGTGGCATTCGCCCCAACGACATAGCGTCCGTCGGGGGAAATAATCTGGCAGGGCACCCCTTCAGGAGTAACTGGTCTGGGTTTCCCACCGTCCAAGTTCAGAACATAGCAGCGCAATGCGTGATGGGGTTCATTACCATTGACAATGATCTGCTGACCGTCGGGGAGAAAGCGAGCGGGACTCTGTATGGCTTCCAACCCATTTGCCGGAACGGTACGAGGCTGACCTGCACCAGTCGGAAGCAGTGTCACTCGCGCTGGACGGCCGGGAAAAATCGCAATCGCCCATTTGCTATCGGGCGACAATCCCCCGGCAGTTCCCTGACCCAGCTGCACCGGCGGCGTTCCGTCCAGCTTGCGAATTGCGACAGCGTAATTGGGCCCCGCTGCGGCGCTAGCGTCCTCGAACAGTACCCACTGGCCGTCGCGGGAAATATCCTTTGCGACGTTCCAGCTGTGCCACGAGAGATCTGTTATGGCCTTGCCATTCCGGGTTCCAGAGGCCAAGCCCAAGCGTTCGGTGTTAACACTCACTAGAGCTCTGCCATCGGACGCCACGTCCTGCAGGGTCAGGCCGCCGGGCACGTCCAGGAGCGTGCGGACCCGGCCCGAAAGGTTGACCGCCTTTAGATCGCGGTCGTTCCCGCTTTCGACGGCAGTGAACCAGATTTCCTCACCGTCGGGACCCCACGCCAGCCCATCCTCAGAGCCCCATCCAGAAGACAGGACCCGTGCATGGCCAGCCAAATCGGTTATGGAAACTGAACCACGATCGTCCCAGAGGGCCGGATGTTCCATGAAGGCGATCTTGTCGCCTTGTGGAGAAAAGCGAATGTGGCTGATCCAGCCTCCACTCTCATAGAGCACATGATTCAGCGGATATTCCAGGCGGCTGCGACCATCAACATGATGGACCACCGCCAGTTCGCCATATGGATCCCAGTCAGCCCAATGAACATCGGCTAGCATTTCGCGCGGAGAACCTCCCGCCAAGGGGGCGCGGGCGAGCATTCCGTTCTCCGGTTCGAGGTGGGCCATATGCGCGCCCTTAAGCACAACTGCCAGTTCGTTGGAATGTGAGACGGCTAGAAGGTCAGCGTCCGTCAGAGCCAGCGGCTGGGCCAATAGAGAACTACCCAGGGTGGAGTAAAGCTGCAGCGGCCTACCGTTCCAGGCGGCTCCATAGAGGATAGACTGCCCGTCAGGGGCGAAACGCGCGGAATAGACTGTACCTTCTTCGAACGTCAGGCGCTGGAATCGGGGTGGGTGCACCTCATGGCGCAACTGTGTTCCTAGTACAAGCAGAGCAGCGGCAAGAAGCGCTCCTCCCGCCGTCCCCAGCAGCATCTTCGAGGTTAGCGGCCTCAGGTTCCGGTAGAGACCTCCCCGGCCCTCCGATGAGCCCGACAGAGCTTCCAGTGCAAATGCCAAATCCTTTCCGGATTGAAATCGGTTTTCCGGTTCCTTTTCCAGACAATGCCGGATGATGTTGCGAAGGGACGCTGGAACGCGGCCCCGGCTGACATCCAACTCGGGCGGTTCTTCGCGGAGAACCGCAGTCATGGTGTCGACTTCCGTTTCCCCGAGAAAGGCGCGGCGTCCGGTCAGCATTTCGTACAGAATGGCTCCCACGCTGAAAACGTCGCTGCGATGATCTACGGGCTTGCCCCGGAGTTGCTCCGGCGACATGTAGGCGACAGTACCGACCACGGCGCCCGACTTGGTCACCGTTGTCATGGCATCAACGGACTGGTCGGTCTCAGTCAGAGATTGGAGCTTGGCCACGCCGAAATCGAGAATCTTGATGCGGCTATCGCGAGTAATGAACAGGTTTTCCGGTTTGAGATCACGGTGGACGATACGCCGGTCATGAGCCGCGATCAATCCCAGGACGATCTGGAGAGCGTAGTCAGTGGCCTGTTCGACGGGGATTGGCCCTTGTGACAGACGCCGCCGCAGCGTTTGACCATGCAGGAGCTCGGAGACGATGTAGGGAGAGCCGTTTTGGAGGCCCACGTCGTAAATCGCAACGATGTTGGGGTGGTTCAACGCGGCGGCGGCCCGAGCTTCCTGATCGAAGCGCCGCACATGGTCTGGGTTAGTACTCGACGAGGGGCGAATGAGCTTGAGAGCTACATCCCGGCCCAGTCTTTCGTCACGCGCTCGAAAGACTTCACCCATCCCTCCTTCCCCAATCTTTTCGATGACCCGGTAATGTCCCACTAGTTGGCCAGTCATAGGTACAGGGGCGCGTCTTGCTTGGCATGTTAGGTGCGGTAGCGCACCTAGTCAATACCGGCCCAGGTATATACGTCACGAGAGCAAAACGCTACACCATAACCATTAAGTAAACTTTTACTAGCAGTGCTCTGGGGGATCGGTGCTCGTTTCGTGCAGCGCGGGAGGGTGCCACTCGGCGCGGCGACGCGTGCGTTTGAGGGAGAGAACCACTACGCTCGACGCATGTTTGTGCGGAGGTGTGCAAGCCTGGCGGCGTGGAGTGGACGCGCGAGAGAACGTCGAGCGGCGTGAGCCGTCGGTGTGCGTGGTTGGAAGCCGAGACGGGGGTGGAGAGCTGTTGCTCTAAAGATAACGCCAGCGGCTTCAACAGTTCGCAGGCCCGGGGGTGTCGGAGTCGAGAGGGGCTTGCTCGATTCCGGTTCCGTCCGTCGTCTCCCGCTGGTTTGGATCGCGTGGACGTTTGGCTTTGCCGATGATCATTGGACTCTGTTTTCCCCTGTTGAACCACATTAAGAATGTCCCCATGAGACCACAATAGAAGTGTCCCCTTTTAGAGTTCCTTCGGCGAGGAGGAACCGCGATTGGGGAGAACGGGATTGAGCAGGAAAGAGCTGAGCCGGGTGGAAGTCATGGGGCGGGTGAAGGCACGGAGTCTGCGCTTAAGAGAAGCCGCCGAGTTGCTGGAGCTCAGTTATCGGCAAGCGAAGCGGATCTGGGCGCGGTACCGGGCGGGAGGAGCGAAGGCGCTGCAGCATGGGAACTGCGGTCGGGTGTCGAACCGGGCCTACACGGCGAAGTTCCGAGCGGCAGTGCTGAAGCAGGTGCAAGCACGTTATGAGGACTTTGGTCCGACGCTGGCGTCCGAGCATTTGGCAAGCGATGACGGACTGGAAGTACACGCCGAGACGTTGCGGCGGTGGCTGAAAGAGGCTGGGCTGTGGCAGAGACAACGGCGGCGGAAACCGTACCGGCAGCGGCGAGCCGCGAAGGCGCACTTTGGCGAGTTAGTGCAACTGGACGGAAGCTTTCATGAGTGGCTGGAAGAACGCGGGCCGCGCGGCTGCCTGATGCACATGATCGATGACGCGACGACCAAGGCTCTGGGCTGGTTCTCCGCGGAAGAAACGATCTGGGCGGCGGCGGGAGTGTTGCGCCGCTGGATCGAGCGCTACGGAGTGCTGCAAGCCTTGTACACCGACTGGAAGAACGTGTACGTGCGGCCGCCGAATGCCGGGGAACGGATGCGCGGAGAACCGGCGGTGACGCAGTTTGGTCGCATGTGCGCGAAGCTGGGCATCGGCATCATCGCCGC
>WNFC01005382.1_pt1 | contig 19906 bp, 17 predicted proteins | sample 5400541 | NCBI WGS metagenome assembly WNFC01 (sample SAMN13153342, study PRJNA577476) | soil metagenome | isolation source: 120 cm saprolite under Douglas fir tree site 2 hole 2 replicate 1 | place: USA:California | collected 2015-04-18 | reverse complement strand
TTCCACGACGAAGTAGACGACTTCCTGAGCTCCCCTTAAGGTGGCTCTTCCCCGCTTGCGGGGAAGTACCCGCCGCAGGCGGGGGATGGGGCAGCGCCGGAGGGGCTAATGCCTGACGAGAGCTGTCCTCCCCATTTATGGGGAGGTTGCTCTTCCCCGCTTGCGGGGAAGTACCCGCCGTAGGCGGGGGATGGGGCAGCGCCGGAGGGGCTGCTGGGAGGTCGACTGCGCAGCCGCAGATGAGGGGATCGCCCTTAACAACCTGGGCTGAATTTCGCCCGGCGTCTCAATAACTTCGAGTCGTGCTCGGAACCGCCGACTCGTGCGTGCTCTTCGGCCTGGACGCGCGTCCCGTCCACGTCGAGGCCGATATCGGCCGCGGCAGCGCCGGCACCTTTTCGCTGGTCGGTCTCGCCACGACAACAGTCAAGGAGGCACGCGAGCGCGTGCGGTCCGCGATCCGCAACAGCCACCTCGAGTTTCCTCAAACCCGCCTGACCGTTTGGTGGAGCGCATCCGCGAACTTCGGCCGAGGTATGCATGCGGAAACTAGCGCCGTGAAGACGGGATTCTCTTTTCGGTGCGCTCCTGGTAGGGTGTGGGCATCGATGCGAACATTTGATCGGATTGCTCACGAAGCTGGAGGTAGCAGAGCAGCTGCGGGTGAGTCCGGCCACTGTCACGCGCATGATCGAGTGGGGCGAGCTGCGGGCGGTCCGGCTCGGAGGCACGCACGGCCGACCAGTACGCATCAATAGCGCTGACCTGCGAACTGCCATGGCGGGTTGGTCAGATCGGAGCACCGGATGAGCACAACCGCCCGCCCGACTGAGATTCTGGGCGTTCTCTTGGATGAGGACGCCGTCGTATCCACGCGCAACATTCGCGACGACAGGTTCTTCGTCATGGCGGGCTCGCGACTCCCGCCGACAACTGGCTGGTCAAGTCTCGGCCGGAATGGTTCGTGAGCGTTTGCCGCGGCGTACCGCGCGAGCGGTCGCTGAAGGCCTTGAGCCCGTTCTACGAGGGCGAGAGACTCGTTCTGCGGCCCGGCCAGTGGGTTGATCGCGACGATCCGCGGGTGAAACTGCATCCGACACTCTTTGAGCCGCTAGAGCCGAAGTGAGCTGGGTAACCGCATACCTGCCGGGGCCAGGCCTCGCAGTGATCCAAAATCCCCAGCGGCGCGAGGAATTAGCTCCGCTTGTCGTGAGCCGAAACCCGGCACATCGATCAAGTTCCGAGAGGCGCGCCCGTGGCCAAGCCACGTCGCCGTACTCCGACCGCGTTCAGATTGCTGAACTTCGATCACACCTACGGAGCCTTCAGGGTCGGGCGCTGATGGGCGCACAGGTCGCGCCGAGAATTCCACTCGCATTAGCCGCAGAACTTCTCAGGACTGACGAGCGCGGCGTCCGCGAGATGATGGCTAATGGCAGCTGTGTGAAAGCTGGGTAGTCACCGGGGACCACCGCGAACTCACGGTCAGAGCCGACGATATGATCCGCGTGCTTGCGAGGCAGGTTCACTGATGGCAACACCATTCAAGATCACCCCGGTGCAGACCTATCGACCACCCGCGCCGAGCTCGCATCGGCCCGCGGCTGGACATTCCTCGCCAGGTCGTCCGACATTGGGCTACCACGGCGAGCCGATCGCTTCTGATCCGGCACCCGTGACGCCGTCCTCCACGCCATTTCCTCAAAGTCAGAAGTCGACGCCGAGTCGGCCCTAGAAATTTGCGGGATTCCGGTGGGCCGTTGGGCGCCATGCCTGACGGCCCTTTCGTTCTCTAGGGTGGCTCAAGCACTCCTGCGAACTGACAGGCTGGACTTGTTTTCTCGGTTCGGCGGTAAAGTGCGATCAGATCGACCTCGATTCCAAACCGCTCTCGCTTCTCGATATCTGGCAACGCGACCCAGGAGACCTCGACGCCCCACCGAGCTGCATGCGCGTAAACACATGGGGCAGCGAAATGAGGTGCATTTTGTGGTCGACCAGCCTCCGCATCCTTCATGCCATCTCGTAGTTGACGAAGGCGCGTCCGCAATGACCTACCGCTCTGTCCGATGTAGATAAGACCGGACCGCCCTGTGCACCGAATCCGATAAATGCCTGCCTGCGCCGGTGCCAAAGCTGCTCGAGCCGCGACGGCATCCGGGAGTTTGTACCAGGAGGACCACTTTTGGCCGCCCCATCGCGCGGCCTGGGGATCGCTCATTCCGCTCCTCTCAGGCCAGTCGCGGGCCGATCTAACAGAACCGCCCTCGAGATACGCGCCATCCGCTGCAGAGTGTCGAACATGAAGTCATAAGTCGGATCGCCCGGCCCGTCAGGCTTCAGGAGCATATGACCGAACTCCAACTCAATTCCATACAGACCGCTGCCGTGACTCGTTGCAGATCGTTTGCCGTACACGTCGGCCTTCTTGAGCGCAAGTAGGTCTTCTGGCGTCGAAGTCTCCCGGACGGCCTCCCAGAATTTTCGGCGGGCCGACAGAATGCCATCACCTGGGTTTCCAGCGACTTGCTCGATGGCTGCGACATAGGCCACCATCGACATTGAAGGATGTTCCGGTTGGAGCAGGATGCCCTCGTGCCACAGACTCAGCGCGGGCGCGACCGTCGAGTTGAAGGCGTCGTTGTTGAGCTTCTCCCAGGCACGAGGCAACCAATCGGGGAGGCTTGCCTCCTCACGGTAGCCAATCTGAGCCGAATCTTCAAAGTCTGGCCAGGTTACCCGCGGTATGAGCACCGGCTCGGGAACTTCAGGTGGCATGTAAGAAACACGTTGCGGAGCAAGGCGGACCTGCCACGGTTCCCCCCAGGCGAGTGAGATGAGGCAGCATAATCGGTGCAGGAGGCGCGAACCCGATCGATCGACCGCCGGCCAGTCGTCCCCGATCGGACCCGATGCGATGATCGGCCACGACACTAATCGGCTCCAGCCGAGAGCGACGAGATGAACATAGTCCACAAGTTGGCGGTCGCCTGGCACTAACCTAAGCTCGCCAAGGTCATATGGCTTATTGAGGACCCGTATCGCGTCGTGAGGCGTGGTGAGATAACCCGACGGATCGCTGCGAAGTGCCGGACTAACTAGAGCCCACCATCTGTCATCGTCTGACGTGCTTATCGGAGTGGTCTCAATTGAACCCCTTGCCGTGGTTCATATCTTGCCTTCGAGGAATGATTGAGTCTTGCGCGTGATGAAGCCTCGCGAAACCCCTGAGAAACCGAGCTGGGCGAACAGATTGCTAGTAGCATCTACCGCCGGCTCCAGTACTCCCGCCGCGAGGTCGGCGCGGGGCACAGTGGTGGAGTAGTTGGCAACGTTGCGTCTTGCGCGTGTGCCATATGGAAGGTCTTCGAAACTATCGCCACTTCCAGGGCGATCGAAGACGCCCTCCAGGTCGACTTTGAAGATCACCTCGTCGACCGACTCGTCGTCACGGTAGAGCCGACGCCCGAACTCGAATACCTCTGCACCAGTGTAGATAGCACTGACGAGGTGAATGGTTCCGCGAAAGCCAGTATCGTCCTCTCGCATGCGCCATCGGTGGGTAAACATCCCGTCGGGGTGGAACCTCCAAACCTCTTTGTATCTAGCCCAGTCGACTCTTCCCTCGATCCCGCCATCTTGGAGTCCAAGAATGTCTTGAGGATTGCGAGGGACGTGCGGATAGTTCCAGCCCCGCAGCGCGACAGACGCCGCCTCAACGACATCCTTCAACTTTGCGGGTGGGAATCGCTTTGTCTGGCGTGGTGACGGCGCGATGGCGGATGACCAATAGGCAACGTCCGCGTCGGTCATGGCAGCTCCATCGAGGATAAATCCCGATCAATCAGGGCCAATAGGTCGTCAGCCGGAGATGTGACCCCACCTGGCCAGTGCGCATCGATCAGAGCCTTGATTTCGGAAAGGAGTCGGTCCGCCCTCGTGACGTAAGCCCTTCCTAGTAGTTCGCGCATCTCTGCTTCTGTTGTTATCTCCTTGGTTTGCGTTCCGGGTGCGCGAATGTAAAGGGCCCCGGACCGAGTCACCGAATGGCCCCTATGGTCAACGGATTTGATGCAGACAAGGGGCTGGTCCTGGAATGGAACGACTCGGACAGCCACGAGGATCGTGCCATCAGGAAGGGAGCCTCGGAAGACCTGAACGACTGGAGGTGGGGCGGCAAATGCCGAAAGCGACGAGGTAAGGTCCGCAGCGTCCCACGTGGCTACTTGGGCCTCGCTAAGTCCAGCCGGGTCGTGCGTCTTGTCATCAACGCCGATAAGTAGATAACCGCCGTCCTTACAGTTGCTCCACCCGATCACATCCTTTGCCAAGCTGGCCCGCCCTGGCGCATCCGTCGGGACGGACATTGCTGCCTTGTAGTCGACTAGCGACTCTGAACCCTGAGCAAGCAGGTCGCGTACCAGCTGGTCTGCATCTCGAGGTTGGCCCGGCTCCGTGGGTTGCCTTTCCATGAGTGTCTTGCGACATTAGTTCAACGCCGCATATATGGGCGCAGCTCAGGTGCGTGGAGGATGTCCAGGACCACCCTGTCACGCGTACCAGCTAACTGGAGGCTGCTAAGGCCTGTGCATCAATTGGACGATGTAGTAGACGACAGCAGCAATCCGAATCAGTCCCCACACCGCCGATGCGACGGGCTGGTTCTTAATACGGCAACTGGCTCTCATTTTGAGTTCAACCATGCGATATCTCCTGTTTGTCCGAGCTCCATCGTCCATACCAGATACCACCACCTCAGCTGGAGCGGAGGGCACGGCCAAGGCCTCGAAGATCGAACTAGATTCGTCTGGCGCCTCCGAAGAGACGCGTGTGAATTTGCCGACGGCCCGACGTGCTCCGACGGCGATGGGTCCCCCCAGCCTGCCCGTGAGCATCCAACGTTCGGTGCGGTTGTTCAGGTGGAGGCGGGGTGCACCATCGTTTGGATTGGGTGTGGCGGACCCCCGGATGTCTATGAACTCAGGGCACGAAGTCCCTGTATATACCTAGGCCACTTCCAGGAATTATTTCTATCAGCCCGCGCTACAAGGCCGCGCCCAGCGGTTGCGGCGACCGCTCATGCGATAACCGCGCCGCACCCTTCCTCATCGGTATTGCGGCCTCAGGCACCTGGTCACGTCTGAGATGGGCCCAGATAGCGGTGCCAGTGCTAGGTGAATTTGGGATGCACTGCTTAACTAAGGTCACCGGGACGGACGCGGAACCCCGGGACCAAAGCCTTCCGCGACACACAAAGGTAGGACTCCCATGCAGGCATCCGAGCACGCCTCCGAAACCGCTGTCCAGGTCGCCACTAAGAAGCGTTCGAACCATCGACGCGAGGCTCAAAAGCTGATCGCCGGGATGATCAAGGACCGCAAGGGTGCCGCGAAGAATCCGGTGATCGCGCCGACCGGCAAGAAGGCTACGATGGCGGCCAGCGGGCACGGTCAACCGTCGAAGCCCGAGAACGGTCGGGTCTACGTCCGCCACATGCGCAAGCCTCGGAACGCTTGGATCCTGATCAAGAACACGGGCGTGTTCGGGGCCGTGAGCAACTGGGCAACCAAGGAAGAGTTTAGAACCGCCGAAGCCGCAGTCGCCTGGGCTCGCAAGAACGGTCTCAAGGTCGCCGGCGCCTAAAGGGTCTGCGTGAAGCCCGGACCTAAGGTGGGTCCGGGCTTCTTTGCCGAATCCATAGAGCGGTTGATCTACCTGGAGCGGCGCGGCTCGGGTCGCAGCCGTCCCGCAGGTGGCGTCTTGCAGCTTTGTGGCCCTTCAGCCGCTGGAGCCGTCCACAACGGGGGGGGCGGGCTCTGGGTCGCGAAGGGCATCGGCCCGAGGGACCTTGGTCTCGACCCGTCGCGAGGTGTACGGGTCTCCCGCCCTTAGTACGGGTTTGGCGCGACTCTATCCTTGTCGCCACGACCGATCGACGCGACAATGCCACCAATGGACCGCTGCACCCTGGGATGGGTGGATTGGACATCCGGAAATCGAGTTGACGGCGGATTCATGCGTAGCGGCAAGGTGCTGTCTTTGATTGCTGACTCAACTGATTCATGGGCGAGACCGGCGATCTTCTCGGTTAGGACATACCACGGGGGCCTAACGCGAATGCTCCGAAGTCTGTTTGGACCGATTGGCGAGGTTCGGAGCCAGATGAGGGTGCTCCACAGTGGCGGCGCCAGGAGCGTGGGAGAGGAGAACTGGGTTGCTACGGCGGCAATTGGCTTCAATCAATCGGCCTACTACTTCCATGACAACCACGCGTGCCTGTCGCCGCGAATCACTGTCTCGGCTACCGATTTCGTTGCCGACGTGGTCTTCGATGACATTCAAACGAGGGCCGGACTAGGGTTGCCGGCTGGGGCGCTGACGTCCGGGTTATCCGGGAACGACTTGGTCGCGGTAGGTACCCAGCGAAAGGTCCACAAGGGAACGTTGAGAGTGAGTGCTGCGACGGACCCATCGCTCCGACTCCAAGTTTTGACGGATTGGCACGATGGCGAACTTTGGTTGGGTGCGTATTTGGCCCAGCAACTGGCAGTGTCGTCGGACTGGTACTCGCCGTACTACTCTGACGCGGAGGGTGGTTACGGCCAGCGATCCGGCCGGGCATTCTTTGAGGCGGCAGTCGCAAACGTATTTACTGACGTTTTCGGGCGAAGCCAGCGTCCTGAGGGATGGAACATCTGGCTGGAGAAGGAAGAACTGCTGCTCCAAGCACATGAAAGCATTGAGGTTCCAATTCACTTAGAGACCCCAAGCCCGGGATACGGAGCATTCGCCGTCAAGGTCCTCAATACTGAATTTCCCGGTGAATCGGTCATTACAGCGCCGGTGGAGATCCTTGCGATCTAAACCGGCGAGTCGAGAAGGGGCGCTAGCCGACACGAGTTGTCCCGCGTGCGGCGTAAAGGTGACTCATCCAGCCCGAGAAAGGAACCGCCGCATCTGGTGTTGTGACCGTTGCCGTGTCTCGTACTCAAGGCATCCGGGGCAGCGTAGGTCTCCGGAACTCATGCGCCACCGATGGCGACCAACATGGGCCGAGGCTAGGCCTAGTGAGCGTCCGACGCCACTGAAAGCGGGACAGCTTCGGGCCCCTGGTTAGCATCTACCCGGACAATTGAGCGGACCCCTACCCCTCTCCATCGAGGCGGCGCTCTGATCCGGTTTCTGGAACTCAAGCTCTCGCACGTTGGCCTATTCCTTCTCGGCAGGGCCGAGCAGCTCGCGAACCGCCGCCTCCATTGCTTCCTCGAGCTTGGTGCTTCTGAGGGCGTGGCGAACACTCTCGCGCGCGGCGTGGAAGCCGATCCTATCTTTCAGGACAACCGAGCCGGCTACCTTCTCTGCCTGCGCACCTAGATCAGCAACCCTCTGGTGGGTCGGGTCGTTCGCATCGAATGACGGAATGTCCACATAGAACACGTACTTGTCGAAGTCGCGAGCACCAAACTGACCACGCGATTGAAGTGGTGCTACACGACGAGTCAGAGCTTCGCTATTGAAGATGACTTCCAGGTACTGCGCCTCTGGGAGACTTGCAATCGGCGCCCAGTAGAGCTTGTGACCAAGGACTGCTCGCTGATCGTCTATGCGTGCAGCCACGAGACGGCTGCCACCTGCCCCGTAAACAACTCTTATCGGCGCAATAGGAAAGTGGTCACCGAGCTTCTTTTGAAAATCGATCCTCCCAGTGAGGGCGTATTTGTTAGCGGTTCCGTGGATGGTCCACAGCTCAGTTGCTGCTACCCACCACTGTTTGAGCCCTGGGTAGAAATCTAGGCGGTCATCTCCGATATCTAGAAGTCGCTTGACGGCAGGGTCCCACGGCACTATGCACGAGAGTGGCTGTAGCGGACGAAACGGGGCGACGGTCGTCCCCAAGTGCATAGGACGGACGAACTCTGCTTCGATCACACCAACCAGGCTTGCGAGGTTGGCCCAAGGGGGTTTTTCTTGCTTGCTGCGGTAGCTTTCGACGCGAACGAATCCGGCCGGTACACCGAGCGGTCCGGCATCGGAGCGTTTGACCATCACGAGCATCTGCGGATTCAGCTTGGCGCCGCTGTGGAAGCGCTTGGCGTACGGCGACAGGTGTTTGCCTTCAGGCACCTCAATAGAACCCGGCGTCTCAGAAAGATGACGCCCGGCTTCGGACCATGGGAGGTTCTTGTCGGGGAGTTTGCCGGCCAGCCGAATGGTGTCCCTCGGCAGTGGACCTACATCACCATGGGTTCGGGTGGCAAAGACAACGGAAGCGGGCACCGGGAACGGATGCGGGCGGACTCCATCCAAATCCCACGAGTTCGCGTAGCGAAAAGTGACCGGTTCTGACCCGGCTAGGTAGCTGCCGGCCCGAAATCCTTTGAACTGTCTCCGAGACAATGAAGCGAACGGCATCACGAAACCAAGCCGGCCGCCGTCCTTCAGGTAGAGCTGACTCACACGGACCACGAACAGAGCGGATAAGTCGTGATTCCTCGCCCCAGCTCCCGACCAGAGCCGATAGTTATCGGACATCCGACGAAACTCGACCTTCATGTCCGGTGTCATTGCATTGAAGGTGAGCCAAGGCGGATTTCCGATCAGCACATCAGCGCGATTCTCGGCACGAGCAAGCCATTTCGAGCGCGCCAGGTTCCGAACGAAATAGCCCCAGATATGGTCTCGTCCCTGGTCATGAAGCTGGCACATGATGGAGAAGGTGTCGCTCAACAGGGCGCGGTCGTCGCTCCCGACTCCATGGCGAGCCAGGACTGCGGAGATGTTCGGAACCGACGACCCGACTTTGCGGGCTGCGGCCCGATCCGCTAGATCCGAAACCAACGAGTCAAAGCGACCGGCGTCCGCAAGCAGGGCGTCTGGAAACCGAAGCTCGGACGCAAACAACTGTGGCCCATCCTGGGTCGGGATGCTGAGAAGACCAGCACTGAGGAGATCATTTCGTTGACCCCATTGAAGACTGTCCCCGAGGTAGACCGGTACGTAAACGGGTCCGCGATCGGCGGCTCGAATCCTTTCTAGTCCGATTGCAAGCAGGTACGTAACCCTCGCGAGCGAGACCGCGACCGGATGGATGTCGATCCCCAGCACGTGGTTGCACACCCCTTCAAGTGCCTCGCGCATCGTTTGACCGGCGGTTTCGGCAGCGGCGAGGTACTTCCGAACTGCGTGAAACAGAAATGTTCCCGAACCGCATGCAGGATCGACCACGCGTGAAGTGAGCGGGGCGTCGATTGTCTCGTCGACCATTCGCTGGGCGAGCCAGTCGGGGGTGTAGTACTCGCCCAGACTGTATCTCTGTGCGGTGCTTATGACCGACTCGTAGAGCACTTTCATCACGTCGTGCGCGGCATTCGCCCACGCAAAGCGTGCGAGCCGACGTGCAAGCGTTCGTACGAGCGACGGACCTCCATCAACCTCGATGATCCAGTCGAAGAAGTCCTCGTCAACGACGCCACGAATTTGCGCTTCGCTGAACAGGCCACCGCCAAGGATGGTTGCTGGACTCAAAATCTTCGTGTCGAAGCCGACGACGGCGTGAGCGATGATGTCGGCCGAGGTCACCAGGAGGGTGTGCTCTACGAAGAGATCGTCGCTATTAGTGAAGGCAGATCCAAAAGCTGTGGTAAGAAGCTTCGCCCACAGCTCCCTCTTGAGAGCGACGCTGGGACGAGTCAGATTCGCGCGATAGAGGTCTAGCAGCTCAGCGTGGTCTAGTGCGTGAGCGGGGCTCGTAGCTCCTAACCGCCGCTCGATTTCGGTTGGTGATGGCGGAATTTGGTCGGTGGTGGCGAGAACGCTTTCAAGCCACACTGTCAGGGCGTCTAGATCCGGATGGTGTGAGTCGACAACTAAGGTGGAGATCGACTGCAGCGCACCGGCCACATTGAGGTGATAAAGACGCCACTCAACGCCATCCGTGAGGACGCCCACATATCTGTGCGCCAACTGTTTACTGCGCTCGCTTACGTACCCCGCCAGCTGTTCCTCAGCTTCCGTCCGAACGCTGCCAACTCGGAGGTCGCGCTTTACTTCGATTACGGCTGAGCCAGTTTCAATGTCGATTCGCTTGCGCGTACCTACCGGTGTTTCGAGGTCCACGTTGACAACATCTCCCGGCTGGAGAGCGAGGGGCGCTTGAAGCAAGAGGAGCCGGACGTCTGACTGCAGCGTCGCTTCCGTGCGGCCAGGAGACCGAGTCGCGATCCGGGTGACGACTGCATGAAGATCGACCGCCCCGATCACCTCTGGCATGTTAAGGGCGGCAGATCACGGCGATCGTTCGCTGGGGTTATGGACTCGGTACCGTGAGCTACTGGCAGGCGACGGTGCATGTCTTGCGGGAGGCTCATCGGCCGATGACGGCGGTGAAAATCCTCAATCGAGCAATGGCTGCCGGTTTGATAACGACTTCTGGAAAGACTCCGCTGAGAACTTGAATGCGGCCCTTTGCGTCCGCAGCAAGGGACGACTCACAGCTCGAGCGGGTCTGTGAACCTGGACCGGCCCGAGCCAGACGAGGCACGATCCGGTGGCGATTGCGGACTGGGTTAGCCCGATCCGCCATCGGTAACCGAGCTCGCTGACCAGACTGCCGCCCAATGCTCACAACTACGTCCGTGAGTGGCGCACTTCCGCACCTCGAGCCGGTGCGGACCTACGCGATACGTGTCACCGCAGCAAGGACAGCAAGCGCGGCCGTCGTGAATCGTTAGGCCGACTCGGCAGATAGGACACGTACCCTCAACTACGTCTCGCACGGCCGCCTCGGCTTGAGACGTCAGCGACTCCGGCACGGCGAAAGCTTACCTTCTGATGATTGATGCTCGACGACAAAAACCAGACAACGGGTCACCTCGCGCTGCGCGTCATCGGTGAAGCCACGTTGGCCTACGCCAGAAACCCCGTGGCCCGCGCATTGGTGACGGTAATTCCGTTCGGCCTCGGCAGCTTCATCGATGCGTTCCTCGGGACAGCCGGGTCGAATCTCATGCTGGGCCGCCTCCAGATCCTCGGCGACGAGGTAAGCGCGGCGCTTGACCGACTACCTGTTGAGAAGCAGGACCCGGCCGTAACCGAGGAGCAGCTGCATGACGCGGCTATTCGAGCTATGCGAGGCGCGGTTGAGACCGGCAGCCGGGAAAAGGTACAGCTGATCGCTGCAATCCTGGTTGGGGCGACCTCGGTCGACAGGCCAGCGACACTTGACGTCGAGAGCGTCATGGCATCGATGATCAACCTGACGCCGGCCGACCTCACTTCAGCGCGTAGGCTGGCCGATCACCCGGGGCCGGGGACCTTCCCGCCCCCATCCGAGCTGGGACCGGACGGGCTGTTTTTCGTGGATCGTCTACAAGCAGCTGGATTACTCGAACCAGTTGTGCTTCCTGCCAGCCCTCCCGGAAGCAGACTTGGGCCCGGATACCGCTCAGACCCGGCGGTTGAATATCGATTCACGCCGACCTTTGGACGAATCCTCGCCCTCCTACGTGCGGGCGGAATCGATATCCCCTAGTCAAAAGGCGTCGTCCTCCCGCGTGGGGCTCGCCGCTCGAACGGGCGTTTGGAGCCACCAGAGCCATTGAGAGACTCGAAGCGGGTCCGCGCCGGGCGTCGGACTGTCCGCCCGTCGGACTGGCTTGTAGCGCTCACTGGTTAAATCGATGATCGACCGATAACGAATGGCGTCGTCTGCCCCCTCTTGTAGACGGAGATGGTCTCCACAAAAGGACCTTGGGTGGCGAACTGCTTGAAATCGGCCCGGCTGATCAACGGCTGCCCGCCCGAACTGTCCGTGTAGTGAATCAATACCGCGAACGGCTCCATTGCCCACCAAAAACCGACCTTGGCCTTGGACACGGGCGGGCCGGCTCGCGAGATGTTGACCCGCACATGCTCCCCCACAGGAACGAATTTCCGCGATACGTAAACGCTTCCGTCTATTGGCGGCTCAGTTGTCGCTCTAATGATCACTGCGACCCCGGCGCCCACATTCCGAAATGGAACCGAAATCTGAGTGCCGTCCGGTCTCATCCATAGCACTCCGACCTCGACTTTGAGGGAGTTGCGTCCAGGCGCGCCAAACTGAACCACGTCTGGGGGCGCGCCCGAGTCCGGCCTCGGATCCGCAAGCAACGGCCGGATCGAAAGGTCAAGCGACGTGCGAGTGAGCTGGCCCTGATAGAAGGTCGCAGCGACCAACCCTAGAGTCGCGAAAACTACCCCAGCTGTGACCAAGACAAGAAAGCCGGTGACGACTGCAATCACAAGCGTCGCAAGGGTTGCTGGATCGGGCAGGGGCATCGGCAACGATCGTAGGCCGCTCGCAGATGCAGGTCGAGACTGTGGCTGTCTCTGACTCTGGCGAAGGCGCTTGATGACCGGGGAACTCAGGACGCTCTGCTTCAGTTGGTCACGATTTGACGTCCGAAGGGTGCGACGGCGTCTGCGCCCATCTCGCGTCGTACCTGGACCTCTAAGGCTTCAAACGCGCCGGCGATTCGGGCCCGAGCCACTGTCCGGTCGCCCTCATTCTGTGCTCGGTCGACGAGCGTTGTCAGGGCGGCTATCCCTTGAAGCTGGGTGAACAGCCGATTGACCGGACGACTGGCGAATATCGTCCCCCGCGATCCAAGGCGGGCCCGCTCCAGCGGTGGTAAGCGGAGGTCGGTTCGGTAGGACTGCATCCGCTTTCGCGTGTCCTCGTCGGCGATCTCGTACTCGAACTGCCTTGTCTCGGCGTATGCCTCGGTGAGCAGGTCCACATACAGGTGCGCCCGCTGGTCGTGGAGTCGCCGATCGCGGTCCTGTCGGAGAGCCAATCGGAACGTGAACCAGGGGACGAGCACGGCGACGGTCACCGCGATTGCGCTGGGTACCAGAGTCAACGCTGTCTGCGACATGTTGGCGGTCCTCCAAAATGCGCGGGCCCGTCCACCGTACGCGATTTCGGGACTGTGGATGTCTAGATCATTTACGAGGTTGCGCCAGGTCGCCGATGACGATGCGCGTCGGGTCGAACTGCCAGCCGCCCTTCTTCGCTGGCTTGATCGTCACCCGATGGAGGGCCTCGGCGATAACCATGCGCCGCTGATCGACACTCAGCGCGTCCCACGCCGCCCGAAGCGCACCCGGTTTGCCTGCGAACGTCGCCAGCGCGTTGTGTCGCGCCTGGATGTTGAGCCGCTTTCGGATATCGGTGCGCTGTTGCTCGATCTCTCGCTGCGTGAGCTCAAGGATCCGCCGCGAGGTCTTTCCTATCGCGAAGGACTTCGCCAGATCGTCCTCGCGCCCGTCGAGCTTCGACAGTTCCTTACTCATGGCGGTGAGGTCGGGTGCGCCCTCGCCGATCAGGTCACCCAGCGTCAAGCGATCCACGTACTGAATCGTCGCCTCGACCAAGCGCGGTTCCAGCTGATCGGCACGGATCGACACCCGACCACAGTCGCCACGGCCTGGACCGTAGTTCGTGCAGCGGTAGATAACCACCGATCGACCGGGCGCCAGCCGCTCGAAGCGGGCCGCGTCACGATCACGCGCTCGGGCGGCTCCGTCACGTATCCGTCGCGTTTCACGCTGGTCGCCGCCACCAATCCATGCCCGTGCGGATGGTCCGGCGACGGCGTCCGGACCTGCAGGTGCACGCCCGCCGCGATCGACACATACCAGCGCCGCATGTCGGGTCCACTTCTCGACCGGATCGACCTCCAGGTCGCCGTTCGGCGCGTGGAGCTCGAGCGCCTTTCCTCGCAGCCGCAGGGCGAGGGCTCGGCCGCGGTGCGCGAGCGGGTGGTCGCGGCGCGGCGCCGCCAGCTCGATCGTCAGGGCTGCCTCAACGCCCAGCTCAGGCCTGCGCGGCTGCGCCAGCTCGCGGGCCTTGCGCCCGCGTCTCGCCGCACGCTCGAGCGCTGGGGCAGCCAGCGAGGCCTCACCGCGCGAGGCTCGTCTCGCCGCACGCTCGAGCGCTGGGGCAGCCAGCGAGGCCTCACCGCGCGAGGCTTTCATCGCGCCTGGAGAGTCGCCCGCACGTCGGCCGACCTCGACGGGTCGACGGACATCGACGAGCACCACGTCCTCGAAGCTTTGGGCTTCCGCCTGCAAGATGTCGCCGCCTGAGCTGCGGACGAGGGGCCGCTGGCCCCCGCCCGAAGGTCCGCGTGTTGCCATCGTCGGCTCGCGCCGGCCCTCGCCCTACGGCGAGGCGGTGGGGGGTGTGACGGTGGCGGTGATGGGCACCGGCATCGACGTGATCTACCCCGCGGCCCACGGCGTGCTGGCTGAGGCGATCCTCCAGGCCGGCGGCGCGCTGGTCAGCCAGTTCCCGGACGGCACCGCCCCCAGGCGCCACAACTTTCCCGCGCGCAACTACACGATGGCTGCTCTCTCCGACGTGGTCGTGGTCGTCGAAGCGGCCGAGGGCTCGGGCGCGCTCATCACGGCCGAGGCCGCGCTCGACCTACATAAAGAGGTAATGGCGGTGCCGGGCAGCGTCTTCTCGCCGCTGTCGGTCGGCACCCACCAGCTCCTCCGCGACGGGGCCGGGCTGGTCCAGAACGCCCGCGACGTGCTGGCCGCGCTCAGCCCGGGCGGGGAGGTCCTGGACGACCCCCTGGCGACCCCAAAGCACCTTGGTTTCCGACTCCCGGCCGAGCGTGACGGCATCCTCTCCCACCTCTCGGACGTCATGGCGCTGAACGCGGCCGAGATCGCCCGGAAGCTCCAGCTTCCGATCGCCGAGGTCCTCGGCAGGCTGACCGCCCTGGAGCTCAGCGGGGCGGTCCGGCGCCATGGGGGCGGCTACGTGAAGGCATTGCGCCGCGGCAAAGATCGGGCGTAGGATGCCCGCCTCAGACCCGGCCCGGGGAACAACTTGCCGGGTTTGGGAATAAAGAGAGGGCTGTGACTGAAGGACTGATCATCGTCGAGTCGCCCGCCAAGGCCCGGACGCTGAAGCGCTTTTTGGGTGACCGTTTCGACGTGCGCGCCTCCATGGGGCACGTCCGCGACCTGCCGGAGAAGGAGATGGGGGTCGAGGTCGACGACGGCTTCAAGCCCCACTACGAGGTGGTGGAGAGCCGCCGCAAGACCATCAACGAGCTCCGCTCGGCGGCCAAGAAGGACAGCGAGGTCATCCTCGCCTCCGACCCTGACCGCGAGGGCGAGGCCATCGCCTGGCACCTTGCCGAGGTCCTGAAGCTCAGGAACCCGAAGCGGATCGAGTTCCACGAGATCACCGCTGACGCCGTGCGCCGCGCGCTCGAGGCGCCCCGCGACATCGACATGCGGCTGGTCAACGCCCAGCAGGCGCGCCGAGTGGTCGACCGCCTGGTCGGGTTCCGTCTGAGCCCGTTCCTGTGGGCCAAGGTCCAGAAGGGGATCGGCGCAGGCCGCGTTTCGTCCGTCGCGCTGCGCCTGGTGGTCGACCGCGAGGAGGAGATCGGCAAGTTCGTCCCCGTCGAGTCGTGGACGATCGACGCGGAGCTGTCGCGCAAGGGATCCGAGAGCCACTTCCAGGCGCGCCTGAACCGGCCGGCCGGCGCGGTCGCGACCGAGAGCGACGCCAAGTTCGAGGTCCACAACGAGGCCGAGGCCCAGGACATCGTGCGCAAGCTCGAGGGCGCGAGCTATCGCGTCATCGGCGTCGAGCAGAAGCGGCGCACGAAGAGCTCGAACCCTCCCTACATCACCTCGACCCTGCAGCAGGACGCGTCCAGCCGGTTGCGCATGCGCCCGTTTGCGGCGATGCGCGTGGCGCAGCAGCTGTACGAGGGCATCGAGCTCGGCGCGGAGGGCCCGACCGGCCTCATCACCTACATGCGAACCGACTCGACCCGCATCTCGGCCGACGCCGACGCCAGGGTAAAAGGCTGGATCAAGCAGGCACACGGCGAGAGATACCTCGGCGTGTCGCGGACTGCGAAGGCCACGCCTGGAGCTCAGGACGCGCACGAGGCGATCCGGCCGACGGACGTCAGCCGCACGCCGGACTCGGTCCGGCAGCACCTCAGCGCTGAGCAGTACAGGCTCTACGACCTGATCTGGCGCCGCTTCGTCGCGAGCCGGATGGCGCCGGCCGTCTACGACCAGACACAGGTCGAGATCGAGGGTGGCGACTACATCTTCCGGGCCAACGGCTCGGTGCTGACGTTCGACGGCTTCTACAAGGTCTGGGGTCGGGACGAAAACGGCGAGAACGAGCTCCCCGCGCTGACCCAGGGCGAAGACCTCGACTACCACGGCATGAAGCCGGAGCAGCACTTCACGCAGCCGCCTCCGCGTTACACGGAAGCGACGCTGATCAAAGAGCTGGAGCAGCGCGGCATCGGCCGGCCGTCGACCTATGCCCCGATCGTGCAGACGATCACCAAGGCCCACGGCTACGTGGAGATCAAGGACCGCAGGCTCTATCCGACTCGTGTCGGCGAGGCCGTCAACGCGCTGATGGTCGACCACTTCAAGACGATCTCGGACGACGAGTACACGTCGAAGCTCGAGAAGCGCCTCGACCAGGTCGAGAGCGGAAGCCAGGAGTGGGTGCCGGTCGTCAGGGACTTCTACGGCCCGCTCCAGCGCATGCTCAGCGCGGCCGAGGAGGCAACGCCCGCGGACACCGACGAGGAGTGTCCGCTGTGCCACGAGGGACACCTGGTCCACAAGGCGAGCCGGTTCGGGCCGTTCATGGGCTGCTCCCGCTATCCGAAGTGCAAGTTCCGCCGCGCGCTGACGCCCGACGGCGAGGCGCCGCAGCCCGTGCTGCTCGACGAGCCCTGCCCCGTGTGCGGCAAGCCGCTGCAGAAGCGCAACGGCCGCTACGGCGAGTTCACCGGCTGCTCGGGCTATCCGGACTGCAAGTACATCAAGCGCGACCCGGCGCAGACCGAGGCCAAGCCCACCGGCGAGAAGTGCCCGCAGTGTGGGGAGGGCGACCTCGTAGAGCGCACCGGGCGCTACGGACCGTTCGTCGCCTGCTCGCGCTATCCGGACTGCAAGTACCGGGCCAACATGGGCAAGGACGGCAAGCCGCGCGAGGGCCCGAAGCTCCTGGATGAGCCGTGCCCCATCTGCGGCAAGCCGCTCGTCGAGCGCCGAGGACGGTTCGGTCTGTTCAAGTCGTGCTCCGACTACCCGAAGTGCCCGGGCCCGAAGGCTGTCAAGAAGTCAGAGAAGGCGGTCGAGGCTTAGCCCTTCCCGCGCCTGGGTATACTCACCAACGCCAGTCCAAGCGACTGAGTTAGCACGCCCGGGCAAGACCCCTGTCCTGCAAAGGCCAGAACCGGGCGGAAGTGGAACAGGGAGGCAAATCGAACGTGGCTCAAGTGACCTTGAAGCAGCTGCTGGAGGCGGGCGTCCATTTCGGACATCAGACCAGCCGCTGGAACCCGAAGATGAAGACCTACATCTTCACCGCCCGCAACGGCATCCACATCATCGACCTGCAGAAGACGGTCCGCCTGCTCGACGACGCGTGGGAGTTCACGCGCAACGTGGCGGCCAGCGGCCGGCCCGTGCTCTTCGTGGGCACCAAGAAGCAGGCCCAGGAGACCATCCAGACCGAGGCCGCGCGCTGCGGCATGTACTTCGTCAACCGGCGCTGGATGGGCGGCATGCTGACCAACTTCAGCACCGTGAAGAAGAGGATCGAGCGGCTGCAGGACCTGCGCAAGATGCAGCAGGAGGGCCAGTTCGAGCAGATGTCGAAGAAGGAGGCCAAGCGCCTCACGGACGAGCTCGACCGCCTGATGTTCCACTTCGACGGCATCGCCGACATGAAGCGGCTGCCGGGCGCCCTCTACGTGGTCGACCCGCGGAAGGAGCACATCGCCGTGACCGAGGCCAACCGGCTGAAGATCCCGGTGGTGGCGATCACCGACAGCAACTGCGACCCGGACCTCATCACCTACGTGATCCCGGGCAACGACGACGCGATCCGAGCGGTGAAGCTTCTCACCGGCAAGATCGCCGACGCGTGCCAGGAAGGACGCCAGGAGGCAGCCGCGCGCGGCGAGATCATGCCCGAGGTGGAGGACCGCGAGTTCCTCGAGACACCTCGGTACGAGGAGATCGAGGAGTACCTCGAGGATGAGGAGGACTACCTGCCGACCGTGTCCGAAGAGGAGTTCATCGGCCGCACCGCGCAGGACGAGGAGGCTCGTTGATGGCGGTGGACATGGACCTGATCAAAAAGCTGCGAGAGATGTCCGGGGCCGGGATGATGGACTGCAAGAGGGCGCTGGAAGAGGCCGGTGGCGACCTCGAGAAGGCGTACACCATCCTGCGCGAGAAGGGCGTCGCGAAGGCGGCCAAGCGCGCGGACCGTGCGACCGGCCAGGGCGTCGTCGAGGCGTACCTGCACAGCACGTCGCCGGACTACCCGCCTCAGCTCGGCGTTTTGATCGAGGTCAACTGCGAGACGGACTTCGTCGCCAAGGGCTCGGACTTCCGCAAGCTGGCCAAGGAGCTGGCGCTGCAGGTGGCGGGCTTCGGCGCGCGCTGGGTGTCCCGCGATGACGTACCCGACGACGTGCTCGTGACCGAGCGCGAGGTCTACGAGGCGAAGGCGCGCCAGGACGGCAAGCCGGAGCAGGTGATCCCGCGCATCGTCGAGGGCCAGGTCGAGGATTTTCTGAAGCACAGCTGCCTGATGGAGCAGGAATACTTCCGCGAGCCGGGCCGGACCGTGCAGCACCTGATCGCGGAGAACATCTCCAAGCTCCAGGAGAACATCACAGTTCGCCGCTTCGCGCGATTTAACATCAGAGAGTCCTGAACCAGCTGGTCAACGGCGCTCCGAAGTACAACCGGGTACTGCTCAAGCTGAGCGGTGAGGCGCTTGGCGGGAGCCGCGACTACGGCATCGACCTCCAGGTCGTCGAGGAGATCGCGGCGCAGGTCAAGCGCGTACACGAGATGGGGGTGCAGATCGCGGTGGTCGTAGGAGGCGGCAACATCTTTCGCGGCCTCGCTGCCACCGAGCGTGGCTTCGACCGGGCGACCGGCGACTACATGGGCATGCTGGCGACGGTGATCAACGCGCTTGCGCTGCAGGACGCGCTCGAGCGCACCGGCATCCCCGCGCGCACGATGACCGCGATCCAGATGCCGCAGGTCGCCGAGCCCTACATCCGGCGGCGCGCCGTGCGCCACCTGGAGAAGGGACGGGTGGTCATCCTCGCGGCGGGGACGGGCAACCCCTACTTCACGACCGACACGACGGCCGCGCTGCGCGCCGTGGAGATCGAAGCGGACGTGATCCTCAAGGCGACCAAGGTGGACGGCGTCTACACCGCCGACCCCAAGCGCGACCCGACAGCCACCAAGTTCGAGCGCCTCGGTTACCTTGAGGTGCTCAATCGAGGCATCGAGGTGATGGACAACACGGCGCTCACTCTCTGCATGGACAACGATGTGCCCATCGTCGTCTTCAACCTGCTGACTCCCGGCAACATCGAGCGCGTCGTGCTTGGCGAGGAGATCGGCACATTAGTGGGGTCTGCCTCGTGATCGATCCAGTGCTGCGCGACGCGGAAACCAAGATGTCGAAGTCGGTCGACCACTTCGCCGCCGAGCTGACGACGATCCGCACCGGCCGCGCCAACCCCGCGCTGATCGACAAGATCATCGTTCCGTACTACGGCACGCCGACCCCGCTCAACCAGCTCGCGCAGATCAGCGTGCCCGAGCCGCGGCTGCTGGTCGTGTCGGTCTACGACAAGAGCCAGATCGGCGTGGTCGAGAAGGCACTGCGCGCCAGCGAGCAGGGCCTGAACCCGGCCAGCGACGGCCAGGTCATCCGGGTCCCGATCCCGCCGCTGAACGAGGAGCGGCGCCGCGAGTACGTGAAGCTCGTCCGCCAGAAGGCGGAGGAGGCCCGCGTGGCGATCCGCAACGTGCG
>WNFC01006179.1_pt1 | contig 19913 bp, 14 predicted proteins | sample 5400541 | NCBI WGS metagenome assembly WNFC01 (sample SAMN13153342, study PRJNA577476) | soil metagenome | isolation source: 120 cm saprolite under Douglas fir tree site 2 hole 2 replicate 1 | place: USA:California | collected 2015-04-18 | reverse complement strand
CCGGGATCCCGGCGTGTTGCTGTATTCGATCAGCATCCCATGCGACGCTGTAAGCCATGGCCACCGCCTGCATCGGCTGGTTCTCGCAAAGCCGACGATGAGACGGTGGCCATCACCCGTCACGGCGACACGCCGTACCTCGAAGGTAACAATCCGTTATAAGCCATAGATCGCTTTCATGGCTTCTGCGCAAAAATGCGCAGGTCAGGGGTTAAACGACAAGATAGGAGACTGTCGCATAACTCGTGATCTTGGCTGTGAGCACCGGGGCCGTGCCCTGAGGGCACGGTTCTGGCTGTTGATTGCGCCGTGAGTTGTCCGAGCCTGCTGGCCCGTCAGCCGGTGTGCCCCGGTTGTAGCTCGTCCAGCAAGGAGGTGATCATCGGTGTCAGCCATTCGCTGAACTCGACCGACAGGTGCGCCGTGTCCCTGAAGACCAGAAGGTTGCCCACCACGGCCGGGCAGACGTTGTCGGCGCAGATCCAGCCCGCTGGGTCGACGAGCGTGACGCCGCCCAGCATCTGCAGGGCCTGGTTGATGGCCTGGTGCCGGGCCGGATACGTGTAGGCCCGGCGCATCGGTAGGTTGCAGGCCTTGACGTCGTCAAGATGGGCGGTCACGCAACTGGCGACGTTGTAGCCGGGGTAGGGGGTGTCCTCCAAGTACACGATCTTTGCGGTGGTCGTCTGCTGGAGCGTGCGCACGGTGGACACGGTGGCGTCGGCATACGCGGTTGGGGACACGTTCGCGGCTTCAAGGTCCGAGCCGGCCACGATCACGACCGTCGGGTTGAGCGCCGCGATCCGGCGCAGCGTCAGGGCTCGCCAGGTGTCGCACTCGGTGTAGATACGGTTCAGCTGGCCGTTGAATTCGGTCAGTTCCTGAGGCGCGCACCCCGATTTAGTCCAGTTGACGACGCGCCAGTGGGCGTAGACGCCGGCACCGGTGAACGCCGGTTGCCACTGCTGCATGTGCGAATCGCCGAACAGCACCGCGGTGTACTTGCCCGTTGGGTCACCGAAGACGCACGGCCCCTGGGTGACGGCGAAGATGCTGGCGTGGCACCCGTCGTAGGACGAGGAGGGCACGTCGCTATGCGCCTGCGCCGGCTCTGGAGTCAGGTTCCTGGGCGCATTCATCGTGTTCAGCCCCGCGGTGACGGCGGTCCTCATCTCGCGGATGACGGTGGGGGTGGCCGTGGACGCGTGGACGACGGTGGCATCGGCGCCCGTGCCGATGAGCGACGGAAGGTTCCCCAGGACCAGCACCGCTGCGACCACCGCCGAGCCCGACAAAACGAGGCCGCCCGCGAACCACTGGAGGTTCGGTAGCCGGAGCGATCGGGCTGGGTTCTCGATGAGCTTGAAGGTGATCATGGCGGCGGCGAGCGACAGCACGACGACCGTCAGGCGCTCCGACCAGCCCAGAGCGTGACCGAGGATCATGGGGGCGATGACTAGCATCGGCCAGTGCCACAGGTACCACGAGTAGGACATGCGGCCGGTGAACTGCAATGGCCGCACGCCCAGTAGCACCCCCACACCGCGCTGAACCGCGCAACCGCACGCGATGAGCACGGCGGCCCCGACGACCGGGAGCGCCGCGGCCGAACCCGGATACGGCGTCCGGCCGTTGTAGACGAAGGCGGCGGCGAGTACCGCGGCCAACGCCAGCCAGCCTCCGATCAACGCGATGGAGCCCGGCAGCCGCGCCAGCTGGGACGCGCCGAGCGCCACCAGCGCCCCCATGCCGAGTTCCCAGGCCCGCGTGGCCAGCGAGAAGTAGGCCCATGGGGCATCCACCCTGGTGACGATCACCGAGTAGTAGAACGACACCAGAACGATGGCGGCCAGCAGCAGGCCGAGGAGCGCGTTGCGATAGCGCCGGCCCAGGAACACGATGAGCACGATCAGGATCGGCCAGCACAGGTAGAACTGCTCCTCGACCGCAAGCGACCAGAAGTGCTGCAGCGGGGATGCCGCATTTCCCTCATTGAGATACTGGGTGCCTTCCACGGCGAGCCGGTAGTTGAGGCCATAGAACGTGGTGAAGATCCCGTCGATGGAGATCGGCCGGACCGAAAGGGGTGGGGCCCAGAAGCGAGCAGCCACCACGGTCGCCACCACGACCGTCATAGCTGCGGGCAACAGCCGGCGAATCCGGCGGGTGTAGAAGGTGGGCAACGCCCGGATGCCGTGCTCGCCGACCGACTCCAGCAGCAAACGCGTGATCAGGAAACCGGAGATCACGAAGAACACGTCGACGCCGACGAACCCGCCGTGTACGCCGAACAGATCGGCGTGGTACAGCACCACGGAGAGCACCGCGAAAGCTCGCAAACCCTCGATGTCCGGCCGGAACTTGGCCGGCTTGGGCAGGTGCTCGCGAACATGCCGGCCGGACGAGGCACCCTCAGATCGCCGCAGGGTGCTAGTCATGCGGTGGCCGTCCTCCTGACTGACACGATCTATCGTCCGATACTAAGCCGTCGGGCTGGGGGGAACCGGCGAACCCCGGAACCCCCGGTGGCCAGTCGGCGGCGGAGCCCAAAGCAGCCGGCGTCAGCTACGGGCCCGGCCGGGTGCCGCCCGGACCCTGGCAGCGCGGGGGGTCCGGAACCGGGCGGGGAGCCTCAGGCGGTGACCGCCGGCAGCCACCGCGGCCGGCGCTGTTCGTAGGCGTCGATCGTAAAGGGCGTGGGCGAGGGTCAGGGCGCGGGCGTGGCGTCGGGGCGGGCGGGCGGTCGCTCGGGACCTGGGGGCGGGCGGGCGCGACCTGGCGTGCGGCGCGAAGCTGGCGGAGGCGGCGACGGCCGACGAGCGCAGAGGCGGCGGCGCCGGTGAGGGCGTCAGACACAACCGAGATCGCGCGGCTGACCAGGGCCACGGTCAGGGCGATCGCGGTGGTCGTCTGGGTGTGCAGGACCGCCACCATCACGGCCTCCCTGACCCCCGCGCCGGCCGGGGCGAACACCGCCAGGAACCCGATGGCCCACGAGAGCGAGTAGGCGCCCACCGAGACCAGCAGCGTGCCCTGCGGGTGGCCGGCCAGCTGCCGCAGCAGCACGTAGATAACGAGGCCGTTGCTAGACCAGGCGGCAATCGCCCACACCATCATGCGCGCCAGGCCCCGGTAGCTCACGCCTTGCTGGTCCGCGGGCTGCCGCGCGAGCCGCAGCACGAGGCGGAGCAGCCGGTTCAGCACCGGCGGCGACAGCAGGACGACCCCGACGGGGATCAGGAACAGGATCCAGAAGTACTGAGCAATCGATCCGGCGCTGGCGAACGGCAGCGTGATCGCGGCTACTACCGCCCCTGAGCAGGTCATCACGGCATAGTTCAAGATCACGGACAACGCCGATCTGCTCCGCGGGACGCCGCGATCGGCCCCGAGCTCTGCCTGCGCCAGCATCGGCCAGATGACGCCGGGAACGTACTTCGACAGCCCGCCGATGAAATAGATTCGCCATGCCTCCGGGATCGACAGCGGCGAGCCCAGGTCGGCGAGCATCTCCCGCCAGACCATGAGGTTGCAGACGAGCCCGGCGATGCTCAGCGCGAACGCGAGCAGCACCACAGGCACGGACAGCCGCTGCACCTCGTGCCACAGTGTGCCGGCCTGTTCCACAAGCGTGATACCCAGGAGGGTAAGGACGAGGGCCAGGAATCCGACCCGGACCGCCTTTGACCTCATCAGGCGGATGAGCAGGCCGAGCCAGCGGTGCCCGGACGACGCGCGATCCGTAGACCCGGCCGGTTTGGCCGCAGTCTCCACCATTATTTCGGGAATCTCCCTAAATTAAGGGTTCTCGGTCAAGGCAATCACCGTAGCAGAAGGGGTCCTACCGGAATTTCCGCTCCAGTAGGGCGGACATCCGGTTATAGGATCGCTCGGGTGAGCATCCCCAGCGCCCGCGTGTCCGAATCCGCGGCCACCCTGGAGGCCGCCCGCCGCCCGGGTAGCTTCCCGGCCGGGGACCTGATAGCCATCGGCTGCCTGGTCATCGAGGCCGGGCTGATCGTGTTCGTGCTGCGGCACCTGCTGACCAGGCCGTTCAACTACGACGAGGGCTGGCGAGCGTACGAGATTGCGCTGGGCCCCGGGTTCCTGAGCCAGGGCCAGTTGCACGCGGCGGTGGGCCCGCTGTCCCTCGGCTGGCTCGCCATCGAGAACGCGGCCCGCGTCCTGCTCGGCGACACCGAGGCGGGGCTGCGCACCCCCATGTTCATGGTCTTCCCCGTCCTCGGGGTGGCGACCTACCTGCTGGCCCGCCGCTGGCTCGGTGTGGCGGTGAGCTTTTGCGTGGCCGGACTGCTGCTGGTGAACCTGTGGATCATCAACTACGGGCTGCAGCTCAAGTCCTACCCGTACGAGGCGCTGTTCGCAGTGGTCACGATCGCGCTGTACCTGCTGCTGCGGCGCACGGCCTGGCGTCCGGCCCAGTTGCTCGGGCTGTACGCCGCGCTGGGCCTGACCTGCGTCTTCTCGCTGCCGAACCTGTTCGTGGCCGTGCCCCTGCTGGCCCTGGACCTGGTCGAGACGGTCCGTGCCCGGGACCGGATCGCGCTGCGCCTCGCGGGCGAGGCGCTGGCCGGGGTGATCGCGCTGGCCAACTACGTGCTGTTCCTGGCGCCGCAGAGCGGCGTGGTCGGCACCAGCTACTTCAACGCCCAGTACCCCCCGCCCGGGATCGGCGGGTTCGCGAGCTTCACCGTCGACGGCCTGAAGTCATGGGTCCCCGCGGTCATCACCGGCGTCGCGGGCGCGAACAACGCAACCCCGAGGTACTCGCTGCCACCCCTCGCCCATCACCTGCTCGCCATAGGCCTGGTGATCATGCTGGCCGCCGGGGTCGTGGCCGCGGCCCGGGAGGTCGCCGGGCGAGCGCTGGTCGTGGCCTGCGGCGGGGCGCTGCTCTTCGAACTCGTCGGGGCCGCGCTGCACCGCTGGCCGTTCGGCCTGATCCGCCAGAACATCCTCATCCTGCCGATGCTCTACGTGCTCGGCGGGATCGGCGCGGTGTGGCTGGCCCGGACGCTGCGCGGCCCGCGGCGGGCCGACGGTGCCGCCGCGGGCCCCGCCTGGTGGCGCATGGCGGCCCTCGCGGTGGCCACGGCAATGTTCGCCGTCACCGTGGCTGCCGGGGGCGTGGCCACGGCCAAGACGTTCGCCGAGTCGAACGAGTTGCAGGCCAACCTGACGACCATGTTCGGCGGGGTCAAGGACGCGGTCGCGGCCACTCGCATGGCGTCCGTGCCCGGCGACCTGGTCATCATCCGGGCGGATCGGCCCACGCCGGTCTGGTACGGCACGCAATGGCTGTACTACATGGAGAGCTACGCGGGGTGGCCGGGCGCGATCGCGGCGCGGCCGCGCATCCCCGCCCGGGACACCCTGTCGGTCGTCTACGTCACGCCCGCGGCAGCCGACCGGTTTCTCGCCGCACACCGCGGCAGCCCGGCGGTCTTCCTCCTGGAGTTCAACCTTCCGGGTTACCTCTTCCCCAGCTGGGCTCATCAGCAGTCGCTGGAGACCTTGCGGCGGTTCGGCTACTGCCCCACCCGCGAAACCGCGTATCCGATCACCGGACACCTTACGATCCTGAGAGCCGGATGCTCCAAGGCCTGAGACACACTTCTTAAGACTCGGCGATGTGCCGCGGTGTCACGATGGCATGTAGAGCAGAATCGGGTCCGAACCGACGGGGATGGTTGTCACCCGGTCTCGGGCAAGATCACGATGCCACGCCTGGATCTCCACCGGCGCCAGGTGCGAGCGGATGATCCAGATCCGGTCACGAGCGTGGTTGTGTTCCGCAGCGACCTTGGCCCGCGCCGCCGCTAGCGCGTTCGCGACGTCCATCGCCTGGCGCTGACGCATCACGACGATCCACGGCGCGCGGGGGTAGGCCACGACGTGGCCGTTGGGACCGTCGCCGGCCGGGAACGAGGGCTGCGCCAGCTGGTAGTAATACGCAAAGGCATAGCTGGCTGCGTAGCTGACGATGATGACGTCCCCCGGCCGGAAGTGAGCGTCGAGATACACGACCTCAGAGCGGGCATCCTCGTTGGGTATTCCGTGCGATCTGATGTACGTGCCCGTCGCCGGCACCCAGACGGCAAGCGCCGCAGCGGCAGCCACCAGTGGTGCCCGACGGTCGATCGCGGCCGCCCAGCGCCCGGCGGCGGCAACCGCGACGGCCATCAGCAGCGGAACCGCCACGAGCCAGAAGGCGGAGGTCCGAAGATCCCCGAACGGATACTTGCGGGCCGCGCTCGCGACGATGACGATCGCCAGCGTCATCGGGAACATGACGGCCAGGGCGAAGCGCCGGAGCCAGAGCAGCGCCGCGATGCCCGCCAGCACCAGCGCCGCGTCGATGACCAGGGACCGGAAGCCCATGTACGGCGCGAGCTGGTGCAGCCGGAGGTGGATGAAGGAAATCGCGGCGGACGGGCTCCGGGTGGGAACGTAGTAAGGATCCCAATAGGCGACGAGGTTGCGAGTGATCTCCGGGCGGACGACAGCTTCGTAGATCGCCAGGCTCGCGACTAGCATCCCCAGTGAAGCGCCGGCGACTTCGAGGAGCCTTCGATAGCGCCGCTCGACCAGGCACTCAACCGCCAGGGAAGCCATGGCCGCTGCCCCGGTGAAGATCAGCGTGTTGGCGAAAAACAGGCCGACGGACGCGGTCGCGGCGATGGCGACGAGGCGCCGGAGGTGCCATTCGTTCTCGATGCGCGCCACCAGGGTCCACAGGACGAGGTACATGAATGCCTCGGCCGTGTATTGCTTGAGGTCGTCTCGGACGAGCATCGCCGGCGACAGCAGCACCGCGGCACCCGTCAGGATCCCCGTGCTGAAGCGGGTCAGGCGAAGCTCGCGCCCGAAGAGGTACCCCGCCGCCGCGGCCAGCATCGTGAACGCGAGCGGTACGAGCCGCAACCCCTGGGCGCCACCGAAGGGCACCAGCCGCAGCAGGTACGTCCACCCCAGGGGCGTGCTCACCACCAGCGAAGGGGTAAGCCCGATCCTGGCCCGGACGGTGTCCGCGAGCCACGCCTCGTCGACCCAGAAAGGGTGACTGAGCAGGTACGGCACGTCGTGAACGAGGAGCACCGACAGGCCGACGGCAGCGGCGAGACAGACGTCGATCACATCGGGCTTCCCGAGCGAGCGTCGACGTAGGGGAGCGGCAGAAAGGCGTGCCTTCGCCCGAACGACCACACTGCCTCCCAGCAGCCGAGGTGAGCCCGGCTGCCACCGCCACCAGCCGACGCGCTGCTTCTATCCGGCAAGGTTGGGCATAAGCAGCCCGAACTGAACTCACTAACCTAATGGATATGAAGCGGGTGTGCTTAACGCGGGACACATGACGCAACACCAGGGACTTTAGGTGTTTGTCGGGTGCCGGGGTGTTGCGGTTTTCGTGTTCCGTGTGGGTCTTGCAGTCCGTTTCCCGGCTGTGCTGTCCGGGGTGCAGGCGTGGTTTTTGCCCGCGTGTCGCGGCGGGGGTGGCGCGCGGTTCCACGGTCCGCGGCCCCGGTGCCGGGGCGGTTACTCCTTCCTGGCGGGTTCCTTCCTGGCCGCGGCGTTACCCGGTGCCGGGCGCGAACACGGTGACCTGGGGTTTCCCGGTGACGGTCTGTTTCGTCGCGCAGGTGTGCGCGAATTTCGGGCGGGCTTTCTGGGCGCGCGGTGAGTGGCGCTGGCGGCCGGTGACGTTCAGGGTGTGCAGCGCGGCGCGTGCTGCGGCGTCCGCCGCGGCGGCGATGGCGTCCAGCGACGATGACGTGGTGACCTGGGAAGAGGTCATGGAGCGGATCGCGTGGCGCCAGACGGCGGTGAAGGATTCCTCGTCCGGGGTGACCGGAGTGTCCTGCCTGCGGCGCAGGGTGCGGGCTGCGGCGGCCTCGCTGTGCAGCGCGGCGGCGGCGCTGGCGCGCACGAGCTGGGTGGCGGCCAGCCAGGCCCAGGCTTCCCTGGATGACCAGGCGCGGGGATCCCGAGCGCAGCACCGGCCCGGAGGTGCGGTGCCCGGCGCCGGTGATCGTGGTCTTGTCCTCGCCGAACGTGGTTTCCGACGCGCTCCACCGGGCCAGGTACGCTTCCCGGACCGCGCCGGCGGGCGCGGCCTGGTGATCGAGGAGGGTGGTGATCAGGGTGCAGGTCTCCCCGGCCTCGTCCCCGCCGCCGCAGGGCAGGATCACGTTGTGCTCGGCGGCGCGGACCGGCAGCCGGCCGGCTGTCTTCCCCGACGGGGCGTTCAGCCAGGTCATCCGGGACCCGTCGGGCAGCCAGCCGCCGCCGGGCTCCGCCGGCAGGCTGATCCCGGCCTTCACCCGGGCGACGGCATGCCCGCCGGCGGCGAGGATCGCGGAGATCAGGTCATAGCCCGGGAAATTCCTGTCGAAGCAGGTCACGCGGCCGGCGAACAGGCTCGGCCGACGGCGGGCCAGGCGGGCGAGCAGCGTCTGCTCGCCGGCCCGCGTGCTGCCCGCAATCGCCCCGAGCACCGCCCGGCCGGCGCGCGCGGTCAGCGCGACGACCCGCAGCTGCGGGAACGGCGCGGACCCCGGCCCGTCCTGGGTGGCGGTGCCCGCGCAGCCGAACATCGCCCGGTTCGCCGGCGTGTCCGCCACGGCGACCAGCATCCCGTCGGCGGCGCACACCATCATCCCGGCCAGCAGCACCGCCTGCGGGTCATCACCGGCGATCAGCGGCCCGGTTGCCCGCCAGAACAGGGCCTCCATCAGGCTGGCCGGCACCAGCGCCCGCCAGCCCGTGATGACCTTCCCCGTGGGAACGTGCCAGTCCAGGGCGAATGGCACGTCCGCGAGCAGCCCGGCCAGCCGCGCCAGCGCCTCGCCATACGACCCGTCCGGCATCAGTGTCATCGCCAGCATCAGCCGGATGACCAGCGGATACGACATGATCCGCCGCCGCTGCCGCTGCCTCAGCCGGCCCTGCTCCAGTGCCGCCGCCGTGATCTCCTCGATCACTCCGTCACCGAGGTGCCGCTCCAGCTCACCCAGCCGCACGAAATCCGGCAGCCACCCGCCCGCCAGCACCGAGCCGTCCCTGCGGACGACGGCTGGAGCGGTCACCACCGGGCGGCAGAACACCGCCAGCTCGCCCGCCGACGGCGCCGAATCTCCCGCCGTGACCGTCCCACCGCCATGAAACCGCAGGTCATCGGCCCGCACCACCAGTGGCCCGGCAGGAGTCCCCGCCAGCGGGGACACCGCTACCCGGCTTGCACCAACGACATCAGGCAGATAAGAAAGCACAAGGGCTCCTGGAGACGGCATGGACTCGACACCCACAGCCGTACCAGGAGCCCATGAGCAAATCACTCAGGCCGCATGCCCGGCGTCCACGCAAAACCCCAGGTCACGCTCTCATGGAGACCGGAATTCCGTAAGTCCGTGATGTCGGGGCGAGCGCCGCCACCAAGACGCCGGCCCAAGCAGGCGCCGGGCAGAGCACTGCCCCGGATCGTTACGCTGATCGCGTGGCATCGAAGAAACGGCGTTCCGGGAAAGGCAAAGGGTCCCGCCAGGGCATCAGCGGCAACCCGCAGCGGCGTGCCGGGCAACTGGCTCAGCGGCGGCCGGCAATCGCCAGCGAGCCGGCTCTCCCGCAGCTGGTGCTGGACTTCCGGTCGGGGAAACCGGAGGACCCGCTGCGGGATCTGGCCTATGCCCTGGCCGGCGGGGCGGAGCCCAGGCCTTGGTGGGGCGAGTCGCATCAGCGGATTCTCGCCGCCGCCCGCGCCTTTACCTGGCCGTCCCGCCTCGTCGACCTGGAGACGCAAGCCTGCCGGATCGTGGGCGACGAGTTCTACGAGCGGCTCAACTTGCAGCTGACCGGGCTGCACCCGCCCCAGTGGCTGCGCGCGCTGGCGGAGGAGACCGGGGCGGCGCTGCAGGCGTCGGTGGCCGACGGCACCGGCGACTGGCGGCAGCTGTGGGCGCTGCTGTGCGGGCTGGCGCTGACGGCACCGCCCGGCGACACCGAGAGCGAGACCGCGAAGCTGGCCCGCGCGCGCTTCCCCGACATCAAGGATCCCTACGTGACCGCGCTGGCCGAAGCGGGCAAGGCCGCCAGGCTGCTGGCGGACCGCGGGCTGGCTTCTGGCATCAGGCACCCGGCTGACGGCTGCCAGGCGGCCGGGGACCCCCTGGTCGCGCGCGACGCGTACGGCAGCCGGTTCCTGCTCGTGGCCCCGTTCGGCTACGACGGGCAGGCGCCGGACCACTGGTACGCCTGGGACATCGACTCGTGCTGGATCCTCACCGTCGCGGGCGCCGGGGTATTCGGGTCGGCGCAGGACGCGCTGGCTGAATGGCAGCACGCCGTCGGGCCCGGCGCCGGGACGGCGCTGTCGCCGAGCCCGCCCGAGACGACCGCCCGGCTGCTGGCACGCTGCCTGGAGACCGGGCCGCTGTCGGACATGCTGCAGGGAAGCGAGCCCCGGGAACTCATCCGGGAGCACTACCGGCTCCGGCGGCGCGCCCGCGTCCTGACCGGCCCCGCCGGCGCCACGGCCACCAGCGCCGCCACGGCCTCGTCCGGCGGCGGCGACGCCGGCCCGGTGCGCGAGGCGTTCCTGGGCTGGTACACAGCACGGCACGGCAATGCCCCGCAGGACGCAGCCGACGCTGTGGACACGATCCTCTGCGAGTGGGGACCGCGGGCACATCCCGGGGAGCGCTCGCGCTACGCCTGCTCACCGCACCGGATCGAGATGGCAGCGCACCTGATCCGTGACGGCTACTTCCCCGACGACGCTAACGCGGCGCTCCGCCTGCTGCCGCAGTGGACGCAGTGGTGCATCGGGCAGAGCGGGCTCAACGGCGACTTCGCGGCCCGGTCCAGCGCCGCCGCGCTCACCGAGGCCGCAAAGCTCGTCGAGGAGGAGACACACGATCCGGTCGCTGAGCAGAACGAGGCGCCGTTCCGCCGCCAAGAGTGAAGAGGCCCGCTGAGGAGAAAGCACGGCGGCCGGCACGAGCCACGACCCTTCGTTCGGTACCCCGGCGTCCAACCGGGGACCAGCAGCGACGATGACCGCGCGGGCACGGCAGCCAGCAATCGCGGATCGCCCGCCCGGCCGTCCGTCCGGAAACCCAGCACGCCCTGGTGAACGCCCGTGCCGGGCATCCGCCAGCCCCAACCACGCCACCTCCGCCAGCGCCAACCCTTCCCGCACCGTCGATAACAGTGCTCCTCCGCCAACCCTCGAACATCCCAAAGCGGCCCGCCGCCACCACGGAAACCTTCAACGACAGGCACAGGACACAAAGACAGCAACACCCCAGACGATCACAAACGCCTAAAGTCTCCGGTGTCGGGACACATGACGTGTCTCCTCGGGACCGCACGATCAAATCGGCGGGCAGGGCGGGCGAGGCGATGATCAGCCCGGTCACGAAGATCATCCCGGTATCGGGGGTCTGTTCCGAACCCGGGGGGCGTGGGCCTCACTGCTCGGTTTGGCCATTTTTCTACCTTAACTGCGGCTATGCGACGCGGGGCGGTACTAGACTCGCGCGCGTGGTGCGTCCTGGAAGCCGGTCCAGGCCTGCCGACCCGCGCCGTCGTACGTATCGTGGCGCGCGCCAAGTCAGCTAGGGGGCCCAGAAGCTTGAGTGGCAACGATATGGCTTCCCCTCGGATCGGCGTCCTGGTGGTTGCCTACAACGCGGAGTCGACTCTTCGTGCGACGCTGGACCGTGTTCCGGTGGATTTCCGGGAGCGGATCGCCGAGGTGATCGTGCTGGATGACGCGAGCCACGACGACACGTTCGCCCAGGGGCATGCCTGGGCCGAGCGGCCGGACACCCCGAGCACCCTGGTGGTGCGGCATACCAAGAACCTGGGCTATGGCGGTAACCAGAAGGCGGCGTACAAGCTGGCGCTCGAGCGCGGGCTCGACATCGTGGTTTTGCTGCACGGGGATGGGCAGTACGCGCCGGAGTTGCTGCCGGGAATGGTGGCACCGCTGGAGCGCGGTGAGTGTGATGCCGTGATGGGCTCCCGCATGATGGACAAGGGGGCGGCCCGCCGCGGCGGGATGCCGCTGTACAAGCTGGCCGGTAACCGGATCTTGACCCGGGCCGAGAACGCGCTGCTCGGCACTGCGCTGACCGAGTTCCACTCCGGATACCGGGCCTACAGCACCAGTGCGCTGCGCGATATCCCGTTCGAGCACAACACTGACGATTTCGATTTCGACACGCAGATCATCGTGCAGCTGCTGGACGCCGGGAAACGGATCCTGGAAATTCCGATTCCCACGTATTACGGCGATGAGATCTGTTATGTCAACGGAATGCGCTACGCCAAGGATGTCGTCAAGGACGTGGTCGAGTACCGCCTGGTGACCATGGGCTTCGGAACCTCGGAGTGGGTGCCCAAGCCTGATGAGTACTCGTTCAAGGACGGTGACGGGTCCTCGCACGCCGTGATCCTGGAAATGATGGCGGGCATGCCGGGGGGCCGCATCCTGGACCTCGGCTGTTCGGGCGGCCTGTTCGCGGCGCATGCCCGGGCTGCGGGTCACGAGGTGACCGGCGTGGACTGTATGGAGATCCCGGGCGTGCGGGAGCGCACTGACCACTTCGTCCAGGCCAGCCTGGAGGAGGGCATCCCGGCTGAGGCGGGTGACGGCTTCGACATCATCGTCGCTGCGGACGTCATCGAGCACCTGCCGCGGCCGGGCGCGGTGCTCCGCGACGTGCGCAGGGTGCTGCGGCCCGGCGGCCAGGTGCTGCTCTCGGTCCCGAACTTCGCGCACTGGTACCCCCGCCTGAGGGTCGCCGCGGGCCTGTTCGGTTACGACCGCCGGGGCATCCTGGACGAGACGCACCTGCGGTTCTTCACCCGGGCGACCCTGCGCCGGCTGGTCCGCGCCAGCGGATTCGACCCGACCTTGTTCGGCTACCAGTACATTCTCCGGCTCACCCCGCACGCCGAGGAAACGGTGCATGTCGAAGTCGCATAACGTGGGTGACCCGCTTCGTCCGGGCAGACGCCAGTTGACGCTATCGGTGAGACGGCCCGCGCAGTGGGCTGAACACCAAGAGACGGGGCGTCCCGGCCATGAAGATACGTCAAGGAGATTTCACTTGACTATAGGAAGCATGGCGCTGCTGCTGTTCGCCGTCGGAACCGCAGCAACCGGCCAGGTTATGCTCAAGCACGGCATGCAGATCGCAACCAGCCGCGCCGCCCATTCTGGCAGCTCGCTGGCCGTCAGCGCGGCCACCTCGCCGTGGGTGCTACTCGGACTTGTGGTATTCGGCATCTCCGCGATCGCCTGGCTGGCCACACTCTCCCGGGTGCCGCTGAACGTCGCCTACCCATTCAACGCCCTCGGCTACCTCGGTATCCTCACCGCGAGCGTCCTCGTCCTGCACGAACGCGCCAACATACTGACCTGGATAGGCTCACTCCTGGTCGTGTCAGGGCTGATCATCGTCGTCCTGGCCCGGCCATAGCAGACCGCAGCCGGGTTGCCGGACGCCGTGTGGGCGGCCCAAGCACCACCAGCCGTGTCATAGAGCAAGAGCAGATTGGCGGCGTCCGGCGTGGAAGCGCTTGGCCAGGCCGACGATCTGCTGAACGCCGATCGCGGCGGCCATGCACAATGGCGGGATGGCGCAGACGACGTAGCGCGGATCGAATTCCACGATCGCGGCAGGAGTCACCAGGAGAACAAGGCCGGTGAGCCACGGCAGCAGCGCAGGACCGCCGACGTGGCGCCACGCCACGATCAGGCCACCCAGGCCGACGAGCATGATCACGCCGAGCAGCGGCCCCGCAACGACGATGTAGCGCTGGTAGGCGCGGACCCAGCCGACGTAGGGCTGGAACACCCGCATGCCCGGGCCGGCCGGGTCGTACCGGGAGAACACGCGGACGGCGTACGGCGGCGGTAGCTTGCGTGGCGCCGCGGGGAACGTGTAGCCATTCTGGGACTCGGCCCATACCCGCTGCACGATGGTACCTGCGTGAGTGCTCGGCTCCAGCAGGAAATTCTCCCAGAATGAACGCCCAGCCACCCGCAGGTAGTCGAGCGGCTGCGCCCTGATCGCCCGCAGCGCGAAGCTGGTACCGAGGCTGTCGGCGCGCTTCCCGAACGCCCCGCCGGGAACGGCCTGGATCGGGGAAGTGCTGCTCCAGATGTAGAAACCTGGCCACTCGCGCTCGCTCACCGGCACGTTCAGGCACAGCCGCCGTTCCGCGGGCGGCGGGTTGATCTTGGCGCAATCGGCGAACGTGGTGACCCCCGAGTACAGGTAGGCCCCGTCACTGGCGGCGAGCCGGAACGTGCCCTGCACGCTGTCGAACCACGCGGCGTAGCCAGCCACCGGGATGGCGAACGCCGCGCACATGACAAGGACACCGGCGATGGTCCGCCAGCCTGCGAACCTGATGAGGAGGCAGGCCAGGAAGACGACCAGCAACGGGATGCCCTGGGACCGCACCAGGGTTGCCGCGGCCAGCAGCAGCCCGGCCAAGCCGCAGGCCCATACTGGCGGATCTGGCCACCACATCATCGCCGCGACGGCCATCATGACCAGGAACGCCAACAGCGTGTCGCTGACCAAGAAATGCTCGATCTGGATGGCATAGGCGGACAGCAGCACAGGAACCATCGCGAGGGTGGCGCCCCAGCCGGGCAGCCCAGCACGTCGCAGCAGCGCGTAGCCCGCGACACCCATGCCCAGGCCCATGGCATGCTGCACGCCTAGCACGCCTGCCAGGCTGTGGAACGGCTCGAGCAGCCACAACATGGCGGGGTAACCGGAGGGGCGGATCAGGCCCGGCGCCATATGTACTGCGTCAGCGACATAGCCCGTGCTGTCGGGATACAGCATGGGACCGCGGAAACCGAGCATCGCGATCACCCGCACCGCGGCTGCGGCTAGCAGCACGGCACCAAATAGCGCGTGGCGCCGAGCAAGGCGCACTGCCCGGCTGGGCAACGGCTCCCTGTCGGGCTGATCCGTTGACAGCGGAAGACCACCACCGCCTTCGGTGCCTTGTGCCGTCACGACGCCCGGCGGAGCCGCGTTGCCGCGCGGGGACAGACTCATGAATCGACAGATTAGCGCAGGGCAAGGTCACGCGGCGCGCCACTACGTTTGCCGTCTTGACGCCGGATGTCTACGTAGGGTTATACGACTGGGAATGTGTGGTTCACTCGGATGATCCGGCGGCTCTCCGGAGGAGACTTCTCCGATGCGTTCTCCGGTTTTCGAGTGATGAGCCGGCACCTCAACAGGCGCATCAGCTGGAGGAAACGACGTGGAAGTGACCGTGCTGATGCCGTGCCTCAATGAGGCGGAGACGGTTGCTACCTGCGTGCGCAAGGCCGTCGGCTTCCTGCGCGAGCACGATATCGACGGTGAGATCGTCGTGGCGGACAACGGCAGCACGGATGGCAGCCAGCGGCTCGCGGAGGAGGCCGGCGCCCGCGTCGTCCCCGTCTCTGCCAAGGGATACGGCAACGCTCTGATGGGCGGCATCGTGGCCGCGCAAGGCCGGTACATCGTCATGGGCGATGCGGACGACAGTTACGACTTCACCGCCTTGATGCCGTTCGTCTCCGCGCTCCGTGACGGTGCCGACCTGGCCATGGGTAACCGGTTCAAGGGCGGCATCGCCCCTGGTGCCATGCGAGCGCTCCACCGCTACTTGGGCAATCCGGTACTGAGCTCCCTCGGGCGATTGTTCTTCCGCGTCAAGATCGGTGACTTTCACTGCGGCCTGCGCGGCTTCCGCAGGGACAGCATGCTCGCGCTCGGGCTCCAGGCGACGGGCATGGAGTTCGCCAGCGAGATGGTCGTCAAGTCAACGCTGGCCAGGCTGCGGGTGGTCGAAGTGCCGACCACGCTTTCGCCAGACGGACGCAGCCGCCCCCCACATCTGCGCAGCTGGCGCGATGGGTGGCGGCACCTCCGCTTCCTGCTTCTGTTCAGCCCGCGCTGGCTGTTCCTGATCCCCGGGATCGCGCTGCTTGCTATGGGCCTGCTGATCGGCATTGCGGTCGAGCCAGGGCCGCTCACCATCGGGGGCATTGCCTTTGATGTCGACACGCTGGTCGGCGCGTCTGCCATGGTGGTCATCGGCTTCCAGGCCGTCCAGTTCGCGCTGTTCACACAGATCTATGCCAGCTCCGAGGGTTTCCTGCCACATAACCGGTGGACGAAGCGGGTACTGCGGGTCTGGAGCCTCGAGCGAGGCATCGTCACGGGCGTGCTGCTCGGGGTGGCAGGCCTGGCCGGTGCGCTGGTGTCCATCTCGGAGTGGAAGGTCGCGAGGTTCGGGCCGCTTGACCCCACGCACGCGCTTCGCCTCATGGTCCCGTCGGCGACCGCGCTCATCGTCAGCTGTCAGGTCATCTTCGGCACGTTCTTCATGAGCATTCTGGGTATCCGGCGTACCAGCCATCCGGCGGCCGAGGCTCTTGCCGACGACGACAGCACGGCGGGATCGCCACCCCTCAAGGCTGCGCCGCCGCAGCGGGCAGGCGCGTCGGCCGCAAGGCAGTCCAAGGAATCAGGCCAGTCGGTCGGCGCCCGGTCGCAGCCCAGCTGAAGCACGAGCGCGAGAAACAGCACAACGCCGGGCGTCTTTTCCCGATGCACTCCGATTTCCCGATGTACTCCCAGCGATGAGTTATGTTCCGCCAGCCGGTCTATCCAGGGACCAGGAAGCTGAGCTGGAGGAGAAGGCATGACGACCATGGGCAAGGGCCGCGCGATTGTCAGCCTGCCGGGTGGGCGCCGAGCCAAGTGGGCCGTCGTGGTCTTCTGGTTGATCGTGGTGGCTGTGGCGGGGCCGCTGGCTGGCAAGCTGATGGGTGCCGAGAAGAACGACGCTCAGGCGTGGCTGCCCGCCAAGGCAGAGTCGACCCAGGTCCTGAACCTGCAGTCACGCTTCGAGTCGCCGAACGTATTCGCGGCCGTCGTCGTGTACGACCGGGCTTCCGGTCTCACCGCCGCCGACCGGGCCAAGGCGGCGGCTGATGCCAGAAGCTTCGCAGGCATCACAGGCGTCGTCCGGGGGCAGATCGTGGGCCCGGTCTTCGCCGCCGATGGCCGGGCGATCGAGACGATAGTGCCGGTCAACCTGGGCAAGAACGGCTGGAACGCCGCTGGCCCGGCGGCCGACGCGCTGCGCGCCGCCGCGTTGTCGGGTGCGCACGGCCTGGCCGCCCACGTCACCGGCCGCTGGGATCTGCGGCCGACTCGGGCAAGGCGTTCAAGGGGATCGACAGCACGCTGCTGTACGCGACGCTGACGGTCGTCATCGTGCTGCTGCTGATCACCTATCGCAGCCCGGTGCTCTGGCTGCTGCCGGTCATCTCGGCGGGCGTCGCGCTGACCAGCGCCGAGGCACTGATCTACTTGCTGGCGGCCCATGCCGGTCTGACCGTCAACGGGCAGAGCGCGGGCATCCTGTACGTGCTGGTCTTCGGTGCGGGCACCGACTACGCGCTGCTCCTCACGGCCAGGTACCGCGAGGAATTGCGCCGCCACGAGGATCGGCATCAGGCTATGGCCGTGGCGATGCGCCGGGCCGGGCCGGCGATCATCGCAAGCGCGGGGACCGTCATCTTGAGCCTGCTGACGCTGGTCGTCGCCCAGTTGAACTCCACCAAGGGCATGGGCCCGGTGCTGGCCATCGGCGTGGGGGTCGCCCTGCTGGCCATGATCACGCTGCTGCCCGCCCTGCTGGTGATCTGCGGCCGGTGGGTCTTCTGGCCGGCCCGGCCCAGGTACGGCTCGGCGGAGCCGACGACAAGCGGCATCTGGGCGCGGGTCGGCCGCGGAATCGCCATCCGGCCGCGGCTTGTCTGGGTGACGACGGCCGTTGTGCTCGGCGTGATGGCGCTCGGGCTGACTGGCCTGAAGGCCAGCGGCCTGTCGAACGCCGCCAGCTTCCGCGGCCGGCCGGACTCGGTGGTCGGTGCGCAGATCCAGGCTCGTCACTTCCCGGCTGGCGCCGGGCAGCCGGTCGTCGTGATCGGCAACCGGCCGGCTGCCGCGCAACTCGTCTCGGCCTTCCGCGCAACCCCCGGCATCACGGGCGTCACCGCTCCGAGGCAGGTGCTCGGCCACATATACCTCGAAGGAACGCTGACCAGCCCGCCAGACAGCCAGGCCGCGTACGCCACCATTGACCGGGTTCGGTCGGCTGTGCACGCGATTCCTGGGGGTGATGCGATGGTCGGCGGCACCACCGCGATCAATCTGGACGTCCAGCGCAGCGCCGCGCACGACCGCAACCTGATCATTCCGCTCATCCTGGCTGTGGTGTTCGTCATCCTCGGGCTGCTGCTCCGGGCGGTCATCGCGCCGGTGATCCTCATCGCGACCGTGGTGCTGTCCTTCGCCGCCTCGCTCGGGGTCAGCGCGATCGTCTTCAACCACGTGTTCGGCTTCGCCGGCGCCGATACCTCGTTCCCGCTATTCGTCTTCGTGTTCCTCGTCGCGCTGGGGATCGACTACAACATCTTCCTGATGACGCGCGTGCGCGAGGAAGCCAGAAGGCATGGCCCCAGGAGCGGGGCGCTCACCGGGCTAGCCGCCACCGGCGGGGTCATCACATCAGCAGGCGCGGTGCTGGCGGGCACGTTCGCGGTGCTGGGAACGCTGCCCGTGACGTTCCTGGCCGAACTCGGCTTCGCGGTCGCCTTCGGCGTGCTCCTCGACACCATCGTCGTCCGCTCGGTCCTGGTCACCGCCCTCAACCTGGACCTCGGCCGGTGGGTCTGGTGGCCGAGCGAGCTCGCTCACCAGCCTCACCCAACCCGCGGCGAAGTTGCCGAAAGCTCCGCCGTGGGGTCGTGAGCAGCAGAATTCGATTGATGCCAGCTAGTGGTCTGCAAGAGGAGTTCCCTCTTGCAGACCACTAGCGGATATTCATGATCTTGGCCACGCTCGGCGTGCCGTTGGCGTCAAGCGCGAACAGCATGTAATTCCCGGGGAGCACAACACCCTTGTCGCTGGGCAGCCGCAGGGTGTACGTCGTGCCGTTCTCCGTAACTGGGGCGAGCGGGATGCGGCGCTGATCGTTGTTGACACCATGTGTGACTGCCGTCATACGAACCAGCGCAAACTTGAGCGCCGCGGAGTGCGTTGTGACCGTAATCGTTGATCCCGTGGTGGTCGTGGCAGGAGCAGTATTGACGACCGGCCGCACCCGGGGCGTCCCATCAGCATTGAGGAGATACGGCGGAGAAAAGATCTGCCCATCAGGGTGATTCGTGGTGCACTTACCGCCGCAGAGTCCGCCGCCGCCTGAAAAGACCCGGCCATCAGGTAGCCGTCGGGCAGCACAACACTATTAGCGAAAGAGCGAGCATACGCCATATTTGACGTTCTGGCCACGATGACCGGCCGAGTCGGGCCACCGCTGATATCGATCGTATAGGCGCGATTCGTAGCCTGGGTATTCATAGCCGATCCGGTGATGTCCTGGTACGCCGGCGCCCCGCCAACCGTGAGGATCTTACCTACGTTATACATGATTGCATTGCCGTTCATGGCATCGGCGCTGGCGCCACGCAAGCCGGCACCGGTGATTGAGCCGTTACCGGTAGTCGTGATCCAGTTCATCTGCTTGCTGGGGCCGGCCTGGAAAACAGTCCCACCTGACTGCCCAAACAGCCAGACATGGTTGCCGGCACGGAACACACCACCCGGATCTGCCGTCAGGATATTCTTGGCCAGCACCCCAGAGAGTTTCCGCCAGCCAACGCCTCGCGTAAATAGCTCCCCGTTCTTGTTACCCGCCGCGTCGTACCACGAACCGCCGAGGGTCAGCACCTGACCGGTCGAGAGGAGGGTGTCGCCCTCGTAGGCCCGGGGAATGTTCATCAGCGATCCTGCGGT
>WNFC01002465.1_pt1 | contig 19920 bp, 25 predicted proteins | sample 5400541 | NCBI WGS metagenome assembly WNFC01 (sample SAMN13153342, study PRJNA577476) | soil metagenome | isolation source: 120 cm saprolite under Douglas fir tree site 2 hole 2 replicate 1 | place: USA:California | collected 2015-04-18 | reverse complement strand
TGAGGCAAGATACGCCGGTGCCGAAGACAGCTGGGAATTCCGGCGCCGATGCCGGTGCTTGAAAGCGCGTAAGTGATCTGATCCGCTCTGGATGCCCCTGGCTGTACTGGACCGTAGCCGATACCGCGGTCATGGCTGCCAGGCAACTGAAGGCGGTGAAGGAGGGCAAAAGTCATGCTGGATAAGCTCGAAAGGCACGCCGTCTATGCTTCGGCGATGTCTGAACTCCTTTCTCTCGTGATCCACACGGCGCGGGCCGCCGTCGCTGCGATTGCCGGCTGGCGTCGCAATGGCAGCATCGTTAAGCCACATCGGGCCTCGGCAGGCCCCTGGATAAGCGTCGCCAATAGAGTCTGATCCGAGCGTCGATTGGCGTCGAAGACGAGGTCCGAAACTCCAGGATTTTTGCCCGTTTCGACGCCGGGACTCTTGACAACAGTTTTGCGATTTGACAACAGTTTTGACAACAACGCCGGTGGACGTCGGTGGCCGCGGCAACACGCGGAGGACGATTCGGCGAATACAATAGCCGGTGCGCCTGCATAGCTCAGTTGGTAGAGTAGCTGACTCTTAAACATCGTCACGCAGTGGACCTCAGTGGACGTCTGCGGACGAACTCGCAACAGACTCCAATCAGCCGGCTGACCAGCAGTTTACAAATGATCGGCTCGGCTCAACTCGCATCCTGCGAAAGCAAGATCAAATTCGTGGCTAGCAAGTGTTCAAGTCGCTCTCAAAACAGGCCGGGGGTACTGCGGGGGTACCTGAGAGTCGGGCGATCGACCCAGCCGGCATTCGGCCGTCCGTACAACGAAACTTGCGGCTCGGGTGGCGGCTCCGTGAAGACGCGGCTCCCAAGCAATGCCTTCGCCTCTGTCATTTTCTGAAAGGCAGAGTTGAGGTTGTTGATGTTCGGTGCAAAGTAGCGATCAAGATGCCCTGTGATGCGCTCGACCGGCTCCATGGCGCCAAGGGCCTGAGTTACGCGAACAGGTTCAAAAGCCTTCGCGACCCGAAGGCGCTCGTCAGCGTTCAAGTGAAGGGCTAGGATCATTTGCACGCCTTCGTACGTTCTAAATGCAAAGGCAGGTGGCTCGGCCATATTGCTACTCAAGGCTAGGCGGACCATCTGCATGTTGGCGTCCAACTCATCCGAGACTAGGAGAAGGGCCGCCTGATAGCGCCTTGCCTCGCTATCAGCTTCCCGCGCCTTGTCTAGCCATCGCAGCCAAGCCGCTCCGATAAGGGTTGCAGCGCCAGTCATCGCGCCACCAATGACTGCCGCCGTTGTCAATTCGTTCAAGTCAGCGCGGCACCAGCACCTGCTCTCGCCCCTATTCCTTGTCGATCAGAACAATCTCGAATAGGTCCTTGAAGTCGCAGCCGAAGTACTCGAACCGGCTGTTCCTGAAGTTTTGGACCCGCCTAACGAGCGTTGGCCTCGATGGCAGGGATGTACCTTTTGGCATATGCCGAGGGTCGTGGGCCAGCTTGCGCTGGGTTATGCCCCTCTTCTCCCGCATCGCCCTGAGGCCCCCAGCACGCATCTTGATTTTCAAGGCTCAGACCGCCTTGTTCAGGTCGACGTCAATCTTCGCGTGTCTCAGCTCCTTTGCCAGCTTGACCTTCCAAGACCCCTTCATGTCAAGAGCCAGCCAACCGACTCCCTTCATATCGGACGGCAACTGAACTCCTCTCGCATACAACACGGCCACGCGGGAGCGCCCTATTGCGCCGTAAAAATAGCCGAGTTCGAACATCACGTTCTGGCGTGCGCGCCGGCGCCACCGCTTTGAACCGACAGGCCGACCTTCGTCATCTGCCGTTAGAAGAACGACGGCGTAAGCTGCGCGCGCAGCGTTCTGCTCAAACTTCTCCATTAGCGTTCGGCCTAGAAAGGCCTTCCGGTCAAGGACGGCCACGGTACGGGTGGTCACCTGGTCTAAGAACGTGATGAGCTGTTCTTTTCGCACCCGATCGTGGCCGTGCACGACGAAGATCGTGGTCCCGCCTTTCGAGGCGGTGTCGGATACGCGTCCCTTCATCGGTGGGCTCTCAACTCGAGACCGACCGCTCGAACCTCGTTACTCACGTCGGCCACATCCTAAACGGTTGGCCTAATGTGCCTTCCGGTCAGTCGTCTGTCGGCCAGACGGCGTTCAGTGTGTATCGACGAACCGTAGGAAAGTTGTTCCGTTGAGCCCGCCGCTTCCCGACTTTACGAATACATCTATGAAATTGCCAGTCACGTTGTCGTACCGGATGACCGAGTTGTTGATGCAGCTCGTTAGGTAGAAATGTCCATCAGGGCCGAAAGCCATGCTCCCTATATAGTTCACGCCGCCGCTACCCGGTTTGACGAAAGTCCCAAGAAACTCTCCCGTCTTTCCACTGAAGCGGAGCACTGCGTTGTTCGGCCAGCTGCTGACATAGAGGTTGCCAGCCGGGTCGAAAACCAAGTCGTGAGGCCGGCTCAGCCCGCCGCTTCCGGACTTGACGAAAATATCTTTGAACTCACCACTGCGAGCGTCGTAGCGGAGGACCTCTGCATTCTGCAGGCTGACTACGTAGACATAACCGTCGGGCCTGAATAGGAGTCTGGACGCGTCATGCAGACCGCCGCTTCCCGCCTTTATGAACGTGTCGATGAATTTCCCTGTTCGCCCGTCGTAACGGAGGACACTGTCACTAAAACGGGTGCTCACATAGAGATTGTGGTCAGGCCCAAAGGCCAATCCATGCGGTCCATTTAGAGCGGGAGACGGTTGAATGAAGACGTCAAGAAACTTGCCAGCGTGAGGATCGAATCGCAGCACCGAGTCTTTACTGGCCGCGTCGGGAAGGATGCGGCCTGGGCTGAAGTTCGTGACATAAAGCTTGCCATCCGGGCCCAGGATCCCTTCTCCCTCGGCGCAGTCGAGCCCGCGTGGCGCATCTTGGAAAGCATTCATAAATACGCCGTGCAGGCCGTCGTAACGAAGAACCTTTCCGCCCTTGAAACAGCTTCCTATGAGCAGTGTTGGTCGAGCAGTCACGCTTGGGGTCGTGGAAGATGTGGGCGCGGAGGTCTGGCACGCGGTTAACAGCATCACGGTAGATGCGGCGATGAGAACAGAACGGGTGAGCCCCCTCATTTCGCGGCCTCCCCTTGTGCCACCGCTTGGGCGGCTGAATGGCGCGACCGTTAAAGGAAACCGAATTTGATCAACGCGGAAATGCCCTCCTACTCCTCCCAGACCATCGTTCCGCGAACTCACTATATGCTCGCTGGTCAGTCTGTCAAGAGTTGTTGAGCTAAGCGAAGCGGACGACGCACTTTCGAGTCCGTGAGGCGCCAGGAAAACAGCGGCGGATGCTTGCCGCGTCACTCGCCGACCTCAAACGCAGGTTGCGAGTACAACTGGTGATCCTGTATCCGACTTATGCGGCCGCATCTCGCCCACCCCGACCGTGGGCGCCGGGTTTTGTGCTGCTCGAGAGCGTGCTCGGCAACCGGCCACCGTGCGCTGGGACGAACTACTGCGGCGCGTTGCAACCAAGGCCCCGCTTGTGACTCCCTGCACGCAGCCCTGGGCGATTGCTTCCGGCCGGCCAGCCGCTCCGGCTCCAACGGTGGACAGGCCTAGCTCGTCGGATGGTCGACCTCCCCTCAGACGTCGGCCGGCTGCCTTCAGGCATGATGAACGCTGGCGAACCGGGGAGGCAGGCTGATGCGGGGTCCGTCGACGCGCGCGATTCGGTTCGCATTGTGTACAGCTGGGTGCAACAATCCCGAATAGGCGAGTCCTCTTGCCGATATCAGATGCTGCCTAGCGACGCCCGGTTTGACAACATTTTTGACAACAACGCCGGTGGATGTCCGTGGTTGCGACGACACGCCGCGGACGATTAGGCGAATAGAATGACCGGTGCGCCTGCATAGCTCAGTTGGTAGAGCAGCTGACTCTTAACCAGCGAACCGTGGTGGACGCTGGTGGACGGGCTTACGACTGACTTCAATCAGTTGTCTTCATATCACCCACTGGCCGATTGAAGGACCGAAGTGACGGATGCCTGGTCTAACTGGCTGGTCGGGCCGCACGGAGTTCGGCTACTATCCTTTCCCATCTCTCGGGGTGATCGGCTTCGACGTTATCGGGCACGAAGCCGACGGCAAGGTAGGTGCGGATTGCTGGAAGCCAGTAGTCGTCCGTATCGAGAACGACCTGCCAGCAGCCGCGCGCCCTCATGTGATGCAGGGCAGCAAGAGAGATGCATCGCCCTAGTCGGCTTCCTCGGTAAAGGGGGGCCACCGCCACCATGTGGAGGTAACCGGCATCCGACGCTAGCAGCCTCTTATCCGTGGCGGTGGCAACGTACTGGTTGCCGGTAACTAGGAAGAAGATGCCGTCCGCTTTCACACCCGGATCGCCCAGAAACTGCCGCGCTGTTGACTCCTCATCCCAATCCCCGATTGCTCCCGTCATCAGCTTGGCCCATCCAGCTTCGTCGCCAAGGCGGAAGGTCCGAAGCGCCAGTCCCTCAGGGACCTGCTGATCCGGCAGGTTCTCCAGCGACTTCAATCGCATCCTGAGCTGACCCACTTGCCCGACTGTAAAGGATGTTCGTGATTACGACCGGGCATCTTGAATGGAGTCGAACTGGTAGATGTTGTTGAGGACTTTGAGGATGATTATCTCCAGAGATGCCAGGTAGCACAGCCAGCGGCTGCCCGATTTGCGCCCGCGGCTAACCCCTTGATGTCCTCGCCGAGTTCCCCACCACGTGGGTGACCGGCGGCATCGAGGCGCCACTTCCTGGTTACGCTTGCGTCGTCGCCAAGCGCCACGTCACGGAGCCTTTTGAGTTAGGGGAGGCCGAGCGACTTGCGTTCTGGGAGGACTCTATCCGGGCGGCTCGGGCGCTGGCTCGCCTCTTTAACCCGCGCAAGATGAACTATGAGATTCACGGCAACACGATTCCGCATCTGCACATGGATCTCTATCCACGCTATGCAGGAGATCCCTACGAGGGCCTACCCATCGGCCAGGAGGCGAAGTTTCAACGTACCCCCCCCAGGATCTAGCGAGGATTGGGCAGTCCATTCGAGAAAGTAGCGACCCAACTTGAGCTCACCTTGCCTTGTTGGCAACGCATCACTCCTTCACCCACTCACGGCTTCGTCGCTGAGCGCGGCCACCCGCCCACCGACACCTCGGAAGCTGGTGGCGCAACAAGGCGTGCCGCGGTCGGATGCCGCAGTCGGCCATCCGGCATGTGACGCAGGACGAGTCGCGGTCACCTCACGAGTGTCACGTCACGAGGGGACAACTTGGGGGAAATGCTGAGCGTAGGCCTCCAGAGGCAGGCGGAGGGCGTTGGTGAAGTAGGCGACCATGTGATACTGCCCGACGAGGGCCAGTAGTTCGACCAGCTGTGCCGCACTCCAACCGGCCTGCAGCTGAGCCCATAGATCGTCTGAGACTCCCCCCGTGTCGTGGAGTTCGTCCGCGAGTCTTATCAACGTGGCCTGTCGCTCCGTCCACTCCGGACTCTCGGCGGTTCCCAGAACGGTCGCTCGAATCTGCTCATCGCTGAGACCCAAGCGCCGCCCGTAGACAGCCATGTGGACGCCCCATTCGTACTCGGAACGGCACCGCGCACAGGTCCGGTCGATCACGATCTCTCGTTCAATGGGATCTATCGTTCCGAAGTTCAGCAGGTACGAGCCGCTGCTGCGGAACTTGTCGAGGATGTTGGGATTGTGGGCGACCACCCGAAAGAGTAGAAGGGGCTCGCGGCCCGAGCCGCCCATCATCCGTTCGAGGGTTCTCGCGATCTCCGGGTCGTAAGGAGGCTCTAGGGCCGGGATCCTGGGAGCCGGAACCATGACTGCACCTCTTCTGCTACTAATCTCGTAGCAGATAGACAATAGCGCTACGGAATCAGAGGCGCAAGCCAAGCGCCGAGCGCGCACCCCGCTTCCCGGACAGCGGGTGCGAGGCTCGAGGACCGGGCGCCCGATCATGGCGGCCCTGGATCTCCTCGGCCGTCGCTGGACGCTGCGCGTCCTCTGGGAGCTGCGGCACGAAGCGCTGAGCTTCCGCGTGCTTAGGAGTCGCTGCGACTCCATGTCGCCAAGTGTGCTCAACGCCCGGCTCTCAGAGCTTCGGGAAGCTGGGCTCCTCGCAACCAGGCCGGGGGAGGGCTACCGGCTGACCGAACAAGGCCTCGGCCTGTTGAGCGCCCTGGCGCCACTGGACGACTGGGCCAAAGGCTGGTCTCGAATTGCCGCGCGGTCACTCCCGCGCGGAGCGGGCGGGAAAGTCGATCCTGTCTGGGGGTCAGACCAAGGGCCCGGTCCGACGACCGTCAGTCCGACGCCGAAAGTGGCGCGCAGGGCGTCAGCGCCGAGCAGCCGACGCAAGGGAGGCTAGATCCCCGGCCGAGATTCCACTCGGTCGGTCGCGCTCCTCACCCAATTACACTCGGGCCATGGCCGAAACCGCAATCAGGTCCGCTGACCCGATCGAAGGGCTCATCGCGGCCGCCCGTGCTGGCGACCAGGAGGCCTTCCGCTGTCTGACCGAGCCGTACTACCGGGAGCTGCACGTGCACTGCTACCGGATGCTCGGCTCGTTTCACGACGCGGAGGATCTCGTTCAGGAGACCTTTCTCCGGGCCTGGCGAGGCCTCGCAACCTTCCAAGGCAGGTCGCACTTCCGGTCCTGGCTCTACAAGATCGCTACGAACGCGTGCTTGAAGCAAATCGGACGCCGTCCCTCGCGTGTCCTCTCCCGCGACTTCGGACCTCCAGCCGACCCGACGTTGCCGCCCACTCCGCCTGTGTCCGAGATCGTCAGGCTCGAGCCCTACCCAGACGCGCTACTCGGCAGCCTTCAGACGAATTCTTCAGACCCCGAGGCGCTCTACATCCTCAGGGAGCGCATCGAGCTGGCCTTCCTCGCCGCGATCCAGCTCCTCCCAGGGCGCCAGCGTGCGGCCCTGATCCTGCGAGATGTCCTCGGCTGGCGGGCATCGGAAGTAGCGGCCCTGCTCGAGTGCTCGGTGGCGTCGGTCAACAGCGCCCTGCAGCGTGCTCGTGCCAACCTGGCACAGCGGTTCCCGCGCGGCGAACGAGATGCTGCCGATCGAGCCGTCTCCATCGCTGCTGAACGGTCGCTAGTTGCCCAGTACATGCGGGCCTGGGAGGAAGGCGACATGAACGCGCTCGCTGCGATTCTCAGAGAGGACGCAGTGCTCACCATGCCGCCAGCCTCTACCTGGTTCGAGGGTCGCAGTGCAATCGCTGTCTTCTTCCACTCCCTCTGCTTCTCGAAGGTTCGAAAACGCTTCCGCGTTTTGCCTACTCGCGCCAACGGGCAGCCCGCCTGCGCGGCCTACGAATGGGACCCTGGCGATCGCCACTACCGTTTCTCTGGGCTCATGGTGCTCGTAGTCAAGGGAAACCTGGTCGCGGAAATCACCGGCTTCGGCGATCCAGATCTCTTCAGGTCCTTCGGCCTTCCCGGCGTTTTGGGCCCCGACGGGACTCCTTAAGCCTCCCCTGCGGCCCTAGAGGCGGAGTCCAGGACGACCTATCCGGCCGATTACGAGGGGACTGAATCTCTCGTAGCGGCCTCATGGTCTGAGATCTCTATAGACCCGATTAGTTTCGGGCCCCGAAGGGGTCTAAGAGTCAGAGTCCTATCGGGCAACCCAAGGAGGCAGATCATGACGTCGAAGAACGCGCGGACGGCGGCGGCCCAGGTGGAAGCCTTCAACCGCCGTGACCTGGACGAACAAGTGACCGGCTACGCACACACCTTTGCGATGACTGACCATGCCCGGGACCTGACGCTCCGGTCTAGGGAGGACGTCAAGAAGTGGATGGGGGAGTTTATCGCCGCATCCTCGGACGCAAAGGTCAACGTCGTCGAGGTCATCGATGCCGGTGACGTCGTCGTGAGCGTCCTAGAGATGGGCGGGACCAACGATGGACCGCTTGGGCCCATGCCGGCCAGCGGCCGCCGCTTCTCAACCCGAGGAGTCCAGATCCTGCACTTCGACCGGGAAGGCCGAATCGTGGCGCACGACAACTTCTTCGACCAGCTTTCAATGATGGTCCAGCTCGGATTCGCGCAGGCGCCTTCCCAGTCCTAATCGGGATCAGTCGCTCAACGAGAGACGCGCGTGTCGAAGACACCCGAGGCGATCTTTCAGCGCTTGGTGGAGGCGCACGTCGGCCGTCCGGAAGTCTCGGTTGCGAGGATGTTCGGCTCTCCCGTGCTCAAGATTCGAGGGAAGGTCTTTGCGATGCTCGTGAAGGGCCGACTCGTGGTGAAGCTGCCCAAAGGGCGGGTGGACAAACTCCTGGCCTCAAGGCTGGGTGAAGCATTCGATCCCGGGCACGGCAAGCCGTCGAAGGAGTGGGTAGCAGTCGATCCGAACATGAGCCGACGCTGGGGACCACTCGTAGAGGAGGCTCGAGACTTCGTTATCTCATCAAACCGGTGACCGGAAAGCGGCTCGGAGCCAAGTATTCAAGTCCGCATTAAGGCGCGCGACCACTGCTCATGAAGTTGTGAGCGACGTAGCCCACGCACGCGACGTCTCACGCGAGTAGCTCGCGAAGGCGCGCGGCTTTTGAGCCGCCGGGGCCATATCCGTGCTCGTATAGGAAGGCAGCTGAAGGCTCGCTGTTGCCATATAAGTGCTTTATGACCGCCCACACCGCCTTCGAGTCATGGGATGGATAAAAGAATTGACCCTGCTTCGTCTTCTCGCCGCAGCCGTAATCGTCGGTCCTAAGCAGTCGGGCTGCGGCAGCCCGCCGATCTCAAAAACCGTTGCCCTCAGCTACAGCTCACCGCGATGGGCCTCTCGAAGGTCCGTCAGCACGGGCAGGGCCCGCCACTAAGAGGCCGGGCACGTGGAGGGCGATCGCTCGACCGGACAGCGGAACACCCGTTCCAGAAACTCAGCGCCCGCCGTAACAACCCAGCCTCGTAGCGATCAGTTTGGGCGGCGCGTGCTGTCTTAAGGAGTGAAATCTCGTCGAGATGGAGGAGTTTGCCATGGAAAACCCGTTCGTATGGTTCGACTTGCGCACCAAGGACGCGGCTAAATCCCGCTCCTTCTATGAGCAGCTGTTCGGCTGGGATGTAGCCGAGGTATCAGTAGGGAAGGCGACGGTAACCATGGTCGGTGGCGAGAAGCCATGGGCCTCGGTGGTGCCGCACGGGGGAGAGCACTTGGGATGGTTGCCGTACGTCCAAGTGGATGATATCGATGCCGCCACCAAGAAGGCGCAGAAGCTCGGAGCGACCGTCCTGCAGGCCCCCGCTGAGGGGCCGGCGGGAACGTACACGCCAATCCAGGAGCCGGGAGGCGCAGTCTTCGCGCTCTTCAAGCCGAGGGCATGATCGTGGGAACTGGCAGCAGGCTTCAGGGTCGGGACGACATCGTCGTCCACGCTCCGGCACGGATCCTCTGGCAACTCATTTCCGATTCCCGTGAGTTGCCGAATTGGGGCCCGCCAGTGAAGAGTGTCGAGGTGATGACGGATGCCGCCAACGCTGAGACGCTTGGAACCGCGCGCAAAGTCCACGCGGAGTTCGGGCGGAAGTCCGGGTATTTCCTTGAACACCGGGTGGAGCACGTCGACGGTCGCAAGATTGCCTACCTCATTGACGAAGAGAACTTCGGCCTCGCCAACCTCGTCTCACGGCCGGGCTTCTCGCTCGAGCTCGATCCGAAGGGAGATCAAGCAACCCGTGTCATCTTCTCGTTCTTCCACGATCCACGAGGGTTTAAGGGACGGATCATGAATCCGCTGATCAAGCTCCAGCAACGGCGTAACCGCTTGGCAGCTCTTGGTTCGTTAAAGCGACACGCAGAAGAAATCGTCCGCCTGCAATGAAGAAACAATTCCCGCATGGCATCGACGAGAATCGGATCCTAACAATTGTCCGTTTCTCGTCTACCCACCGGACAGCTCGCTGCTGTCTGACTAGGATGAGGCGATGGTTTTGAGCGAGGCCGCCGGTGACTTGCGAGCGGAGCGATCCCTCGTTGCCGCGGCACGGATCGGCGACCGAGACGCCTTTGAATCATTGGTCGAACCTCATCGGCGCGGGCTTCATCTCCATTGCTATCGAATGACGGGGTCGCTCACCGACGCCGATGACATGCTCCAGGAGTCGCTGCTGAAAGCGTGGCGACGAATCGACACTTTCGAGAACCGCGCGCCGTTCCGGGCTTGGCTGTACAAGATCGCTAACAATACTTGCCTCAACGAGTTGGCCACGCGTGGGCGGCCCCGATTCTTGGCGGCGCGGCAATCGCCAGGAGGTGCCCCGCCGCTGGCGGAGATCGAACACCTTCAGCCGTACCCGGATCGCCTTCTGGATGACACAGATGATCCGGCAGCTCGCTTCGAAAAGAAGGAAAGCGTAGCGCTCGCCTTCATCGCCGTGATTCAGCTTCTGCCTCCGAGACAACGCGCGGTGTTGCTCCTACGGGACGTGCTTGCCTGGAGCGCTCGCGAGGTCGCCGACTCTCTCGAGTGCTCGGTTGCGAGCGTGAACAGCGCTTTGCACCGCGCCCGGGGGACGCTCCGCGCTCGCTTCGAGAGTGGGGAACCAGAGACGAACGTCGTGTCGGTGAGCGATGTCTCTGCGAGAAAGCTGCTCGCTCGGTTCATGGACGCCTGGGAGCGCTCCGACTTCGATGCGCTGGCAGCGCTGCTGCGAGAGGACGCCATCCTGGCGATGCCGGCTGAGCCAGCGCCTGAGCCTGGGTCACCTCACGTGTCACCCAGTTGGTTTCAGGGACGCGCGGCGATCGTTGACTTCCTCTCTACCGTTCCCGCAGGTGGTCATCTCGAGCAGATTCGGCTCGTCCCGCTCGGCTCGAATCAGCAACCCGCCCTGGCGGCGTTCATCGCAGAACCCGAAGACGGAGGCCATCAGTTCTACGGTGTGATGGTGTTCGCGGTCGAAGAGGATGCCATCTCGGCCATCACCGGATTCGCGGATCCTGGCCTCAGCGATTATTTCGGGCTCCCTTCGTGGCTTCCCGCCGAGCAACAAGAGTAGGGACCCGTATGGCCTATAACGAAGCGCTTGCCAACCGGATCCGCGAGGCACTTGCCCGCGAAAGGGGGGTCGACGAGATCAAGATGATGGGCGGTCTCTGCTTCATGATCGGCGGACACATGGCGCTCGGGATCGTTGGCGAGGAGCTGATGATTCGTGTGGGGCCGGACGGATACCAACGTGCACTCGGGCGAGTGCACGCTCGGGAGATGGACTTCACCGGCCGATCGATGAAGGGCTTCGTGTTCGTAGAGTCGGCCGGGATTAGGACGAAGCGATCCCTGGCGTCGTGGGTCGCGCCGGCTGCCGCATTCGCAAAGAGTCTGCCCCCGAGCCGGCCAAACCATCGCCGAGCACAGCGCGCCTAGCGCTGTGCCTCCGCCGTGGGACCTGTACGCTGTCACGCCCGGCGCGACCCGCTGGCGCTTCGGGTGCTGACCGCAAGCGCACTTGGTAGTCCGTGTTCGTATAGTCGTTCGGCGGCAACGTCCTTTGGCGCCCACGAAGCGATATGAAACTTCCTCCAGGCGGTCTCGGTCAGCTGGGCTCATCCACATGAAGATCGCGATCGAGTCTGGCTTGAGCGTCACCTGGCGTCGGAGACGAGGTCCGGGAACTCAGCGATTTGACCTTTTCGACGCCGCGACGTTTGACAACTGCGATCACGTATACCGCCTGCTGGCGCGACATACCGCAGAGCTGAATGACCGAATTAATGATCTACAGAGTCTGAGGCGCGAACTCAGTCGCTGACGAAGCGCGCTCGCCGAGTCGATCCGGCCGATTGCAACCCAGGAGGAATATGCCACCTAATCACACCGAATGTCGACGGGCGGGGAAGGGCAGCGGGCTAGCGGGGCCCGACTACGAAGTGGTCGCGGCCAGGGCCCGTTCGTCTTCGCCCGCACGATCACGGGCAACCGGGCGCCATGTTTGACGGCCAGGCTGTCTAGCCAGCCGTCCCCTCGGCGGCACATTCGGCGGCTCGTCTCTGCAGCAGCGCGCGCTCCCGTGCGTTCTCTGTCAGCGATGCGGCGCGCCCGAATTCGGCGCGCGCCTCCTCGAAGCGCCCGAGCTTCCTCAGAAGGTCGCCGCGAACGGCCGGGAGGAGGTGGTATGACTGGAGCGAGGGCTCGGGAACGAGCGCGTCCACGAGCTCGAGTCCGGCGGCGGGTCCGAATGCCATCCCCACGGCGACGGCTCGGTTCAGTTCGACCACCGGGGACGGGGCGAGTTGCGCGACCGCGTCGTAGAGCGCCACTACGCGCGGCCAGTCGGTCTCGGGTGCGGTCGCCGCGCGACCGTGGCAGGCAGCGATCTCCGCCTGCAGCGCGTACGGACCCAGCGCGCCCCCACGATTCTCGGCACGCTCGAGCGCCGCCATGCCGCGGCGGATGAGCAGGCCGTCCCAACGCGCCCGATCCTGGTCGAGCAGGAGGACAGGCTCACCGGACGATCCGACGCGAGCAGACAGACGCGACGCCTGGATCTCCATAAGTGCGACGAGGCCGTGGACCTCGGACTCCTGCCGGGCGAGCTCGGCCAGGATGCGGCCAAGCCGGAGCGCTTCCTCGCACAGCGCGGGCCGAACCCAGTCCTCGCCCGCGGTCGCGGAATAGCCCTCGTTGAAGATCAGGTAGATCACCTCGAGGACGGACGCAAGGCGCGCCACGCGATCGGGTCCGCCTGGGACCTCGAACCTGACGTGCGCCTCGGCCAGAGTCCGCTTCGCGCGGACGATGCGCTGGCCGATGGTCGATGCCGGGACGAGGAACCCCCGCGCGATCTCCTCGGTTGTCAGGCCGCCGAGGACGCGAAGCGTAAGCGCGACTCGTGCCTCCTTCGAGAGGATTGGATGGCATGCCATGAAGATGAGGCCGAGGAGATCGTCCCCATAGTCGTTGTCGATCGCCGTATCTAGATCCCTGCCTGCCTGGTCCCGCGCGAGATCGCGTCCAAGCTCTTCGTACTTGCGCGCCAGCGTCATGCGGCGTCGAATCACATCAGTCGCGCGATGCTTCGCCGTGGCCATCAGCCACGCGCCCGGCCTCTCCGGCACGCCAGCGATGGGCCACTGCTCTAGCGCAGCAACGAGTGCATCCTGGGCGAGCTCTTCAGCCGTCCCGATGTCACCGACGACGCGAGTCAGCCCGGCGATGAGCCGGGCCGACTCGATCCTCCAGATCGTTTCGGTGGCGCGATGAGCTTCGCTGGCCGCAGTCTCCGGGCGACCGGGGTCTTCGGGCGTAGCTGCGCTGCTGGGATCTATCGCCGGAGGGCCTCCTCGGTCTGGAAGATCTCTCGGATCTCGAATGTCCCGCCGTCGAAGGGTGCCCGCTTGAGCCACTCGACGGCTTCGTCCATCGAGCGCACCTGCCACAGCCAGTATCCGCCCACCAGCTCCTTGGCCTCCGCGAACGGCCCGTCAATTACAGTGCGCTTCTTGCCGTCGAACCGAACGCGCTTTCCCCTCGAGCTCGGCACGAGGCGGCCAGCCGCGACGACTACCCCCGCCTTGACCAGCTCGTCGTTGTATTTCTGGAACTCGGCGAGGCTCTCCGGCGACGGGGGCGTCGCCGTGTCGCTCTGTTCGCCTTCCTTTGCTAGCACCATGACTTGCATCTCTGTGTCCTCCTTTTAGATCTGATCATTCGTTGTGGCTTGCCTCTCTAGGGCCTATACCCACATCGAACGATAACCGGCATTTTCGACATAGCCAGATCAGCTCGCGCGCCAGGAGGCCGGTTGCTAGGTGGCAATCAGGCGGCCTGTGCCGATACCCGCTTGCCGGAAATCATGGCTTTGCCCCGCGTGAGTTCGAGACTCCTCTCTCTCGACGTCAAGTTCCAGGCGTCCGGAAGCAGTCCGGAAACTCGGGAAATTTGCCCCTCTGGCACGCCGTCGGGCTTGACAACAGTTTTAGGGTTTGACAACAGTTTGACAACAACGCCGATGGATGTCCGTGGTCGCGGCGACACGCCGCGGACGATTCGGCGAATAGAATAGCCGGTGCGCCTGCATAGCTCAGTTGGTAGAGCAGCTGACTCTTAACCAGCGAACCCTAGTCGACGCCGGTGTAAGTTGTTGCGGCTGATTGCAATCAGCTGCTTCGAGCGAGCCGACTGTTTAGCTAGCTGTTCGAGTAACGTCTTCAAGCTCGCGCGGCAACAGTTAGCTCGCCAGCTACTATGGTAGCTGCTTCGTTCGCCAGCTCCGCCAGGAGGGTGAGCGAAGGCGCGAAGTAGAAAGCGCCGCTGACCGGCTTTGAGAAGTCCGTCAACCGATCGTGGAGCCCGTCGCCAGATGCGCCGAACATCCGCGCAAGCATTCGACGGAAGCGGGTCGGATCCTGGCTGAAGGCGACGAAGTAGAGACCGTGTTCGGCAACGGTACCGTAAGGAACACTTCGTCGATAGATCTGCATTTCTCTGCCATCCGCGTCAGCAATCTGGACGCGGGCAATGTGCGCCGTCGGTGGCTTGTCCGCACCCTGGAGCTCGAGACTCTCAGGCCTGCTGCGGCCAAAGACGCGCTCCTGTTCGTGGGTCGGCAGGGCATCGAACGCCTCCAGGTCGTGCACCCAGCGCATCGCCAGCACATGGCTACCGCCCGCTCCCGGCTGACCCGCCGGCACCAGAGCAATGGACGGTGCGGCGAGCGTGGAGGGATTGGCGGTGCCATCGATGAAACCGGTGAGATCTCGGCTATCGCGATGGACGAAACATGACCGTTCGGCCGCAAGGGACATGACGTCCTTGAGCACGAACGCTGCCGCTCGCACATGCTCGAAGACGACGTCGGTTGAACTTCCGCTGATCCACAACCAGAAATCATGCTGAGTCGACGGCGCCCGGCGACCGTCAGGGCCGGCGATCTCCGCAAAGGGTTGCAATGATGATGGGACGTCCTTCGGAGCGATTTGCTGCCAGAGTCGGGAGCCAAACGCTAGAACAAGATTGACCCCGCCCGCAGCCACTGCCGGCTGCCGCAACTGTGCGAGCGTGCCGACAACGTCCGACAACGGTACATCTTTCTTGACGTCGAACTCCAGAAAATAGTGCGCAATCGTGCCCAGCGCGAAAATGCCGTGCTGTGGGTCGGTAGCGGAGGATCCATTTCTTTTTTCCATGAGCTTGCTCCTTCCCGTTAGCTGTAGGCTCCAGAGTCATATGCGCGGAGCTGTTGAACACGATCTGGTTGTGAAATATCGCCGTGTCAATCGGCGGCGGCGGCGGCCGACAGCCCAGCCGTCACTCAGTGCAAGCGAAATCGCCAGGACGATAGGCTCTCGCGCGGACACTGGAGAGCGGCGACTACCCTAGGTCAGTGAGCACGCAAAGCGTGCCCACTGACGCCTTGGTCGCGAGCCAGGTCAGCGGCGTGCGACGACGAGGCTGTCGGCTTCGTCTCGGGCGACGACTGCGTCGATCACGGCATACTCCGCGGAGTCGATGGCATATGCGGCCCACGCAACCATGTCGGTCGCGTAGTCCTCCGCGTCGTCGGCGTTGCGCTTGGCTCGATCGACTTGCCGCTCTGCCTTTCTCTGGTCCATCTTGGCCCGTAACTCGGCGCGCTGCTGCTCGAACCGCGCCGTCGTATCCGCCCACCAGGTGTGAGCATCTCCCTGGGCCTTGCTGGCCGAGGCCTGGATCTTTTGCGCTTCCGTCTTCATCTTTGATTGGAGCTGCTCCCGCTGCTGCTCGAGCTTTGCGCGGTCCTTTTCTTTGGTGGCAGCGGCGGCGTCCTCGAGCTGCTTGGTTCGGCCGGCGAGATCCGTTAGTTGATCAGACAATGACATGGTTACCTCCAGCGGAGCGCTGGCTGGAATGGTTGTTAGTCCAGCGCCGCAGTGTCAGCTTGCGAGCCCTCCGTGAAACAATCGTGAGAGCGATCCGCCTTGCTCGGGCGTCTTCTACCTGCCGGTGGGATCGGCGCTGGCGCCCAATGCCGGTGAGCCTGAGGCGGCGGTGACGTTTAGCAGGCGCCGGCCATTCCGTTCGATTCGATCTCTCCGACGCTGTATACGGGATCACTCTCTCACTCCTTGCGATGACGTGCCCTAGGCCACGGTGCTCGGCTTCGTCGTGGCAAAGACGACGTCCACCGGCTCGAGATGCTTCATGGCGTTCAGGTCCGCCGCGGAAACGGCCAGATGCACTTCGGCGAACTGGCGGTTGACGTCGTCGACGACCGTTACTGGCACGAGTAGCTCGTTCCTGCTGAGCGCGGTCTTTCCGATCAGCATCCACCCAGTCGTGGGGTCGTATTGCTTGATGGTGCCCAGGTCGACTTCGTCGGAGGTTACGACCAGGTATCCCTCGCCGATGCGCTTGCGGTTTTTCTCGACGTTCGCTTCGTCGACCACGATGGGTGCACCGTCGTAGCCGCTCGCTTCGCGGGTCGTGGCGACCTTTTCGCCGAGGACGGTGTCGACACGAGTGGATCGCGCTGGTGGATTGGTGTAGTCGCGCCGGAGCTCGTCCTTGGTGCGCGACAGGTAGACCTCTTTGGGGTCGATGTTCGTGATCAGCTTGAACGGGATGTACAGTTCCTTGTCCGAGAACGGGTTGACCTCGGCCTTGAACCAACCAGTGGCACGGTCTACCTCGTCGACAGTCCCGACTTTCTCGCTCTCGACATCGTAGATTGTCTGGCCCATGGTGATGCTGTTCCCGATGTCCTCGGTAATAGCGTCGTTTTGTTCGTCCATGTGATCGTCTCCTTGTGTGTGTTACGGAGTGGTCGGTCGAACGAGAGGCGGCTCGCGCGCGGCGAGTCCGCCTCTTTCTCGGGGGAAGGGGAGTGTTATCGGCTGGTCGCCGGGCTCGGCTGTTCGAAACTCCGGACGGCTGACCGGACCGCTTGCTGGCCGCCGTGAATCCGGTACGCGAAGACCATGCGGGTGACCCCGAACACGATCGCGTAGAAGCCGATCAGCCAGACGATCGCGAGCGCGCCATTACCAGGGCGCAGCGCAACGAGGACGCCAAACGCTACTGAGACGAGGCCGCCCAGCCAGAGCGCCCATGACCCCTTGACCTGTCCGGTGAACTCGACACCAGCTGCGAACTCGAGGATCCCGGTGAGGATCGCCCAAACGGCGATCAAATAGACCAGCGCCAGCGCGGTGATGCCGGGACGGAAGAACGTTAAGACGCCGATCGCGATCCCGAACAGTCCGCTGAACACCATAGGAACCCAGTGACGGGCATGTTCGGTGGCCAGGTCGATACCAGAGATGAGCGTCAGAACGCCGCCGACAATCGCGTAAGCGCCGAACAGGATCACGAGCGCGACGAGCGTGATGCCGGGCCAAACGAGCGCGACGATCCCGAAGAGCACGGCTGCAATGCCACCAAGGGCGAGCAGCCAGGAGCTCCGGGTTAGTGCCTGATCCATATTGGACCTCCTGCGGTCGCTGGGTTGAAATTTGCTTTGTTCCAGCGCCGACGAAGTCAGCCTGCACCCGGTCCGCAAAACGATCGTGAGAAGGACCCCACCCTGACGCCCCCACCCTGCCCTCCCCGCAAGCGGGGGAGGGAACGGAAACAGCGCCGTAGGGAAATTGGGCGGCGCGGTTTAGACGGTCCGGCCGCGCGCGTCGCGAGCGACCAGGTAGGTGACGACCATGAGGTATTCCTCGGCATCGGCGGAGGAGAGCCACCTGGCTGAGTCATTCGAACGATGAAACAGGGAGAGGACCTCCTCAACGCTGAGATGGTTCATCCCTGACCTCGGCCCGTGGCGCCCAATCCGCGACCGAAGGCGTCGGTCCGACGCCAGCGACCCGGGATATCGAGGAGCTGGAGCCATCCGATCTGCTCCGGCAGGGCGGAGTCGACGAGGAGATGCTCACCAACGGGCTCCAGTCCGAGCAGCGTCCGCAGCAGGAGAAGCGGCGTGCCGCTGGCCCAGGCCTGCGGGCTGCACGCGGTCGGATACTCGACGGGAAAGCTGGTGAGATCGCGGCGATATCCCGCGAAAGCTTCAGGCAGACGCCCGTTGAAGTAGGTGGCTGCCTCCAGGATCGCCATCGCGACCCGGGCCGCTTCATCTCGATATCCGTAACGAGCCAACCCTGCGGCGATGAGGCTGTTGTCGTGTGGCCACACCGTACCGAGGTGGTAGCCGATCGGGTTGTACCCGCCCTCCCCCTCCGCCATGGTGCGAATGCCCCAGCCGGAAAACAGCCCGTCGCCCATCAGGTGGCGGACACATGCGGCAGCGTGCCCAGGGTCGGCAATGCCACTCCAGAGCAGGTGGCCGATGTTTGAGGTGATGGCGTCGACCTTGCGGCCATCGCCGTCGATAGCGAGCGCGAACGCCTGGCGATCGGGGAGCCAGAAGTCGCGATTGAAGCGCGCCTTCAAGTCCGCCGCCTCGCGCTCCAGACGTTCGGCAAGGGCCGAGTCATTCCAGAAGGTGCGCGCCAGGCGGGCGACGCGGACCTTGGCATCGTAGACGTAGCCCTGGATCTCGCAGGTCGCACGCGGCAGCTTCGACATCGAGCCATTGGCGAACAGAATGGAGTTCCAGGAATCTTTCCAGCACTGGTTCTCGAGCCCGGTCTTCATGTGGCGCTCATACTCGACGTATCCGTCGCCGTTGCGGTCGCCGTATGCATCGATCCAGTGAAGCGCGGCGCGCGCCTCGCCTTCGAGGTCCGCCACGAGTGCGCGATCGCCTGTCCAGCGCTCGGTCTCATCCAGGAGGATGAGGAAGAGGGGTGTGCTGTCCGCCGAACCGAAGTACGGCGAATGGGGCCGCTCTTCGAAGGCCGTCATCTCTCCGAATCGGAGTTCGTGCAAGATCTTGCCTGGCTCCTCGTCGCGGAAGTCGTCGCGACGGGTCCCCTGCCAGGCGGCCAGCGCCCGAAGCGTGGTCGTGGCCAGCTCGGGAACAAAGGGAAGAGCCTGGTAGCTCGTGACCAGGCTGTCGCGCCCGAAGATGCTCATGAACCAGGGCAGGCCGGCCGCGGGAAGCGCGCCGGCAACAATTCCTGGGAAGAAGCGCAACGCGGCAAGATCGACAAGACTCCGTTGATAGATGCGCGCCATGGGTGCCCAGTCGCACGTCAATTTGGGCGCCGAGCCGAGCCAGACATCCAGGTCTTTAGCCGGTGCGGCATCGGAGGCTGGGGCGCCATGCTCACCTCCGTTCAATTCCGGCGGCGTCGCCTTCAGGACGTCCGGCACCCGGACATCGATGGTGGCCTGCCATTCGCCGTGCGGCTCGAGATGAACACGAAACGTCATGCCCTTCGGATCGAGTGCCGATGGTCCGCTGCTGGTGATCCAGGTTTCGCGGACGAAGGTCTCGCGCCGGTAGCCGAGCACGAGCCGTCCATCCTCGACCCGTTGGTAGGTCTCACCCTTCTTCGACAGTGCATCTTTGACCTCGAAGAGGTCGGCGAAGTCGGCTGCGGCCTCGAGGCGAAGTTCGATGTCGCGCGCCTCGGACTTTTCGTTGCGGACCAACAGTTTCTCTCGAAAGCCGTTCCCGGCAGAGCGCCTTCGCATAACGGAGAGGTCGGCATCGACGTAGACCGTGCCGGTCCCGGGGACGAGGAAGAACTGGGCCGAGAAGTAGTCGAGGTCATCCCTGGAGAGCGTCTGAAGCGGTTGGCCGTCGATGGTCAGGACCCAGCGCGAGAGGAAGCGTGTGTCCCAGGCGAACAGGCCATGCGTATCGACTGGCGTCGCGTCGATGTTGCCGGCCAGATCGCTGACGACGAAGGTGTTGCCTTCGAGGATGCTGACCGTCTTCTCAGCCATCGCCATCACTCACGGCTCGCTGAATGCTGAGACCGAGCGCGAGGTTGCCGGCCACACTGACCGAA
>WNFC01009167.1_pt1 | contig 19922 bp, 16 predicted proteins | sample 5400541 | NCBI WGS metagenome assembly WNFC01 (sample SAMN13153342, study PRJNA577476) | soil metagenome | isolation source: 120 cm saprolite under Douglas fir tree site 2 hole 2 replicate 1 | place: USA:California | collected 2015-04-18 | reverse complement strand
AGCCCCAACTGCGTCTTCGACGCGTCGCTAGTGCCAGAAACTTGTCTAGAGTCCCCCTCTTTGCCAGTGTGTTTCCTGGATTCGATTCGGCAAGCTAAGGCCGAAATACGACATGGCGCTTCGTGCCCGACGATAAGCATGGCTCCGGTACTGGCGATCACGAGTCTGGTGGCAAGGACCGCGTTGTAACGGCCCTTTGACCCCGTTGGAGAGTTTCTTAAACCGTTCGTCACCGGGCCGAACCGGATCCTCATTTCCACCGAGGAGGACAGAGATGAGAACGGACAAGAGGCTGTGGCGAAATCGAAAAGCGAAGAAGGAACTCGCGCGGCGGTTGCAATCGGAGAATCCGGGTTTGGAGGTGGTCCATGCACACGCCGCGGGGATCGATGTGGGCAATGGAGCGCATTACGCGGCCGTGAGACCGGATCGTGATTTGCAACCGGTACGCCGATTCGAGTGCTTCACCGCGGATCTATATCGATTAGCCGACTGGTTGCAGAACTGTGGTGTGAAGACCGTGGCTTTGCAGTCGACGGGAGTGTATTGGATTCCTCTGTACGACATTCTGGAAGAGCGCGGGTTCGAGGTCTACCTGGTTAACGCCCGGCACACGAAAAATCTGCCCGGACGGAAGAGCGATGTGCAAGAAAGCCAGTGGCTGCTGAAGCTCCACACCTACGGATTGTTGAATAACTCGTTTCAACCATCGTCCAAGATTCGCATCCTGCGCACCTACTGGCGCCAGCGGTTACAACACGTCACGGGAGCGGCGACCTGTGTGCAACGCATGCAGAAAGCCCTGACGCAAATGAATATCCAGCTGGCCAATGTGATCAGCGATCTGAGTGGGGTGACGGGACAGCTGATTGTGCGGGCCATCGTTGCCGGAGAACGCGACCCGCAGAAGCTCACGGAACTCAGTCATCCACGGATTCAAGCCAGCCGCGGGGAGATCGCCAAAAGCTTGGAGGGCAACTGGCGCCAGGAGCTGATCTTCGTGCTGCAACAGGAAATCGAGATGTATGACACCTACCAGCGACGGGTGGCCGAATGCGATCAGGAATTGCAGAAGCACCTGCGCGCTTTTGCCGATACGGTCGCCCCAGTACAGCAAGAACTACCTCCGAAAAAGAAGAAGAAACAAAACAAGAATAATCCTCACTTTCGTCTCGCCGATGAACTGCAACGCATCACCGGAGTGGATCTGACGCGCATCGATGGCGTCGATGTGATGGTGGCCCAGACGCTCGTCAGTGAAGTAGGGCTGGACATGAGCCGATGGAAAACCGAGGCGCACTTCGCTTCGTGGCTGGGACTCTGCCCAGACAACCGCATCAGTGGGGACAAAGTGCTCAGTCGAGGAACCCGTCATGTACTCAACCGGTCTATCGCATGCTGAAGTATGGTCAGCAGTACGTCGATAAGGGTGCGGAATACTACGAACGAAGAAACCGCCAACAACAAATCGAGTTTCTCAAAAAGAAGGCGGCCCGACTCGGCCTACAGCTCACACCAGTCTATCTGTGATGAAGAAGTTTCTGGAGAGTCGGGTGGATTCAATGGGTCGACGCAACACTAGGCCGAAATCCACTTACAGGGCCTCAATAGCTAAGAATCGTTCGCGAGCGTTGATTTAAGCGGAACACCATCGTGGCTGGAGTCTGATTGAGTACAGCCGGACAAAGCGGTTCTCCATGGGGAAGTGCTGCCGGATCAACTGACTATAAGGTGTTGCATCGACCGGTTGAGCTCGCACAACTTATTAGCACTTAGCGGGGTGCCCAGAATAATCAGTTTTGCAGTATGCTGTCCGGCGCAGCAAATCGCCTTGGTTGGAGGCCGCGTGAATAATTCAGGGATAACCGGGAGCCGAGTGTGACATCACGGCGAGAAATTTTGAAGTATGCGGGGCTGGGAGTGGGTGCGGCGGCGGCTTCAGGATTGGGACTGGCGGTAAACGCCAAAGTCGCAGCGAACCAGGCGCAGCCTCAGAGCAAGCCCGCGCAAAGGGAAGTCACCGACAAGAGCGGGAAGCGGCTCGCAGCGGGAGCGGAGATTGTCTGGACAAAGACTGCGAAAAAGGCCGCACCGGCGGACGTAACCGTGGACCCCGCGAAACCGGCGCAGACCATCCTGGGATTTGGCGCGGCGTTTACCGATGCTTCGTGCTTCACGCTTTCGCGCCTGAGCGATAGGGATCGCGCGAACCTCCTGCATACCATGTTCGGGCAGGATCAACATGCCCTGAGCATGGGGCGCATTCCGATTGGCGCGAGCGATTACAGCACCGCGGCATACAGCTACGACGACGGTGCGGCCGATCCGGACCTCAAGCGTTTCAGCATCGACCACGATCGCGATTACATTTTGCCGACCTTGCGCGCGGCGCTCAGCGCGAATCCGGATCTGTTTCTGTTCGCCTCACCGTGGAGCCCTCCGGGATGGATGAAGTACAGCAACTCGATGTTGGGCGGAAACATTCGGCCGGAAAATATTCCCACATACGCGCGCTACTTTCAGAAATTCGTGGAGGCGTACGCGGCAGCGGGCGTGACTGTGCGCGCCGTGACCACTCAAAACGAGGTCGATGCGGACCAGGGCGGCCGAATGCCCGCGTGTCCCTGGCCGGAAGAGGACGAGGAGCGCCTGGTGGCAGCGCTCGGCCCACTGCTCGAAGCGAGCGGCACGAAAATCTGGACGCTCGACCACAATTACAATTTGTTTGGCCGCGCATTGGATCAACTCTCGAGGCCCCGGTTCAAGAAATACGTGAACACCGTGGCCTGGCACGGGTATGTGGGAAGCCCGGAGATGATGGGTAATGTGAAGCAGAAATTTCCGGACGTGGAAATGCATTGGACCGAAGGCGGAGACGACTACAAATTCGCTGATTATTTGACGAACTGGAGCAAGTGGGGCGCGACGTTCGCCGGCATTCTGGCCAACGGGCCGCAGAGCATCACTATGTGGAATGTGGCTCTCGACGAGCGCGGGCGGCCCAACATCGGTCCCTTCGATTGCGGCGGGCTGGTGCAGATTCATTCGCAGACGAAAGAAATCACGCAGACGGGATTGTATTGGGCCTTGGTGCACCATGCCCGCGCGTTTCGCCGCGGCGCGGTGATTGTCGCGTCACACGACGCGAATGGCGATCTTCCGGCCGTGAACGCCGCGCTAATCGGTCCGCCAGCGTCATCATCTACGGTGACAGCGACCCCCAATACCGCTGCGATCTCGCGTGTGTATCACACGGCGGCGAAAAATTCCGACGGTTCACTGGTGCTCGTGCTAACAAATCCGGGCGACGCCAAGGACGTGACGGTAGCGTGCGCCGGCCAGACCGCGAAAATATCGCTGACCGCGGATTCAATCACCACCCTGCGCTGGAGCTAAACTCAACCGTGCCGTGCCTGATCAGCGCTAACCGGACAAGTTCCCGGCGCATTTTACGGAAGACTGGAGCAGCATGCTGCGCCGCTACACGGGAAGCTGTGGAATTAGTTGGAGACGGTGAGTTCGATGGCGGAGGCGGCGGAGAGGCGGGAGCCGGCGAGCGGGGATTGATCGATCACGGAGCCGTGGGGCCATTGGGGGGCGGAGAGGTAATTTACTTTGCGGCGAAGGCCGGCGGCGTCGAGGCGGCGCTGGGCGTCGGATTCGATCATGCCAACGAAGTGGGGCATGACGTAGGCGGATTCGCGCGGACCTTGCGAGATGAGGACGTCGACGCGGGGAGTGGCGGCGCCGGCGCCGGGGCGCGGAGTCTGGATGACGACTTCGTCGGCGGGCTTGTCGGGCATGGTGACGGCGGAGACTTCGCCGACTTGCAGGCCGGCGCGGAGGAGTTCGATGCGCGAGGCGCGGAGCGAATTACCTTCGAGCAGCGGGATTTGCAGTTGGCGCTGACCGAGGCTGAGGACTACATGCGCTTGCTGCGACTCTTTCATCAGCAGGCCGGCGGGCGGAGTCTGGCGCACGACGACGTTGATGGGCAATTCGCTGTAGACACGGTCAGCTACGCGCAGGACGAGGCCGCGCGAGCGGAGCATGCTGCTGGCCTCGACGACGTTTTTGCCGGTGAGGTTGGGCATGGTGACTTCGCGGCCGTGAATGGCAATGCGCATGGCGGTGATGGCGCTGAGGAACGCGGCGGAGGCGAGGATGAACACGAGCAGCGCCATCCGGCCGAGCTCTTCGAGACGCTTACGGAAATCCAGCGAGCCGCCGGATGGCTTGCGAGGTTCGAGTGGCTGATCCGAATATGGCGCAGCGTCATCAGTCATTGCAGTGGGAACCGCGAAGAGAAAAAGCCGCGGAATTTACCACAGAGGTCACAGAGAACGCAGAGAAGAAAAAGCGTCTCTGTGACCTCCGCGAGCTCTGTGGCGAAATCGTTTCTGCGGTCATTTTTTCTCCAGCGGCGGAGGCGGATAGTCCGGGAGTTTGTCCTTGCTGGTGTCGGCGCGCTTTACTTCGAGTTCGTCGAAGAGCAGCGAGGGGCTGATAACCGTGGTGGCGATGCCGCCGGTGCGATTGCTGACTTGGGGATCGTTGCCGACGGCGATTAGGTCGCTGCGCAGAGCGCGGACGTCTAGTTCGCTGAAGACGGCGCCGCGGACGAGCTCTTCGTGGCCATCAGGGTAGACGCGATACAGCAAGCGCGGCGAGTTGCCGGGGCCGAGCGTCTCGACGCGATAGCCGTAGGGCTTGCCCTGATCGGTGATCATCTGGATGACACGCTTTTTCAATTCTTCGGGGGATTGCGCTTCCTTGCTCTTGATTAGCAGCACGCCGAGGTTTGGCGCGGGATAGGTTCCGGCGCCGGCGCGGCCGTGGCCGTTGGAAGAGGGGAAATCGCGGATGGGTTGGCGGCCGACCAGATAGTTGACGAGCGTGCCGTCGTCGACGAGGGTCACGGGCTGCGCTTTGACGCCGTCGTCGTCGACACCATAGGTGCCTACCAGGCTCTTACCTTGAAAATCCGGAAGCGTCGGATCGTCGACGACGGTTAGGAAATTCGGCAGCACGCGCGTCTTGAAACTGGTGGCGAACGCACCGATAGTGCGATTGGGCCTGCCGAGTTGCGGCTTGCGGCCCAGAACATTCGTGCCCACGAGGGAAGCAACTATGTCGTTGGCGGCGTCCGGCGCGAACAACACCGGGCCGCGATATTCCTCTTCGACGATAGGCGCTTGGCGGAGCGCGACGAGCGTGTCCAGCATTTTCCTGGCGTCGGCGAGCAAAGCGTCGCGCGTCGGAAGCTCTTCGGCTTTGGCCACCATCCAGAGCGGGTTGCGCATGAGGCGCATGCCATCCGCGGCTTGAGCGGAGCTGTTTAGTGTGATGTTGTAAGTCTTCTTGCCGGAGCGCGTGACGGTGCCCTCGGAGTTCACCAGATATTCGTTGACGGCGGAAAAACGCGCCGAGGCGCTGACAGACTGCACGTCAGGATATTGGCGATAGAGATTGGTGACGTCTTCGAGAGTTTTCTTCCAGGCGGCAGCGTCGACTTGCAGAGTAACCGTCGGTTCAACGGCGGCGACGACCGGAGCCTTGGCGAAGTCGTCGACCGGATTCGTTTCGGTGCTGAACTGTTTCAGCGCGGCTTGCTTTTCGGTGAGGGCTGCGCCGGCAGCTTTGTAGGCTTCGTCGGTGGCTAGCCAAATCTGGTGGCGGAGAGCGATGGGATCATTGTCGAGCGGGAGAATATTGGTCTCGCCCATGCCCTGGTTGTAGTAGCTGTCCTGCTTGTAGTCGCCGATGCGCACGACGACACGGAGAACGCGATAGCGCACGCGCTGGCTCTCGCGCACGGCCCCGAAAGCAGCTTCCGCCTGGTATTCGTCGACATCGTTTACGCGATATTCGATGTAGTAAGGCGCGGCGACCTGATCCATCTTCAACTGCGCCTTCGAGCGGTTCAGTTCTGTAAGCAAAGCTTCGAGCAGCGTGTCGCCACCGGCGGCGGCACGCGCAGCCGCGAGCGCATCGGACGCCGGTGTTTTCGTGGCGTCGTCTTCGGATTTAGGGATGTGCCTGGCGGCGTAAAGCGAAGTGCCGCTAAAAATGAGAAGAGCTGCAAATGCCAAGGTGAATGTCGCGCGGGCGATTTTCACGGCTTCACCTCCGTCTTGGACGTTGCACCCTGCGCGGTGGTCAGTGTGTTTTCAAAACCGGGGGGAGGCAAGATGGGCGGACGCTCGTGGGAATGGCCGCGCTTTTGCACTTCCATTTCGGAGAAGAGCATGGCGGGAGCAACCGCGGCGACAGGAACGCTGCCGCTTTCCGCGCCGCAGACACCGTTGAAGACATGTTGTTGGTCGCCGGTGGTCATGATGCGGGTGAGCGCGGCGAGGGGCGTGCCGACGATATCGACGCCGCGCACCAATTCATCAGGACGCCCATCGGCGTAAATGCGATAGACGACCACAGGCAGGACCTGGAAGGATTGCGGAAGCTGGCGGGCGGTGAGCGTGAACCCGCCTTGAATGTCATCGAAATAGAGGCCGTACGGCTTGCCCTGGCGTTTTACTTCGTCGATCAGCTTCTGCCGAAGCTGCGCTTCGGGAATGGTTTGCGTGGAGGTGACGATTAAATTTCCCTGGCGGCCGGTGGGCATGAGTCCGGGTTGATTGCGGCCGTGGCCGTTGGAAACGCCGAAATTCTTGATGGGCATGCGGGACATCAGGAAATTCCTCAGCACGCCATTCTGGATGACTTCAACGCGCTGCGCCGGAGAGCCTTCGTTGTCGTAGTCGTAGGAGCCTGCTAGCTTGACGCCGGCCAGTTCGCGAATCGTGGGATCGTCGGCCACGCTGAGAAATTTGGGCAGCACTTCCTGATCGACCTTCTTGGTGAAGGTTTGTCCCTCGTCTTCATCGCGCTGACGATGACCTTCGAGACGATGACCGAGCACTTCGTGGAAGAAGACCGCAGCGGCGCGCCCGCTGAGAAGCGCCGGACCGTCGTAGGGCTCGGCGACGGGCGCTTTGCGCAAATCCTTGAGGTCCGCGGCCATCTTGTCAATCTTGGCGGTGAGATCGGCTTCGCCGGGAAGTCCTGCGGCAGAAGGCGCTTGAAACGTTTCGACGCGAATCAATTCCATGCCGTCATCAGCGCGAGTTTCCGCTTCCATGATCAGGCGCGTGCTGGCGCTGGGTGAGGCGATGGCGGCGCCTTCGCTGGAGACCAGGCGCGCAGTGGAATCCTGCACCTGCAGGACGACGGTCGCGAAATAAACTCCGGGATACTTGCGGAACGCACCGGAGAGGCGGCGAATCTCACCCTGCCAAGCCGCGCGATCGAAAGCTAGCGGCTTCAGTGCTTCGCCGGTGTGGGTCTGCGGCGCCTCCTTGGAGAAATCGGGAGACTTGTCTTCTTCATCGGCGCGCACAGCAGTGTTGGTCTTGACGTTGAGGAAGGCGGGAGCGGCGCGCTTGTATTCGCGATCGGTGAGCTCCCAGAGAACGCGGGAGATAGCGTCGGGAGCGTCGCCGAGGGGGAGCGAGCCGGAAGTCATGCCGCTCGCGCGGCTCTGGCCGTGCGTATTGTCCAGCGCGGGCGAGCCGACGCGCATGACGACGTCCGCCTGGCGGCGCTGTAACGCTGCGTCTGTGAGCAAGCTGCCATAAGCGCCGACGAGAACGACAATGCTCTGGTCGTTGACGGTGTAGCTCAGAAAATAGGGAGCGGGATCCGTTTTCGAGAGAGAGCTGCTGGCGCGAGAAAGCTCGCCCTGCATTACCTTCAGAATGGAATCGCTTGCGTTTGCGGATGGAGTCTTTGCCGGGGCGGAGTTGTCCGCGGGTGCAGCGGACAGAATCGGAGCGAAAGAAAGCTGCAGCGCGATGAGGCAGCAAGCCGCAATGTGAAAAAACTCCCGCGCACTCAAAGGCAACGCCTGTTGGGCTGGTAGGAACCGAATGATTTTCATGAACTACAGTCTCCCGGTACAGCTCTATCCGAATGGGTTTGATGGACCCCTGATGAATTCGAGTTAGTTGAAGTGAACGATAAGAAAGTATGCCTCAGCGTTCCTCTTGGCGCAATTCAGGCGATGTCGAAGCGTTCCCGTTCAGTTAACCGCGCGCCGTTTGCAAATTCCACAGCCGAAATTTGCTTGCCCCCTTCTAGTTTGACGGAGAGAAGGCGCAATAAGGTTGTGTGTCCACAGGCGATCAAAATTTGCGCGTCTTCCCGAGAGATGCTTCCCGGCGCGCCGAGGTTGACCGCGCGCAAGGAAAACGGCTCGGCCCAAAGCTGGCAGCTTCGCCCGCGAAAAGAGGTGTATGCGCCGGGCCAAGGAGCGAAGCCGCGCATGCGATTGTAGATTTCTTGCGCGGGGCGGTTCCAATCGATGCGGCCGTCTTCCTTTTTCAGCAACGGAGCATAGGTCGCTTCGCCATTATTCTGCGGGCGAGCAATGAGTTTTCCGTCCGCGACGCCCCGCAAAGTCTCGACCATAAGCGGCGCGCCGGCTTCCGCCATGCTTTCGGTAAGCTCCGGCGCGGTCTCCTCTGGAGCGATGCCGATTTCTTCTTGCAGGAGCATTTCGCCGGTGTCCATGCCGGCGTCGATGCGCATGGTGGTGAGGCCGGTTTGCGTTTCTCCGTTGGCGATGGCCCAGTTGATGGGAGCGGCGCCGCGATATTTGGGAAGCAGCGAAGCGTGCAGATTGATCCAGCCGAGCTTGGGAATGCTCAAGAGAGCGGCGGGAATGATTTGGCCGTAGGCGATGATGACGATGCAGTCCGGCGCGAGGCTCTGCAGAAGGTCCCGCGCTTCGGGCGAGCGAATTTTTTCCGGCTGATGCACGGAAATATTTGCCGCTATGGCGGCAGCCTTTACTGGAGACGCGGAGATTTCATGGCCGCGGCCGCGTGGGCGGTCGGGTTGCGTGATTACGGCAGCGATTTCGATGTTCGATTGCGCGAGGAGATGGATGAAAGTGGGGACGGCGAAGTGCTGAGCTTTTTGATTTTGCGCTTGATCAAGTCGCGCTTCAACATGCTGAGATGTTGGATGAAGAGAATGCCGTTGAGGTGGTCGATTTCATGGCAGAAGGCGCGGGCGAGGAGGTCTTCGCCACGGATTTCAAAAAATTCACCCTCGGCGTTTTGCGCTTTGATAGTGACAAATTGCGGGCGCAAGACGTAGCCGCGGAAGCCGGGAATGGAGAGGCAACCTTCTTCTTCGCGCTTTTCACCTTCGGCATGGATGATTTCCGGGTTGGCCAGAACGATTTTCGCTTCGGGATTTTTCCCGCCGGTTACGTCGACCACGGCGATGCGCAGATTCCAGCCGATTTGCGGCGCGGCGAGTCCAACCCCCTGCGCGGCATACATGGAGGCGAACATATCTTCGGCAAGCTGCTCCAGGTCGGCGTCGAAGTTTTTTACAGGGGCAGTGGATTTCTCGAGGATGGGGTCGCCGTACTTGACGATGGGGTAGATTTTGCGCGCAGCGGACACGGTCTCCGGCGCGGCGGCTGGCGCGGCTTCAGAATTCGTCGATTTGTCGGGCATAGGCATCGAAATTCCGCCGCATCTCGGCGATAGAGTCTCCTCCAAATTTTTGCAGAAAAGCATCGGCGAGCACAAGGGCAACCATGGCTTCGCCCGCGACGCCTGCCGCGGGGACAACGCACCAGTCGGAGCGTTCGTAGGCGGCTTGCACCGGTTCTTTGGTGACCATGTCGGCGGTGCCGAGAGCGCGGCGCAGCGTGGAGATGGGTTTAAGATAGCCGCGCACGATCACGTCTTCGCCGTTGGTGATGCCGCCTTCGAGACCGCCGGCGCGATTGGAAGAACGGCGGAAGCGGCGCGCGGATTTATCGTAGGAGATTTCGTCCTGCACTTCGCTGCCGTAGGAGCCGGCGGCGGCGACACCGGCGCCGATTTCGACGCCTTTGACGGCCTGGATGCTCATTACCGCTTGCGCCAGGCGGCCGTCGAGCTTTTCGTCCCACTGTGCGTGGCTGCCCAGGCCGACAGGGACATTGCGCGCGATGACTTCGAAGATGCCGCCGACGGTGTCGCCGGCTTTGAGCGCGGCATCGACCTCGGCTTTCATTTTGTCTTGCACGGCGGAATCAACGCAGCGGAGCGGGGAGTCGATGTCCGCGTTGACAGTGAGGATTTCGTCCCAACTGGCCTTGCGATCGAGCTTTACATGACCGACTTGCACGGTGTGGCTGGCGATTTCCGTGCCAAATTGCCGCAGCAGCAGCTTGGCAAAGGCAGCGGCGGCTACGCGAGAGGCGGTTTCACGGGCGGAGGCGCGCTCCAGGATGTAGCGGGCATCGTGAAAATCGAATTTTTGCGAGCCAGCAAGGTCGGCGTGGCCGGGACGCGGGGCGACCAGTTTCTTGTCGTGGCTTGCGAGATCAGGCGAATCTTCGACGGGGAGGGCTTTCTCCCAGTTGGCCCAGTCGCGGTTTTCGATGCGCAGCGCCACGGGAGCGCCGATGGTCTTGCCGTGGCGAACCCCGGCGAAAATCTCGGCGCGGTCTTTTTCGATTTTCTGGCGGCCGCCGCGGCCGTAGCCAAGCTGGCGGCGGTGGAGTTCGTGGTTAATGAAGTCTACGTCGATCGGAAGAGACGCCGGCAACCCGGAAACGAAGGCCAGCAGCGCCTGTCCGTGCGATTCACCGGCAGTGTAGAAGCGCAACATAGGCAATTAGGAACAAGCAGTGTAGCGGCGGTATGCTCGCGCGTCCAGTACATGAGGCGGCGGCGCTTGACGTGATTGGCGTTGGCGGTTACGCTTCTGGCTTAGTGTTTGTCTTACAATAGTTTGCGGTTGCGTGCGGTGTCGATAGGGAATTGTGGCAGACACTCCTTTCCAGGTAGCGGGTCGCCAAGCCAAGCCCGTGGACCGCATTTCCATGGGCGCGGTGCTGACCGACGCCTTCAAACAATTTCTTGCCAACATTCAGGATTATTCGGAAATGGCCGGGCGCTCGCTTGCGAACCTGGCCAGCGGGCCGCGCTATTTCCAGGACATCCTTGACCAGATGGATGACATCGGCGTGGGTTCGCTGCCCATCGTGTTGATGTCCGGCTTCTTCATCGGAGCGGTGATGGTGTTGCAGACGGGATCGCAATTCACGCGCTTTGGCCAGACCGCGCTGACCGGAGACGTGGTGGCCCTCGCGTTGGTGCGCGAACTCGGGCCGACGCTGACGGGGATCCTGGTGGCGGGCCGCTCGGCGTCGGGCATCGCGTCGGAGTTGGGGTCCATGCTGGTAACCGAGCAGGTGGACGCGATGCGGGCGATGGGCACGGACCCGAGCCGCAAGCTGGTAACGCCGCGGGTGGTGGCGGGGACCTTGATGTTGCCTTTGTTGACCGCGCTGAACGATTTTATTGGCTTGCTCGGCGGATGCGTCGCGTCGGTTTTTACCCTGCGCTTGAACGCGGTGGAGTTCTGGACCCGTGCGGTTAATGCGCTAGACTTTGCCGACATCATGCAGGGAATGATGAAGCCGTTGGTCTATGGGTTTATTCTGGCGACCGTCGGCTGCTACAAAGGGCTGACGGTGCGCGGCGGCACACAGGGCGTGGGCCGCGCAACCACGCAGGCCGTCGTGGTGGCATCCGTGATGATCATCGCCGCAGACCTGTTCTTGACCCGACTCGCGTTATACCTCGGAGACAAAATCTTTTGACGCCCTCCCCGCAAGACCCGAGAACCTCCGCGGTCGTAACTTTCGCAAATGTAAGAATTGGATTCGACGAAGAGGACGTGTTGCGCGGTGTGTCGTTTGAAGTGATGCCGCGGGAGACGTTGGTGCTCCTGGGAGAAACGGGAACGGGGAAGACGCTGACCCTGAAATTGGCGGCGGGGCTGCTGCGACCGACGCAAGGCCAGATCGAAGTGCTCGGCCAGGAAGTGTCCTCGATGAGCGAGCGAGAGTTGCTGCCATACCGCAGGCAGTTGGGATTTGTATTTCAGGAGAGCGCGCTATTTGACTCGATGTCCGTGGCGGAGAATGTGGCCTACCAGTTGCGCGAGGATCGGATAAGCGAGGAGGAGATCGAGCAGCGCGTGCAAGAAGTCTTGCACTTTGTGGAGCTCGAGCAGACGGTTGACATGCTGCCGTCGGAACTTTCAGGCGGCATGCGCCGGCGCGTCTCGATCGCCCGCGCATTAGCGGCGCGGCCGCCTGTCATGCTGTACGATTCGCCGACCGCGGGACTCGATCCCGTGACGGCGCAAGCGATCATCACGCTGATTTTGCGCTCGCGCGACCTGTTTGGCGTAACGGCCATGCTGGCCACGCAGCGATTACAGGATGGATTTGCGCTGGCGAACTTCCGATTTGATCCGGAATCCAAGCGCGTTGTACGCCTTACGGAGAGAGAAATCGCCATCCCGGCAAGAGGGGGAAACGGCGAGCCGGCCACAAGACTTGTGCTTTATCGCGAAGGACGGGTTTATTTCGAGGGTAAACCGGAGGAGCTGGCGGAGTCGAAAGACGCGTATTTGCAGCAGTTTCTGGTGTGAATTTGGTAGGCTGTGGGACCAGAAAAGCGAGCGCGGATTGTGTGCGGGGCTGAGTCGGCAGACGCGGGGAAGACGAGGAAGAGTTCATGGCGCAGCGCAAACAACTGACCTGGACGGAATTGCGCGTCGGGCTGTTTGTGCTGGTCGGACTGTTCATTCTCGCGGTGGGAATCTTTTATGTCACCGGCGCCAATTTCATCGGACCGAAGTACCGGCTGCGCACCTATCTTCCGGAAGTTTCCGGCTTGGCAGACGGGGCACCGGTGCGCGTGGACGGCGTGGAGGTGGGAAACGTGGAGTCCATCAAACTGGTTCCGCGCACGCCCGGGCACGTTCCGGAAAAGAACAAGAACATCGAAGTGGTGATGCGCATTGACCGGAGATTTCAAGGGGACGTACTGACGGATTCGACGGCTAGTTTGGTCACGGAAGGCCTGCTCGGCAACCGCTACGTGAATATAACCCGCGGCTTCACGGGAGTGCCGCTCAAAGAAGGGCAGGAAATCACCGGCACGGAGGAAAAGGCCATCAAGGAAGTGGTCGAGCGCAGCGCGGACGTGCTCGCGAATTTGCAGGCGCTTTCTGACAACGCCAAGGATTTACTGGCCGGTGTGCAGGAAGGCCGCGGAACACTGGGCAAGCTGCTCACTGACGATCAGGTGTACAAGAACCTGAACAGCGCTCTTGCCAAGACAAACCAGGTCGCCACCGATATCCAAGAAGGGCGAGGGACGCTGGGGAAGCTGGTGGCTTCCGACGAGTTGTATGGCAAGGTGAATGCCGCGGTCGACAGCGTCAATATCATCATGAGCGACGTGCGCAGCCAGAAGGGCACGCTCGGAAAACTGCTGTACGATCCCTCGCTCTATGACGAAGCCAAGAAAGCGCTGAGCAGCGGCAACGCCGTTCTCAGCGACGTCCGCGAGGGCAAGGGAACGCTGGGAAAACTGGCCACGGACGATGCGCTCTACAACAAGCTGCGAGAAACGAGCAGCAATCTGGCCAGTGCCACCGCGAAGCTGAACGAAAACACGACTACGGTCGGAAAAATGTTTTCCGACCCGCAGTTATACGACAACCTGACCGGTTTGACGGGCGATCTGCGCTTGTTGATTGGGGATTTCCGGCAAAATCCCAAGAAGTTCCTGCATTTCAAGATCACAGTATTTTGACGCTTTCGCCTGTTTTGCCGGGACACGCGCGCTGTGTTGTAATGGCTTTGTAACAAAAACGATATAGGCTCCCAGCCAAGTCGAGACGATTGTGCCTACAAATGTGACCGAACCACAGGATCAGAAAACGGCGCCGCGCCCGGAGGCGGCAAAATCCACGCTGCCGCAGCCAGGGCGGCCCGTTCCGAGCCGCGCCTATCCCGGCGCGCTGATCGTCGTGGAAGGAACTGATGGCTCCGGCAAGAGCACGCAACTGTATTTGCTAAAGCGCTGGCTCGAGATTGGCGGTTTCCGCCTCCACTTCACAGAGTGGAATTCGTCGCCGCTGGTGAAGTCCGCGACGCGGCGCGGGAAGCAGAGGCGGCTGCTGACTCCGACAACGTTTTCACTGCTGCACGCCGCGGATTTCGCGGACCGCTGCGAGCGGCAGATCATGCCCTTGCTCCAGGGCGACTACCTCGTACTCGCCGACCGCTACATCTACACGGCCTTCGCGCGCGACGCCTCGCGCGGCTGCCCTCCTCGCTGGCTGCGCAATCTTTATCGCTTCGCGCCTATTCCAGACATCACGTTTTATTTTCGCGCCCCGTTGGACATCGCCGTGCACCGCATCCTCAGCGGGCGCCCGAAGCTGAAATATTACGAAGCGGGCATGGATTTGGGATTGTCATACGACCGCGCCGAAAGCTTCCGCTTGTTCCAGGCGCGCATCCTCGAGGAATACGACAAAATGGTGGACACCGACAATTTCGTGGTCCTGGACGGCACCATCCCGGTCAACAAACTGCAAAAGCAGATGCGCGACATCGTGGCCTCCAAGATCGACTTGAAGCGCTTCGCTCCTCACGCAGCCGAAACGGAATAGCCATGTCCGACCAGGAAAAAGATAAAGAGAAATCAGCAGCGGCCCCAACCGCGACCGCCGACGCAACGTCGGTTCCCGTGCCCGGCACCGCGACGAAGACGCCGACCGACGAAGAAGCTTCGCAATATTTTTACGGCGAAGCGCTGGTCGGCTTCGATCCCAGCGAAATTACGGGCAGCTTGATTGTCATCGAAGGAATGGACGGCTCCGGCCGCTCGACGCAAATCGCCTTGTTGCAGGAATGGCTCGAATCGGAAGGTTTTGCGGTGCAGACCAGCGGACTGCGGCGTTCGAACCTGGTCGGGCGCGACATCGATGAGCTGCTCGCGAAAAACGCCGTAACCCGCCTGACGCTGTCGCTGATGTACGCGACGGACTTTTTTGACCAAGTGGAGCATCGCATTCTCCCCGCACTGCGCGCCGGCACGGTCGTGCTTGCCGACCGCTTCATCTTCACGTTGATCGCGCGCGGCGTAGTGCGCGGCATCAATCGCGATTACATCAGCGGCTTGTACGCCATGGCCTTGCGCCCGCACCTCACGTTTTGGCTGAACGTGCGTCCGGAAACTGCCTTCGCCCGCGAATTCAAGAAAGCGCAAGCCATCAGTTACTGGGAAGCGGGCCGCGACATGTCGCTGTCGCACGATCTCTATTGGTCCTTTATCCGCTACCAGACCATGATCAAGCGCGAGTTTGAAGTCATGGCCAAACGCCACAACTTCATCGAGCTGGATGGCGAAGCCAGCGTCTCCTCGGTGAACAAGCAATTGCGCCAGCGCATCGCTGATCAGTTGGGCATTCGCGCCACAAAATACACTCCGTCCGCTGCGTTGGCGCATCTCTGGCGGTAAACTCTGCGCATGTCTGAGCCGGTCCACATTGCCGCCATCGACGCCGGCTCCAACGCCGTCCGCCTCGCTGTCGCGCGCGCCTATTCCGCGCTGGACATTGAGCCGCTGCACAACGAGCGCTACTCGCTGCGTCTCGGCGAAGGCGTGTTCCTGCGCCATCGTTTCAGCGACGACATCTTCAAGAAAGGCGTCAAAGCTTTCCGCCATTTCAAGGAAATAATGGACGAGTTTGGCGTGACCCGCTATCGCGCCGTGGCCACCAGCGCCTCCCGTGAAGCGCGCAACCGCGCGGCCTTCGTTCGGCAGATCAAACGGAAGGCCGGCATCGCGCTCGAGGTAATCAGCGGAACGGAAGAATCCCGGCTGGGAAGGGAAGCGGCCATCGCCGCGCTCGGGCCGGAATCGCCGCCGCGCTGCATCGCGGACCTCGGCGGCGGAAGCCTGGAGATCAACATCCTCCGCGATCATACGGTCGAACAGAACGCGCAATTGCCGGTCGGCACCGTCCGCCTGATGACCACGCTAAACCTTCCGGGCGTAATTCGCCCCGTGCAAGCGGAACAGGTAAGGCGATACGTGCGCGCGCTGCTGGAATCGCGCCTGCCGTCGCGGCCAAACCTCGGCGAAAGCATTGCCGTCGCGCTTGGCGGCAATGCGGAAACACTCATGACCGTCGCGCCCGGTCCCCGCCAGCACGGCGTCCCTACTTTGCAACTTTCCCTCTTGCGCGAGCGCCTCGACGACATCCTGCGCTGCGATGTCCGCGAGCGCATGAAAACCTACGCGGTGCGCCGCGACCGCGCCGACGTCATGGCCATCGCGGCCATCACCTTTGTCACCCTCGGCCGCTACCTTAACCTGCGCACCCTGGCGATCCCCGGGGTCGGCATTCGCGAAGGCCTGCTTCAGGAAATCGCGCGCGAGGCCTTCTCTCGCAAGGAGCCGCACCGTTACAGCGCTGCCGCGCGTCAGCTCCTCGTGGGCACGCGCAGCTTCGCGCGCCGGCTGGAGTACGATCAACGTCACGCCGAGCACGTCCGCGAGCTGAGCATCCTGCTTTTTGACGAGCTGCAGCCGGTTCACCATTTGCCCGCGGAATCGCGCGTTTTGCTTGAAGCCGGCGCGCTGCTCCACGATACCGGCCACATGATCAGCCATCGTGGCCACCACAAGCACGGCGAATACCTCGCGCTCAATGGAGATATTCCCGGTCTCGAGGGTCGCGACCGCGCGGTTGTGGCCGCGCTGGTCCGCTATCACAATCGAAAGTCAGAGCCGGCCAGCCATCACGTGGCATATTCTTCGCTGAATGACAACGATAAGCGCGTGGCTCGCCGCCTGGCTTCCATTCTCCGCATCGCGGAAGCGCTCGATCACTCGCATCGCCAGCGTGTCACCAACGTCGATGCCACCTTTCAGCGTGGCGCGGTCGGCGTGCAAATCAGCGCGCGCGGCGATGCAGCCGAAGACTTGCGCGATGCAAATCGCAGCGCCGACCTTTTTGAAAAAGAATTTCACGTGCGGACGTTTTTCCGGCAAGCTGGACCCGCTCGCGTGTAATTCGCATGTAGACAAACAGGCAGTCTATTGCCCCGGAGGAGAAAACCCCGCTCATGCAGCTCTACATCGTCCGTCACGGCATCGCCATCGACCGCGAAGACCCCAAGTGCCCGCCGGAGGCCGAGCGCTATTTGACCGAGGAAGGCATCGAGAGAACCAAGCAAGTGGCCAAGGGTATCGCGGCGCTCGGCGTGCACGCGGACCTGATGGCCAGCAGCCCGTACGTGCGCGCCACGCAAACGGCCGCCATTTTCGCCGGCGCCTTCGATTATCCGGAGCAAAAAATACGCCACACCGAGAGCCTGCTTCCCGGCGCGGAACCCGCCGCCCTCTTGCGCGAGCTGGCGCGCGAAAAAAACGCCGCGTCGGTATTTTGCTTTGGCCACGCGCCACACGTCGATGCGCTGCTCGCTGCCACGGCCGGCGCGCAGCGCCACATCACCTCCATGAAGAAAGCCGGAGTCGCCTTCGTCGAACTGAAGCGCGTCTCCCCGCCGAACGGCCAGCTCGTCTGGCTAGTCACCCCGAAACTTTTCCGCAAAGCGAAGTAACGCACCAGAGACCTCACACGTTCAATTGGTTGTGCGCCCGCGGCTGCGGCTTTTCCGGGGCCTCGTGGTACTCTTTCCGCCGCAAGGGAGTTGCCCATGACCGAAAACAACGCGATCCCGCGCCGAAAATTTCTTGCGCAAACCGCCGCCACCGCTGCTGCGTTGACGATTGTGCCCCGTCACATTCTCGGCCGCGGCTTCGTGCCGCCCAGCGACATGCTTAACATCGCCGGCATCGGCGTCGGAGGTATGGGGCGCGCCAATCTCATCAACCTGGCCTCGCAAAATATCGTTGCCTTTTGCGATGTCGATTGGGGCTACGCCGGAAAATCTCTCGACCGCCTGGACGCGGACATCGACAAGCTGCGCACCCGCCTCGAGGCCCCGCCTGCCGAGCTAGCCCCACCTCAGCCGCCCGCCCAGTTCGACCGCGAGAAGGCCAAGGCCCAGCTTGCGAACATGATTAAGCTAAGGACCGAGCACGTGCCGAAGGCCAAGCGCTACAAGGACTATCGGCAGATGCTCGAGCAGCAGAAAGACATCGACGCCGTTGTCGTGGCCACTCCCGACCACATGCACGCGACCATCGCGCTTGCCGCCATGGATCTCGGCAAGCACGTCTATGTGCAGAAGCCGCTGGCCTGGTCGGTCGACGAAGCGCGCCGCCTCGCACGCCGCGCCAAAGAAACGAAAGTCGCCACGCAAATGGGCAATCAAGGCCATTCCTTTGACGAAGCGCGCACCGCCGTCGAATACATCTGGGCCGGCGCCATCGGAGAAGTCCGCGAAGTCCATATTTGGACCAATCGTCCGCTGGGCTTCTGGCCGCAAGGCGTCCCGCGTCCCGAACCGCTAAAGGTTCCCGCCGACACGCTCCGCTGGAACGGCACCGGCGTGAACACGCGTCTCGCCGCGGCGCTTGCGGGCAACTATCCCGTGCCCGAAGGCCTCGACTGGAATTTATTTCTCGGTGTCGCGCCGCAGATCGACTATCACCCCATCTACCATCCCTTCAACTGGCGCGGCTGGACGGATTGGGGCGTCGGCGCGATCGGCGACATGGGCGCGCACCTTATCGATCACTCCATGTGGGCGCTTAATCTAGGCCTGCCCACCACCATCGAGACCATCTCGACTCCCTTCAACGGCGCTTCCTATCCCAGCGCCACGTTCACTTTCTACGAGTTTCCGGCGCGCAGCAAAATGCCGCCGGTCAAGCTCACCTGGTACGACGGCGGCCTCCTTCCCAACCGCCCCGATGAGCTCGGCGAAGAGCAATTAAACAAAGGCGGCGGCGCGCTGCTAATCGGCAGCAAAGGCAAGCTGCTTCACGACACCTACGGTCTCAATCCTCGCCTTCTGCCCAACTCTTTGCACGATTCGTTCGGCAAGCCGCCGCAAAAACTCCCGCGCATACCGGGCGAGCACCACGAGCTAAACTGGGTCGATGCCGCCAAGGGCAAGACCGCGGCGTCCTGTCCCTTCGAGTACGCTGCGCGCCTGACGGAGGTTATGCTCCTCGGAGTCGTCGCCCTCCGCGCCGGAACCAAAATTCACTACGACGCCGACAACATGCGCGTCACCAACGCCATCGTCGCCAACGACTACTTAACTCGCAACTACCGCTCAGGGTGGTAGCAAAGGTCTCGTGCCGTTAATTCACCGCGCGTGGGCCAGTTTCCGGTTAGCCCGTGACTCGCCCAAGATCAGCGGCAGCGCTGCAGAATTGCCATTTCCGCAATGGGCGGCAGGTTCGGATGCTTCTCAGAACGGGCCTTATAGGGGCTTGTAACCCTCGCCTTCGCAAAGTGTGAGAACAGGATACCTGTGAGCTTTCGTTCGTTAGACTAGCACCGGCCTGGACCGAACGGCGTGGACTGGCGCGTGCCGACGTGTGGGATAGCCCATATGGAAAACCAAGGTTGGCTACCGCGCGGAAGCAGTTGGGGAGGTTATGCGTGCGCCGCGACCGTGACGGGCAGGGTGAACTGAAAAGTTGCGCCGCACCCGGAGGCGCCGGCGGCCCATAGGCGGCCGCCATGAGACTCGATGATGGAGCGACTGATGGGCAGCCCCATACCGGTCCCGTTGTCCTTGGTCGTAAAAAATGCCCTGAAGATCTGCTCCGTCTGCGCCGGGGGCAATCCCACGCCAGTATCACTAACCGAGATGAGGAGTTGACCATCGCTGGCTTCCGACTTGATAGTGAGCTCACCTCCGTCAGGCGTTGCCTTCATGGCATCGATGCCGTTGAGCATCAGGTTCATGAAAACTTGCTGCAGTTGCACACGGTCCGCCATGACTTTGGGGAGATTCTCAGCGAGGTCCGTGCGGATTGATACCGAGTAGCGGGTCGCCTCGCTGCGCAGCAAGACAATCATTTCTCGAATGAGCTCATTTACATCAACCAGCT
>WNFC01002462.1_pt1 | contig 19926 bp, 17 predicted proteins | sample 5400541 | NCBI WGS metagenome assembly WNFC01 (sample SAMN13153342, study PRJNA577476) | soil metagenome | isolation source: 120 cm saprolite under Douglas fir tree site 2 hole 2 replicate 1 | place: USA:California | collected 2015-04-18 | reverse complement strand
TCGTGCGAGGGGGCCGATTGGCCGCTGTCGCGCAAGTTCGGCTGCACCCCGGAAATGGCCGTCAAGTTGCTCGAAGAGGCCCGCCGGCTCGGGCTCGACCCCTATGGCGTGTCGTTCCATGTTGGCTCGCAACAGACCGATCTGGGGCAATGGGACCGGGCTATCGGCGCGGTCGCGCAAATGTTCACCCTGCTTGCCGAGACCGACATCAATTTGCGCATGGTCAATATCGGCGGCGGGTTTCCGGCGCAGTATCGCGGCGAGGTCGCCTCGATCGAGCGCTATGCGCAGGCCGTCACCGACGCGTTGACCCGCCATTTCGGCAACCATCTGCCCGAGATCATCGTCGAGCCTGGGCGCTCGCTGGTCGGCGATGCCGGCCTCATCCAGAGCGAGGTTATCCTGATCGCCGACAAGGGAGACGGAGGGGACAAGCGCTGGGTCTACCTCGATGTCGGCAAGTTCAACGGGCTCGCCGAAACGATGGGTGAGAGCATCCGCTACCGCATCCAGGTGCCGGGGCGCTCGGGGCCGTCGGGGCCGGTCATCATCGCCGGCCCGACCTGCGACAGCGCCGACATCCTCTACGAGCGCACCGAGTACCGGCTGCCGTTGGATCTCGCGGTCGGCGACAAGGTCGAGATCCTGTCGACCGGCGCCTATACGGCGAGCTATGCCTCGGTCGGGTTCAACGGGTTCCCGCCGTTGCGGACCTACTGCCTCTGAGCGTGCGGTCTTCCCATCGGCGCGGCCTTCCCGTTTAATCCCGGGCCGATGGATCGCAGGCTGTTCCTCGCGCTGGCGACCGGTTTGCTGGCAGCTCCGCGGTGGGCTCGGGCGGTGCCGGCGGTAGCGCCGCTGCGGCGCCTCACCCTCGTCAACGCCCATACCGGCGAGAGTTTCGACGGCCCCTATCGCGACGCGCTCGGTCCGATCGGATTGGCGATGGAGGAGCTGTCGCATTTCCTGCGCGACCATCATTCCGGCCAGAGCATCGCGATCGATGTCGGGGTCGTCGACTTTCTCGCCGCGGTGATGGATGCGGTCGGCGCGACGCGCGCGACGATCCTGTCGGCGTACCGCACCCCCGAGACCAACGCGATGCTGGCGCGCACCACCTTTGGCGTCGCCGACAACAGCCAGCACCTCTACGGCCGCGCTCTCGATATCCGCCTGGAGGCACGCGTCGAAGACGCGATGCAGGCGGCGCGCGCGATGCAGCGCGGCGGGGTCGGCTGGTACCCGCGTTCCGGTTTTTTCCATCTCGACAGCGGGCCGGTGCGCAACTGGACGCTCGATGGCCAGGGCCTCGATCGCCTCTTGCTTCGGCTGCATGAGTACCTAGCGCGCGGCGGGCTGGGGGTCGCGCAGCGCGGCGAACTGCTCGCCGGCCGCGCGCGGCATCCGCTCAACGTCAACCAGCGGCTCGCGCTGCACCGCGTCCTGGCGAAGGCCGAATTTCTCGCCCGGAGGCATTGACGAGCGACAGTGGCCGCGGTCGACGCCATTGCAGCCATTCCCGGTTCTTGGTCTACACTTGGCTGGCTGTGCCTCGGCGGCATGATCGCCGATGCAGCCGGAGAATGCCGCAATGTCTCGACCGCGAGCCCTCGAAAACATTCGCGTGGTGGACTTCAGCTGGGTGCGGGCCGGGCCCTGGGCCACGCGCTGGCTTGGGGCCTTGGGGGCCGAGATCATAAAAATCGAGTGGCCGGAAAATGAGCGCGGAAGGTTGCCGAGCACAACGACGCCCCAGAATCTCGAGGTCAATCTGAACACCTCGGGGAACTTCAATGACACCAACGTCAACAAAAAGAGCCTCAGCCTGAACGTCCGAAGCGGCAAAGGCCTGGAGATCGTGAAGCGGCTGATCGCCGTCTCCGATATCGTGATCGAGAATTTCAGCTCCCGGGTGCTGCGGAAATGGGGCCTTGGCTATGAGGAGCTGTGCAAGATCAAACCCGACATCGTCTATGTGTCGATGTCGGGCTACGGCCATACCGGCCGGCATCACCATTACACGACATTCGGTCCGGTCGCCCAGGCGGTGTCGGGGCTGACCTATCTTTCCGGCTTGCCCGACAAACCGCCGGCCGGCTGGGGCTGGTCGTACATGGATGATACCGGTGGCATGTACGGCGCGATGTGCGCGCTGACCGGCCTCTACCATCGCAAGATGACGGGGCAAGGCCAGCACATCGATTTGTCTCAGATGGTGTCGAGTGTCCCTCTCGTCGGGCCGGCGCTCTTGGATTTCACGGTGAACGGGCGCGGCTCGCGCCGGGCCGGCTATCCTCCGGGCAACCGTGCGCATTGGCCCGGGACGCCTTTGCTCAACAACTACCGGGGGCCGACGGTTGCGCCCCATAACGCCTATCGTACCGATCCCGGCGAATACAACGACTGGTGCGTCATTGTCTGTCACTCCGACGCGGAATGGCGGCGACTGGCGCAGGTGATGGGCGCCCCGCGCTGGGCCGCCTCGCCGAAGCTTGCCACTGTCACCGGCCGCTTGCGGCACCAGGAGGAATTGGACGAGCACATCGAGGCGTGGAGCATGACGCTCGGGAAGTACCAGCTGACCGAGCGCTGCCAGGCCGCCGGTGTTCGTGCCCTCCCCGTGCAAAGCGCCGAGGACCGGGTGGAGCATGACCCGCAGCTATGCCATCGCGGGATGTATCAGGCGATGGAGCACCCGGCGCTCGGGATACACAAGGTGCAGAACGCCCCGTTCAAGCTGTCGGAAACCCCGGCGTCGAACCACCTGCCGAGCCCCTTAATCGGTCAGCACACTCGGGAGGTTGTCGAAGGTTTGCTGGGCTACAGCCGCGAGGAACTCCGCGCAGGCTTCGCCGACGGCACGTTCTGGCCGACAAAGCGGGCACGCTTTGCCTACATGGAGGAAATGCTCCAATGAGCGATGTCCAGCCGCCGCCGGGTCCGCTGGCGGGCCTCAGAGTCCTCGAACTCGCGGATGAAACCGGCCAGTTCTGCGGCAAGCTGCTCGGCGACCTCGGGGCTGAAATCGTCAAGGTCGAACCTCTCGGCGGCGAGCCCTGCCGCCGCATTGGACCATTCCTCGACGACATCCCGCATCCGGAGCGCAGCCTGTCGTTCTGGTACTACAATACGTCCAAGCGCGGCATCACGCTCGATCTGGAAACCGCGGACGGCCGCCAGCTTTTCGGTCGTTTGGCGGCGGTCTCGGACGTCATTCTGGAAACCTTTCGACCGGGCTTCCTGGCGTCCCTCGGGCTCGATTACGAAGCCCTCGGCATGCAAAACCCCGGGCTGATCATGTGCGCCCTGACCCCGTTCGGCCAAACCGGCCCGTGGCGCGATTACCTCTCCAGCGACCTGCTGCACATGGCAGCGGGCGGCGAGATGGCCTCCTCCGGCTATGACGAATCAGACCTGCCGATCGCTCCGGGCGGCGGCAACGCCTGGCACATGGGCTGCCATTTCGCCTACATGGCGATCATGGCCGCGCTGGTCCATCGCACGGTCGCCGGGCAGGGGCAGTACATCGATGCGTCGATCCACGAGGCGTGTGCGCTGACGACCGAGGCGGCGATCGCCAACTACGTCTACCGCGGAGAGGTGGTGCGACGCCAAACCGGCCGGCATCACGCACCCGGTCCGACGCCCCGCACCCAGTTCCGCGCCAAGGACGGTACCTACGTCTGCGCGCTGGTCGCGGGTCGGCTCAATCCCAGATACATCAAGGAGCTGGCCGACCTGCTGGACATCAACGGCATGGCCGGCGATCTCCGGGATCCCAAATACCAGGACCCGGTGGTGATCGCGGCGAACACGTCGCACATCATCGATGATCTCGTCGCCGGCTTCATTGCCAGCCTTCCGGCAGAGGAGGTCTACCACATTGCCCAGGAGCGCGGGTTCACCTGGGGGGCGGTGCGTGCCCCCGAGGCGCTGCTGGAAGACGCCCACCTGCATGACCGCGGTTTCTGGAAAGAGGTGGAGCACAAGGAGCTCGGCCGCAGATTTGTCTACCCGGGCGAAGCCGCAATCTATAACGGCTCTCCGTGGCGGATCTCCCGGCGGGCGCCGCTGATCGGCGAGCACAACACGGAAATCTTCTGCGACGAATTGGGACTGTCCCGCAGTGAGCTCTCCGTTCTGGCGGAAAATCGTGTGATCTAGCGGCGCGGCTCAGAGGGCGCGGGCGATGACCTCCTTCATGATCTCGTTGGTCCCGCCGTAGATGCGGCCGATGCGCGCATCGCCGTACATGCGGGCGATCATGAATTCGTTCATGTAGCCGTAGCCGCCGTGCAGCTGTAAGAGCTCGTCGATGATGCGCCCCTCGGTCTCGGAGGCCCACAGCTTGGCCATCGCCGCGGTCGCCGCGTCGAGCATGCCGGCTAAGAGCTGTTCGACGCAGCGGTCGATAAAGGCGCGGCCGACCGCGATCTGCGTCGCCACCTCGGCGAGCTTGAACCTTGTGTTCTGGAAATCGGCGATCGGCCGCCCGAAGGCCTGGCGCTCGCGGACATAGTCCAGGGTCGCGCGGTAGGCGCCCTCCATCGCGGCCAGCGCGCCGACGCCGATCATCATCCGCTCGTACGGCAGATCGGCGATCAGTTGATGAAACCCCTGCCCCTCGACGCCGCCGAGCAAATTGTCGGCCGGGACCCGCACCTCGTCGAAGAACAACGCGGCGGTGTCCTGCGCCTTGCGGCCGATCTTGTCGAGCAGGCGCCCGACCCGAAAGCCGGCGCAATTCGCGGTTTCCACCAGCATCAGCGAGATGCCGCGGGCGCGCTCCGACGGGTCGGTCTTGCAGACGACGACCACCAGCCCGGCGAGAAAGCCGTTCGAGATGAAGGTCTTCGAGCCGTTAATCGCGTATTGGTTGCCGTGCCGCTCGGCGCGCGTGCGGATCGCCTGCAGATCCGATCCGGCGCCGGGCTCGGTCATCGCGATCGCGCCGACGAGTTCGCCCTTGGCGAGGCGCGGCAGATAGCGGCGCTTCTGGTCCTCGGTGCCGTGGTTCAGCAGGTAGTGCGCGGCGATCGAATGCACGCCGATCGACATGCCGGAGAGCGCACGCCGGGCCATCTCCTCGTGCAGCACCGCCTCATGCCGGAAATCGCCGCCGGCGCCGCCCCATTCCTCGGGGATGTCGACGCAGAGGAAGCCGAGTTCGCCGGCGCGCCGCCACAATTCGTGCCCGACATGGCCGCGCCGGCGCGCTTCCTCGTCCTGCGGCTGCATTTCGGTTTCGACAAAGCGCACCCACGAATCGCGGAAGCTCTCGACCTCCTCGTCGTTCCATGAGCGCTTGAACTCGACCGGCATGTTCGCGGTTTCCTTCCTCACCCCTACCGGCTGTCATTGCGAGCGGAGCGAAGCAATCTCGACGGGCCGAGTGCTCTTGGGTCGAGATTGCTTCGTCGCTACGCTCCTCGCAATGACAGGGAAGGCCGTCTCAGCGCGGCGCCATGCGGATCGCACCGTCGAGCCGCACGCTCTCGCCGTTGAAATAGCCGTTGGTGATCATCAGTTCGGCGAGCGCGGCGTATTCGTCGGGGCGCCCGAGGCGCTTGGGGAACGGCACGGAGGCCGCGAGCCCGGCCTTCACCCGCTCGGGGGCGCGCGCCAGGAGCGGCGTGTCGAAGATGCCGGGGAGGATCGTGTTGACGCGGATCCCGCCCTCCATCAGGTCGCGCGCCACCGGCAGGGTCAGGCCGACGATTCCGGCCTTCGACGCCGAGTAGGCGGCCTGGCCCATCTGTCCGTCCTCCGCCGCGACCGAGGCGGTGTTGACGATGGCACCGCGCTCGCCATCCTCGAGCGGCGGCAGGGTCAGCATGCCGGCGGCCGATTTGGCGATGCAGCGGAAGGTGCCGATCAGGTTGATCTGGATGATGCGCTCGAAGGCGTCGAGCGGGAAATGCCGGATTTCGCCCGATTCCCGGTCGCGCCCGGCGGTCTTGAACGCGTTGCCGGTGCCGGCGCAATTAATGAGGATGCGCTCCTGCCCAATGAGGCCGCGCGATCGGAGAAACCCCGCGTCGACCTCGGCCTCCGAGGTCACATCGACCCGGCAGAACACGCCGCCGATCTCGCCCGCCACGCGCTCGCCGAGCTCGGGGTTCAGATCGAACAGCGCGACCTTGACCCCATGACCGGCCAGACGGCGCGCCGTCGCCGCGCCCAGGCCGGAAGCTCCGCCGGTGACGATTGCGGCGATCGAGGCGTCGAGCTGCATCGCGATCCTTCCTTCCGTTGTTCGCGCAACCGCAGCGATTGCGGCTATTCTGAACCGCCCGGCGGGAGCGATGCCGATGAGCTTACACCCGAGCCGTCACGCGCGCACGATGCCGGACAAGCCTCCCGCTTGATCATCACACCCGGCGGACGCTACGCATGCGGGCCGGACAACACCGCAGCTTCATTCACGGGAGAGACCTCATGGACCTCAACGGCGCGGTTGCCCTGGTGACGGGCGGCAATGGCGGGCTCGGGCAGCGCATTTGTCACGCGCTGGCAAAGGAGGGGGTGCATGTCGCGGTCATGTACGCCCAGAGCCGCGTCGAAGCGGAGGGCGTCGCCCGCGAGCTGACCTCGCGGCACCAGATCAACGCCGCTGCGTTCGCCTGCGACGTCACCGACGGCGCCGCGGTGGAGCAGCTGGTCGGCGAGGTGACCGGGCGCTTCGGCCGTCTCGACATCCTCGTCAACGACGCCGCCTACAACAAGGCGATCCCCTTCGCCGACCTCGACAATCTGACCCTTGAGGTGTGGGACAAGATCATCGCGGTCAACCTGACCGGACCGATGCGCCTGACGAAGGCAGTGGCGCCGGTCATGAAGGCGCAGGGGAGGGGCCGCATCGTCAACATCTCGTCGGTGGCCGGGCTGGGGCCGACCGGTTCGTCGATCGCTTATGCGGTGTCGAAGGCGGGGCTCATCCACCTGACCCGCTGCATGGCGGTGGCCTTGGCCCCCGAGACGCTCGTCAACTGCGTGGCGCCAGGCCTCTTGGAGGGGACGCGAGCCACCTCCAACCTGCGGCGCGAGCAGATCGAGAATTCGGCGGCCACCTCGCTCCTGAAAAAGCCTGCCGACAAGGACGATTGCGCCGACATGGTGGTCACGATGTGCCGCACCGACACGATGACCGGCCAGACCATCGCCATCGATTCCGGGCGCTACTTTCATTGATGCGGCCGACAACCGGCCGAACTCTCGGACATTCGCGTGCAATGCCATGCCGATCGGCGCAGTTCGTTATATGCTGCAACCAAATCCGAAAGGCCTGCGTGAAATGGACATCTCCGGCAAGACGGCCATCGTTACCGGGGCTGCTTCCGGCATCGGCCTCGGCATTGCGACCGCGCTCGCGGAGGCGGGCGCCAACGTCGTCATGGCGGATATCCAGAAAGCAGCGGTCGAAGAGGCGGCCCACGGCCTCTCCGGTACGAACAAGCGCGTCATGCCGGTGCGGATCGATGTGACGCAGGAGCAATCCGTGCTCGATGCCCTGGCGGAAGCCGAACGCGATTTCGGCAAGCTCCACATCGCCTGCAACAATGCCGGCGTCCCGATGCATGGCACCGGGCTGATCGACGTGCCGCCCGGCGACTGGGAATTCGTCATGGGCGTGAACATCTGGGGGATCATTCACGGCATCCGCCACTTCGTTCCCGCCATTCTAAGGCATGGGGAAGAGGGGCATGTCGTCAACACCGCCTCCGTCGCCGGCTTCCAGAACCGCCGCGGCACCAACCAGGGGCCGTATTCGATGAGCAAATACGCCGCCCTTTCACTGTCCGAGGCGTTGGAACACGAGCTGGAAGGCACCAATGTCGGCGTCTCGGTGCTGTGCCCTGGTCCGATCAATACGAACATCGCACGCGGCGCGCGCAACCGCCCGGACCACATGGGCGGGCCGCAAATCCGTGCGACTGACGAAGCGGTGTTGGCCGAACGGCTTGCGACGACGGGTCTCGATCCCAAGACGGTTGGCGATCGCGTGGTGGACGCGATCCGTACGAAGAGTTTCTACGCCTTTGTCGGGGCTGTGCCCGCCGATGTCATCAGGGCCCGCCATCGTCGCATCGAGGATGCGCTGAACAGTCCGTGGGTAACGCGTTACTGATAGAGGAGTTCGCAGCATGACCGACGCCAAGCTCGCGCCGAACCTTCCGGGTTGGATGGTGGAGCACACAAACCGCTATCTCTCCAGCGGCGGCACCGAGGGGCACCTCTACAAGATGACCCAGCCGGGCCGGCCCGAAATGACGGTACCGTCGCTGCTGCTGACGACGACCGGCCGGAAGTCGGGGGAGAGGTTCATCTTCCCGCTGTTCTACGGGAAGGCCGGCGACAGCTATCTGGTGATCGCCTCGAAAGGCGGCGCGCCGCAACATCCCGGCTGGTACCGCAACATCCTCGCCAACCCGGAGGTCGACGTACAGGTCGGGACGGCGAAGATGAAGGCGCGCGCCCGCACCGCGACCGGCGAGGAGCGCGCCCGGCTGTGGGAAAAGGCGCTGGAGTTCTGGCCGCCTTACGCCGATTACCAGAAGAAGACCGAGCGCGAGATCCCGGTGGTCGTGCTGGATCCCGTCCGCTAGATCGGTAATCAAGCAGATTGAACGAACATCACGCTCAAAGGGCTGGTAGTCCGGGGAATGTCGGTTGAGGGGACCATGATGGCAAATTTGTACAGCGTGGCCAGGGCGATGCGCTTGCGTGCGCTCGCAGTCTCGGCTCTTGCATTGTGTGCAACGGCAGGGGCAGTTGCTGCCGATACGCCGGCCGCAGCGCCGAAGAGCGTCAAGACGGAGACGCCTATCAAGCACGTGATCGTCGTCATCGGCGAGAATCGTAGCTTCGATCACGTTTTCGGCACCTACGTGCCAAACCCGAGTCAATCGATCCTCAATCTGGTGTCCGAAGGAATCGTCCGCGCGGATGGCTCCCCCGGGCCGAACTTCACGGCGGCCAAGCAGTTCACCACCGGGGCGCAGACGAGCTATTATATCGGGGTCACCAGCCTGAAGAAGACGGCGTACTCGGTCCTGCCACCGCCGACGCTGAACAGAGCACCGGCTACCCCGAGCACGACATCGCCGCCCTTCACCGGCCTGCCGCAAGCGCAGTTGGCGGCAATCGAGCCGTCCCTGGAACCGGGTGACCTCTTTCTGCTGACGACCGGCGCGACCGGCGCGGGCACCACCACCGGGCCCGATCCCCGCATCGTCCACGGCTCCGCTCTCCCGAACGGTCCGTTTCAGCTGACCGGTCTCCATCTGCCCTACGATTCGTACACCGGCGACACGACGCATGGGTTTTACCAAATGTGGCAGCAGTCGGATTGCAGCATCGCCAATGCGAGCCTGGGCAACCCGACCGGCTGCCTCAACGATCTCTACCCTTTCGTGATGACCACATACGCCGGACCGGCGGCCGATGCGGGCGGCGGCACCTCGATGGCGTTCTACAACATGCAGACCGATGACGCGCCGCTCCTGAAGAAGCTCGCCGACGAATACACGATCAGCGACAACTACCATCAGCCGGGGATGGGCGGGACCGGCATCCAGCACGTGTTTCTGGGCACCGGCGATGACATCTTCTGGGGCGACGGCGCGGGCCATCCGCTTGTCCCGCCCGCGACACAGATCGCCAACCCCAATCCCAAGCCCAACACCAACAATCGGTATGTGCTGGACGGGCGCTTTAGCGATTGCAGCAACACCCTGAGCCCGGGCGTGGGGCCGATCGTCAGCTATCTGAGCAACCTGCCGTACGAGGCGGCAGCCAATTGCGCAGCCGGCCACTATTACATGCTCAACAATACCAGGCCGGGCTTTCTTCCCAATGGGCAAGTGGATAGCGCGCGCATCGCAGCGGGCGTGTCGATCCCGCCGAGCAACGTCCGCACGATCGGCGACGCGCTCAATGAGAAGAAGATCAGCTGGGCCTATTACGGCGGTGCATACAATGCCGCGGTGAATCTGGCGAACGGCTCGACCAACCCGGCCGATGCGGTCGGTCGGGCATATTGCGACATCTGCAATTTTGAGTCCTACGCCACCGCGATCATGGGCAACCCGACCCAGCGGCAGGAGCACATCAAGGACGCCGTCGACTTTTTCGCGGCAGCCCAGCAGGGAACCCTGCCGGCGGTTGCATTCGTCAAGCCGGACGAATTGCTGGACGGGCACCCGGCGAGTTCGAAACTCGACCTTTTCGAGGGCATCCTGGGAAAGATTCTGGTTTCGCTCGAGCAGAACCCGCAGCTGAAGGCGGAAACAGCGGTCATCATCACCTTCGATGAAGGCGGTGGTTACTACGATTCCGGGTATATCCAACCGCTCGATTTCTTCGGCGACGGCCCGCGCATCCCGCTGATCGTGGTATCGCCCTTCTCGCGCGGTGGAAAGGTGGTGCACACCTACAACGATCACGTCTCGATTCTGAAGTTCATCGAGCGCAATTGGAACCTCGTGCCGCTCACGGACCGCAGTCGCGACAATCTGCCGAACCCGGTCGCCAGCCGTGACAACCCCTACGTACCGAATAACAGTCCGGCGATCGGCGATCTTTTCGACATGTTCCACTTCGGGTCAGGCGACGACCACTCCGACGACCACTCCGACGGCCACTCCGACGGCCACTCGTAAGCTCCCTTGGCTTCAGCCAAGCAGCGCCCGGGACTTAAGGCCAGCTTTTCCGGCCTCGAAACCAGGTTGAATTGACAAAGCTTAGGTGTTCACCGTGGCGGGGGAATGTCCGATTGAGTGGAATCGCTGAAAGGGGATTCCCAGGCTAGGTAAAGTGTGATTCGCTGCCCCGACCGCAAGATATTGGGCGCGGCGATGGCTTGGCGGCAGGGACAGAGCTATTCGAAGAACCTGCGGGCGCGAGTTCTGGCGGCGGTTGACGGCGGCATGGCGGCGCGGGCGGCAGCGTCGGTTTTCCGGGTCAGCGTGTCGTATATCTACAAGGCGCTGATCCGTCGGCGGCGCACCGGCGAGACGAGCGCCAGCTCGCGCCGCGGTCACCGGCCGCGCAAGCTGACGCCCGAGCTGGAAGCCGCCGTGGCGGCGCACATCGTGGCCCACCCGGACATCACCCTGACGGCGCTGCAAACCTGGCTGGCGGGCGAGCACGCGGTGCGGTTGAGCAACGGGGCGATGTGGTTTGAATCGCCATTCCCGCGAAAGCGGGAATCCAGGACGACTGGCGTGCCGCTTACCTTGGCCCCCCGCTTGCGCGGGGGTGACGAGGAAACGTCTCGCTTCTATCCGATCAGGCTCTCGGCATCTCGCGAGCCTCAGTACGGCTCGCCGACTAAGCCTCTTGGTTTCCGCGGCCGAGGAACCGGGCGGGGCCGGCGACGTCCGCATCGAGTGCGCGTGCACTCCATTCCCGCGGCCGGCCTTGTTTTGTCTCGGCGGCGGCCATTTCTCGGGCTTCTTTTGCGTCTTCGGCGATCAGCGTGCAGTAAAATATGTCGCTCCCCACGCTCATGGTGCAGCTGAATTTTGTCATATCGTTCTCCTTCCGGGTGCTCGCGGGCCTCAGTACTTCTCGCCGACGAAGATGAAGGTCGTGCCGGTGACGATCGGGGCGCTGGCGCCGACGAAGGACACGTTGGCGTCCTTGACCTGGCGCGAGCCGGCGCGGCCGGAGGCCTGGAGCGCGCCCTCGATGATATGCCAGAGGCCGTGGATGCGGCCGGTGCCAAGGCTGCCGCCAAAGGTGTTGAGCGGCAATTCGCCGTCCAATTCGATGCGCCCGTCCTGGATGAAATCGAGCGCTTCGCCCTCCTTGCAGAACCCGTAGGATTCGAGACCGTAGATCACCGAGGCCGAGAAGCCGTCGTAGATCTGCGCGACGTCGACGTCCTTCGGGCTGAAGCCGGAGCGCTCCCAGGTCAGCTTCGCCGAGCTGCTGCCGCCCGCCATGTAGCTCGAAAGGCTACCGATGCGGCCGGCCACCTCGAAATGGAGCCGCTGACCGTAGCCGGCGAGGTAGGCCGGGCGAGGCTTCAGGTCCGCCGCCCGCTCGGCCGTCGTCAGCACAATGGCGACCGCCCCCTGCACCGGGATGTCGCAATCGAAGAGACAGAACGGATAGGCGACCATCCGCGAGGCCAGGTAATCCTCGCGCGAGAGCGGCGTGCGGTAGAAATAGGCGTGTGGATTGTGCTGTGTGTGGCGGCGCTGCGTCACCGCGAGCGTCGCCATCTTCTCGCGGTCCTGGTTGTTGCGCTCGAGCCATCTTGTATAGGCGACCGCCATGCCCTGCCCCGGGCCGCCAAAGCCGTAAGGGGCGGTGAACTGCGCGGCACCCTGGGCGTAAGCGCCGGGGAGGTTCTGGTAGGTGCCGCGCGGGTTGTGCATCGCCCGCCACACCACCGCGTATTTGCAGACCCCGGCGAGCAGCGCGTTGACCGCCTGCTGCACGGCGCCGCCGATGTTGGTCGTGCCGACCTGGATGTGCCAGCTGAGATCGGGCAGTTTCAGCATCGCCATCATGCAATTGACCGAGACGATCGAGATCCCGTCGACCTCGGCGTGGCCGGTGGCCGGCAGCTCGGGGTAGGTCGCCAGACCGTCGATGTCGGACATCTCCAGCCCCGAATCGGCGACCGCCTCCTTAACGGCCGTCAGCGCATGGGCGGCGAGCGGAATGTCGGCCGAGCGCGTGACCTGGGAAAAGCCCACGCCGCTGACCGCCACCTTGCACCGGTTCTCCCACATACGATTTCTCCCTCAGCAGCTCTCCCTCTCCGCCCTCGGGGGCGGAGAGGGTTGGGGTGAGGTGGGGGATTCCAGAGCGGTTGCCGACACCCACCTCACCCTCCCACGCCTTCGGCGTGGGCCCCTCCCTCTCCCCCCGAAGGGCGGAGAGGGGCCTTCATCTTGCCGGTCATTGCCTTTCGATCCTAGGCCGCTACCTGCGCGAGGCGGAATTGGGGCAGGGTGATGTCGTCGTTGAGCTTCTCGAAGATCACCTCAACGCGCCGCCCGACCTTCGCCTCGGTATACTCGGCTTCCAAGAGGTTGCCGGCGAGCAGCGCGCCGGGCGCGTCGTCGAGTTCGACGATGATGCTGGCGTAGGGCACCGCGGAGGCGAAGCGTTTGTCGCCGGTGTGATACATGATCGTGTAGGCGTAGATCGCTCCCGCACCGCGGACGGGTTCGAATCTGAGGTCGGTCGCGACGCATTGAGTGCAGGTCGCATAGGGCGGATGCTGGAAATGCCCGCAGCTCTGGCAGCGCTGTAGCTCCAGAACACCGCGCTTGGCGGCATCCCAGAATGGTTTCGTCCACTCGTTCGGAACCGGGATCGGACGGGTCGCCTTGCTCCAGTCGCTCATTTCGTTGGCCCTCTGGCTGTCAGGTGCGTTGGCCGGGGCATCCGCGGCAACAACGCGTCGACTGCCGGCTTCGGCTTCGGCGAGGACTTGGCAAGCTCCTCCGCCACGATCCTGCGTATTTCCGGAAGATCGGGGGGCGCGCTGAGGCCGAACCGGAAGATCTGGCGGAACGAATCCGGGTGGTTCCAAATCGCCGCCAACACGGCATATCGCATATTCGGGGTGGGATGCCGGATGGCGCATTCGACCAGCTTGGCGACGTCGTTGCCGTCGAGGGTTATTTCCGGCTGCATCGGCCCGGTTGGATCGCCGGTCAGGAGAATTTGCGGCCGCTGGGTGTAATAATCCCGCGTCACCACGTCGGCGACCGGTTCCGCTCTTGCCCGCGCCTCGAGATCAGTGTGCTCGCCCCGCTTGACCAGCATCGTTGAACGCCTCCTTGACCACGTAAGCCCTGGCAGGCTTATCCTCTCTGCGGATACATTTGAGGGGAGAAAATCTTGGCAAAGCAAGCCGTGATCGCGCCGAGCTCTTCATCAACCGGACCGGGCGAAATGATAGGCGATGCCGGACCGGGCATGCTGGCGGGCCTCAGGGTGATCGAGATCGCCGACGAGCGCGCCGAATATACCGGCCTCTTACTGGCCGGGCTCGGCGCCGAGGTGATCAAGATCGAGCCGCCGGAGGGCAATGCGACGCGGCGGATCGGGCCGTTTTTCGAAGACCGGCCGGGTCTGGAACGCTCGCTGTTCTTCTGGAACTACAACCGCAACAAAAAGTCGGTGGTGCTCGATCTGGGGGAGGGAGCCGGGCGCGACCGCTTGCTGCACCTCCTCGACGGCGCCGACATCCTGCTCGATGCGAGCTGCGGCGCGCTCAACGAGGCCATCGGCCTCGATCGCACCGCGCTCAACACGAGGTTCCCGACGCTGGTGACCGCGCGGATGACCCCGTTCGGCGATGACGGGCCGTGGAAGGATCTCAAGAGCTCCGACCTCATTCATCTCGCGCTCGGCGGGATCATGATGAATTGCGGCTACGATCCCGACCCCGGCCTCGAATACGACACGCCGCCGATCGCTCCGCAGATCTGGCATGCCTATCACATCGCCGGCGAGCAGCTGGCGACCGGGATCATCGCCGCGCTCATTCATCGCGAGCGCAGCGGCGAGGGGCAGGATGTCTCGGTGGCGATCCACGAGGCGGTGTCGAAGAACCCCGAGCAGGACATCATGTATTGGGTGATGCGGCGGGTGAAGCTGTGGCGGCTGACCAACCGCCATGCCGGCGAATTCCCCAATCACTCGCCGAGCATCAGCCACACCAAGGACGGGCGCTGGTTCATCACCCACGGCATGGGCGCGCGCGACCTGAAGAACCTCGTGCCGCTGCTGTCGAAATACGGCGCGCAGGCCGATTTGCAGCCGCCGCCGCCCGATGCCGATCTCAGAGCGCGGCAGGTCCCGGGATCGGCGGCCAGCGACGAGACGCGGGCGCACATGCTTGACATCGTGCAGCGTTTTATCCGGGCGTGGGCCTATCGCGACATGCCGTGGCGCGAGGCGCAGGATGCCGGCCTCCTCTGGGCGCCCTTACGCAAGCCGCACGAGAATGCGCTCGACGAGCACTGGCTGGCCCGCAAGACCTTTGCCGATATCGAGCACCCTGAACTCGGCCGGAGCTTCCGCTATCCGACCAGCAAATGGCTCGCCAGCAAGACCAGCTGGCAGGTCGGCCGCCGCGCTCCGCTGCTCGGCGAGGATACCGAGGGGACGCTTGGGGAGTCGAGGCGCCGCCCGCGCGTGCCGGCAACGCCGCGCCGGGCCGAGAACCCGCGCCGGTCGGCGCTGCACGACAAGCCGTTTCCGTTGCAAGGGATCCGGATCTTCGACTTCGCGTGGTTTCTCGCCTCCGCCGGCGGCACGCGGTTCCTCGCCGCGTTGGGCGCGGAGAGCTTCAAGGTCGAATGGAAGGATAATCCCGACACGCGGCTGGCGGCGATGGCGCCGGTCGGCGGACGCGCCGCGCGCGATGCCGCGACCGGCCCCTTGCCCGGCGTGCGCGATTCCGACATGGGCGGCCAGTTCAACAACAAGAATGCCGGCAAACGCGGGATCTCATTGAACATCCGGCATCCGAAAGGGCTCCAGATCGCCAAGGACATGGTGCGGATCTGCGATGTGGTGGCCGAGGGTTTCTCGCCCGGCGTGCTTCAGCGCTTGGGGCTCGGCTATGACGTGATGAAGTCGATCCGCCCCGATATCATCTACATCCAGCAATCGGGCATGGGCGCGCACGGCACGTACGGGCGGATGCGCACGGTCGGCCCGGTCGCGGCGGCGTTTGGCGGCCAGGGCGAGATGTCGGGCCTGCCCGAGCCGGCAATGCCGGTCGGCTGGGGTTATTCCTACCTCGACTGGATGGGCGCCTACGGCTACGCGCTGGCGCTGCTCGGCGCGATCTATCACCGCGAGCGCACCGGCGAGGGCCAATGGATCGACGCCTCGCAATGCGAGTCCGGCATTTTCCTGACCGGCGCGTCGATCCTCGACTGGTCGGCCAACGAGCGCGAGTTCCGCCGCTACGGCAACCGCTCGCCGTACAAGCCGGCCGCGCCGCACGGCGCCTATCGCTGCGAGGGCCCGGATCGCTGGATCGCCATTGCCTGCTTCAACGATGACGAATGGCGCGGACTGGCGCGGGTCGCCGAGCACGGCGAATGGCTTGACGACCGCCGCTTCGACACGCTGGAGCACCGGTTGCAGTTCCAGGATTCGCTCGACGCGGCGGTCGAGGCGTGGACGCTCGGCCAAGACCGCTACGACTGCATGATGAAATTGCAGAAGGCCGGGGTGCCGGCCGGGGTGTGCCAGAACGCCGAAGACCGCGTCGAGGGCGATCCGCAGCTGCGGCACCTCAAATGGCTGACCGAAGTCACCGGCACCAAGATCGGTACCTGGCCGATCTATGAGCTGCCGATGAAGTTGAGCCGGACCCCGGCCTATATCGGCGGCCCGACCAATCGCGGCGCGCCCTGCTACGGCGAGGACAATATGTGGGTGCTGACCGAGCTGCTCGGGCGAAGCCCGAGCGAAGTCGAGCGCCTCGCCGAGGAGGGCGTCATCTGACGAGCGACATCACGCCGCCTCGGACCTCCGCCCATGGAGCGCCTCGCGGATCCCGGCGATGATCCGATTGCGGTCGGGGAAGACCGCGCTTTCGAGGACCGGGCTGTAGGGTATCGGAACCTGTAAGGCGCAGACCCGCTTCACTGGGGCCTTGAGGCGCGCGAATGTCGCGGCATCCTCGGTGGCAATTGCGGCAATCTCGGCCGAGAAGCCGGCCGTCGGCCCGGCCTCGTCGGCGATGACGAGCCGGCCGGTTTTCTGCACCGAGTTGCGGATCGTCGCGGTATCGAGCGGCACCAGCGTACGCGGGTCGACGATCTCGACCGAGATCCCCTCTTTGGCGAGCTCTTCGGCCGCGGCGAGCGCCTCGTGCACCAGCCAGGCGAGGGCGACGACCGTGACGTCGCTGCCCTCGCGCTTGATGTCGGCCTGGCCGAAGGGGATCGCGTAATCCTCCTCCGGCACCGGTCCCTTGCGGCCCATCAGCCGGCTCGATTCGAACGAGATGACCGGATTGTTGTCGCGGATCGCGGTTTTCAGGAGCCCCTTCATGTCGTGCGGCGTCGACGGGAGAAACATCTTCAGGCCGGCGACATTCATGAACATCGAATAGGGCGATTGCGAGTGCTGCGCCGCGACCAGGCCGCCGCCCCCGACGGCCGCCCGATAGAGGATCGGGAACGTTACCTGGCCACCGAACATGTAATGGATCTTTGCCGCCTGATTGACGATCTGGTCCATCGCGACAAAACAGAACGTCACCTGCCGCCAATCGACGATCGGGCGGAAGCCGCACCCGGCCGCGCCGATCGCCATCCCCGTCAACGCCGCCTCGGTAATTGGCGTCGCCCGGACCCGCTCGGGGCCAAACTCCTTCAAGAGCGGCGGCAGTGCGTCGGTCGACATGTAGAAGATCTTGGGATCGCGCCGCATCTCCTCCGCAACGGCTTCGAGGGCGGCCTCGTTATACGTCAGCTCTCGCATCGTCCGATCCTCGCGTCAGGCCGCTTTGCACAATAGATCGTCATTCCGGGGCGGCGCGCAGCGGCGAGCCCGGAACCCATAAACACCGGCCTCTGGAATATGGGTTCCGGGCTCGCAGCCTTCGGCCGCGCCCCGGAATGACGGGACTTTCTGTGCATAGCTGCATCACACCGAAAAGACGTCGTCGGTCGCCTGCTCGGGTAAGGGGAACGGGCTCGCCTCGGCGAAGGCGACGGCGCTCTCGAGCGCGCCCCTGATGTCGCCCTCGATGCCCTGGAGGCCGGCATCGTCGAGGTAACCCTGGTCCCTGAGCTGCCGTTCGAGCTGCGCGATCGGATCGCGCCGCTTCCACGCTTCCACCTCCCCTTGCTCGCGCACATCGGCCTGCCCCCGGCGTTCGGTATGGCCGCGCCAGCGGTAGGTCTTGCACTCGATGAGGGTCGGGCCGTCGCCCGCCCGCGCCCGCTCGACGGCGCGGTTGGCCGCCTGATAGACCGCGAAAATGTCGTTGCCGTCGACGACGACCCCCGGGATGCCGTAGCCGGCCGCGCGCGCCGCCACATCGCTTAGCGCGTGCGTCTTGGCCGCCGCCGTGTTCGCCGCGTACATGTTGTTCTCGCAGACATAGAGCATCGGCAGCTTCCAGGTCGCCGCGATGTTGAGGCATTCGTGAAAGGGCCCCGCATTCGAGGCGCCGTCCCCGAAAAACGAGACCGCGACCCCGCCCTTCTTTTCCATCTGCGCCGCCAGGCCCGCGCCGGTGACGATCGCGATCCCACCGGCGACGATGCCGTTGGCGCCGAGCATCCCGATGCCGAAATCGGCGATGTGCATCGACCCGCCCTTGCCCTTGCAGTAGCCGGTCTGCCGCCCGTAGAGCTCCGCCATCATGCGGTTCAAATCGGCGCCCTTGGCGATGCAGTGCCCGTGCCCGCGATGGGTAGAGATGATCCGGTCGCCTTGCCCGAGCGCCGAACAGACCCCGACTGCGACCGCCTCCTCGCCGATATAGCAATGCACGACGCCATAGATCTTGCCTGCGGTATAATCGTCCGAGGCGCGCTCCTCGAAGCGGCGGATCGTCAGCATCCGTCGCAACATCTCGCGCTGCACATCAGGCGGCAGGTTCGGCGAGAGGCTTTGCATGGGCAGGATCCCTCCGGTGCGGGTGGGTGCGTCATGATGGGCCAGCGCCCGAAGGGTGGCAACCGGAACCTCGGCGCTGGCTATGAAGCCGACCGCTCCCCTCTGATTGCGGACATTTCGGCGGATCGCGCGGGACAATGGTGCTGGAGTAGTGTCAGATGTGCCAATCGCGTTTGCCGCGATCAATTGGCCGCCGGGGGGACAACGCGATGATGAATCGATGGCAGAAGCTTGCCTCGGCCGCGATCCTGTCATGGGTCGCCACCGTTGGCGCTCCGGGCTCTGCGGCGGCGCAAACCAAACCGGACGGTGAGATGCGGTTTGCGCTTTACGTGACCCTGGCGCCGGCCTGGCTGGATCCGGGGGAGTTTCTCCTCGGCAATCTTACACCGTTCTGGATGCTGTACGCGCTGCACGACGCGCTGGTAAAACCGATGCCCGGAAACCCCATGGCGAACAGCCTCGCGGAATCCTGGTCGATGAGCGAGGATCAGCGCGTCTACGAATTCACCTTGCGCAAGGGCGTGAAATTCCACAACGGCGACCCGTTCACCGCCGAGGACGTGGTGTTCAGCTTCGGGCGGGCGAAGGCGACACAGCTCCACGAAAAGGTGAAGGAGGTCGTGATCGTCGATCCGCACAAGGTGCAGTTCGTGCTGCATGAGCCTTGGCCGGACTTCATGGCGGTCTACGGCACGCTGGTGAGCGCGGCCAGCTGGATCACCCCCAAGAACTACTTCGAGAAGGTCGGCGCCGACGCCTTCAAGGCGCACCCGGTCGGCCTCGGCCCCTACAAATTCGTCAGCATGAAGCCGGGCATCGAATTGGTGATGGAGGCGAACGAGGATTACTGGCGCAAGGTGCCGTCGGTCAAACGCCTGGTGTTCCAGAGCGTACCGGAAGGGACCACCCGCCTCGCGATGCTGAAACGGGGCGAGGTCGATGTCGCCTACCTGCTGGAAGGACAGCTTGGCGAATCGATCAGGGACGACCCGAAGTTGAAGCTCGTCTTCTCGGGCGGCATCGGCACCTTTTTTCTCGACTTCTTCGATATGTGGGACCCCAAATCGCCCTTTGCCGACCAGCGCGTGCGCAAGGCGGCGAGCCTTGCGATCGACCGGCAGGCGCTGAGCGACGCCGATACGCTTGGCGCCTCCAAGCCGAACGGCAACATCGTGCTCAAGCGCTTCGAATATGCTCTGCCGATCGAAGCCGATCCGTACGATCCGGTGCAGGCGAAGAAGCTGCTCGCGGAGGCGGGTTATCCGAACGGGTTCGATGCCGGCGACCTCACTCCCGTGC